>Ga0209654_1001148_pt1 | contig 21952 bp, 15 predicted proteins | sample SaaInl1SG_22_DNA_FD_184646 | JGI IMG/M metagenome (GOLD analysis project Ga0209654, IMG submission 184646) | Marine microbial communities from expanding oxygen minimum zones in the Saanich Inlet - ESP_161SG_22_DNA (SPAdes) (version 2) | ecosystem: Environmental > Aquatic > Marine > Intertidal... | reverse complement strand
GCCCTTGTTGTTGGCGTCTCAATCCGGAACACCATCAAAAGCAACATAGAGAGATTAAGGCTTCGGTAATCTCTTAAAACTAAAGAAGCTAAGGTTGTGTTGGGCGGTTTTCGGTCAGGCACCTCACTAAAACCAATCGAAAACTAAGCATGAAGAAAGCATTGTAATTGCTTGTTTGGACGAGGGTTCGACTCCCTCCGGCTCCACATTAAAAATCTCTATTCTATTTATTATTAATAGTTTAGAGATTTTTTATTTTTATATTGTAAGGTATATGTACGATGATATGAATTTTAAAACTAAAACCTAAAAACATTTCTAAGTCAAACTGTTGAACATAGATTTAAGAAAATAGTCCTCAGTTTATAAGGAATTGAAATTTGATCTAATCTTATTTCTATTAATTCTTTTCAAAAATCATACAATGCTGCCAGGGAAGATTATTAATGTTTTCTTTTAATTTAAATCCAGCTGCCTTCATTTCTAGAACAGATTGTTTTTCTGTCATTTTATGAATTTTTTTAATGGGGACACTTGAATCTTCACCTCGGTACTCTATTAAAAAAAGTAATCCATTAGGCTTTAAAGCGTCTTTTATAGATTTAATCATTTCAAAAGGATAACTAAACTCATGATATACATCTACTAATAAAACTTTATCTAGCAAGTGCTTAGGCAAATCGATGCCTTTCTCAGATCCAAGAATTGTCACAATATTCAAGATACTATTTGACTTCTTTTTTAATTCAATTTCATTCAACATTTCAGATTGAATATCTATAGCATAAATCAAACCATTTTTAGCCAATGAAGCCAACTTAAAGGCATGATATCCAGAGCCTGCACCTATATCTGCAATATGATCAACAGATCTAACCTTCATGTTTTTTATCAATGTAGAAACATCCTCTTCTTTTTCTCTTTCTGATCTCTCCAACCAATCAATCCCCTGAAATCCCATTACATAGGCAATTTCTCTACCCATATACCATTTCCCTATACCATTAAAATCACCTGTTTTGTAGGTATATATTGAGCCTTTTTCGTCTACTTGCGCTGATGATTTATCAGAAATTAAAAAGCAAGAAATAAAAAAAATAAGTGCAATTGTATTTTTCATATTGAACACCTTTGGATTTACTTAAAGTTATTTAATTTGAGTTAAAAACCTAAAAAGTTTCAGTGCACCACTTGATTTTAGCAGAGGGGTGGGTTTAATATAAACGGTTTTCTTTTTTGAGGTTGTTTATGATATATAAACCGATATAAGGAAAAAATAACACACATATATGACTAATTTCCACAAAGTAGGTGTTTAAAAAAATTCAAACTATTAAAAAAACTATTTTTTTACGAATTTACTTACAACCACACACTACAGGATGCCTAACATCTGAGTTATAAATAGATTTAAATCATTAATACTTGTTAACAGAGTAATTTTTATTGAAAAATATAAGTCATGTTTAAAAATATTAAATTGAATAAAAAAACTTTTCCATTACTATCTTTAGTGTTAATTGTTTTGTTGTTTTCCTGTAAAGAATCCAAACAAGAAAATGCTGTAACGCACAAGCAAAATAAAAAACCTAATATTGTTTTTATATTGTCGGATGATCAAGCTTGGAATGATTATGGTTTTATGGGTCACGAAAACATAGAAACTCCAAATCTAGATAAGCTAGCCAATGAAAGCTTAACATTTACCAGAGGCTATGTCCCTACCTCCTTATGCGCTCCTTCACTTGCTTCAATAATAACTGGAGTATATCCTAGAACTCATGGTGTATTAGCTAATGACAGGGTACTGCCGGGAGACAGGCGTGACGAAAATAAATCATGGCGCTCTTCTTGGAGACCAAAGAACTACAAAACCGTAATAGATACATTCAACACCATAAAAACTACACTTCCAAAACTTCTAAAAAAAGAAGGCTATCTATCTTTCCAAACTGGGAAATGGTGGATGGGGAATTACAAGAACGGTGGTTTTGACGATGGCATGACACATGGTGACCATGATCGTGGAGGTAGACATGGTGATGATGGGCTTAAAATTGGTAGAGAAGGAATGGATAAATTGTTCAATTATATAGATGTGGCCATGGAAAAAGAAAAACCTTTTTTTATGTGGTATGCCCCATTTTTACCTCACTCGCCCCATACACCTCCAGACAGTCTTTTACAAAAATATTTACCAAAGGCACCAACTGAATACATTGCAAAATATTGGGCAATGTGCGAATGGTTTGACATTACTTGTGGTCAATTAATGGATTATATTGAAGAAAAAGGTGAAACAGACAATACATTATTTGTATATGTTTGTGACAATGGTTGGGTACAAAATGAAAACAATAGTAGTCATAGTAAAAACTCTAAACGCTCTCCATATGATTATGGTCTTCGTACACCTATAATGTACAAATGGAAAGGTAAAATAACACCAAAAATGGATACACTTTCCCTAGCTAGTAGTTTAGATATGGTTCCAACGGTATTAGGTCTGCTAAATATGGAAGCGCCTTCAAAACTTGATGGTATTAATGTTTTGGATACAAATGCACTAAGTGAAAGAGAAACGCTATTTGGAGAAATATACGCCCATGATTTTAATACGGTAGATGGGAGCTTATTTTATAGAATGGCAATAAGCAATCCTTATAAACTTATCTTGCCAGACGCCACCAACCAAGCAGATAAGAAAATACAGTTGTACAATATTTACAAAGACCCTTTTGAAAAAAATGATATTGCTACTGACCATCCTGAATTGGTTAATGAATTGAGGCAAAAAATAGAAGAAGAATGGGTACAAGAACCTGGAGTTAGATAAGCTGATGAATAAAAATCGTTACATTTTCATAGTCATTAGCCTACTTTTTTTGGGTGCTTGTAAGAAAGAAAACAAATATGAGGCGGTAGCTAAAGAAACACATCCAAATGTGCTTTTTATAGCGGTAGACGACCTAAATACCATGTTGGGAAGTCTTGGTGGTCCAGCAATCACTCCTAATATGGACAAACTTGCATCCATGGGTGTTTCCTTTACTGATGCTCACTGCCAAGCTCCCTTGTGTGGTCCATCAAGAGCATCTATAATGACAGGTTTAAGGCCATCTACAACGGGTATCTACGGAATGGTGCCAGACGATAAAATACGGTCTGATAACTCTGAGACAAAAAATATTATAATGCTACCTGAATACTTTAAACAGAACGGTTATCATACAATGGGAATTGGTAAACTATTTCACACACATTCGCCTGAAGGAATGTTCGATGAATCTGGGGGTCGTGTAAAAGGTTTTGGTCCTTATCCAGATGAACGTTTTGTTTGGGATGGTTTTGGAACATCGGATAGAAACAAATATGGAAGAACAAGTACTGACTGGGGTGCCTTCCCTAAATTTGACTCCTTAATGCCAGATCATACTTCTGTAAACTGGGCCATTGAACGCTTAAATAAAAAACAGGAAAAACCTTTTTTCATGGGAGTAGGCTTTTTACGCGTTCATGTTCCATTGTATGTACCTCAAAAATGGTTTGACAAATACCCCCTGGACAGTATCAAAACCATGCCATACTTGAAAAACGATTTAGATGACATTCCTGCAGTCGCCAAAATGATTAACGACCTACCAATGATGCCCTCTACTGAGTGGGCAATTCAAAGTGGAGAATGGCCAAAAATAATACAAGCCTATCTAGCATGCATTAGCTATGTAGATTATGAAATTGGACGTTTATTAAATGCTTTGGAAAAAAGCGAACACGGGAGTAACACTATTATTGTTTTATGGTCCGATCACGGGTATCGCCTTGGTGAGAAAAGTACTTTTGCCAAGCATGCGCTTTGGAATGTAGCTACAAAAGTACCCTTGATATTTTCTGGACCGCAACTTCCAAAAAATAAAAAAATAGAACAACCTACAGAACTACTTTCCATATATCCAACTCTTTTAGATCTCGCAGGCTTACCTAATTACCACCGTAATGAAGGAAAAAGCTTAGTGCCTACCATGTTGGGAATAGAAACAGCGCCCTCTGTTGCAATTACAACTTTTGGCATGAACAATCATGCAGTAAAATCTAAACACTTTAGATACATTCAATATGAGGACGGCCAAGAAGAACTTTATGACCACAGAACGGACCCAAACGAGTTTAAAAACCTCTCAAAAAATGTGGCTTACAAAAAAGTAATAAACCGTATGGGCAAATATCTTCCAAAAATTAATGCATTGTGGGACCAGAATTCAAGTTACTCTTTCCAACCCTATTTTGTTGAACAAAAAAATCGCACAAATGGTCTAACCAAAGAGAAAACCATAATAATTGGTGCTGACAGATAAGTATTTCACTATGCATTCGTTAAAGATTTCTTTGTTAGAAAAATAATAAAAAGCTTTGTAGCACATTATCAAATTCATAAAAAAAGTAAGAATTATTATGATGTTTTTTTTTATTTTAAAAAAAAATAACAGATTGATAATTCTCAAGAAGCCTATTAATTACTAGTCATAGCAAATAAATCTTTCTAAAAATGAATATACAGCACAGTACAGTACAGGATGACATAACTTTCCCCTAACTGTAATTTAACTTCAATAACTTCTAACCTTATGAAACAATAACCTTATGGAAAAAACTAATTTTAAATTAAACAAGCTAAAATCTAGGGCATTTATTATGCTTTTTGCTCTTGGATCCCTTGTTGCTTGGTCACAACAGACTGTTAAAGGTAACGTTGCAGATAGCGAAGGCCCTTTAGCAGGTGCAAGTGTTGTAATCAAAGGAACAACATTAGGAACTACCACTGATTTTGATGGAAACTACACTATCTCTGTTAATTCCGGTAGTGTCTTAATTTTCTCGTACATTGGATATGCGCCTAAAGAAATTAACGTAGGAAACCAAAGTACCGTAAACGCAATACTAGAATCTGATAACAAACTAGACGAGGTAGTAGTTATTGGATATGGTACCCAACGTAAATCTGATTTAACTGGTTCTGTGGCTTCTGTGAGTTCAGAAGATATAACACAAGTTCCTTCCTCTAGGGTAGATCAAGTATTACAAGGTAGGGCTGCAGGTGTTCAAGTAACACAAACAAGCGGTGCTCCAGGTGCAGGAACTGCAATACGTGTAAGGGGTGGTAACTCCATTACAGGTAGCAATGAACCCTTGTGGGTAATCGATGGAATTGTTGTTGGAACTAATTTTAACCTTAACAACATCAATGCCAATGACATAAAATCTATAGAAATTTTAAAAGATGCCTCCTCTATTGCCATATACGGTTCAAGAGGTGCGAATGGGGTGGTTCTAGTATCAACTAAAAATGGTAAAGGTGTTGGAACTGGCAAACCAGAGGTTACTGCAAATATTTTCACAAGTATGCAAATGTTACCTGAATTACCAGATCTATTGACACAAGCAGAGCAAATAGCCTTTACCAATGAAAGTGCAGCATTTAGAAATGTTTCATCTCCATTCCCAAACGACCCTTCTACTTATCCTAATAATGATTGGGTTGCATTAACAACAGGACCAGCACCTATTTATAATGCAGACATATCTATTTCAGGTGCCAACGATAACGTAAACTACTACAATTCTTTAAATTACTTTAATCAAGAAGGTATCGTTGAGAGTACAGGAATTGAAAAGTTTATTTTTAGGTCTAACTTAGACATAAAATTAACTGATAAAGTAAAAGCAGGATTCCGAATTAATTACTCAAGAATTAAAAATAACAACGGGCTTACTTCCTTTGGAGGTAATGCGTTTGGAACTTTACGTACTCAACCTATTAGAAATGAGGACGGCTCTTACAATGGATTTAATGATGTTATTGGTTCGCCGTTTAGTAACCCATTAGCTAATTTTGAGTTAAATACTAACCATACGTTTACAAATAACCTTTTGGCCACAGCTTTTTTAGAATATCAACCTGCACCAGGCTGGATTGTTCGTTCTACATTTAGCCCAGAACTCAATAACACAAAACGAAATCAGTTTAATTCTAGCCAATTACCAGGTAATCTTGCTATAGGTGTGCAAGATGGAGGTACTGCCAGTGTTAGAACTTTAGCGAGCTCAGGTTGGAACAATGAAAATACTGTGCAGTTCAATACAAATTTTGATGAAGATCATAATGTAACAATACTCGGAGGTGCTTCTTTTCAAAAGGTAGAAACAGAAATCACCCAATCAGAAGCTGCAGGAATTACCAGTGACGCTACAGGATTTAACAATCTAGGGAACTCAAATCCAATTAGATCGATAGTGAGCAGTGATTATAATGGATTTCAAATTGCCTCTTTTTTCGGAAGAATAAATTACGACTATAAAAATAAATACTTATTTACGCTAGTAGGTAGATCGGACGGTAGTTCTGTTTTTGCCTCTGGTAACAAATATGAGTTTTATCCATCCATTGCAGGTGCTTGGAAAATAAGTGAAGAAGATTTTATGCAAAACCAAAGCTTATTCAAAGACCTAAAATTAAGAGCTAGTTGGGGTCGTTCTGGAAATCAAGCAATTGGTCCATACAGAACGCTTGGTTTACTAACAGAGGCAAACACTACACTTAATGGTGCAGAAGTTCCTGGATTAACTTTAGGAAGGCCTGCAAATCCAAATTTACAATGGGAAACTACTACTTCTCTAGACATTGCCTTAGAAGCTTCCATGTTTAGTGGTAGACTTTTTGCAGAGTTTAACTACTACCAAAAAGAAACTAACGATTTATTATTAGATGTTACTATCCCTAGACAAACAGGTTTTACGAGCCAGTTACAAAATGTAGGTGCACTTTCAAACAAGGGTTGGGAATTATTACTTACATCGGCTAACGTCTCCAAACCTAATTTTAGCTGGAATTCTACAGTAGCACTTTCTTCTAACGATAATGAGATTCTAGACTTGGGCGGTCAACAATTTATAGATGTTGTTGTAGATCCAATTATAGGTTCTGGTAATACAAGACTTATCGTTGGGGAATCGGTTCCTGTGTATACTGGGCTTAACTTTTTAGGTACCTGGAAGAGTCAAGAAGAAATAGACGCTTCTGGTAGAACAGACCCGCAGGTAGTAGGAGGGTCTCATTTTGAAGATATAAACGGAGACGGTATTGCTTCTACAGAAGACAATGTTGTTTTAGGGAGTCCAATTCCTGACCTTATTTTTGGTATAGAAAACTCTTTTTCCTATAAAAATTTTGATTTTTCTTTCTTCTTCCAAGGTACTTTAGGAAATGAAGTGTACAATTTAAGAATGCGTAATCACTATTTTAACAGGGGTGAGACGGTTAAATTTGGAGAATTAAGAGATCGTTGGTCACTAGATAATCCAACTTCTAATATTCCTAGAGCTGGAGCAGACACAGTAACTAATACACCTAGTAACTCAGCATACGTAGAAGACGGTTCGCACCTAAGATTAAAAACAGTGCGCTTAGCATATAACTTTCCTAACAACTTTTTAGACATTATGGGCGTTAAAAATGCAACCATTTATTTCTCTGGTGCTAATTTGCTTTTATTTTCTAAAACAAGGTTAATTGAGCCTGAGGCTAGTAATTTTGGAAGGACAGGATTAGGAAATATTGCACAAGGATATTTAGATGCAAACTATCCCAACCCTCGTGTTATAACATTTGGTTTAAACGTAACTTTTTAAAAAATTTAATATGAAAACAAAGAACATTTTTATATACATCTTCATGGCATTCTCTTTATTTGGATGCGAGGAGTTTTTAGAAGAAGACCCAAGGGCAATTGTGGCTCCAGAGACATTTTTTGCCTCTGAAAGTGACGCAAGACAGGCCATTAATGGTACCTATGCCATACTCAAGAACAATTCTATTTATGGGCAAGTAGGGCTTGATCATTTTTATGACAATGGCGCCGACATTATAGAACCCAATCGTGCTGCAAATTTTATAGAACCTATTGGAAACTATTCCTTAAATGAATCTCTAGCAGATGTGTCCGTTCAAAAAATGAGTGTTTCCGATACATGGAAAGATCTTTACAGGGTAATTTTAAACACAAATATTATTATAGATAGGGTTACCGACAATGAAGGAATAATCGAAGAATCTCGTACTGAAATAATTGCAGAAGCAAGGTTTTTACGCGCTTTATGTTACTGGCATATAACCAATTTATGGGGAGATGCACCCTTCTACAATGAAGTTCTTACCTTAGAAGAGATAAGCTCCTTAAACAGAACAGACAAGTCCATCATATTAACAAGCGTTTTGGAAGATTTACAATTTGCTCAGTCTAACCTACCCTCTAGTTACCCATCAGATCAAAATGGACGTGCTACCAAATGGGCTGCAGCTGTTGTAGAAGCTAAAATTTATATGAAGCAAAAAAATTGGCAGGCTGGTTTAAGCAAATCTCAAGAAATTATAAACCAATCTCCACACGTTTTATTGCCAACATACGAAGAGGTTTTTGATCCTAAGAACGAATACAATGCTGAAATTATATGGTCATTAGATTTCGCAAGGGATATTGAAGGAATCTTCGATCCTGCTTTCCCGGGTAGAGCTTTTGCGGGAAACAATAGCTGGAGACCTAGCATGTTTAATCCTCGATTAAGAGATGAACCTAAAAATGCATCCGAAAGAGCTGCGCTTAGCGCTGCTTTAACTGCGAGAGGTGAAGCCTTTAACGGAACAGGACTTCAAGTAGCGTCTAAAGATTTTGCAGAAAAATTTCCCATAAATGATTCAAGAAGATCTTTGAACATTATAGATAATTATTTGGGATATGATTTAAATTTCCCTTACATGGGTAAATTTTGGAATCTAGACTTAGATAGCTCTCCCCGCTTTAACCACTCAGATAATAGAATGGTCTTTAGACTAGCAGATGTGTATTTAATGGCCGCTGAATGTGAAAACGAATTAAATGGTCCAGGGAATGCTTTTCAGTACATAAATCCAATAAGACAACGTGCATACGCCACTCAAGCGGAATGGGATTTAACAGGTTTAAACCAGCAAGGTTTCAGAGAAGCTATTTATGACGAGCGTAAGTGGGAATTAGCTGGAGAAGCACACAGAAGATACGATTTAATTCGTTGGGGAATCTTATTAGATGTTGTTCAAAACTTAGAATATAGGTTTTGGGAGCCAAACAATAACATTAGACCTTGGCATGTTTTATTACCTATTCCATTACAAGAATTAGAGCGAAATCCATCACTATTAGAATCGGATCCAACAAATAATGGCTACCGGTAATTAATGGTAACTAAAAAAATCAAAAATAATAGTTTGTTTAAGTTAGTTTATAAATGGGGTAAGCATTGTGTTTATCCCATTTTTTTATTTTACAGATCTTTGAGAGTTGTCTGATTAAATTATGTGATAGTAACTCATTAAATTATACAATCATTAAAATAAAAGCAATGAAAAGAGTGTACCTTATCTGTTTACTTTTAACCTTCAGTTTCTCTGTCCAATCACAAATAAAGCATGGTTTACGTGATTCTCAAGATAGACATATAATCCAAAGAGGCTTTGTGGTAAATACCAACGATCATAAAGGAGAAGTTTTCTTTAATTCACAAGACTATCTAAGAATGGTCAGGCTAGGTGCAAACGCACAGGTAATTAGACTCGAACTAGGAAAACTAAGCTCATTTCCAGGTGGGCAGCTAGACAAGAGCTATCTCCTAAAATTAGACAGCCTAGTGGCTTTCGGTAAACAAGCAGGAATGAAAACCGTATTTAAAATGACAGTCTACGGAGTTGATAGTTTTATCTGGGAAGATTTTTGGAAGAATCAAAAGAGCGAATTTGAAACCTATATAGATGCATGGAGGGTTATTTGGAAACGCTATGCCACAGAAACCTCTGTATTGGGTTATGACCTTGTAAACGAACCACGGAAATTAAGTATGAATATTTCCTATAATGACCTTACTAATAAACACCTTTTTCCCTTATACCAAAAAATAATAGATGCCTGCCATGAAATAAATTCCGACAAAAAAGTGCTCATACAATCTATTTTTATGAACAAAGGCGAAGGAATCGATAATAACCAATATGCAGAGGTTACCACCTCACTTAATAGGAAGAACGTTGTTTTTGCCCCTCATATTTATCAGAATAAAATAGACTTTATAAAACCTGTTATGGATCGGTTTAATAAAGAATCTGAACGCTTGAACGCACCTATTTATATAGGCGAATGGGGTTTTCCTACCTTTGCATCTACAGACACCTTAATATCAGGAGATTTGGGGCAGTTAAAATATAGAGAGCTTTATATACGTACTGCAGAAGTTTTTGATAAAATGGGTGTTGGTAGTATTAAAGCATGGTTTTTAGGAAATAGAAGTATGCAAAATTTTCTACCTGATGGCCCCTCTACATGGGCAATTTTTAGTGACAAAAAAGCAGCGGGTACCACGGAGCGTAAATATATAACCGATATTATAGCAAGGCCTTTTCCGCAAGTCATTGCTGGAGATATTGATAATTTCATGTATGATTTTGCAACAAGGACATTAAACCTCAACATTCTTTCAGATAACAGTAAAGGAACCTCAACTATTTTTGTAGGTGCAAATAGACACTATCCAGATGGATTTTCTATGCTAATCGATACTGATTTTGTACTTTATTATAATCCCTTAAAAAAAATAGGACTAGAAGTTTATAAAATTCCTGAAAATGTATCTCCAACTGATTTTATTTGGGATGACAAAACACAAAAAATAACTGTTTTAAAATGGCCAAAAGACAAAAGTAATTTAAAGATAAAAATTGTTCCTGGCATCAGAGATTATGAAATGTTAGAATAATACCTATTGAAAAAAGAGTTTTGCAACAATATTTTTATATAATTATTACATATTTAAAAGTATTAAAACAACTAACATAAACAATAGTTATTAAGTAAAATAGAAATATTTTGAGTTTCAAAAAAAAATAAAAATAAAAACTTATGAAGAAAATACTCATTTTAACCCTCTTAGTATCTTGGCTATCGATGGGAATGAAACCTAAGAAAGAACTTCCCATTCTGGGAATTGCCCATGTGGCATTTCAGGTCTCAAGTTTAGAACAATCACGTGCCTTCTATACGGCTTTCTATGGATTTGAATTCGCCTTTGCCGCGTATGAGGACCAAGAGGCCTGGTATTTGAAAATCAACGACGACCAATTCGTGAAATTGGTCTCAAAACCATCGGGAACAGATGACAATCGTTTAGTGGAAGTTGCTTTTCAGGTTTCAGATATCAACACTACTGTAGTGATGCTCCGAGAAAGGGGGCTCAATCCATCAGCCGTAGAAAAAAAACCAGATGGCACCTTGGCAAGTATTCTCACAGACCCAAATGGTCATAAGCTAATTTTTGTTGAGTATACTTCCTATTCCAAACAAACAATGGCAAGAGGAAAGTATCTTGGTTCTAGGCGTGTTTCCGACCGTTTGCTCCATGTTGGTGTCACAATTACGGACGAAGAGGCCGCCAATACGCTATACCGAGATGCTTTAGGCTTTCAGGAAATTTGGCGCGGATCACGAGAAGATGGTGGTCCGGATGCTTGGGTAAATATGCAAATGCCAGGGGATAGGGGCGACTATGTTGAGTATATTCTTATAAATGACATGAAACCAAGTCGGAACCAAATGGGTAATATGCATCATATATGCCTTTTGACCGATGATATTCAAAAAGCGCATAGCGATATGTTATATAATGCCTTGCCTGATATGGAACGCCACGAACCCATGATTGGCCGCAGCAACCGCTGGCTTTTCAATGTACACGATCTAGACGGCACGCGTAGTGAATTAATGGAATCAAAAGAAGCCATAAAAAAATAATACATATGATACCAAAATATTCTTTTTCCCTGTTGGGATTCCTGTTTTTAATCATGATCCCTTTTGTGCTACCGCAAACTGGTTTTGCACAAGAAAAATCAACCACAACTTCAGTTTTGGAAGATGGTCCTCGTTTCTTCGGTGCAAGACGCGGCGCTTTACCTAAAGTGAAAGAAGGTATTTCCAAAGGGATAACCACGCTTATGCCCGCCTATGAAATCCTGCTAAAGAATGCAGACAAAGCTTTAGAGACAAAACCACCAACGGTAACAGACAAAACAAGGCACCCTATTACCGGAAACTTGAACGACTACTATACGCAAGCGCCTTACCTTTGGCCTGATCCTTCAAAGTCAGACGGTCTGCCCTACTTGCCAAAAGACGGCATAATCAACCCAGAATCACGAAACCCCGATTTCGCGGACTATTCGCGTGGCCAGGAAATAGGCCGTTTAGTGGAAACATTGGCCCTCGCTTATTATCTTTCTGGAAAAGAAACCTATGCTGCCCATGCAGCGCAATGTCTCCGGGTTTGGTTTAATAATCCTGCCACACGGATGAACCCGCACCTACAATATGCCCAAGCTGTACCCGGCAGAAACGAAGGGCGGTATATTGGTATGATTGAAGCAGGTGGTGTGGTAAAAGCGTTAGACTCAGCAGGCCTGCTGGAGGGGTCTGTCCATTGGGACAAAAAGGACCGGAAGGCATTAGATGTCTGGATAACAGACTTTTTAGATTGGTTCATGAATAGCGAGTATGGCGGCGAAGAAGTTCAAATGCGACAGAATCATGGAACCATGTTCGACCTTAGGGTAGCGCGTTTAGCAATGGCTTTGGGAAAGACAGACTTAGCTCGTGAAAAGTTAGCCTCCGTGAAAGAAAACCGAATTGCGCGTCAAATAGAGTCAGATGGGACCCAACCTATGGAACTGCGTCGCACCAAGTCCTTTAACTACTCTATAATGAATTTGACAGGACTTACCGAACTAGCAACACTTGGCGAGTGGGTTGGTATAGACTTGTGGGCCTATGAGACTGAAGATGGCCGTAGCATTCGACGAGCATTGGAGTTCCTAAGACCTTATGTTCAGAAAGTACATGAAGGTTGGCCACCACGGTTCTGGCATTACAAACAAATCGTACCCTTTAAGCCTGAGATTCTAGCCCCTGCATTTCGTATGGCGAGTGTAGGCTATCAGGAGGAGGAATACGAGGCAATTGTTGAGCAGTTCCCCAGTTTTAAGGCATCTAGTTTTCAATTAACACATCCAAAAAACTCCTTTTGAGGAATGTGAATGGCTCACTGGGTTTTAAAAATTAATACGCAAAGAATAAATAAACAACTTCTATGAAAAAATATTACCAAAGAATAAACGCAAGGTTGATTTGGATTTTTTTGTTAATGTTATCTCTTGTTCAGGTTGTCGTTGGGCAGGAATCAGTCCAAATACCTACAAAAGACAATGTTTTGAACACTTTAAAGGAACAACATCCGCGTCTGATTTCCGAAGAAAGGGTGGAAAAAATTACGCAAGTAATTCAAGAAAATGAACTTGCCAAAGAAATCTGGACATCCAATCTGGAATTTGTTGAAGCTCTACTAGATAAAAAACCAGTGATTTACGAAAAACCAGATGGCCGAAGACTACTCAGCGTAAGCCGGGAAGCACTTGAGCGCATACGTTCCTTAGCCTTAAGTTATCTGATTTTGGGTGATAAAAAATATGCCGAACGGGCATGGCGTGAACTCGAAACTGTAGCTTCTTTCCGCGATTGGAATCCATCACATTTCCTTGATTGTGCAGAAATGACACACGCTGTTGCCATTGGTTACGATTGGCTATATGATTTCTGGAATGCTGAACAAAGAAAAATCCTGGAAGAGGCAATCCTTCAAAAAGGATTAAGACCTGCACTAGAAGTATATAGTACAGAAGAGGGTTGGCATACCGGAAACATTAACTGGAACCAAGTATGTAACGGTGGTATTTCTATTGGTGCGCTGGCTATTGCAGAGCAGATGCCTGATGTTGCCTCAGAAATTTTGAGTACTGCTATTGAAAGCGTGCTGTTGCCGATGGAGGATTATGAACCAGATGGTGGCGGGTATGAAGGACCCACTTATTGGGATTATGGCAGTCGCTATAACGTACTCTTCATGGATGCGTTGGACACTAGTTTAGGCACCGACTTTGGATTGAGCTCCATGGAAGGATTTCGCCGTAGTGGGGATTTTCAAATTCACTTATCGGGAACTGACCTTTGGTGTTTTAATTTTAGCGATAGTGACCTCAAAAGAATGTCAACCGCACAACATTTCTGGATGGGAAAAAAGTATGACGAACAGCGTTATTCCGGGTTTAGGTATCTAGCACTCCAAAGAGGTGTCAAAGGAAACCTTATGGATTTGTTGTGGTTTGATGATCGTTTCAAAGACTTTGATTTGAACAGTATGTCTTTAGATAAACATTTTCGTGTAGCCGAGATAATTACTATGCGTGATTCGTGGGATAACGGAAAAGGATTTGTTGTTGCCATGAAAGGTGGGTCAAGCACCAGGGTTCACAGTCATATGGATTTAGGGTCGTTTATTCTTGAATACGATGGTGTACGCTGGTTTACTGACTTTGGAAAGGATGCACAAACCTATCAGCGCCATATCAACAAAGCCGGTCGTTGGGATTTTTACAGAACACGTGCTGAAGGGCACAACACCTTGGTCGTTAATCCTGAATTTAGGGGTAGTCAAAAAAGAACAGCGGATGGCATTGCTGAATTTATAAAGTTTGAATCTGGCAAAGAATCTGCTACGGCCGTATTGGATGTTTCCAAATCTTATTACAATGATTTATTGTTTAAACGAACTTTTACACTAAACAGAGGAATAGAATTTAGGATTGCTGATGAAATAGAATGTAAGGAGCCTTCCGAACTGTTCTTGTTTTACCACACAGAAGCCGAAATAGAACTCACTAAGAATAATCGCCAAGCCATTCTTAAACAAGACGGAAAATCTATGGTGGTAGATTTGGTTAAGCCTTTAAAAGCTAGGTTTGAGGTTTTGCCTGCCGAACCGATGCCCGAGTCACCGATCTTGCCATTTCAAGAAAAGAATGAAGGGACTAGAAAGCTTTCAATTCATTTTGTAGATGCCGAAGACGTTAACGTTGAGGTTAAAATAAAGAAAGGTATTTAACGAAAACTGAATTGTTCAGTATTGATTTTACGTTAAACAAGTATGATTCTGGATAGACTAAACCAAAACAATGAAACAATTTCGATTTACCCGCCTGACAAAAATTAAAGTCAAAGGAGTTCTAGTATTAATTTTCTCTTCTTTGCTGCTTACGTCTTGTAAGCAACAACAGCCAGTGGATGATGAGTTAAAGCTAAAACCTGATCTTGTCCTTGCATTAAATGCGTATTCTTTTGCAGATTTATTGAGAGCCAAGAGTCAGCGAAGTGATGAACAGGTATATACTTTGTTTAACTTACTTGATTGGTGTGCATCAGAAGAAATCAAGGCATTAGACCCTACAGCTTATTTTTTTCCGACCTATCCAGAAGTTCCATCTGATGAGTACCTTGAGCGTTTTAAAAACCGTGCAAACGATCTGGGGATTGCCATTTCGGGAACGGGCATTAGAAATAACTTTGCCTCTCCTGATTCAGTAGTAAGAAAGGAAGGAGTAGACTTAGCCAAAGCTTGGATTGTCGCAGCTTCAAAGATAGGAGCACCCGTTGTTCGGGTTTTTGCAGGAGCTATTCCAGAAGGTTACGAAGAAAATTGGGAAGTAGCGGCGCAATGGATGATCGATTGCTACAAAGAATTACTTCCGGTAGCGGAACAATACGGTGTTAAAATAGGTATTCAGAATCACGGCGAAATATTGCAAACCGCGGAGCAATGTATTTATATCATGAAAGCACTTGATTCAGAATGGGCAGGCATCATCGTTGATACAGGAAATTTTAAAACACCGGATCCTTATAAAGATATCGCTGAAGTTGTTCCTTATGCAATAAATTGGCAGGTCAAAGAAAGTCCGTTAGGTCTTGGTTCGGAAATCAAGACAGATTACAATAAACTAATAGAAATTATCAGAGCAGGAGGTTATAAAGGGTACCTCCCAGTAGAAACCTTATATGTTAAGGGTAAACCTTATGACCCCTTTGCATTGGTGTCAAGTATGATAGATGAATTACGCATTGCGCTGTAACTTAAACAGCACTAGAATTTAAAACTATGAAAAACACAATTAAGACCGGAATACTATCCTTTGGGATGTCCGGTAGTTTATTTCATGCTCCTTTTCTTAGGTGCCATTCCGGGTTTGAATTTTCTGCAGTAGTAGAAAGATCTAAAAAAAAGGTTTGCTTAGATTACCAAAATGTAAAAAGTTATAATTCCGTTAATGAACTTTTACTGGACGAATCTATCGAACTTGTAATTGTAAATACACCAAATGACACACATTTTGAATTCGCTTTAAAGGCAATTAAGGCCAATAAGCATGTATTAATTGATAAACCTTTTACCACGACGGCCGCTGAGGCAAAACAACTATTTAAAGCGGCAAAAAAGAAGGGTGTATTCTTATTACCCTATCAAAACCGAAGGTATGATTCCGATTTTCTCTCGGTGAAAGAAGTTGTTGAATCTGGCAAACTTGGAAACTTGGTCGAGGTTCATTTTAGATACGATAGATTTAGAAACGCTGTTGTTCAAAATAGCTGGAAAGAAGACCCTATACCCGGAAACGGAGTGATTTACAATTTAGGTGCGCATGTTATAGATGGAATAATTTCATTATTTGGATTACCCTTAAAATGGTCAAAATATTCATCATCTGTTCGTCCTGAAACTCAAGTAAATGATTATGAACATGTTCATTTACAATATCCTAATAACTTGCAAGTATTTGTAACCATTAGTTTGTTGGTTGCGGATCCACAGCCGGCATTTGTTCTAAGTGGCACATTGGGAACCTTTAAAAAAAATAGAACCGATGTTCAGGAAAATCAATTAAATGAGGGAATGCAACCTGATAATTCATTGTTTGGTATAGAATTACCTAAAAGTGAAGGGATAATAACCACTATAGCTGCCAATGGATTAAAAACACAAGAGAAAATCACCGCACCAAAAGCAAGTTATATGAATGTCTTTGAAGATGTTTATCAAACCTTAAGAATGGGTAAGGGGTATCCGGTAACGGAAGAACAAATAATAGCACAATTGGAAATATTGGAACAGTAAATTAGGATACCAGTACCATCGATACAGGTTATCAAGCTTTCAGCTGACGTATCGAAATTACTCGTTTTCCGTCTAACGAAATACATAAGAATAATGAAAAAAATTAGTTCAATTTTACTTTGCTTATGCTGTTTTTCAGCTTTATGGGCACAAAACGGCATTCAGCCTGGGCAAGAAAAAACGTTGGGAGACTCCATTTCAAATCCTGCAATCAATAAAACTTTAGATGAAATAAACAATCGGTTTCAACACACTGATGTCTCTCTTATTGAGTGGCCAGATGCGCTGCAAAAGAAAATGGGAAAACTAAAGAAGATTGCATTCATTGCTTTTCCTGTGAAGAAACCCTCTGAAAAATTACCGCTACTTATTTCCTTGCATGGCGGAGGGGGCAAAGAAATGCCCCTAGAGCAACAGCTTGCCCGATCCGCAAAGGTGAAAGGCCTAAGATTAGTGGAACTAGCCAAAAAAGATTTGATACTATTGGAGCCGAATTCGGCTGAGGATTGGAATGTTACCTCGCTGAACGCAATGCTCGATTACGTTTTGGAAAACTATAAGGCGATTGATGCAAACCGTGTTTATGTCATGGGGCATAGCATGGGCGGTCGGGGCACGTGGAATTGGATAAATGAATCATCAGATCGTTTTGCAGCGGCAGCGCCCGCTGGTTTCTCGGCTGGTGATACCGGTAATCCAGAACGCTTGGTAAACTTACCAATTTGGGGAATGGCCGGCGGAGACGACGGAGATAGGGCAACGGGCATCAAAAAGATGGTGGAACGCTTAAGGGCGGCCGGGAACAAGAATGTAAAGCATACAGAATTTCCCGGAGCGAATCATGCTGCAGGAAACGCGGCTGTTTTCAGTTCGGTGGAACTGGTTGATTGGATGCTTGGATTTTCTAGCGGTAGGCACTGAAATAACCTCGCACTAATTAAGTGAATTACCCAGAGGTATTCCCATAAGCATCTATTGAAGATAGATTTACGACACATGAAACACTAAAGCAACTAACGAATACTATAATGCAAAATCGAAGAAAATTTATTAAAAACTCGTCCATGGCGACTATCGGACTTACATCCGGTTTGCAGGCATCTGCTATGTCTTTGAAATCGGTCATAGGAGCCAACGAAAAAATCCGGATGGGGTTTATCGGCTTGGGCAATCGCGGCACTTTATTATTGAACTGGTTCATGGAGAATGACGATGTTGAAGTGGTCGCCCTATGCGATGTTTACGAACCCTACACCCTTCGCGACCGTTCAAAAGTAGCGGAGCGCTATCTGGAAATCGGGAAAGTTCCAAAAATGGGAGAAGAATTCAGTTCGAAGATAAAACGGTATACTGATTTTCGAAAATTGCTCGAACAAAAGGATATTGATGCCGTATGTATTGCCACTCCGGACCACTGGCATGCCCTGCAGACGATTGCCGCTTTAGAGGCAGGCAAACATGTGTATGTAGAAAAGCCATTGACCATAACCATCCAAGAAGGCAGGGCTATGGTCAATGCGCATAAAAAATCGGGCAAGGTCTGTGCCGTAGGATTGAATCGTAGGGGGTCTTCCATTTACCAGCATTTATCCAAAGAAGTCCAGGGCGGAATTATAGGCAAAGTCACCACGGCCCGTGCGCAACGCACCAGCAATATGTACCCCAACGGTATTGGTATGCTTCAACCAGAAGAACCACCAAAAGATTTTGACTGGAACATGTGGCTGGGGCCAAGAGCGTTTCGTCCGTATCAATATAACATCGCTCCCTATTTTTTCCGTTGGTGGAAAGAATACTCATCACAAATGGGGAATTGGGGCGTGCATTACATGGATGTAATCCGTTGGTTATTGAATGAAGAGGCTCCCGTAGCCATCACCGCCACTGGAGGAAATTTTGCCGTTCAAGACGACCGTACTATTCCCGATACCATGGAAGTGCTCTTTGAGATGCCTTCCAAATCCATAATAAAGTTCAGTATTCATGAGGCCAACGCAGGTGGCGGTATTTCTGGAGGCGAAATTGAATTACATGGAACAAAAGGAAACTTGATTGCCGACCAAAATGGCTATTCCATTTCTTCGGCAAAACCCGGACAGTTCCAAACTTGGGATACCTTGGTAGAACCCATGGAAAAGAAGTTGGAGGGAGGTACCGAGTTTGGGGATTTAGGTAGTAAAGAGAATTCTACGGGCAACCTCATCCGTAATTTTTTAGATTGTATCAAAGATGGTGGAGCACCACTTTGTTCGTTGGAAGAGGGCCATCGCTCCACGAGCTTTGCCCATTTGGCCAATATTTCATTGGAGTTGGGACAGCGTATTGAATGGGATGCGGTCAATGAGCGCATAACCAACAGTGACAAGGCCAACGATTACCTGCATTATGAATATAGAGCTCCTTGGAAACTTTAAATCAATAAGGTCATGACGAATCAAAGAAGAAAATTCATAAAACAAACAGCCCTTGCAGCAGCCGCTGTTCCCTTTTCAAATGTTCTTGCCGCATCCAAAAAAGCACCAAAGTCAAAACCGTATCCTATCAATTTCTTTACCAAACCACTCGATAAATATGGGCCTGATTTCTTTATGGACACCCTAAAAATGGCAGGAATCGACGGACTGGATTTGACCGTTAGGCCAAAAGGTTGCGTGCTGCCAGAGCAGGTAGAAAACGATTTGCCTAAAATTATAGAAATGGCAAAGCAAAAAGGACTGACCGTTGAGATGATGGTAAGCAACATCACCAAGGCAGATGACCCATTGGCAGAAAAAGTATTATCCGCCGCCGCCAAAAACGGGGTTAGCCATTATCGATTGGGATATTATAAGTATGATAAAGCCTTGGGTGTTCGCCCTTCTATTGAAAAGATAAAAAGCGAAATGCAAGCGCTTACCGAATTGAACAAAAGTGTAGGAATACAAGGAGGGTATCAAAACCACGCGGGAAACTGGTTCGGAGCCGCAATGTGGGATTTAGCCGAAGTGCTTAAAGATATTCCTAAAACCTACATGAGCAGTCAGTTCGATATTCGACATGCGGTTTGCGAAGGCAATAGATCGTGGGTAACGGCTATGCAACTATTGGCAGAAAAAATAGGTTCGCTTGCGATAAAAGATTTTACTTGGGACGTTAACGGAGGGCGATCAAAAGTTAAGAAACTTCCCCTTGGCGAGGGCATCGTCGATTTCGATGTATTTTTTAAAAACCTAAAGACCTTTGGCGTTGTTGCACCGATAACACTTCATGTGGAGCATGCTTTATTAAATAGCGAAGAAGAAAGTTTACCCCTATTGGAACAACAGAAAATTTTGGTTTCAAAGCTTAAATCGGATGTGGATTTTATCCGTCAGAAACTTGTAGAACATCAATTAAACTAAACGCATGGAACATAACTCAAGAAGGACATTTATCAAAAACGGACTACTGGCATCAGGAGCCATGGCCGTTGGTCATCCCGGAAATCTATTTGCCAATTCAAAAGAACAAACATTGAAAAACATAACCATCAAAACCGTAGATTCTAATTTTGAACGAGAACCGCTCATCCGTCCCTTTGGGTTTAAAGGAGGGTATATGTCAGAAATCTGGCAAACCATCAGCTATCTTGAAAGTACCTCGGGACAGCATCAAATAGGTCTCTGCACCCAAAACGTGCTTTGGTCCGATGCCAAGGTTTTTGCCAATAATTCAGAAAGCGCCGGTAATGCGCTCATGTATGCCATCACGGAACGGGCACAACAAATGATAAAAGGGCAAAGTTTTGCAAGTCCGGTAGATTTGCTTGATGAAATTCTTCCTGAAGTGTATGCATATGCCAAGAAAGTAACTTCCAATCCAAATTTGAGAAAGACCTTTGCTTTGAATGCCTTGGTCGGTGTTGATAATGCGCTATGGCTTTTGTATGCCCAAGAAAACGGATTCAAGACTTTCGATGAAATGATTCCGAAGGCGTATAAACCGTCCCTTTCCCACAATCATAAAAAAGCAGCGGCCATTCCTTTAATGGCATATACGATTCCTATCGATGAGATTAAGTCAACCGTGGACGAGGGTTATTTTTTTATGAAGATAAAAATTGGGCAGCCGGGCACACAAGCCGAAATGCTCGAAAAGGACAAAGCCAGATTATCGGCCATTCATAAAACGATTGGGGATGTACGAACACCTTATTCCAAAAATGGAAAATTGCCCTATTATTTTGATGCCAATGGACGCTATGAGAAGAAAGAAACCTTACTGCAACTTTTACACCATGCCAAAAAAATAGGTGCTTTTGACCAGATTGCCATTATTGAAGAACCTTTTGCGGAGGAGTTGGAATTCGATGTTTCCGATATTCCGGTACGATTGGCGGCTGATGAAAGTGCCCACACCGATGAAGACGCCATTAAGCGAATGGAAATGGGCTATAAGGCCATAGCGCTGAAGGCTATAGCAAAAACCTTAAGTATGACCATGAAAATCGCCCAAGCCGCCCATGAACGCGATATTCCCTGTTTCTGTGCTGACCTAACAGTCAACCCGATATTGGTCGAGTGGAACAAAAATGTGGCAGCACGGCTAAAGCCGTTTCCGGGAATGGGAAATCTAGGGCTTATTGAAAGTAATGGCCATCAAAACTATAAAAACTGGAAAACCATGTTAGGATATCACCCACACCAGAATGCCGCTTGGGTAAGCGCAAAAAATGGGGTTTACGAGTTAAACGATGATTTCTATGCAAAAAGTGGCGGAATTTTTGACCGCTCGGAACACTATGAAACCATGTTTGCAAAACCATAGTTAAGGTTGAAAATTGTTGCATTAGCTATTTCCTTTG
>Ga0209654_1001146_pt1 | contig 22005 bp, 23 predicted proteins | sample SaaInl1SG_22_DNA_FD_184646 | JGI IMG/M metagenome (GOLD analysis project Ga0209654, IMG submission 184646) | Marine microbial communities from expanding oxygen minimum zones in the Saanich Inlet - ESP_161SG_22_DNA (SPAdes) (version 2) | ecosystem: Environmental > Aquatic > Marine > Intertidal... | reverse complement strand
CGTTCAAAGTATGAAATGGGCACGAGTATAGATTACGCTCTTCGCATGCAACCAGAAGTTTTGATAATCGCCAAGGATGGTTTTGAGCCGGTCTACGCCAAGCCCGGCGATGCTGGCGCAGATTTGCGCTCAACCGAATCTCTCACACTGGCACCCGGCTCACGTGCCCTGGTTGGGACAGGGGTGGCTCTAGCGATGCCGGATGGTTATGTGGGGCTAGTCCATCCTCGATCGGGACTGGCTGCGAAACACGGCATAACAGTTTTGAATGCACCCGGCACCGTCGACGCCGGCTACCGAGGAGAGATTCTTGTGACACTGCTGAACACCTCCGACACAGATTTCGAAATAGCGGCAGGTGATCGCATAGCGCAGCTGCTACTGCAGCAAGTCGCTCGAGCCCGCTTCATTCCAGTCACCGAGCTTCCCGAATCAAGCCGTGGCGATACCGGCTTTGGCTCGAGTGGAAGGTCATAGATGGAAAAAGTAGCGCCGGCAGACCGGGAACAAAATGGACCTTTCGACGTCGAAGAGATTGGTGTGTTGACGCCCTATCTTGATTTTGGTTCCATCAGACTTGCACCTCGTCAAGGTATGCAAATACGTGCAGACATGGATGAGGCAACCAAAAAAGTTGTTGCTCTAACTATCGAAATTGATGGACACAGGCTACAACTGCAGGCCTTCGCTGCAACTAAGTCCGAGGGGCTCTGGACACAGACCCTGAAGGCCCTTGAGCAAGGAATCACTTCGCAGGGCGGCAACGTCTCTATCAGCGAGGGTGCGCTTGGGCCAGAACTGCGGGGCTCAGTCTTGGCAAAATCTGGAGAAAATCAAGTATCGAGACCAACAAGATTCCTGGGGGTCGATGGACCGCGCTGGTTCTTGCGAGCCGTGGTGTCATGCAATCAAATCAACGAAGCCGTTTATGACCAGCTCGTGCAAATTTTCCGTTCAACGGCTGTCAGCCGCGGTGATATAGCTATGCCACCGGGGGAGCTCCTGCCGCTAAAACTTCCGGTGGCTGTAGAGCAATGACAAACCAGGACGATGTCGCAAAGCGACTAGGCCTTCAAAAAAGTGAAGATGGCTTTGATCTAAACAAAGATTCTTTGCTGCAAGGTATTGGCGGACCCCTTGGCATCGCTGAGGCCATCCTCCCTGCAACATTGTTCTCGGTTGTCTTTGGCCTCACCCAGGAGGCCATCGCGGCTGTTGGGGTCGCTGCCGCGACATCTGCAATTTTCATTGCCATCCGATTGGGTCAACGTAAACCCCTCACTCAGGCGGTTGTTGGGGCTGCCGCAATTGCTTTTGCGGCTTTTCTTGCATTGCGCAGCGGGGGACAGGCGGCCGATTATTTCGTGCCTGGCTTTTTCACCAATGCGGCCTACGGAAGCGTGTTACTGATTTCGGTTCTCATCAGGAGGCCAGTCATGGGTTATGCGGTGCAGTTTTTATTCAGCAAGCCGGGCTGGAGGTTAGACAAGCGTATATTTCGCAGGGTGAGCACAGTAACCCTGATTTGGGTTGGCTTTTTTGCAAGCAGATTGGCAGTGCAACTGCCGCTGTATTTTACTCAGCAGGTAGAAGCGCTAGCGCTAACCAGAGTGGTTATGGGGGCGCCTGCGTATGCCGGTCTGCTTGCCCTCACTTGGCTGCTGCTTCGTCGCATCGCGACTGCAAATGAGGGTAGATTAGAGGGGTAAATCTTCAAGGAGCCCACTCATATGTCACAAGGCAGCGCAAAAGCAAGCAATCTTCAGGTTGGGGACAAAAACTACCGTTACTACAGTATGGAGGGCCTTGGAGCTGAGAAGCTGCCCTACAGTCTCAAGATTCTGCTTGAAAACATGCTTCGCACCCGAGACGACCAAAATGTCACGCAGGCCCACATTGATGCACTTGTGAACTGGGACCCCAAGGCTGAACCAGATACTGAGATTCAGTTCAGCCCTGCTCGAGTGATCATGCAGGACTTCACAGGCGTTCCATGCATTGTTGACCTTGCAACAATGCGCGAAGCAGTGAGAGACCTCGGGGGCGACCCCGACAGTATCAATCCTTTGACTCCGGCCGAGATGGTAATCGACCACAGCGTGGTCATAGATGTTTCTGGATCTCCTGACGCGGCGGAGCGAAACGTTGAGTTTGAGTACAAGCGCAATGGGGAGCGTTATCAGTTCCTGCGATGGGGTCAGACCGCATTCGACAATTTCAGAGTGGTTCCTCCTGGAACAGGTATCGTCCACCAGGTCAACATCGAGTACCTGGCTAGAACAGTTATGACCCGCGAGGAAAATGGCGAGCTGGTGGCCTATCCGGACAGCTGCGTTGGAACCGATTCCCACACCACCATGGTCAATGGTCTTGGAGTTCTAGGCTGGGGTGTCGGGGGCATCGAAGCCGAGGCAGCCATGCTTGGCCAGCCAGTGTCGATGCTGATTCCTAAGGTCGTTGGCTTCAAGCTAACCGGAAACATTCCAGTTGGTGCAACAGCAACGGATGTGGTGCTAACAATCACCGAAAAGCTTCGCCAGCACGGTGTGGTCGGCAAGTTTGTAGAGTTCTACGGCGAAGGTGTATCTCGAGTGCCGCTGGCAAACAGGGCAACTATTGGAAACATGTCTCCGGAGTTCGGCTCCACGGTAGCCATCTTCCCCATTGACCAGATAACTCTCGATTACCTGCGAGTAACCGGCAGGGAAGAGTCAGAGATAGCGCTCGTGGAAAGCTATTGCAAAGCACAGGGGCTGTGGCATGACCCAAGCGTCGAGCCATCCTTCAGCGAGTATCTTGAACTGGATCTTTCAACTGTTGTGCCGTCGATTGCCGGCCCGAAGCGACCTCAAGACCGCGTTGAACTTTCTGTAAGCAAGAGTGCATTTGAGCAAGAGCTAAAGAACTACGCTCCAAGCTTGAGTGCTCCGGTTCCAGTAAAGGGTAAGGAGTTTTCAATTGACCACGGTGCGGTAACCATCGCCTCGATTACCTCCTGCACCAACACCTCGAACCCATCGGTAATGCTTGCTGCTGGTTTGCTGGCACAAAAGGCCAATGAACGAGGCCTTCACAGTAAGCCCTGGGTCAAGACCAGCTTGGCCCCGGGTTCAAAAGTTGTAACTGAGTACTACAAGAAGGCCGGACTCACCGAGTCACTAGATGCCCTCGGGTTCAACCTTGTCGGCTACGGTTGCACGACTTGTATTGGTAACTCCGGGCCCCTTGATGAGGAAATCTCAGCCGCGGTCAACGAGGGAGACCTTGCGGTCACGGCAGTGTTGAGTGGTAACCGCAACTTCGAAGGGCGCATTAATCCTGACGTCAAAATGAACTACCTAGCTTCACCACCGCTTGTGATCGCATACGCCCTTGCAGGGACAATGGACTTCGATTTCGAATCTCAGCCACTGGGTCAAGATCACGATGGCAAGGACATCTTTTTGAGCGACATCTGGCCAACACCAGAGGAAGTTCAAGACACTATTGAGAACTCAATAAATTCCGACATGTTTACCACTCAGTACGCTTCCGTATTTGAAGGTGACGAAAGATGGAAGTCGCTACCCACACCGAAGGGCTCTACCTTCGAATGGGACGATTCTTCGACCTATGTCCGCAAACCTCCCTACTTTGAAGGCATGTCACTCACACCAACTGCCGTTACCAACGTGTCGGGTGCCAGAGTCTTGGTTTTGCTTGGCGATTCTGTAACAACCGATCATATTTCCCCAGCGGGTGCCATCAAGGCGGACTCCCCAGCGGGTATTTATCTAATGGATAAGGGTGTGAGTCGAGTCGACTTCAACTCCTATGGCTCAAGGCGTGGAAACCACGAGATTATGATTCGTGGAACTTTCGCCAACATTAGGCTCCGCAATCAATTGCTTGATGGGGTTGAAGGAAGCTACACCCGAGACTTTAACAATCAAGAAGGCAGTCAGAGTTTCATCTTTGATGCAGCAGAGAACTACGCCAAGGCTGGAGTTCCACTCGTGGCACTTGCTGGCAAGGAATACGGCTCGGGTTCCTCAAGGGACTGGGCAGCAAAGGGAACCAGCCTGCTCGGCATAAAGGTTGTTATTGCGGAGAGTTTTGAGAGAATTCACCGCAGCAACCTGATTGGAATGGGCGTTCTTCCACTTCAGTTCCCTGTTGGGCAAAATGCTGCCAGCCTTGGACTGGACGGGACAGAGGAGTTTGATTTCACTGGAATCGATGTTCTGAACGATGGCGTGACGCCAAAGTCGGTTCACGTTGTCGCAAAACCGACATCTCACTCGCCTGCTGGCAAAGCTCAGATCGAATTTGACGCAGTTGTAAGGATTGACACTCCGGGAGAAGCCGACTACTACCGCAACGGTGGCATCCTTCAGTACGTTCTGCGTTCTTTGGTTGCCTAGGAATAGACGCTAGAAACGATTGTTGGGTTATAAATGAGCATCCTTGAAAGAGTCAACGGGCCAGAGGACCTGACTGGTCTCTCTGAGGAAGAGCTTCGTTTGCTTGCGGCAGAAATTCGCGCCTCTTTGATCGATTCAGTCTCCAAAACTGGAGGGCATTTAGGTCCCAACCTCGGAGTTGTTGAAATCACGATTGCACTGCACCGAGTGTTCAGTTCACCCAGCGATTCAGTCGTGTTTGATACCGGTCACCAGAGCTACGTCCACAAAATGCTCACAGGACGAAAAGACCTGTCCAGCCTGCGGCAAAAAGATGGCATTGCCGGCTACCCACAGCGCTCTGAGAGTGAGCACGACATCGTGGAGTCTTCCCATGCCTCGTCTTCTCTCAGCTGGGCAGATGGTATCTCAAGGGCTTATAAGGCCACCGGCCAATTGGATAGGTTCGCCGTTGCAGTTATCGGTGATGGTGCGCTGACCGGTGGGATGTCTTGGGAGGCCCTGAATAACATCACGGATGACAACGATCGCAATCTGGTGATAATCGTCAACGACAACGGCAGGAGCTATGCCCCAACCATGGGTGGCTTGGCTCACCGTTTGGATGCCATCAGGTCCAACTCTGTTTACCGAGCTAGCTATTCAATCTCAAAAAGGATTTTCTACAAATTCGGTAGCCCTGGTCGCCTTGTCTTTGATTCGGTCCATTCAAGCATCCACTCAATACTGGGCCCAGGTAACTTTGGTGGCATCTTTCCAAACCTAGACATCAAGTACTTCGGCCCGGTTGATGGTCACGACATAAGCGCCTTGGAACTTGCTCTTGAAAGAGCCAAGGCCTTCCCTGGCCCTGCGGTTGTCCACGCCATCACTCAGAAGGGCAGGGGTTACGACCCTGCCATTCAGGACCAGGCAGATCAGTTTCACGCGGTCGGAAAGATTAATCCTGAAACCGGAATGGCGGTTAGTGCAACCAGCTCGGAGAGTTGGACCGATGTCTTCGCCGAACACCTGCTTACCGTCGGGCGCAGGGACGAAAAGATTGTCGGCATCACTGGAGCTATGAAGATTCCAGTGGGGCTAGACAGGTTCGCCGATGAATATCCCGACCGAGTATTTGATGTTGGAATAGCAGAGCAGCACGGTGTTGCGGCTGCAGCGGGAATGGCGTTCGGTGGCCTGCATCCAGTGGTCGCCATATATTCCACGTTTATAAATAGAGCCTTTGACCAAGTTCTAATGGATGTGGCGCTACACAAAGCCGGCGTGACATTCATTCTCGATAGGTCCGGCATCACTGGCCCTGATGGGGCCAGCCACCACGGAGTCTGGGACATTCCACTACTGCAGATGGTGCCCGGCATTCATATCTCAGCACCCCGAGATAAAGAACGCCTGATAGAGCTTTTGGATGAAGCCGTTGCAATTTCTGACGCCCCAACTGTTATCCGTTTCCCAAAGGGGTCAGTCTCCAAAACTATAAACGCTGTTACTAGAACGGCTAACGGTGTTGACGTGCTTGCCAAGGCGCCAAGCAAGGATGTATTAGTTGTTGGCGTTGGTAGCTTTGCTGAGACGGGCGTGCAGGTGGCGGAATTGCTAGCGAGCCAGGGAATCGGTGCCACGGTCGTGGACCCCAGATGGATTCTTCCAATCAATCAAGACCTTGTGAAAATGGCTGGGGAGCACAGGCTAGTCGTCACCATTGAAGACGGGCTCAAGACTGGTGGCTTCGGTTCGCGACTGCGCCAAGAGCTACGGTCCAATGAGGTTGATACTGCTCTCAGCGAGGTTGGTGTTCCGGCAGAGTTCTTGGAACACGCGGAACGTGGTGAGATTCTTGACCGCCTTGGACTCACCGCTAAAGACATCGCAAGAGACATCGTCGCACAGGTTCTGGGAGCCAAACTCCCACACGCTAAGTCGCTGGAAGAGAATCTATCTTCTTCTGAGCTAACGCGAGACCCTCTTCAATAACCGGCAGGGATAGATCTATTTGCCACTGTCTTGCTCCCGAACTTGCAAGCTGAGCTGCTACATCTGGCTGTGGTGCGAAGCAGACCCTGCGCAGGTATTCGGGGGTTAGCAGGTTTTCGACTGGGAGCTTTAGTTCTTCTGCGAGGGCGATCATCAAGGGTCTTGTTTCGCTCAGTCTTAGGTGAGCTTCCGGGAACCTTTTCTGCCAGCTCTTGTGGTTTGGTATTGCGTCGGGATTTGCCTCAACAGGCTTTAGCTTGATGTTCGAGGAAGCGGCAATGGCCTCCCACCAAACGTTGAGCTTGTTACGAGACGCCCTTCCTTGAAAGAGTTTGTTTTGTGCCAGTTCGTTCTTGGACCTGGGGAGTTTGTCTATCGCTGCCATAATCGAGCGGTCCGGGATAAGGCGACCGGGTGCGAGGTCGTTCTCCACTGCAATCTCGTCCCTGGCTAACCAGAGAGCAGCTGCAGCCTTGATCTTGTCCTCATCCTTGATACGGCTCAGCCCGGGCAGATTCCTCCAGGGTTCTGCCGGAACTGGCTTAGGCCTGAAGCTCAGAAGCGCTTCAAACTCCTGCTGAATCCAATCCATCTTGTTCTGCTCCTCGAGGCTGGCCCTAATGGAATCCCAGAGTTCATGAAGGACATCCACATCAAGGGCAGCATAGGAAAGCAGGCTCTCGCTCAATGGGCGAAGCGACCAATCAGATGCAGAGTGCTCTTTGGCTAGTTCAAAATCTAATAGCTCCTCGACTAGGGACCCGAGGCCGACCCTGGCAAAGCCTGCGATTCTCGCTGCGAGTTCAGTATCAATAATTGAAGGTGATGAAAGTCCCAGTTCAATGAGGCACGGGATATCTTGCGTGGCTGCGTGAAGCAACCAGGGCTTGTCATTGATCTCCGCAGCTACCTGCTCTTGCCAATCTGACACAGTGTCATCGAGGGCTGGGGGATCGAGCAGAAAGATCTCTTGGGTGACCAGACCTATTTGCAACAGGAATGCTCGCTGCGAGTAGCGAAAGCCACTGGCTCGTTCAGTGTCAATCGCAAGAGTTTCTTCGTTCGCTTTGAGTGCAGTTAGGGCAGTCGTGAAGGTGTCAACGTCATCGACATATAGGACGCTTCCGCGTGGAGTATCAAGTTTCAACTAATTCTCGTAACTTCTGATTCTTTTGGTGGCAGGCCCGAGATAAGTGCCAGCAGTTCGAGCCAGCCCTGCAGGTGAGCAGCGAGATCAAAGGATAATGGCGCCCAGCTTGCACGAATCTCTAGTTCCGCATGCTGTGGTTGTGAGATTAGCTCACCGTGACCCGTTGAGATGACAGTGGTTGTGGTTCCTGCCGCGTGGGCAAAGTCAGCCTTCTGGGCCTGCAGGGTGTCCTTGAGCCACTCCCAAGGGAGTGCGGCGCTGTAATCATCTTTAGCCATCTCGAGTTCGACTGGCGATTTTGCATAGCCGATAACTCGGTACTCTGAGTGCCAGCCTTCTGGCATTGACGGGTCTCTACAAAAAACAAGTCTCGATACTCCGTGGTCCGAAGCAGTTTCGTGATTGATCTCCGCGGCTATGGCTATTGCCTCAGGGGCAATGCCTTTAGGGGATGGAATCTGCACGATGGAGATCTCTTTGCGAACCGGCACGTTCTTCAGGTCTGACAGCATGCCAAGGAAAGGCTCTGATAGATCTGAAAGGTCGAGTTTCACAATGCTGAAACTACCCACTTGGAGGACAAGTGACCCTCAGGCTCGCCCAGCAACCTCAGTTACGTAAAGGTAATCGATCATTCGCGCTTGCTTGACAGTGAGAAGATTCGCCTCTGAAAACCTTTCAGCTCCGTCTGCGCTATCACTTGAAACAAAAACACGGATTCCTGGATAAGTTGACATCAGTTCAAGCAGCGTTTGTGGTCCAAACTCAACATGCAGCCTGTCATAACCAAGGGCAGATATGGATTCAATTGCCTCTTTTGGAGTGACATCACTTGAGACACCTAGAACCCTCACTGATTCAGATCTGATAGCCAGGGGGAGTGTTTGCTTATCCTGGCGCGAAAGCACGAACAAGTCGGCGGTTGAGGGTAGCTTGTAATTCTCCGTCCTCGCCGTCAGCCCTGTGGTCAGAACAGCCCCTGCATTTTTTCGGAAAGCCTTCAGGAGTTCTAAATCGACTACACCACCTAGCGACTTGGAAGTACCGTCCGACCCCTTGGTGTTGCCGTAGTGGTCAACAACCAGCGATGCGGTAACAGTCAAAGGTCCAAACAAGGCCTCGATGTTGATCACTTTTGATCGATGAGCTCGGCAGTTTTACGCTTAATTCTGGCCAACATTCCGCGCATGCCACGCACTCGCAGCGGTGAAATCAGCGCGTCTAACCCAAGCATGCTTGGGAAGTCATCGGAGATATCGAGAATCTCCTGTGCGCTGTGTTGATTGAGAGCAGTGTTCAAAATGCTTGCAAAGCCACGAGTTGTTGGTGCCTCTCTGGGTGCGGAGAAGAATAACGCTACGTTTTCAGCATTGCCCTCAACTGCTATGAAGACTGGCGATTGGCACTCTTCGACTCTTTCGAGCAGCTCGGGGTTATCACCAAAACGTGAATCGAGTTCCGGGAGCGCTTCGCTGAATTCGAGCAATAGCTCGAGCTTGGTATTTCCCTCGAGGAAGCTAAACTCCTCGATAATTTCTTTTGAGGCGAGTGTCAAACCAGGGTCCCTGGACTCGAACCGGTGGCGATCGGGGAGCCGACTAGGTTGCCCCATTCGGTCCAGCTACCGTCGTAGTTGCGGACATTCTTGACTCCTAAAAGGTATTTCAAGACAAACCACGAGTGTGAAGATCGCTCGCCTATGCGGCAATACGCAATAAAGTCCGAATCTCGGTCGAAACCAGTGTTTGAGAAGTAAAGTTCTTCCAATTCACTGAGTGGTCTAAAGGTCTCATCTTCTTGCACCGCCTTAGACCAGGGGATTGAGGCCGCAGTTGGGATGTGCCCACCCCTGGTTGCACCCTCGTTTGGGAAGTCAGGCATGTGTAGTCGCTCGCCCGAGTACTCCTCTGGTGACCTAACGTCAACAAGTGGCTGGCCTATGTGACTCTGAACCTCGTCTCGGAAAGCCCGGATGTCATTATCGTTGCGTTCAACTATTGGGTAAGCGGAGCTCGTGACACTCGGTTTGTCGGTGGTCAGTTCTCCACCATCGGAAATCCACTTAGCTCTTCCACCATCAAGAAGAAGAACCTTCTCGTGGCCAAATAGCTTGAAAACCCAGAAGGCGTAGGTTGCCCACCAGTTGGACCGGTCCCCGTAAAGTACTACCGTGTCATCACGGCCAATTCCCTTTGCATCCATCAGGGCGGCGAACGCCGGGCCTTCCAAGTAATCGCGTCTAAGTGGATGGTTCAGTTCCGTGTGCCAGTCAAGTTTCACCGCACCTGGAATGTGGCCGGTGTCATAGAGAAGAATGTCCTCATTGGACTCGACTGCTATCACATTTGAGATATTTTCCTTTAGCCAGTTGGTGGTAACTAGCACCTCAGGGTTGCTGTACTGAGCTATTTTGGCTTGCTGGTCCATGGGACTCCGATTCTTTATCTACACTTAGCGTGATGATTAATGGCTCGCTTGGAAGAACAGAAAATGGCTGAAACCAATTCCTTAGTTACACGATTTCCAGAAGTTTCTAAGGTAGAGCTTATTGGACAGCTTCTTCCACCGCCCGAGTTTACTTCAGCTCGTTTTGAAAACTACAAACCCGACCCCTCATTCATAAGCCAGGCTGACGCGCTAAAGGCCTCACATGCTTTTGTAAAGGGCTCAAAACAGAAACTATTCAAGAAAGCATCACCCGCTCCAGGCATTTACCTAGACGGAGGTTTCGGCGTTGGTAAGACACATTTATTGGCTTCCATCTGGCATGCGTTTGCCGGCAAGAAGGCTTACGGAAGCTTCTTGGAATACACCAGCCTCGTTGGTTACTTAGGGTTCAAGCAGAGTGTTGAGGCTTTATCGAAGTTTGGTCTGGTTTGCATAGACGAGTTTGAACTGGACGATCCGGGCGACACCATGATTATGTCGAGGTTGCTCAAGGAACTTGAAGCCAGAGATGTGAAGTTTGCAGCAACCAGCAATACTCCACCGAATGCCCTCGGATCTGGTCGATTTGCCGCGAGCGATTTCAAGCGCGAAATCCAAGGTCTGGGCTCGAGGTTCAACATTGTTTCGGTGGATGGTGAGGATTTTCGGCACCGTGATGTTAGCGGAGAGTCCGAAAACCTATCCGATTCAGAGCTTGCTAGCTGGGCTGCGAGTAAAAAAGGCTGCTTCGTCGATGATTTTGAAATGGTGTTGAACCACCTGTCAAAAATGCACCCGACCAAATATCGCGCTTTGGTGAAAGATGTGCCCGCTCTTGCAATTTCCGGAGTCCGGATATTGGATGACCAGGTTGATGCACTCCGTTTGGTTGCACTGATTGACCGGCTCTATGAGTTTCAAGTGCCACTCAGGACAAGTGGCAGTATCCCATTGACAAGCGTGTTCTCGGACTCGATGATCGCAGGCGCTTATCGGAAAAAGTACCTACGAACAGTTTCGCGAATCGGAGCTCTTACGAGTCTGCCTTAGCCTTCTCTTCGCGGTGCTTCTTCATGTAGTAGCGGCCGCGTGTCTGTGCCAACCATGCACCTATAGCCATTGAGATTAGAGATCCCAGTATCACGGCAAGCGTTCCCTCCGCGATGATGTACTCGGTATCTACGAAGGCCAAGTTGGTCATAAGTAATGAGACCGTGAAACCTACTCCTGCCAGAGCACTGATCGCCATGAAGTCAAGTGGTTCGAGCTCGAGGCGGTCAGGCTTTGCCGCCAGCCTGTTTGCCAGGATGGCAAGCAGAGTAATTCCTACAATTTTTCCGACGGGTAGCGCAACCGAGATACCCACAAAGACACTGGAAAATGCCCCGTCAAAGGTCGGCAAGGCGATTGCGACGGCGAAAAATGCGAAAATGGGGAGAGCTACCGTGTTGGTCCAAGGCTGTATTTTTTCAACCAGGGAATGAGTTCTCTTGGCAGGCACTATAACGCCTAGGATCACTCCAGCCACAGTGGCGTGCACGCCTGATTGGTAGACCGTGTACCAGAGCAGCAGGAACGTGGCGACTCTCACGTAGTTGATCGGGATCTTGCGCATGCGTTCGGCGACTATGTGTAGGCCAGCGATCACTGCGGCAGCCAACAGCCATTGACCCTGAAGGTCGGCAGTAAAGAATATTGCGATGATCAGAATTGCAACGAGGTCGTCAAAGATGGCGAGCGCAAGCAAAAATACTCTTGCAGATTTTGGAAGCCCTCGTCCGAAGATTGCCAGGATGCCAAGCGCAAACGCAATGTCTGTCGCTGTGGGAATGGGCCAGCCGTTGATGTAATCGGTTCCCCAGTTAATCCATACGTAAATCAGAGCAGGAACGACGACGCCACCAATACCAGCTAGGACCGGAACGAACGCGGTGCTCGGCTTCGAAAGAATTCCAGACCTGAGCTCGTACTTGAGCTCGAGACCAGCAACCAGGAAGAACGTTGCAAGGAGCAGATCGCTCGTCCAGTGCGCGACATTGAGGCTCAGTCCGATTGATTCTGGTCCGAAGTAGGAATGCTTAAAGTCCAAGAATGAGGGTCCAAAGGGGCTGTTGGCAACGACAAGTCCCAATATCGCAGCTCCCATTAGCAACAGTGCGGCAGAACGATCGCTTTTCATGTGGCTCCAATGCTCTAAGCGGGGAACAGAAACATCTCCCGGGGTAATAATTCTATGTTGCTTTAGAACCTGTTACATCGATGTAACATTCAAGGTCTTTTTTTGAAACATGCTTCCGTGATTATTTCTGCATGTCATGCGATTCGGCGCATGCATAATTTTGGAAGAGGGACATACATGTTGGATACAGGAGCACTTAGCTGGGCGGTGACTGCAACGGCTCTGGTCTTGCTTATGACACCGGGCCTGGCGTTTTTCTATGGCGGTCTAGTGAAAGCCAAGAGCGTGGTGAGCATGATGATGATGAGCTTTGGCTCGATCGCACTGATTGGTGTCTTATGGGTGCTCTACGGCTTCAGCATGTCAGCAGTTGAAAACCCAACTGACTTTGCGGGTAGCCCGTTCACATCCTTTGGGCTAGAAGGTATGGGAAACGATGATCTAATTGGTGCCGCGTTCGGCGCTACTTTTGCGATCATCACCATCGCACTTATCTCAGGTGCAATCGCAGACCGGGCCAAGTTCGGTTCATGGCTAATTTTTGCTGGTTTGTTTGCCACCTTCGGTTACTTCCCAGTTGCAGCTTGGGTGTGGGGTGGCGGATGGATCATGGAGCTCGGGACCTGGCTGGACATGCCAGATGTAATCGATTACGCCGGTGGAACTGCTGTCCACATAAACGCAGGAGCCGCTGCATTGGCTTTGGCAATCGTGCTTGGCAAGCGATTCGGTTTTGCCAAGGGCATCATGCAGCCACACAACGTTCCTTTGGTTCTGCTCGGGGCAGGACTCCTCTGGTTCGGTTGGTTTGGTTTCAACGTTGGAGCTGAGTTCCTAAACGGAATGGCCAATGCCGGTTTGATCACTGTCAACACTCTTGGCGCTACCGCGGCTGCCATTTTGGGTTGGCTGCTAATTGAGAAGTTCAAAGAGGGTAAGCCCACATCCATCGGTGCGGCCTCTGGAGCAGTTTCAGGCCTCGTTGCCATCACTCCGGCATGTGCCAACGTCACCCCAGTCTTCGCACTGGTACTGGGTGCACTTGCTGGCATTCTGTCCGCACTTGCGGTCGATCTAAAGTTCAAGTTCGGCTACGACGACTCGCTGGATGTAGTTGGTATTCACCTCGTGGCTGGATTACTAGGAACGTTATTCCTAGGGTTCTTTGCAACTGACACTGGAATGTTCACCGGCGGGGACAGCGGCCAGCTAGTGGTCCAAGCTGTCGCAGCAATCGGTGTGCTTATCTACAGCTTCACTTTGGCACTGATTATCGGATTTGCGATTGAGAAAACAATCGGATTCCGTGTAAAGAGTGAGGATGAGATTGCGGGCGTCGACTCGGTAGTTCACGGTGAAGCGGCCTACAGCTTCGGCCAGGATGAGCTAATCAAGTAACAAAGAAAACGGCAAACATAAAGGCGGGAGAGAAATCTCCCGCCTTTTTGCGTCTATGTCAGCTGGTTATGTGCCATAATCTAGGAGTTCTTGAAAAAGAGCGTGCGGATGTGGCGCAGTGGTAGCGCACAACCTTGCCAAGGTTGGGGTCGCGAGTTCGAATCTCGTCATCCGCTCTCAGAGACTTGAAGGTCCCTGTACTGGTGGAGTGGCCGAGAGGCGAGGCAGCGGCCTGCAAAGCCGTGTACACGGGTTCGAATCCCGTCTTCACCTCCAGCAACAAAGCTGGGCGATTGGCGCAGTGGTAGCGCGCTTCCCTGACACGGAAGAGGTCGCTGGTTCGAACCCAGTATCGCCCACCAGAATCGGACCGGAGAGGGATGGATTTGATGAGTGAACACGAGTTAGTACTTGAGCTAAACGAAATAACCATCCTGATGGCGATAAATTCTGTTGGCATCATCGCCCTTATCGGAATGTTTGTATACCTGGCCGTAGATGGAATCTTCGGAAAGAACTAGTTCTCCACTCGATACATCTCCTGAACTAAAGCAGGTTCGATCAGTTTCCCATCCAAAAAAGCAACGATTTTCGCAACACTGGGCGCAGCATTGTGAACCTCCCAGGCTTTTTTGTCGCGCCAAGCCTCCAGGAATAGCAGCTTTCCATTGACTTCCTCGTACAGTTCGTAATGAAGGCAGCCGTCTTCTAGCAGCACTTCAGTAGCTGCGTTGACTAGGAAGCTCTTGACTGCTTGGAATTCAGATTCTTTGGGTGTGAAAGTAGCAACCACCGTGCAGGGCTTCATGATCGGCCTTAGGCAGTCAGTTTCAATGTCTTCGCTGTTGCGGCCATGGTTTTCTTGGCAAGCGAAGGCTGCTCATTCAAGTTCTTCCCGAAGGTCGGTATCAGTTCCGTGAGTTTGGGCTTCCAGCTTTTGTAGCTGTCCGGGTCCATTTTTTCCAAGACATCTAGCATCACGCTGACACTTACGGAAGCTCCAGGGCTCGCTCCAAGCAAACCAGCGATCGTTCCGTCGCTACTTACAATGACCTCAGTGCCGAATTGGAGGGTGCCGGATTGTCCCTCAGGTTTGATTACCTGTGCTCGTTGGCCTGCTTCGTAATAGGTCCAATCCGCAGGATCGGCATTTGGAACAAATTCAGCCAGAGATTGCATCTTCTTTTTCTTGGACTTGGTGACCTCGCCAATCAAATAACGAACCAGACCGAGATTCTTCACGGCCACAGAAAGATAGGGCAGCATGTTGTGCCATTTGACGGAACCTGGAAGGTCCAGGATTGAGCCATTTTTTAGAAACTTTGGATTCAGTCCGGCGAAGGGGCCAAACAGCAGGCTTTCCTTACCATCAACGACCCGAGTGTCGAGATGTGGGACAGACATAGGGGGAGCGCCTACTGCCGCTTGCGCGTAAACCTTCGCTTTGTGTTTAGCGACAAGTTCAGGATTGTCAGTTCGAAGGAAATGGCCGCTCACCGGAAAGGTTCCGTAGCCGCGAATCTCTGGAATCCCAGCCTTCTGCAAAAGCTTCAGGGCGTAGCCGCCTGCTCCAACGAAAACTCTGTCCGCGTGAACAAAAGTTGCAGGGGAGTCGCCCAGCCAAACTTGCCACTTGCCAGATTCGAATTGGTAGAGATTTTTTACCTCGACACCGGTTTCAAGTTTCATGCCGTTGTCTACGAGCCATTGGATCATTTGCTCGGTCATTGTGCCGTAATCGACATCGGTGCCTTGCTCCGTGAAGGTCGCTGCTACCGGAGACGAATCTCTGCCCTCTGCCATGAGTGGAATCCACTTGGCAATTTGCTTCAAGTCAGTAGAAAATTCCATACCTGTAAACAGCGGCTGCTGCGACAGTACTTCATGCCTGCGACGAAGGTAGTCCGAGTCCTTGTCGCCGTTCACGAAAGTCATGTGGGGGACCGTCCTAATAAAGCTTTCAGCCGCGCCCAGGACGCCTAATTCAACCAGCGATGACCAAAACTGTCTGGACACTTGGAACTGCTCATTTATGGCAATAGCTTTGGCTGGGCTTGGTAGCGAACCATCGCTGGAATCCGGCATGTAGTTCAGTTCGCAAAGAGCAGCATGCCCCGTGCCAGCATTATTCCAGGGGTTCGAACTTTCGCTTGCGACTGAGTCCAACCTCTCGTACATCACGATTGAGATGTCGGGGTTGAGCTTTTTGAGCAGAACGCCGAGTGTGGCGGACATAATGCCGCCCCCAATGAGTGCGTAGTCGTATTGCTGAATTTCAGTCACTGGATAAGGGTAATAGGTCTAAAGGACCGTGACTCCCAAAAGCGCTCCAATTGCATAGGAAATTCCCATTGTTAGAACGCTGATTGAGACATTCCTCAGAATTGATCGAGCTACGGGTGTTTTTCCCGCCCACGCTGCCCACCACCCGGTTAGGGCTAGGGCGAAGACAACACCTGCGATAGTTGCTTGAATACCAAACTCTTGCCAAGGTCCGAGTATCGCGATGAGGGGCAAAGAGGCCCCCGCAGTAAAAGCGATCAGCGAAGACCAAGCAGCAGCCCAAGGATGCGCGGTGATCTCCTCTTGGCCTCTGCCATGGCTGATTTCGGCGTCTCGTTGAGACGATACGCTTACATACTCACCGCCACCCATTGAGATAGCGCCGGCCACAAGAGCAGCGACACCAGCCACTAGCACCGTCTCGTCATTCACACCGGCAGCTGCAACGCCCATCACAACACCGGCTACGGACACGATTCCATCATTGGCGCCCAGCACTGCAGCACGAAGCCAGTTGAGCTTTATTTCTAGTTTTTTGTCTTCGCTTTTACCCATTGTCTTATCTTGGCCGTCAGGAACCTGTTTCGCTAGCAAGGCATACCTTAGTGCGTCGTTAGACTGTGTCGGGTTAGGAGTCACATTGAACATACTGTTATCTGGCAACCCCCACGAGGTCAGCGAAGGGGCAACTGGGTTCGATCTTTTTGAAGATCGAGGCATCATTGCGATGTTCGTGAATGATCAGGCTCGCGATCTTGCTCACGTTGTTCAAGCCAATGACTCCGTAGTTGGCATAGCTGTGGGTAGCGCTGCTGGACTTGAAATTCTGCGCCACTCAACAGCCCATGTCATGGCTCAGTCAGTTCAGGAATTGTTCCCAGAAGCAAAACTTGGCATAGGGCCTTACATAACAGACGGCTTCTATTTTGATTTCGACGTGGCTGAGCCTTTCGTGCCGGAGGACATCAAGCGAATTGAAAAGCGCATGAAAGAACTTGTGGGTAAGTCTCAGCGGTTTAGGCGACTAGAGGTTTCGGAGGCAGAAGCCACAGAGCTTATGAAAGATGAGCCTTATAAGTTGGAACTTATTGGTCTCAAGTCGGAGGACGTGGCTGAAGGTTCAGTAGAAGTTTCGCCAGACGGGCTTTCTGTCTATGAGAACATCAACCCAGATGGAACAGTTGCATGGATGGATCTTTGCCGGGGGCCACACCTGCCAAACACAAGGCAGATCGGCAAGAACTTCTCGCTACTGCGCAGCGCGGCTGCGTACTGGCGAGGCAACGAGAACAACAAGCAACTTCAGCGAATCTATGGAACAGCTTGGGACACCCGAGAGGCCCTTGATAGTTACACGGAGAAACTAGAACAGGCGGCAAAGCGCGATCATAGAAAGCTGGGCGCCGAGTTAGATCTGTTCAGCTTCCCAGATGAAATTGGTTCTGGTCTTGCGGTCTTTCACCCGAAGGGCGGGGTCATTCGACGGGTCATGGAGGACTACTCGAGAAAGCGCCACGAAGAAGCCGGATACGAATTTGTTTATTCACCACACATAACCAAGTCCAACCTGTTTGAACAAAGTGGGCACCTCGGTTGGTACTCGGAGGGCATGTTTCCTCCGATGAAGCTCGACTCCGAAGTTGATGAAAACGGCGTGTTAAAAAAGCAAGGTGCGGACTACTACCTAAAACCCATGAATTGCCCGTTCCACATTTTGATATTCAAGTCACGATCGCGCAGCTATCGCGAGTTACCTCTAAAGATGTTCGAGTTCGGTTCGGTCTATCGATATGAGAAATCCGGAGTCCTTCACGGCCTTACCAGGGTTCGCGGTATGACTCAGGACGACGCTCACCTTTTTGTAACGCAAGAGCAACTGCAAACGGAACTGACAAATGTGTTGCAGTTTGTTCTTGATTTACTAAGGGATTATGGACTGAATGACTTCTACCTTGAACTGTCTAGCAAGGAAGAGGGAAACCCGAAGTTTGTTGGTGACGACAGTGTTTGGAAGTCCGCCACTAGCACGCTTGAGCAGGTTGCCGTGGCGTCTGGCCTGGAGCTTGTTCCAGATCCAGGAGGAGCGGCCTTCTACGGCCCGAAGATCTCAGTGCAAGCGCGAGATGCCATTGGAAGAACTTGGCAGATGAGCACAATTCAACTGGACTTCAATCTGCCAGAGCGCTTTGATCTCGAGTATGTCGGTAGCGACGGCGACAAGCATCAACCCATCATGATCCACCGCGCGCTGTTTGGGTCCATCGAAAGATTCTTTGGAGTGCTTACGGAGCACTACGCCGGGCATTTCCCACCATGGCTTGCTCCAATGCAGGTCGTCGGGATCCCGGTTGCCGATGAGTTCGGCGACTACCTCGAGAAATTTTGCCAGGACCTAAAGTCCGTTGGTGTTCGGGTAAGTGTTGATCATTCTGATTCCAGGATGCAAAAGAAGATTCGTGACCACACTCTTGATCGAATTCCGTTTCTAATTCTTGCTGGGGGCAGAGATCAAGAAGCTGGGACCGTTTCGTTCAGGTACCGTAACGGCAGTCAAATCAATGACGTCAAGCTAGACGAAGCGCGACGCATCATCTTGGAAGCCATCGAAACGAAGGCGCAGGTCTAACCTTGGACCCGCTGGAAAACATGGGTGGCATGCAAGACGGCTTGCAGCGGCTCTGGACTCCTCATCGCCTGGTCTACATCGAAGGCCTGCAGGCACCCAGGCAGGAATCGTGCGTATTTTGCGATGCACCTGAAAAGACAGATGAAGACGGTTTGATTGTTTATCGGGGAAAATTGGCTTATGTGCTGCTGAATCTCTTTCCATACAACACCGGCCACCTACTGGTATGCCCATACCGACATGTTGCGACATACGACCTTGCAACCACCGAGGAAACTGCGGAAGTGGCACTGCTCACTCAGCAAGCAATGCGCACCATCGAGAAAACATCTGGTGCCCACGGCTTCAACATTGGCATGAATCAGGGTCAGGTCGCCGGAGCCGGCATAGCCGAACACTTGCATCAGCACTTAGTTCCAAGATGGCGCAACGACAGCAATTTTTTCCCAATAATCGCAAAGACGAAGGCCATGCCAAAACTTCTAGGTGAAGTTAGGGAAACATTTGCAAATAACTGGGTCACGGACGCTTAGAATTTACGCATGTCAAAAAACAGCGAATCAACTCCTCTGATTAAGTCCGGCCTAGCAGAAATGCTTAAGGGCGGTGTGATCATGGACGTCGTAAATGCCGAGCAGGCGATTATTGCCGAGCAGGCGGGAGCCGTTGCAGTGATGGCTCTGGAGCGCGTACCAGCAGATATTCGTGCTCAGGGCGGTGTTGCGAGAATGAGTGACCCGGACCTGATTGACGACATCATCGCCTCAGTTTCAATTCCCGTTATGGCAAAGGCCAGGATTGGACACTTCGTTGAGGCGCAAATTTTGGAGTCTCTCAAGGTCGATTACATCGACGAGTCCGAAGTGCTGTCTCCAGCTGACTATGTAAACCACATCGACAAGTGGGGCTTCAACGTCCCGTTTGTCTGCGGTGCCACCAACTTAGGTGAAGCGCTTAGACGAATCACTGAGGGAGCATCAATGATTCGATCCAAGGGTGAAGCTGGAACCGGAGACGTTTCCGAAGCAACGAAACACATCCGCACCATCCTGGGAGAAATTCGTGCGCTTGCGGCAAAGACGGACGACGAACTCTACGTAGCGGCCAAGGAATTGCAGGCCCCATACGCGCTGGTAAAAAAAGTCGCAGCAGAGGGCAAACTTCCGGTAGTTCTTTTCGTTGCCGGTGGAGTAGCAACTCCTGCGGATGCAGCGATGATGATGCAGCTAGGAGCAGACGGTGTGTTTGTAGGCTCTGGAATTTTCAAGTCTGGAAACCCAGAAGCAAGAGCCGCAGCGATTGTCAAGGCGACCACCCAGTTCAACAAGCCAGATGTCGTAGCAGCCGCCTCTCGGGGCTTGGGCGAAGCAATGGTAGGAATCAATGTTAGTGACCTACCAGCACCTCACAAGCTGTCTGAGCGTGGCTGGTAAGTGCTTCTAGGTGTCCTTGCGCTTCAGGGGGACAGTCGAGAGCACATTGAACTTCTTGGAACACTTGGAGTAGCGGCCCTGCCCGTAAAGGCGTCCGAAGACCTTGAGAGTGTTGACGCTCTGGTAATCCCCGGTGGGGAATCAACAACTATCTCGAAGCTGCTTGAAATCTTTGAGCTACTTGATCCCGTGAGGGATTTTGCGAAAAGCAAACCGGTGTTGGGAACATGTGCCGGCCTAATTCTCCTATCAGACAAGGTTGAGGGGCTTTTAGAAGGTCAACAGCTGATTGGTGGGCTGCCGATAACCTCTAGTCGCAATGCTTACGGAGGACAGCTCGATTCATTTGAAGCCGAAGTTGGCTTCTCCTCAGGTGCTTCCGAGAATGTTGCCTTTATTCGCGCACCAAAAATACTGGATGCTGGTTCTTGCGAGGTTTTGGCCCGACTGGGCAGCGAAATAGTTGCGGTTCGGCACGAGAACCTATTCGGTGCCACCTTTCACCCTGAGCTAACCGGTGGGACACATTTACACAAGTTGTTCGTCGAATTCGTGAAAGCCGCTAGCAACTAGTAATTTAGAGAACTATGTCAGGTCACTCCAAATGGGCAACAACGAAGCATAAAAAAGCAGCGAACGATTCGAAGCGCCAAAAACTTTTCGCAAAACTCATCAAGAACATTGAGGTTGCGGCGCGCATGGGTGGCTCCGATCAAGAGGGTAACCCGACGCTTTTTGAGGCCGTATACAAGGCTAAAAAGCTCTCTCTTCCCGGTGACAACATTGATCGCGCGATAAAGCGCGGAGCCGGTGAGCTTGGCGACGGTGTTGAATACCAGAGCATCATGTATGAAGGTTACGGACCGGCCGGTGTTGCAGTGATGATCGAGTGTCTAACAGATAACCGAAATCGTGCCGCTGCTGAGGTGCGCCTAGCCGTTGGTAAAAACTCGGGGAACATGGCTGATCCTGGATCGGTGAACTATCAATTCGCCCGCAAGGGTGTGATTGTTGTGCCGAGCCGATTTAGCGAGGACCAAATTCTCGAAGCAACAATCGAGCATGGAGTGGAAGACATCCAACTCATTGGTGAGAATTTCCTACTGACCTGCGATCCAAGCAAACTGGTTGATACTCGCACTGCTCTTCAGGGCGCAGAAGTCGACTACGAATCTGCAGATGTTGAATTCGTATCATCCGTGAAGGTTGATGTTGATGCTGCAAGTGCACAGAAGGTAATCGCCCTAGTGGAAGCGCTCGAAGAACTGGATGACGTCCAAGAGGTTTACACGAACATGGAGATTTCGGAAGCGGTGCTCGCCGAGTTAGAGAACCTCGGCGAATGAGTGTGATTCTGGGTATCGACCCAGGTCTGACCAGGTGCGGCTTTGGTGTTCTGAATAACAACCAATCAGTGGACTTCGGCGTCTTCACATCCTTACCCAGCTCCGCACCCAGCGACCGCGTTGGGTCAATTGCAGCCGAACTCGAGGACCTAGTGATTCAACACAAGCCTGGCCTAATTGCGCTCGAACGGGTCTTTGCCCAGGCTAATCTCAGATCAGTAATGGGCGTGGCTCAGATTTCTGGAGCGCTCATGGCCATTGCTTATAAGCATGGAATTCCGCTGGAATTCTTTACCCCCAGTGAAGTGAAGCTTGCTGTTGCCGGTAGTGGTCGGGCTGACAAAGCGCAGGTCGGCATGATGGTTGCCAAGATGCTCAACCTCAGTGAAGTTCCGAAGCCCGCAGATGTCGCAGACGCACTTGCGGTGGCGCTGTGCGCGAGTAAGCGAGCAAGCGGGCAGGGCACCAAAGCTCAGCAGAAGTGGGTTGCGGCAGCTAAGTCTGCCAACACCAGATTAGGTTAGGACCGTGATATCGAGCCTGCAGGGATCAATAAGCCAACTCGGCGTAGATCGAGTGACGCTGGTTGTTAGCGGAGTCGGGTTTTCAATTCAAGTCACTAGCCGGCACGCAGCAAAGCTGAAAGTGGGCCAAGAGCTACTCCTTCAAACCAAATTGGTCGTGCGTGAAGATGATTTGTCACTGTTCGGCTTTCAAGATCAAGAAGAGGCAGCCCTGTTTGATCAGCTTTGTTCCGTGAATGGCATCGGTCCAAAATTGGCA
>Ga0209654_1001144_pt1 | contig 22031 bp, 18 predicted proteins | sample SaaInl1SG_22_DNA_FD_184646 | JGI IMG/M metagenome (GOLD analysis project Ga0209654, IMG submission 184646) | Marine microbial communities from expanding oxygen minimum zones in the Saanich Inlet - ESP_161SG_22_DNA (SPAdes) (version 2) | ecosystem: Environmental > Aquatic > Marine > Intertidal... | reverse complement strand
CGTAACGAATGACGATAGTATCGTTGCGCCTGGAATTCGAACCTTAATCGAAATTGCCAACGAATTTGGCGAAGTATATGTAGTGGCCCCTGACGGTCCACAAAGTGGAAAAGGTCATGCGATCACGTTGGATCAAAGCCTTCGCTGTACGGAAGTACCGTCAGATGGCCCCCAGAAAGAGTTCAAGGTCAGTGGTACGCCTGCCGACTGTGTTAAAATGGCGATTAACGTGGTGATGCCAAGACGTCCGGATTTAATTTTAAGTGGGATTAACCACGGATCGAACGCTAGTGTCAATGTTATTTATTCCGGTACCATGAGTGCCGCGGTAGAAGGCGCATTGGAGCGCGTGCAGGCAATCGGTTTTAGTCTTTGTGAGTTTTCTTGGGAGGCGTCTTTTGAGGCTGCTAAACCCTACATACGTAAAGTCATTCAGGCAACCTTAGATAATGGACTACCAAGCGGTGTATGTTTGAATGTAAATATTCCTGAAAACGATAAAGCGCCTTACAAAGGCATGCGGGTATGTCGTCAAGCCATAGGGAATTGGGTAGAAGAGTTCGATGCGCGCATTGATCCCTTCGGACGACCGTACTATTGGCTTACCGGTAAGTATGAAAACTACGATCACGGAGACGATACGGATATCGCAGCCCTCGAAGACGGGTACATTAGTATTGTTCCTATTACGGTCGATCTTACAGCCCATCACGCTGTAGCGACACTAAACCAGTGGAATTTTGAGAACTAGAAAAATCGATTTTATTGCCGGCCTGCTTGTAGGTCTTGGAGCGCCTTTATTCTCTATTGCGGTTGCCCTTGAAGCCTTCCCTGTGCTTCAAGATGTAGGTGATGTAACGAATCCCGCATGGCGACTGGTCACCATGCGTGCCATCAGTTTCGGGACCATTATCAATGCAATATTATTTTTTACGGCGCTTAATTTTGAGCGCGAACGTGTGGCTCGCGGAATTCTGACCTCTTGTGTGCCAAGCGTGATTGCTGTTATTTATTTCCAATTCATCCTCTAATGTCACTATTCTGGATCGCAGGAGAGCCTTCGGGCGATGTACAAGCTGCGGCTGTTGCACAGTATATATCGACGCATCATCCAGAGATTAAACAATGGGGTTGGGGTGGCAAATTCTTAGAGAAAGCCGGGGTTACGCTCCTGAAAGACGTCACTAAAAAGCCCTTCATGGGTTTTATAGAAGTAGTAGTTCGCGCCAGAAGCATTTATAACGCTTTTCAAGCAGTCAAGGGCCACATCCTTTCTTCCGGCGCAACAACCGTGGTGCTCGTAGATTATCCTGGATTTAATTTACGCATAGCGAAATGGGCCAAAGCCCAAGGTTTGCATGTGGTCTACTATATTCCACCCAAGGTTTGGGCTTGGAAATCCGGTCGAGCGCAAATTCTCAAGGAGCATTGCGATGCAATTCTAGGTATCCTACCCTTTGAACAACAGTGGTATGCTGATCGTGCTATTCCGTATACCTATGTCGGAAATCCGTTGGCACAGAAGTATACAGGAATGAATGGTTACGCATCCGGAGGTTCCATAGCATTACTACCCGGGTCGCGCGCGCAAGAAATCGCACGATTACTACCGGAATTTATTGCTGTTGCGCAATCGATGCCGGAGCAAATCTTTGTTTTAATTCGTTCACAAAGTTCCGTTCCCGTATGGCCTGATCGATCGCTACCGACAAATGTCGAGGTGTTTACTGGCGAACTGAAGGACGGCATAAAGCACTGTGCTGCCGCCCTGGTATGCAGTGGAACGGCCACTTTAGAGGTTGCTTTATTGGGCGTACCGCAACTGGTCGTGTACCGTGCAAACCCAATCTCACTAGCCATTGCAAAACGCTTTGTGAAAATCAGCTATTTCTCCTTACCTAATCTTATTCTGGATGCTGCTGCCTTGCCGGAATTATTGCAGGAGGATGCACGTGCTGAAGCGCTTGTTCAGCGGTTAGGTGCTTTGCTGTTGGACCCCTCGGCCCAATTAGACGCCTACGCTCAACTGCGTCAGCTTCTGGAGCAAAAGGATCCTGCAGCTTCAGCGGCCCAACCTATTTTAACGATCGCTTCGCAATCATGAAAAGATGTCATTTAGTACCTATCATGCTTATCTGTTGCGCCCTCCAGCTAGCGGCACAGACGACACCGCGCGTTTTGATTTTCGCAGATCAAGAGTACAGCCGTCTTCAAATTAAAGTCAAATCAGGATCCTATACCCTCACTGCCTACACTCCGGATTCTGTTTTTACGATGGATTATGGATCCGACGACGTCCATCCATTGTACACCTTCCGCGGAGATTTACGATTGAACAGAGCCGGTTGTGATTCCATACGTATTTCCACGAAAGATACGTTCGTAGTTCGCGTGCTGCGTGGGAAGAATTGGACCGCAGAACGCCCGTATTTAGGCGACTTTACGCTGCGTCCTAACCTCATTTACCTTGAAGGTATCGTTCGCACGCCCATAGCGCCCTACATTGCTGGAGTAGTAGAGGCAGAAGGCGGATCATCCTCTACTGCAGAAGCCTATTACAAAGCGCAAGCTGTTCTCGCTCGAACCTGGCTCATCACGAATCTTAAAAAACACATTACAGACGGTTATCACGTCAAAGACGATCAAAGTTCTCAAGCTTTTAAAGGGGTTCCGCATAGTAAAAATGCTGCTCTTATCGCGAGTGCTTGTGCTGCTTTAGGGGATACGATTGCCCTACACAATGGAGTGCCAATCATTGGTTTTTACCACAGCAATTCTGGCGGCTATACGGCCTTACCTGAAGAAGTGTGGTCGAAAGCATTGCCGTATTGCCGGGTCGTTCTAGATCCGTTCTCAAAAAAAGGATCTAAGGCAGCGTGGGAGAAGACTTATTCTTGGGAGGAATGGCAGAAGTATTGGTCGCGCTACATAGATTGGTCAGTGACCGATTGGACCGCATTTTTCAATAAACTCCCAGATACACGCAGCACGCATTGGACCCTAGGAACTCAATCGTTTAAAATGGAGACGGTGCGTAGGGATTTTAAATGGCGCAGTGCCTATGTGCTTCCGCAAGCAACTGCTGAAGGCTTAGTGGTCCATGGCTATGGCTTTGGCCACGGCGTCGGAATGGCGCAGCAAGGCGCCATGCTTATGGGAAAAGCGGGCTTTGATTGGAAAGAGATTTTAGATTTCTACTTCAAAGACCTTGCTTTTGAATCTGTTCAAAACCTTTAGTTCCCCACATTTTTAGGAAAACTGCACTTCCAGTCCCCAATTTATTGGGATGGTATTTCGTTCTACAGCAGTTTTATGTATCGCGTCAAGTTTAACCACCATGTACCGCTTGGATTTGGTGCTGGTCTGTGCAGTGGCTTTCGGTTTCGGTTCATGGCGTAGCGTTTGGACTGATGTTGGCGCACTGCTATGGATCATAACCGTACTTGTTGGAGTTCAAGTCTTTCTCGAATGGCGGTATTGGAATCCTAGCCCTGAAATTGCTGTTATTTTCGAGCCGTGGGCTGTGCGACTCCGCCGGATTCTACAAAATCGTATCGACCTCGCTGCCACTGGCTCGCTTCACGGTTTTTTGTACGGGGTATTGTTGGGGGACCGCACTGAATTAACACCGGCCTTTCAGGCGGGTTTTCAGGTCCTTGGTATTTCGCATATGCTCGCTGTGAGTGGCTTTCACGTGGGCTTTTGGGTGGTTTTAGGACGACCCCTAAAATGGCTTTTTCGACTGCGGAAATGGCGTGTGGTGTATGTGCTTTTTATGGGTGCCTTTTTATGCATTTATGCCGTAGTTGTGGGTTCAGGGCCTTCTGTGGTTCGAGCTGTAGGGACTTTTTGTTTCGCGGCATGTGCTGTTCAGATGAACTGGAAGGTAACGCCCTTACATTGGCCGTTGCTTATGGCGTGGTTGATGTGGTGGTATGATCCAGCGGTCGTTCAGCGCGTGGGCTATCAGCTAAGTTTTAGTGCAGTATGTGGCATTCTGATAGGGCTCAGCGGGCTTCCTGCTGTGGAATTTCTGCAATCCTGGCAGCGAGAATCATTACGGGGTACAAAGCTTGGTTTTTTAGTTCCTGTGCAAGTTTCACTTTCAGCTTGGACGGCTACATTACCCTTAGTCATGCACCACTTCGGTGGTGCCAGTTCCTATTTTTTAATAGGTAACCTATTGATTGTCCCTCTTTTTGTGGTGTATATCTGGTCTGCTTTATTTGTAGTGCTATTCGCGCCAATCCTTCCATCTGGTGCTTTAGAAGTTTGGAACAGCAGTTTCGAATGGTGGGTAGCATTTGTGTTAAAAGTGGCCGAAGGAATTAGCCACCAAGGACTTCTTGAATTTTTTTCTCAAGCGTATTTGCAGTGAGCTTTTCAAATGTTCCGTCGTAGAAAATGTGCATGTTTCCAGTCTCCTCACTCACGGTGATCGCCATTGCATCCGTACGCTCTGAGATCCCTGCGGCAGCGCGGTGACGCAAGCCAAACTGTGAGGGAAGGTCGCTACTTTCACTCAGCGGGAGAATGGCGCCTGCTGCTGAGACGGTGTTTCCCGTGATGATGGTTGCACCATCGTGCAAGGGCGCATTTTTGAAGAAAATAGTTTCTAGCATGATACGACTCACTGTGGCGCCAAGGGTGTGTCCGGTTCCGGCAAAGGCACCGAGCGGATCCTTTCTTTCTATAACCAGAAGCACGCCTGTTTTTGTACTGGCTAAATTTTTCAGTGCGCTGACCACTGCTTCTGCAGCAAGGGTTGAGGTTTCTGTATTGCCTAGGGTGAACATACTTTTCAATCCTCTACGACGACTAAAGGTTGCCGACCCTACAACGAGTAAGAATTTTCGAATTTCCTGTTGGAATACGATGATCAAAATAATCAATCCAGCACCCATAAATGAACCTAATATCTCACTCAAAAGATTCATTTGAAGGAGTTGTACGAGGTTATAGAGGAGGTAAATCGCAACCATACCGATAAGTATGCGAATGGCCGCAGTACCTTTCAATAGCCGGTACACTTGATACAGCAAGAAGGCTGCAATAATGATGTCTAATGCATCGAGGATGCCGAAGTTTAACGTTCCCATGGTTCTAATAAATGCTGCACGCCATCGGGCATGAGGCGGTTGAACAAGTTAATGGTTTCCGCTGCTTCTGCTACATCGTGTACTCTTAGAATTTGCGTACCACCTAATAAAGCGGCCATATGTAGTGCAGTAGTGCCATTGAGGCTTTCTTCAGCACTGACTTCAAGTGCTTTATAAATCATGCTTTTTCGACTAACCCCAGTCAGAATGGGACGGCCTAAAAGTTGAAATGCATGGAGTTCTCTGAGCAGTTGGTAATTCTGTTCAAGCGTTTTTCCAAAGCCAAATCCTACGTCGACAATGGTGTCGTGTATACCCATGTCGTGGAGTAAGGGCAGTTTTTTACTGAAAAAGCCAATGATGTCTTGAGTGACGTGGGTATAGGTAGGATTGAGTTGCATAGTGCTAGGGTTGCCCTGCATGTGCATGATAATGTAAGGGCAACGGTGGGCAGCAGCCACATGATAGATCTCAGGGTCGAGATTGCCTCCACTGATGTCGTTAATCCAGTGCGCACCAGAATGCAACGCCTTATCGGCAATTTCTGCACGGAAGGTATCTACGGAAATAAAGCAGCCCGGAAAGTCTTTAAGCACCTCAGAAACGGCGGGAATGATGTCTTTTAATCGGTTCCATTCCTGCTCGGGAGTCACTGGATCGGCACCTGGACGTGATGAATATCCGCCGATATCGATGATGCGAGCACCACTATTGAGCATCGTTCTTGCCCGCTCAGCGGCCTCTTCGGGAGCATTTAAGCGGCTTCCCGCGAAAAAGGAATCGGGCGTACTATTCAAAATCCCCATGATCCACGGTGTGGATAAGGTGTGAATTGTCCCTTGACATTGCAGCAGAAACTCAGGCATTGTTCTTTGTATCTTCGTTAGATATAGCAAAGCTAACAAATGAATACAGCTGACCAATTCGATGCCGTACTAAGTAAATGCCACGGCCTCTTCGAGAAGAAAGGAAAAGATTACGGCACTGCGTGGCGCATTTTACGTTTACCGTCGTTGACCGACCAGATATTTATTAAAGCCCAACGCCTGCGCAGCATTGAGGACAAAGGAGCCCAATTGGTCGATGACCCTTTGGAAGGCGAATTCATTGGTATACTGAACTACAGCATCATGGCGCTTATTCAGCTCGAGCGTGGTGTGGTCGAACAGCCGGATTTGGATTGGAAACAGGCCAGTGCAGCGTATTTAGAGAAAGCAGAGGAAGCCAAAGCACTTATGCTTCGTAAAAATCACGATTATGGCGAGGCATGGCGCGACATGCGCATTTCCAGCTTTACGGACCTCATCTTGCAGAAACTCCTTCGTGTAAAACAGATTGAGGACAACCAGGGAAAGACCCTCGTGAGCGAGGGTTTAGAGGCGAATTACCTCGATATGATAAATTATAGTGTCTTTGCTCTGATTAAATTCATGGAGACGCAAGCATTAAAAGCTTAAATACAATGAAAAAGGTTCTTGCTATTTTCTCCCAATTCGCCGTAGGGGCATTATTCATTTTCTCCGGTTTGGTTAAAATGAATGATCCGGTAGGGTTCAGCTTTAAGCTGGAGGAATATTTCTCAGAGGAGGTGTTGAATTTGCCCGTTTTTGAGCCTTTTGCACTAACCATCGCTATTCTGCTCGTCATTGCTGAAGTACTCTTAGGTGCTGCACTAATCTTGGGGTTGTACAAACGCTGGACGCTAATCTTGCTCTCGGCAATGATTGGATTTTTTACGTTTCTCACCTTTTGGTCGGCGTATTTCAACCAGGTGACAGATTGTGGGTGTTTCGGCGATGCCATACCACTTACACCCTGGGAAAGCTTCTATAAAGACGTCATTCTTTCTGCATTAATTCTGGTTTTGTGGTGGGGAAGAGACCAGCTCTTTGATCGATGGCCGAAGTGGTTGATCGGAATAAAATTGGTCGCTATTCCTCTCTTTTGTTTGGGATTGACCTACCACGTTTTACACCATCTGCCAGTGGTAGATTTTAGGGCTTATGCTGAAGGCAATAGTATTGTAGAAGGGATGAAAAGTGCTGAGGAATTGGGCTTAGAGCCGCCACAGTATGAAGTCATCTATACGATGGAAAACGCGGAAGGTACGCTTCAGGAAATCAGTTCTACCCAGTACGTTAACGAGAAATGGTGGGAGAAGAAAGACTGGAGCATGCGCAGTGAGCTGTCTAAAACGATACAGGTTAAGGAAGGCTACGAACCCCCGGTTCACGACTTCAGCATCATGAATGATTATGGTGAAATGACGGATAGCATTCTACAGTTGGATGAGGTCTGGTTGTTGGTGGCCTACAACGTTCGGAAAACGAAGGCGCAAGGTTGGGTTCCCGTCCTAAAAACTGCAGCACATTTAAAGGCAAATGGGATTCCTTATGTGGTGCTTTCAGCCTCAATGCCAGAAGATTTCATGCCTTTCGGGTTTACGGATACTACCGCTTTTGCGTTTACGGATGAGACCACATTGAAAACCATGGTTCGCTCCAATCCAGGTTGGGTAGTACTTAAAAACGGCGTGGTAGATAAAAAGTACCACTTCAACGACAGCCCACATTGATTCGATTCGCACTACAAAAACTGGGACAAGCGATTTTAACCCTATGGGGTGTGGCTACTTTGGTATTCTTTCTATTTACCATCGTGCCTGGTGATAGTGCGCAGATGATGTTGGGAAAACGCGAAGACCCGGCGGCATTGGCTGCAGTTCGCGCGAAATACGGGTTGGATAAACCCATCACAGTTCAATATGTAAATTATCTAAGGCGCATCAGTCCAGTTGGTTGGCCAAACGATACGCACGGCATTTTTAAAGCACCAGATTTAGGTGAAAGTTTCCAGCGTCAAGGACAACAAGTCAGTGCCTTGATCGGACAGACTTTTCCAAACACCGCCTTGCTTGCAGCAGCAGCTATAAGTTTTGCTTTGCTCGTAGGCGGCGCGCTTGGTGCTTGGGTGTCCTACCGCCCGGATACGTTTTGGGATAAAGCACTACTCACTTTTAGTTCACTGGGAATGAGCCTTCCGTCTTTTTTTACTGCGGTACTCTTTGCTTGGATCTTCGCTTATTTGCTCGGTCCCTGGACTGGATTGAATTTAACGGGTTCATTGTACAGTGTCGATGATTACAGTGGTGAACGGTACCTCAATCTGAAAAATCTCATTTTGCCTGCCTTTACCTTGGGCGTTCGGCCGGTGGGAGTCATCTTACAATTGACCCGTAATAGCCTGTTGCAAGTGAGCTCAATGGACTTTATTAGAACAGCTCGGGCGAAAGGACTGCGGGAGCGAACGGTCTTTTTTAAACACCTCTTACCGGTTGCATCAAACCCCATTATAACGACCATTAGCGGATGGTTCGCTTCGCTATTAGCTGGCGCCGTATTCGTGGAAATTATTTTTGGTTGGAATGGCATGGGTAAATTATTGGTGGAAGCATTAAATACCCGAGATTTGCCCATCACAATGGGCTGTGTACTAGTCATTGCAGCACTTTTCGTGGTGTTGACCACGTTAGTAGATGTACTGTACGCTGTATTGGACCCGCGCATACGCGCAGAATTTTTTTAGAAACACATCAATAGTAAAATAACATGAGAAGAAGAATCGTAGCTGGAAACTGGAAAATGAATACCACGTACACTGAAGCCATGGCTTTAGTTGATGCCCTAAAAGAAAGTCTTACGGACGAAGTAGTGGGCGAGACGGGAGTGATTATTACGCCGCCGGCTTTGTATTTATCAGACGTTGTAGAGTCTTTAGTAGATAATCCATATATCGCGGTTGCTGCTCAGAATTGTCACCACAAAGAATCCGGCGCCTACACCGGCGAATGGAGTGCTGCAATGCTCGCCTCGTTGGATATCGATGCGATAATTATAGGGCACAGTGAGCGACGTGAATATTTCGGTGAAACGAACGAAGCATGTAACGAGAAGATATCGCAAGCTTTGAATAATGAACTGGCAGCCATTTACTGTATTGGTGAAACCTTGGAGGAGCGTAAAAGTGGCGCTTATATGGATGTCATTTTGAAGCAATGTGAAGAAGGACTTGCAGGGTTTATTGCTGACGATATGGACAATGTTATTCTGGCCTACGAGCCGGTTTGGGCTATTGGAACAGGTGAAACAGCTTCGCCAGAGCAGGCACAAGAAGTACACGCGGGAATCCGTGCTTGGTTAACGGAGCGATTTGATGCTGAAACGGCGCAGGATGTAAGCATTTTGTACGGTGGATCATGTAAGCCAGGAAATGCTGCTGAATTGTTCGCTAAAGCGGATATTGACGGTGGTTTGATTGGCGGTGCATCACTTAATGCTGCGGATTTCTCGGCCATCATCGAAGCAAGAACGAAGGCGTAATGAAATCGGATACGCCCATTTATATTGAGTTAGCAGTTACCGTTTCTCCATTAGAACCGTTTCGCGATTTACTCATCGCCCAGCTCGGAGCGGTTGGATTTGAGAGTTTCTCTGAGACGGAAACAGGCTTCGCTGCATACATTATTAAAGACGATTATGTCGCTTCTACTGCTATGGAACAGTTGCAGTGGGAAGGTGTAACCGTTTCTGTCGAAGAACAAGAGATTGAACAGGTCAATTGGAATTCAGAATGGGAGACCAATTTTGATCCTATTGAGGTTGACGGGCGGGTCTACATCAGGGCTCCTTTTCATCCGGAGCGCGCGGGTTTTGAATACCCGATGTTGATTGAGCCCAAAATGTCTTTCGGGACGGGGCATCACCAGACGACGCACATGATGATCCAATGGTTGTTGGAGACACCTTCTGAAGAAACGGATGTGCTTGATATGGGTTGTGGTACTGGTATTCTCGGCATTTTAGCTGGAATGCGTGGCGCAAAATCGGTCCATGGGATTGATGTGGATACCTGGTGCATCGAAAATACTTTAGAGAATGCAGAGCGCAACGGCGTTCCTATGTCGGCGGCCCTGGGCGGTTCAGAAGTTTTAGAGGGCACCTACGACCTCATCCTTGCAAACATTAACTTAAATGTGCTTTTGGCGGATGTTTCGCATTATGTGAATGCATTACGTAAAGGTGGATGCATTTTCTTTAGCGGCTTTTACGAAGACGATGTACCTAACCTGCGCGCTGCGGCAGAGGCTTTAGGGCTCACTTTTGAGGGCATTAAAGCACGTGAGCAGTGGCGCAGCATTAAAATGGTGAAATAGCGCATGAAAAAAATTGGGTTGCTTCTTGCATTGATTGTTTCTTTTGGGCTTCAGGCACAAAAAGTGACCCGTTTTTCTTCCTTAGATGCGTTCGCTCAGGAGTTTGAAAAGCTCATTTCTGTTCCGAAAGAAATGGACGGCGTTTTCAAAGACTCTTTGGTGCCTAATTTTTTGGCGGCGGTAGATTTCGAACAAGAAGACCTCTGGCTAGACTATGCGAACCAACTTTTACGCAAACGACTAGATGATGTGCAAACGTGGGAGCCACTCCTACGTTCCCTCATTTATGTGGCAGAAAACGAGGAATTCGATCGTTTTGGTGCACTCCTCGAGCATTTTTATGGGTTTTCGAAAAAGAATCCTTCGACCAGAATCCGTACGTACCAAAATCAGTTCTACCGGAATCTTGTAAAACATGAATTCTCTGAGCCAGGAGCATTGGTTTGGAAGGCGCCGGCTAGTCTATGGTCCTTAAATTTCGTTGAGGGGGTGCCGCAATTTACCATGGAAATGGTAGATATAGTGGGGCTCAATGGAGGAGATAGCACCATGGTTGTAGGAGTGAATGGTGTTTTTTATCCTCAAGAAGGCGTACTCAAAGCTAAGGGCGGAACCATCATTTGGTCCCGTGAGGGTCAGCTCGAAAAGGAAGTGTATGCGGAATTGGGGGAGTGGACACTTCAGGCGAATCAGACGTATTTTAAAGCCGATAGCGTTACACTTTATGCCTATGAATTCTATGACGAGCCGCTACAAGGTGTGCTGGAAGAGCGCGTTTCGTCGGTAAACTTAAAGGATGCACGTTTCCCGAAATTCACTACGTACCGCAACCACTATATTCTAGAAAATCTTTATCCGGAAGTGCATTTTAAGGGTGGATTAGGGGTTGCGGGAGCCCAATTTTATGGAACAGCTGCAGATAGTGCACTGGCCGCATTGAAATTCACGTATAAATCGGACACCGTACTTACGCTGAAAGGAAGGAGCTTTCTATTTAAAGACAGCTTACTCAGTTCAAAACGTGTGGAAGTTATTGCCCATTTGGGCACAGATAGCATTTATCATCCCTATTGTGAAATGCGTTACGACCCCCGTATGGGACAGGTGCGCGTCATTCGCTTCGAAACGGGTCTGGGATTGGCATCTTTTACGGATTCCTACCACGACTTAGACATGAGTGTGGACCAATTAATTTGGAACCAAGGAACGCCGGTTATTAGCTTTAAGAACCTTAACCTCGGTTCAGAACAAGCGGCAGTCTTCGAAAGCAAACAGTACTTCAGGGTTCAGCGAATGGAGGAAATTGCGGGGCTTCAGGAAAACCATCCATTGCGCGAATTGCGAGACGCTGCGTACGCTTATGGGTATGAGGATATGCCCTTGAAGGAATTGACCTATGCGCTTCGGATGGCACCGGAAGAAGGGGAATTTTTTCTTTACCACATGGCCATACAGGGTTTTGTGACTTTTGATGTGGACGCACAGACCATTAGTTTGACGGACCGGTTGTTTGAATATTTATTGAATTGGGAAGGCAAGCGGGATTACGATGTTATCCAATTCGTTTCTCGCATTCCCACTGGTAACAATGCGCAGGTCAGCTTACTAAACTATCAAATGGATATCGCTGGCATTTCAAGTATTGCAGTAAGCGATTCTCAAGAGGTAAATCTCTACCCTCGCGGCGGTCGCATCACAGTGAACGAGGGTATGGATTTCGATTTTGATGGACGGATCAATGCCGGGCTTTTCAGTTATTGGGGGCAAGGCTATTCATTCGACTACGACTACTTTAAAATAGACATGCCGCAGATCGATTCCATGCGCTTTAAAGTGAAGGAGTTCAATCCTAAGCCTGGTGAGCGTGCAGCTTTGGTTAATGTTCAGACGGTTCTCCAGGATTTGCAAGGACAGCTCCTTATCGATGAGCCGGATAACAAGAGTTCTAAGGATTACCATCCTGAATACCCTATTTTCCAAGCGCTCAACAACTCTTTTGTCTACTACGATCATCCGCGCATTCACGACGGCGTTTACGAGCGTTCTAATTTCTACATGGCATTAGAGCCGTTTACCATTGATTCACTTGATAATACGACCACTGACGGTATTTTGTTTGATGCCACCTTTCACAGTGCGGATATCTTTCCTGTGTTCCCTCAGCCGCTCTCCGTCATGCCGGATTACAGTTTAGGGTTTTCAACTCAGATGCCGCCAACACCAGCCTATAAGGGCTCCGGAACGTACAGCGGTTCATTAGCCTTATCCAATCAAGGATTACATGCAGAAGGTGCATTGGATTACCTACAAAGCCATACGGTTTGTCCCGATATCTTATTCTTCCCACTTCAAGCGAGTGGGCGTGCAAGCACTTTTGCCGTTGAAGAAAGCACCCTGGGTCTCGGGTATCCGAATGCCTCTGGCACGAGCAATCCCTTCGTTTGGATGCCCTATGAAGATTACATCCGGGCTGAAACTCGTGAAACGCCTTTTGCACTCTATGGTGCTCCGGAAGTTACAGGTGAAGGTTCGTTAACCTATGGTGGTCGCGGAATGTTCGGTACAGGCGAATTGCGCTATAGCACAGCCAAACACAACAGTGAAGTGGAGGGTTACCAGTTTTTCCGTCGTTCGTTTGTTTCAGCGGATCAAGATTTTAGGGTGAAAACAAATAGCGACGACGAGCAATGGGCCTTTCAAATGTTAGCCTCGTCAGCTGAGGTAGATTTTGATAAGCAGGAGGGAGTCTTCGATAAATTGGACCCTTATAGTACGCTAGAATTCCCCGCGAATCAATACATGGCCTACATGGATCATGCGGAGTGGGATATGGCTAAAGCGACAGTTGATATCAAGCATACGCAAGATAATCAAGCCTACCTCGTTAGTACGCATCCTCGTCAAGACAGTTTAGATTTTACAGCTGCTTACGCCCGCTTTGCACTTGCTCCGAGCATCCTAGAGGCTTTTGATGTCCCTCAAATAGATGTTGCGGATGCTTCTATTTATCCTGATAGCGGTTATGTCGTGATCCGTATTAACGCAGAAATGGACCCGCTTGAGCATTCTAAAATTTTAGCGGACCGATTCACAAAGCTTCATACTTTCTACGAAACAACCGCGCGTATTCGTGGCAAATACCGCTACACTGCGCACGGTATGTACGACTACATTGATGAAGAGGAGAGTACTTGGCCCATCGCATTTGAAAGCATTGCGCCGGATACTGCGGGTGTAACTTTAGGTCGTGCGATCATTGACGAGACCGATAATTTTTACATCAGCCCGTATTTTGCCTACCGCGGTAAGGTGGAACTTCATGCGGACCAATTACCGATGTTCTTCATGGGCTCCATCCTCATTCAGCACGACTGCCGTAACCTTCAAACCACTTGGTTCGACATCTCCAGCTTCATTGATCCGAATGACATCGTCATTGAACTTCCATACAACGATCCCAATAAGCTGAGCGACAATACCTTCAATGGCGTCTACATCTCTCAAGACAGCTTAGGCGGACACTCCAACTTCTTATCAAAATATGCCGACCGCGCAGATATTGAAGTGCTTTCTGCAGATGGAATTCTCTATTACGATCGACAGGAGCAGGGCTATGTGGTAACGACCTACGAAAAGCTCAAAGATTTCACACTTCCAGATCCGTATTTGATTTTCCATAACTACGATTGTGATTTATACGGTACAGGTCCGCTTAAAGTATTAGACAACACGGGCGCCGTGACGACGGCTTTAGCAGGTGCGGTGCGCCATGATCTTGTCGAAGACGAAGTCAGTATTGATGGGGTAATGACTTTAGACGCACCCCTTGATGAAAAAGCGTGGGAGGCAGTAGCACAACTCTTCTATGATGGCTCCGGTACTGCTCGAGCTGATGAGACCGCATACATCGACGGCATCTATGCATTGCTTGGTCAAAAAGACGGTGGCGAGTTCCTGGAAAATATAGGATTGCATGAAGACGAAGGAAAATTCCCTCGATTCTTGCGCAAGACTTTAGTGCTTAGTAAAGTGAATCTAACCTATAGTGGGCGATACAAAAGCTTTATTAGCGAGGGCACAGCGACCATTCAAAACATCTACGATCAGCCTGTCTTTGCAGAAGTCTCGTGTCTTATTGAAGTCAAGGAACGTCGACGTGGCGGTGAAATCATTCTCTATCTGGACAACGGTACCGACTACCTCTACCTTTCGTTCAAGGGGATTGTCATGAGTATTCGCAGTAGTGATGAAGCTTTCAATCAAGGTATCCTAGAAAAAGATGCTAAGGACCGGAGCGTCAAGGCCAAAGGGGATGCTCCAGCATTCACCTACAATCTTGCCGGAAAAGGAAAAATCATGTTATTAAAACGCAGATTTGGCATTGAAGAATAACCCGCCTTACCCTTATCTTTACGGCATGAGTTATCAAGAAGAATACCAACAATCAACAGCTACTGTCGCCCAGCGAGAGTACAACCTGGTATTGTTTAATGACCACGAGAATACCTTTGACTTTGTCATAGAAGTATTGTGTACTGTATGTGATCACACGGAAGAGCAAGCAGAGCAATGTGCCTGGATCACGCACTACAAGGGTAAATGTCAGGTCTTAACCGGGGACTTAGACGACCTTAAGGTCAAAGCAGAGTTGATGGGAGATGTAGGCTTAACCGTTGAGGTTCAGTAACTCGCGACCTGCTCCTCCTTTCACAGTTGATTTTATCTCAAAAAATCCCGACCACCCCTTTTTGAATTAACTTTTTGCTCTATATTTGCCACCCCGCAAGGGATGATGGCCGTGTAGCTCAACTGGATAGAGTACTTGACTACGAATCAAGCGGTTGAAGGTTCGAATCCTTCCTCGGTCACGAAGAGCAAAAAAGCTCAAAGCCTGCAACGAAAGTTGCAGGCTTTTTTTATGCCCAGAACCACGCGATGCGTGCATCGAAGTGGGTCGGGGCATAAAAAAAGCAGCCGCGCTCTGCGCGGCAGGTTTTGGGCTGTTTTGTTCGGAATTCGGAGCAGAAAGGATCTTTCGAGCGCAGCAAGAAAAATCCTGAAATCGAACCGGGAACCACGCGATGCTTGCATCGAAGTGGGTCGGGGCATAAAAAAAGCAGCCGCGCTCTGCGCGGCAGGCTTTGGGCTGTTTTGTTCGGAATTCGGAGCAGAAAGGATATTTCGAGCGCAGCAAGAAAAATCCTGAACAATAATGGTATGGTACTCAAAATGAAAAAGCCACTGATTATGTCAGTGGCCGTTTCATTAAAAGCGATAGAGGGTTTTAAACCTCCGCATCCATCAAATCCGTCACTACATGGTAACGCGGATCCTCAATAGAGCTCTGGATGTATTTCGCGAAATTAGGATTGGCTTTTTCTAAAATGGCCGTACACTCGGGACTCAGGTGAGTCAGTGTCACTTCTTTTCCTACCGCAAGGTATTTATCAATAATACGCTCGATAGCCTCGATACCACTGTGATCACTCACGCGGCTTTCTATAAAATCAATTTCGACTTTTTGAGGATCTTCTTTAACATCAAACTTTGCGGTAAAGCTCTGCGTTGATCCAAAGAAAAGCGGACCCCAGATTTCGTAGACTTTCGTTCCATCTTCCTTAATGCGCTTACGTGCACGAATACGAATGGCATTCTCCCAAGCAAATTTCAATGCACTCATGATCACACCAGCGATCACGGCGATGGCCAAATCTTGCCAAACAGTAATGGCACTAACGGCAATAAGTACAAAGGCATCGGCAGCTGGGATTTTTCGTAGGATGCGGAAACTGGACCAAGCAAAGGTGCCGATCACAACCATGAACATCACACCAACCAATGCGGCAATAGGAATTTGCTCGATCAAAGGAGCCCCAAAGAGAATAAAGGAAAGTAGTCCTAATGCAGCCACAATACCTGAAAGTCTGCCACGGCCGCCAGAATTCACATTAATAATACTTTGTCCGATCATCGCACAACCGCCCATTCCTCCAAAGAGGCCGTTAATTACATTAGCGGATCCTTGAGCAATACACTCTCTATTTCCGGAGCCGCGTGTCTCTGTCAGATCATCTACTAAATTCAGCGTCATTAAGGATTCAATCAATCCTACGGCTGCTAATAAAAATGCTGAAGATAAAACAGTTCCCCAATGTCCTTTGATCGTATCAAAAAGATTGAAAATTTCAATTTGGAATGCAGGAAGTCCCCCTTTTAGACCTTCGCCACCACCTTCACGGATAAATGAACCTACCGTACTGACATCCAGTCCAGCACCGATGGTGATGGTAGCAACGACAATAATACCCGCAAGTGCAGCAGGGAAAACCTTAGTTACTTTCGGCAGTAACCACATAATGGCCATGGTAAGACCTACGAGACCCAACATAGTAAACAGTTCGCTGCCTTGAATCCATGACGCCTCGCCGTCCGTTACGCGCTTAAATAAGCCCAATTGGCTCAAGAAAATGACAATGGCTAGGCCGTTCACAAATCCCATCATTACGGGATGAGGGATGAGGCGCACGAATTTTCCTAGTCGAAATAACCCCGCGAGAATTTGAATTGCACCCACAAAAAGTAAGGTAATGAACAGCCAGTACAGACCTAAATTGGTAATGGGGTCTGCCAGCGTTGAGCCCACCGTATTTCCTTGCTGAATTAAATGCACCATAACTACAGCCATAGCGCCTGTAGCTCCAGAAATCATTCCTGGACGACCACCAAACAATGAAGTGATTAATCCCATCATGAACGCACCGTACAGACCTACAAGCGGATCTATACCTGCAACGAACGCAAAGGCTACAGCCTCTGGAACCAATGCGAGTGCAACGGTGATTCCAGATAAAATGTCATTTTTTGGATTGCCAACGAAGTTATTGAAGAGTCGTTTCATAGAGTGGGTGTGCTATTAAGCGGGCAAAAGTAGGGGTTCTAAAATGAAAAGAGCGGCCGTGGGCCGCTCTTCTTTAGTTCTTTACCGAATCTAATTACATCTCGTGACGCGCTTTCAAGTCATCAACTAAAAGTTTAAATTCTTTCAAGTCGTTTTCATCACCTCTGTTAAAGTCTAGTCGAAGTGTAGCGTTGTAATGGTCCTCTGCTTTTGTAAATTGTTCTGTCAAGGCACAGGCTAAGAGTAAATTCTTGTATACGTCAGGAATCACTTTCTTGTTGATACGCGCTTTCTTATCATCCATATCGCCTTCTTCTAAAGCCGCTTCCCATGCTTCAATGGCACTTGCAAGTTTTGCTTTCGCTTCATCTGGACGTGAGGTCAACATGTTGTATCCTTCCTTCGCATCAAACATGGCATTTTCTAAATCATCGTACTCGCCTTTTTTATTCTTTACATAGATGATTTCCACATTGCGCTTTTGCTCTGTTGTACCTAGCTTGTCATTAAGCATCCAATTAATGATACCCATATTAGTCTCAACAATCTGCGGTTGTAGGTTATCTACTAACGTAGTTGCATTTGTACTAGGGTGGCTACGGGTCTCGTCTGCAGAAGCGTAGAGTTTGTAATCCGCAATGCTGCTCGGCACTTCATCAAAAATGATTGTTCCATTGGGATGTACTGCACGCAAAGACATGCTATGGCGGTAATTAAATTCCCAATGTGTTTTTACGATAGTCTTTTTTGCTTTCGTCTTAGAATCTACCTGAACATATTCGTTCTTTTTCACCACAGGATCATCGTTCTCAAATCCGAAGAGGTGAACTTCAACCTGCACTCCGTTCGGGTCTTGATCCAATCCGTCAATGCGGCAGTATGTACTGGCCAATTGGTCTGCGTTAAACAACTTCTGGTGTGTAACTTGACGCTTATAGGGTTTCGAAGGTGGATAGTACGATCCAGGAGGCGTCGGCTTGCTGTTTTCTAAAACTTGCTTCTCGATGATTTTACCCATCGTGCCTTTGCTGTTCCACTCCTCAAGCGCTTTTTCGTATTCTGCATAACGCTGATCGTAGGCTGCTTTAGCGGCAGCTTCTTTTTCAGGATACTCTGCCAATGCTTGCTGGTATTCTTCTTCAGCTTTTGCTAATTCAGCATTGATTTCTTCTTCGTAATCTAAAATAACCTGGCTAGTATAGCCCATGCCTTCTTCCAAATGCACCATTGGCGGTTGGAGGTACGACACAGTCATTTTTTCCTTCTGCATATTTTGACCGAAGGAGAGGCCAGCACTAAGTAAAAAGGCTGCAGTAAAAATCTTTTTCATGGTATGAATTCAGTTTGAGCATCGAATATAAGGTTTTAAGGTGCGCCTCCCAAAAAATCCACTGCGCAGAGCGCATTCGATGCGTCAAATAAAAAAAGCGCCCGTATTCGGGCGCTTTTAGTGAGTAACTGAACGTTATTTTGAAGCGAGCGCCGTGCGCTGCTCAGCGATCTTTTTATCCGTAATAAAGTCGTCGTATTCCACGAGTTTATCTAAAACGCCGAGTGGGTAGATCTCTATGATTCTGTTCGCAACGGTTTGGTTGATGGTGTGGTCATGTGAACTGAACACCAACGTTCCTTTAAAATCGCGCATTCCATTGTTGAGTGCTTGGATACTTTCAAGGTCAAGGTGACTGGTCGGTTCGTCTAAGAAGATAAGATTCGCTTGTTGGAGCATCATTCTACTGAGCATACAACGTACTTTTTCACCTCCGGATAGAACGCGAGCGCTTTTGAAAACCTCTTCGCCGGAAAAGAGCATCTTACCAAGGAATCCACGAACGAATACTTCGTCTTTATTCTCGGGTGAATAGTCTCTGAGCCAGTCCATCAAGTTGTCGTCCGTATCGAAATAAGCCGCATTATCGTTCGGGAGGAATGCGGTGCTGATAGTTTGACCGAAGGCAAAGGTTCCCGCATCTGCTTGGCGCTTTCCTTCGAGGATCTCATAAAGTGCAGTAAGTGCCCGGTGGTCATCCGCGAGCAGCGCCACTTTATCGCCACGGTTTAATTTGAAAGTGAGGTTTTTAAAGAGTATTTCTCCCGCTTCATCATGTGCGGTGAGTCCATCTACTTCTAAAATTTGGTCACCGGCCTCGCGCAATTGGTCAAAAATGATTGCAGGATACATGCGGGAAGAAGCTTGAATTTCATCGACATTGATCTTATCCAACATCTTCTTTCTCGATGTGGCTTGCTTACTTTTTGATGCATTTGCCGCAAAACGAGAGATGAACTCTTGAAGTTCTTTTCGTTTGTCTTCCGCCTTTTTATTTTGCGATTGACGTTGACGAAGGGCCAATTGTGAACTCTCGTACCAGAAGCTGTAGTTACCCGTATAGAGTTTAATGCGTTTGAAATCAATATCTGCGATATGTGTACACACGGTATCTAAGAAGTGGCGGTCGTGACTGACCACGATCACCGTGTTTCTGAAGTCGATCAAGAAATCTTCCAACCAAGCGATGGTCTTTAAATCCAAATCATTGGTAGGTTCATCTAAGATCAAAATATCCGGGTTCCCGAAAAGCGCTTGTGCAAGAAGCACACGAACCTTCATGGATCCTTCCAAATCTTTCATCAACGTGTAATGGGCGTCTGTACCGATCCCCAAACCACTTAATAAGTTGGCCGCATCGCTTTCTGCGTTCCAGCCGTCCATTTCTTCGAATTTGACCTCTAAATCCGCTGCAATGAGTCCGTCTTCTTCACTAAAGTCGGGCTTCATGTAGATGGCGTCCTTTTCTTGCATCAAATCCCAAAGTGGCTTGTTGCCTTGAATAACCGTATTCAATACCGTTTCCTCATCGAATGCAAAGTGGTTCTGGGATAGCACGGACATGCGCTTACCCGATTCCAGGGTTACGTTTCCACTGTTCGGGCTAATCTCATCGGAAAGAATTTTCAAGAAGGTCGATTTCCCTGCGCCGTTCGCACCGATCAGGCCGTAGCAGCGTTCGCCATGAAATTTAATGTTCACGTCTTCGAAAAGGACGCGTTTTCCAAACTGTAGAGTTACGTTGTTGACGTTGAGCATGGTACTTTTTAATTTGGCGCGAAGGTACGATGCACAGCGGGATTTATAGAGTCAGCGACAAATAATCATGCGAGCGAGCAACTTTGTTGTAATTAATTGGTTATCTTTTAGTTATGAACTTACCTGTATTCACGCACGCCTTCCGTAAGACCATTGGCCGCTGGGCGCTTTATCTCGCTATTTTTAGCTTTATCGTGCATCTTTTGCTGCATTTGTTTAGAGCGTACATACCGGGAGGCACAGAAGCCGCATTATTACGCGATCCCATCAGTGCGATATATACTCCGTTCTCCATTCTACTAGTGTATGAGGCGTACCTCATGATTTATTACCTACGCCGGTCGACGACCATCTATATTGCAAAACAGTACGAAGTCATCGCTTTGATTCTCATTCGTGGGCTTTTCAAGGACATGGCTGTTCTGGATTTAAAAGTGGCTACCTGGAGCAGTCAGCACAATCTGGAATTCGCTGCAGATGTCATTTTGGTGGTCTTAGCATTTTACCTCGTCTATTGGTTTTACAAGCTGAGCGGTACCTATAAATATGCAGATTTTGAAGCGATGGAGGAGAAGGAAATAGGTCCTAGATTAAAACAATTCGTGCAAGCAAAGCACTTATTGTCTCTTGTTCTTTTTGCCGTTTTCGTAGTGCTTGGGGTGCAAAGTTTCTTTGCCTGGATAGTCCCCACTTTTCAGCACATTGAACAGGCAAACATGGTCGCTGTGAATGCCATATTCTTTGAGCAGTTTTACAACTTCCTCATCATCTCAGATGTGATTATTTTGCTGTTATCCCTGTTATATTCAGATAATTTCCCGGTAATTATACGCAACTCCAGCTTCGTTATTTCCACAGTACTCTTGAAACTCTCATTTACAGCGGAGGGTCTTTTGAGTCAGGTATTAATTTTACTAGGTATTGGTTTCGGAGTATTGATGTTGCACGTGCACAATAAATACAAGGCCTTGAGCTAAATCTAGATTTGTATTTTTAGTGCACCTAAAGTATACGCTAAAATGAAAACAATAGAAGTCGTAGCCGCACTAGTCCAGGTGGAAGATTTGATCCTGATCGTACAACGTAAAGAAGATGCAAAGGCTTATAAGAGCCTAAAATGGGAATTCCCAGGAGGCAAGGTGGAGCAGGGCGAGCGCCCTGAGGATGCTGTTGTTCGTGAGGTAAAAGAAGAATTACAGTTGGACATTCAACCCGTGGAGGCAATCGGAAGAGTGGTCTATGCTTACCCCGATGTAAATGTGGATCTCACCCTATTCCATTGTGCTCTAGTCGACGGTTTACCCATCATGAAGGAGCACAACGACCTCACCTGGTCGCACAAATCACTACTACACACCTACGATTGGTCAGCTGCTGACCGCGAACTCTTGGAATTGGCCGGGTGGCTGGATTAATTAACCGTTATGACTTTGGTTCGATAAGGTGTGCCACTGCCGTTTAGGTAAAATTCAAGCTTGAAAGTACCCGATTCGAAGCCTACACTCAAATCGGCATCTAAACCCAAAGATGTATAGGTCTGACTGAATGAATTGGCATCATAGCTTGATACTGCCCAATTCTGACCACTGCCTAGACTGTAAAACCAGCAATAGGTGCAAGACCCTCCAATTTTCACTATTTTCACAGATAACCCTACACATTCGTTTGGACGTTTTGCCGCAAAGCTATAAAACTGGTTAGCCGTCGAATAAATGCTGTCTACATCGTTAAGAA
>Ga0209654_1001139_pt1 | contig 22157 bp, 23 predicted proteins | sample SaaInl1SG_22_DNA_FD_184646 | JGI IMG/M metagenome (GOLD analysis project Ga0209654, IMG submission 184646) | Marine microbial communities from expanding oxygen minimum zones in the Saanich Inlet - ESP_161SG_22_DNA (SPAdes) (version 2) | ecosystem: Environmental > Aquatic > Marine > Intertidal... | reverse complement strand
TGCCTTGGTGTCCTATCAAACAGCGTATCTCAAAACACACTTTCCGGCTGAGTTCATGGCGGCGGTGTTGTCCTCTGACATGGACAACACGGACAAGGTGGTGCCCTTGATTGAAGAGTGCCGTCGCATGGGGTTGGTTCTGCGTCCCCCGGACGTCAATGCCGGAACTTTCAAGTTCTCCGTGGATCAAGGGCAGGTTATTTATGGGCTCGGCGCTATCAAGGGGTTGGGTGCCGGGCCGATCGAGGCACTCGTGGCGGCGAGGGAAGCCGGAGGATTATTCCAAGATGTGTTTGATTTTTGTCAGCGCATCGGTACCAGCCGGGTCAATCGACGGACCCTTGAGGCATTGATTCGTTCCGGCGCATTTGATTCGCTCGACACTCCCCGTTGGATTTTGATGGCGGCCTTGGATGATGCGGTCGGACAAGCCGATCAAGAGGCACGGAATGCGGCAGCAGGAATTGATGATCTGTTCGGTCTTGGTGGTCCGCCAGCCGTGACCGATGTCGACCCTTACGCGCGATATCGGTCGGCCGCACGCTGGAGTGAACGCGAGGTGTTAACAGGCGAAAAAGAAACGCTGGGACTTTATCTGACGGGGCATCCAATTGATTGGTACACCGCCGATCTGAAGGGATTGGGGACCCGGCCGCTCGAGTCCTTGCAAAAAGCCAAGGAAACCATCCGAGTGGCGGGATTGGTGGTGGGTCTTCGGTCGGTGCGCACCCGTCGCGGTGATACGCTGATGATTGTCACACTCGATGACCGTACCGCACGCTTGGATGTCACTGTGTTTTCTGATTTGCTGGCTGATTGCCGTGAACTCTTGACTGAGGATGCCTTGGTTGTGGTCGAGGGCGAGGTAAGTTTTGATGAGTTCTCCAATGGGCTGAAAATGCGCGCCTACCGAGTCGAATCGCTAGAGCATGCCCGACAACAGTCGGCCTCTGGCGTGCGTATCACACTGGATCAGGTCGAGGCCGGATTTGCCAACACATTGATGGCACGATTGAATCCCTATCAGGGCGGTGAGTGTCCGGTCGTAATCGCGTACAATACACCGGAAGCGACCGGCGAAGTGGTGCTTGGTGAGTCGCATCAGGTGCATCCAAGTGATGCGCTGTTATTGGATTTACAGGATTTACTGGGCGCAGATCGGGTCCAGCTGGAATTTGCTACAAGGACAACGCAACGCTAATGAATCCGGATTATCTCGATTTTGAACAGCCCATCGCTGACCTCGATTCGAAAATTGACGAACTGCGGCACCTTTCTACTGAGTCCGGTATTAACATCGCCGAGGAAGTGGCGCGGCTGCAAAACAAGTCAAAGTCCTTAACTGAGAAAATTTTCTCCGACCTGTCCACGTGGCAAAAAGCACAGTTGGCCAGACACCCAAAACGGCCTTACACACTGGATTACGTGTCCCGCTTGATCGAGGGCTTTGATGAGCTGCATGGGGATCGCATGTTTGGTGATGATCAGGCTCTGGTGGGTGGCTTAGGTGAGTTTCGGGGCCGTCCGGTCGTGGTGATTGGTCACGAGAAGGGGCGCTCTGTCAAAGAAAAGGTGGCCCGGAATTTCGGTATGCCGCGGCCCGAGGGGTATCGCAAAGGACAACGTTTGATGCAATTGGCGGAGCGCTTCAAGTTGCCGGTGTTGACCTTTATCGACACGCCAGGCGCCTATCCCGGAATCGATGCCGAGGAGCGTGGCCAAAGCGAAGCAATTGCGCGAAGTCTGGCGGTGATGTCGCGGCTGAAAACACCCATTGTCACTTCAGTTATTGGTGAAGGGGGCTCTGGTGGAGCTCTGGCTGTGGGCGTCTGTGATCGATTGCTGATGCTTGAGTACGCCACCTACTCCGTGATCTCTCCTGAAGGGTGTGCGTCGATTCTGTGGAAGAGTGCGGCACATGCACCAGAGGCGGCTGAAGCGATGGGAATCACGGCCGACCGACTATTCTCGTTGGGTCTTGTTGATCAATTGGTGCGTGAGCCGCTTGGCGGAGCGCATCGTGATCCAGAGCAGGCAGCCAACGCACTGGGTGACGCCATCGAGAGTGAATTGGATGTGTTGACTGGGCTCGACTCGGAGGCCTTGTTGGCCGGTCGGTATGAGAAGTTGATGAGCTTCGGTGTCGGTCGCAGCTGAGGGTCTGCTTCGGCCGCACTGGCCGAGTCATGGACAGCGTGTGCATGTCATGGTCAGTGGTGGCGCAGATTCGATGGCGCTGTTGGCCTTGGTCAGCGAGTTTCATCGTACCGTGCCCCGCGATGTGTTGGTGCACCATTGTCACCACGGCGTAGCTGAGGCGGCCGATCAATGGGCGCAGTTTGTTGCCGATGAGTCTGCGCGACGGGGCTTTGCTGTCCAGATCCATCATTTGACGCTCCACCTTGGGCCTGACTTTGAGGCGCGGGCACGGGAAGCTCGCTATGCCGCTGTGGCTGCAATGGTGTCTGCTGGTGATGTGGTGATGACTGCACACCACCGCGATGATCAGGTAGAGACCTTATTGTTGCGGCTTGCGCAAGGTTCAGGATGGGTCGGGTTGGCAGGGATTCCTGTGGCTCGTGCTCTGGGTGATGCACTGCTGGTACGGCCGCTGTTGTCGGTGACCCGGCAGCAGTTGCGCAGCCTGTTGGGCCTTCGCAATGTCGGATTTATCAGTGATCCAAGTAACGCCGATCAAACTTATCGCCGCAATTTTTTACGTTTGAAGCTGTTACCGGCCTTGTCGCGGGTCGCACCCAAGGCGCGTCAGGATTTGTTGGCGCTGGCGCAACTGGCAAGCAACCGGGTGGCAGCGGCCAAAGACGCACTCGGTAGCGCTTGCCCGAGCCTTGAGCAGATCCAGGTACCGCTGGCCGAAACCGAGTCGATGGTCGCTTGGCAGGTGCGGTTTTTTGCCCAGATGCATGGGGTCTATGCGCCCTCGACAGAGCAGATCCAGGAATTCAGTCGGCAGTGCTTTGCTGCCGATGAGGATCGGATTCCGGAGCTGGCCATCGGCCAAGGTACGGTGTGTCTGCGCCGTTGGGGCGGTGCACTGTATTGGGTTGATCTGGGTACGTTACTTCCTGAAGACCACGAAGAAGAGGTGAAGACACTGCGTATGGCGCCTAACAGTGCCGTAGAAGTTCGTGTTGACAATGGCGTGTTGCGCTTGCAAAACGGCGCCGCATCAGAAGATGTACAGGTGTATGTGGCAGTGCAAGGGCGGAGTTTTCGGCTGGGACGGCGGCGGCCCTTGCAGAGTCTGAAGCAGCTGGCGCAAAGCCTGGGTGTGCCGCCATGGCTTCGTCGCTCAACGCCGCTCCTTGCGCATGGCGACCGGTTGCTCGGTTGGGGATGCATTGATGTGCGAGAACAGGAGTTGATTCCACACGGTTTACGGTGGCAGTGGCAGATGGTCCCTAGGCAGATGTCGGAATCCTCTGTATCCTAACTACCCATCCCAATTGCGACGTTGCCGCCGGTCTTCTGGCGGGTTTTCAAAAGGATTGAAGGTCAACATGAATCGATTCGTGTTCGTGACCGGCGGGGTGGTGTCTTCGCTCGGTAAAGGAATAGCGGCAGCCTCGCTGGGTGCCATCCTCGAAGCACGTGGCCTAAAGGTCACGATGCTGAAACTCGACCCCTACATCAATGTGGATCCGGGCACCATGAGCCCGTTTCAGCACGGCGAGGTGTTTGTCACCGACGACGGCGCTGAGACCGATTTGGATCTGGGTCATTATGAGCGTTTTATTCGAACTCGGATGTCGAAGCGGAACAATTTCACTGCCGGCCGGGTTTATGAAGATGTTCTGAAAAAAGAGCGTCGTGGTGATTATTTGGGTGGCACGGTGCAGGTGATTCCTCACATCACCGATGAAATCAAACACAAGATTATTCAGGGTGCAGCCGATGCCGATTTGGCAATTGTCGAGATCGGTGGAACCGTTGGTGACATCGAATCGCTGCCCTTTTTGGAGGCCGTGCGACAACTGCGACAGGAGCTGGGATCCAGTCGGGCATTGCTGATGCATCTGACCCTGGTGCCTTACATCGCTACCGCAGGCGAAACCAAAACCAAACCAACCCAACACTCCGTGAAAGAACTTCGCTCGATTGGCCTACAGCCTGACGTGCTGATTTGTCGCTCTGATCACGAGATCGATCTGGCCAGTCGTCGTAAAATTGCGTTATTTACCAACGTTGAAGAACGGGCCGTTATCCCGTTAAAAGATGCTGACACCATTTATCGGATTCCGATCATGTTGCACGAGCAAGGTCTCGACCAGTGGGTTGTCGACAAACTGGGCTTGGCCTGTGATGCGGCTGATCTCAGTGAGTGGGTGCGGGTGGTCGATGCGCAATTGAATCCCTTGCGCTCGATTGAGGTGGCCATGGTGGGTAAATACATGGATCTGCTCGATGCCTACAAGTCATTGATTGAGGCCATGCTGCATGCAGGCATTCAGACCCGGACACGGGTCAACTTCCGCTACATTGATTCAGAAGACATCGAAAAACGCGGTTTGGAACTACTCGAGGGCGTGGATGCCATTTTGGTGCCTGGCGGATTTGGTGAGCGTGGCATTGAGGGCAAAATTGCCGCGGTCTGTCACGCACGAGAGAATAAGATTCCCTATCTCGGCATTTGCCTAGGAATGCAGGCTGCTGTGATTGAGTTTTCTCGCCACGTTGCAGGCCTCGATGGTGCGACGTCCAGTGAATTTTCACCAGATGCAGAGCACCCTGTGATTGCCTTGATCACCGAGTGGACCCGTGCCGATGGTACCCGAGAGGTGCGCTCTGAAGACAGTGATTTGGGGGGTACGATGCGCTTGGGTGCTGAAGATTGTCGTCTCACGGCTGGTTCTAAGGTCGCCGCAATCTACGGTACGGATGTGGTCAGTGAACGTCACCGCCATCGGTGGGAATTTAACAACGATTATCTCGAGAAGCTGCGCGACGCCGGCCTCGTTATTGCTGGGCGCTCAATGGATGGGACCTTGGTTGAAGTGGTCGAAGTAGAAGACCATCCGTGGTTTGTCGGGTGTCAGTTCCATCCGGAGTTCACCTCAACACCACGGGATGGACATCCACTGTTTACAAGTTTTGTTGAGGCGGCGCATGTGTATTCGAAAACCGATGCGAAGGAAGCCTTGTTCTCATGAGGTCTGTGATTGAGATTGATGGCATGCCGATCAGCAATCGGCATCCGATGATGCTGTTTGGTGGCATGAATGTGCTGGAGTCCCGTGACTTGGCCTTCGAGATTGCTGCGCACTATGTCGAAGTGTGTTCCCGCCTCAAGATTCCATACGTCTTCAAAGCCAGTTTTGATAAGGCCAACCGCTCCAGTATGCACAGTTTTCGTGGTCCCGGCTTGGAGACTGGTCTGCAGTGGATGGCTGACATCAAGGCGCATTTTGGTGTGCCCTTGATCACCGATGTACACGAGGTTGCGCAGGCTGAAGCTGCCGCAAGTGTTTGCGACGTGATTCAGTTGCCGGCATTTTTGTCGCGACAGACCGATTTGGTGGTGGCGATGGCCAAAACTGGCGCGGTGCTGAACGTAAAAAAAGCGCAGTTCCTTGCGCCGCATGAAATGGCGCACATCATCAACAAGTGTGCCGAGGCTGGCAATGATCGTGTGATCTTGTGCGAGAGAGGATCCAGTTTTGGCTACAACAATCTCGTGGTGGATATGCTTGGATTTGGGGTGATGAAATCACTTGAGGTTCCGGTCATTTTTGATGTCACCCATGCATTACAGAAGCCTGGTGGACGCACCGATTCTGCCGATGGACGCCGGGCACAAGTGACTGAATTGGCGCGTTCTGGCATGGCAGTGGGGTTGGCTGGTTTGTTTTTGGAAGCGCACCCGAACCCAGATGCCGCGAAATGCGACGGTCCCTCAGCACTGCCGTTGCATCAACTGGAACCTTTCTTGACACAAGTGCAGGCCATTGATGGTCTGGTGAAAACGTTTGATACCCTGGAGACCGACACCTGATGACAGCTATCGTTCAAGTAATCGGCCGCGAAGTAATGGATTCTCGCGGCAATCCTACGGTTGAGGCCGACGTAAAGTTGGCCTCAGGCGCGGTGGGCCGTGCTTGTGCCCCATCGGGTGCCTCAACCGGCTCGCGTGAGGCCTTGGAGCTTCGGGATCATGATCCACAGCGGTATCTGGGTAAGGGTGTGTTGTTGGCGGTTGCCAACATCAATGGACCGATTCGTGATCTGTGTGTTGGTCGTGATGCGGGGGATCAGCGTGGATTGGATCAAGCCATGATTGCGCTGGACGGCACTGACAACAAATCACACTTGGGTGCTAACGCGATGCTGGCTGTGTCTCTGGCAGTGGCACGCGCACATGCGGCCGATCAAGGCGTGCCGTTGTACCGACACATAGCGGATCTGCATGGCACTAAAGGGCCCTTGGCTCTACCGGTGCCGATGATGAATATTTTAAACGGTGGCGAGCATGCTGATAACAATGTCGACATTCAGGAGTTCATGATTCAGCCAGTCTCAGCGGGTTCCTTCCATGAGGCTCTGCGTATGGGGGCGGAAGTATTCCACCACCTGAAAAAAGTTTTGGTGGCGCAAGGGATGAGCACCGCAGTGGGTGACGAGGGTGGTTTTGCGCCCAATCTGCCAAGTAATGAAGCGGCTTTGTCTGTGATCGCAGAAGCGGTGGCCAATGCAGGTTATGTGCTGGGCCAAGACATTACTCTTGCGTTGGATTGCGCCGCCTCCGAATTTTATTCCGATGGTCAGTATCATCTGGCCGGTGAAAGTCGATCTTTCGATGCTGAGGGATTCTCGGACTATCTGGCTGGCCTTTGTGATCGCTATCCCATCGTCTCGATCGAGGATGGATTGGATGAGAGCGATTGGGCGGGCTGGGCATATTTGACTAGGACCTTAGGTGGCCGTTGCCAATTGGTGGGTGACGATTTGTTTGTGACCAACACGGCCATCTTGTCGCGCGGGATAGCTGAAGGCGTCGGCAATTCCATTTTGATCAAATTCAATCAAATCGGGACGCTCACCGAAACCCTCAATGCCATCAAGATGGCGCAGGATGCCGGATTCACAGCAGTGATCTCGCACCGCTCTGGAGAGACTGAAGACACCACCATTGCTGATCTCGCGGTCGGGACGGCTGCAGGACAGATCAAGACCGGTTCCTTGTGTCGCTCGGATCGGGTGGCCAAGTACAATCAATTGCTGCGGATTGAAGCGGAGTTGGATGGCAATTCTGTGTATCCAGGACGCGGCGCTATTTACGGGCAGTCATGACCGGTCGTTTTGTTGTCATTTTTCTGGCGGTGCTTCTGGGGCTGTCGCAATACCAACTGTGGTTTGGTACCGGCTCGATTTCTGAGTTGCAACGTCTGACGGATGAGCTCAATCGTCAAGCTGCAGAGAATGCCCGTTTGGCGGCGCGTAATGAGGAACTGATGCAGGAAATCGGTGCCTTAAAAACTGATCCACAAGCCATAGAAGAACTACTGCGCTCGCGCTTTGGTTACATTCGGGAAGGTGAAACCTTTATCCGCTTATTGCCGCAAGGAGAGGGTTCTGTTGCGCCATAAGCTGTGGGCGGTGATCCCTGCGGGGGGGCGGGGGCAACGCTTTGGCAGTCAGATGCCAAAGCAGTACATGAACATCGCCGGTCGGCCGGTTTTGGATCACGTGTTGGATGTCTTTCTGCAAATGCCCGAATTTTCCCGTGTGGTGGTGGCGATCGCCGCGGATGATCGTCGTTTTATGGAGTTGTATCACGCATCTGATGACCGTGTGGTGGCCATTGCGGGTGGCGCAGAGCGGGCCGACAGTGTACTCGCCGGCCTTGAGTGGCTTGCCGCACAGGGAGTTGACCCGATGGACTGGGTCTTTGTGCACGATGCAGCGCGACCGTTGTTAACGGATATGGAGCTGTGTGCGTTGTTTGAGGCGATCGAGCAGGCCGACTGCCCAGGGGCTGTGTTGGGAGTACCTGCCGCAGACACTTTGAAGCGGGCCAACGTGATGTACGCATGCCCCGAAGCGGCTGACAGTTGTGTGGGGGAGACGGTCGATCGCAGCGGACTGTGGCATGCAATGACGCCACAGGTGTTCCGGTTGGGAGCGGTCATGGATGCACTGAATTCGGCGCGTGAGGCGGCGATTTCAGTGACTGATGAGGCGCAAGCATTGGAGCGCTTAGGTGTTGCCCCTTGGTTGGTTCGTGGGCGCCGTTCGAATATCAAGTTGACCTATGCTGAAGACCTTGAACTGATGGAAAGCGTGCTTGGGCGACGCCAGGAGATGAGATGATCCGGATTGGACAGGGGTTTGATGTGCACCAACTGGCGCCAGGTGATGGCGTCACTTTGGGCGGGTTGTGGGTTCCCTGTGCACATCGCATTGTGGCGCACTCGGATGGCGACATTGTGTTGCATGCGTTGATGGATGCGATGCTAGGGAGTCTCGCCTTGGGCGATATTGGCGCTTTGTTTCCAGACACCGATCCCAAGTTCAAAGGAGCGGATTCGGCTGAATTGACGCGCCATGTAAGGGCGCTGTGTCTGGGTAAGGGCTATTCGCCTTCAAATGTCGATCTGACAATCCTCTGCGAAACACCAAAGATCGGTCCAGTGCGTGAGGCAATGCGCCAGTGTGTCGCCGATGTGTTGGAGATGCCTCTGGATGCGGTGTCTGTGAAGGCCTCCACCACTGAGCGATTAGGTTTTGTCGGGCGCGGCGAGGGCATTGCCGTGATGGCGGTATGCCTGATGCACTCGCATTGAGTGCAATGCACTACGGGCCACGATCCATTGCCCTGACCGATCTGCCGCGTTGGCACGGAGAACCTGTGACCACCGGAATCTATCGTGCGTCGGTTGATGACTTTGTGGTTGATGAAGATCTCGGGTTTGTGCCCGAGGGCGCGGGTAGTCATGCTTGGCTTTGGGTTGAAAAGGTCGGTGTTTCCACCGATGACGCTGCAAGCCGCTTGGCCCAGCACTTTCAGGTGTCCCGTAAAGAGGTGGGGTATGCCGGTAAAAAGGACACCTTCGCGCGGGCATCGCAGTGGTTCAGTGTGCCGATGACGCCAGGGATTCAAGAGGGTCCGATTGATCCGGCGGTGCGGATCATGCAAGTCAGCGCTAACTCTCGGAAACTGAAAGTCGGACAGTTGGCGGGTAATCGCTTCCAACTGCGAGTTACGATTGAAGAGGGATCCGAGACGTTGGTTGAGGAGAGGTTGGCTGCCATTGGGCAGCAGGGCATAGCCAATTACTTTGGTCCGCAGCGCTTTGGTCGCAGTGGGCAAAATCTGGATGCGGCACGGCGTTTAGCGAGTCGTGATCCGGAAGGGCGACGTCGATTGCACCCCAAAGACGGCATGGCTGCTTCGGCCGCCCGGTCGGCTGGCTTCAACGCGCTTGTTGCGGCGAGGATTGAGACGGAATCTCCGCTGTCAGTTGAAGTTGGTGACACGGTTATTTTCACAGGCCGCGGTAGTCAGTTTCAAGTCGACACAGAGGCACTTGGCGATGTTCGAGATCGTATCCTGACTGGAGAGTTGAGCCCGACCGCGCCGATGGCCGGTCGAGTCAGCCAGACCGGTATAGATCAGGCGCGCGTGGAGCAGGCAGTTCTTGATACCGATTCATTGGCGCGTTGGATGCGTGGCGTCTTTCCGCGCGAAGAGCGACGAGCAGTGCGGGTGATCCCGAAAGAGTTGGTCTGGAATCGGATGGGCACTACACTCGAACTCAGTTTTTGGTTACCTCGGGGTAGTTTTGCCACCGCGGTTCTTCATGAATTCGGATCATTCTCGGAGTCGCATGCACGATCTACTCCATGAGCGCGGACAAAGCCGTTTAGTAGAACAACTCGGGGATCTGGGGATCAACGACGTCTTTGTGCTCGATGCCTTCCGACGGGTGCCGCGGCATTGGTTTGTCGACCCTGCAGTGGCCGATTCAGCCTACACTGATGTGACATTGCCGCTGGGCTTTCAGCAGACTTTGTCCCAACCATCGGTTGTGGCTCGAATGTTGGAGTTGGTGCGCGGTGGACGCAGTCTCAATCGAGTACTGGAGGTTGGTGCAGGCTCGGGATTTCAAACGGCACTCATGGCACATTTGGCTGACCAGGTGTTCGCTATCGAGCGGATTGCGCCACTTGCGACTGAGGCGCGTAAACGCATCGATCGGTTGGAACTGCAAAATGTGGTGATCCGTCACGGAGACGGTTTGCTGGGTTGGCCTGAATTCGCACCATTTGACGCCATTGTCTTGGCCGCATGCCCAGAGCAGGTGCCAGAGACTTTGTTGGCTCAGTTGGCCGATGGTGGCCGCTTAATTGCGCCGGTTGGACTGGGTCAAAAGCAACGCCTGGTGCTCTATGCGCGCGAAGGAGACTCGGTGCGAGAAACACCTTTGGATGCGGCATTTTTTGTCCCAGCCTTGGCGGGTCTCGAATGACCTTTCTTGGTATTTGGGTGCGTGGTTTGGCGATGGGTGCCGCCGATGCAGTGCCTGGCGTTTCGGGCGGCACGGTGGCCTTTTTAACCGGAATTTACGACCGTTGGTTGCGTGTATTGACGGCTGTGCGCCCCAGTCTTTGGCAGGTGTTTCGAGCCGAGGGGTTCCGTGGACTCTGGCGTGCGCTGGATGGTGAGTTTGTGTTGCCTTTGTTACTTGGCATCGGCATGAGTTTGCTGACGTTGGCAAGTCTGATCAAAGGGTGGTTGGACACTGTCCCAGAGCGTGTTTGGGGATTCTTTTTTGGCTTGGTAATCGCCATGGGTGTGCAGTTGGTGTTGCAAATTCGCAATCGAGTCAGTGGCCGTGACTGGGGCTTTTTTGCCCTCGGTGTGTTGTTGGCTTTATGGATTGGTCTGCAATCACCACAGTCAGCGTCCCCCGATCTGTGGGTTTGGCCGTTCGCCGGCGCGATGGCCCTATCGGCGATGCTATTACCTGGGATTTCAGGTAGCTTTTTATTGTTGTTGACCGGTTTGTATCCGGCGCTAATCGCCGCGGTAAGTGGTTTAGATCTGCCAATTCTGAGTTTGTTTATGCTCGGTGGTGCGGTCGGTATTTTGTCGATGGCACATCTTTTAAACTGGTTGCTTGCCCATTACGAGGGACCGGTACTGTGTTTGTTGACCGGTGTGGTATTTGGCGCGCTGGTGCGGGTCTGGCCTTGGCAAGGCGCTGCGATCGATGGCAGTCTCGTGTTGTTGTGGCCACAGGGAGCTGAGGTGCTGTGGCCGGTGGCATTGTTACTGGTGGGGTGTGTTGGGTCATGGTGTGCTCTAGCGTGGTCGGCAAAACAGCATGTGGAACAGTCATGAAGCGGATTGGGGTGCTGGCGAGTCTCCTGTTGTGGGGTTGCACTGCACCCTATCAGGTGCCGACAGAAAATCTCAGCCAGACCTTTAATCCGCCCAAACCTGAGGTGACTACGATCTCGGGGGATGGATTGGATGCAGTCGACCCATCGGAATCCTATGTGGTGATTCGCGGCGACACATTGTTTTCAATTGCGTGGCGTTTTGAGCAAGACCCGGAGGTCTTGAGGCGTCGTAATCAGCTCGAGAGCGATTTGATTCGGCCAGGTCAGTCACTGAAACTGAAAGGACCGATTCCAAAACCCGCCGCTGCACGCGTCGAAACGCCCCCTGCCTTGAGGGCGACTCCTGAAACCTCACCCCAGGCTGTGCCTAATAAACAACCCTCACCCCCAGCAAAACCCGTCACCAAGGCACCTGTTGCCAAACCGAAATCGACACCCCCACCTGAACCCGCAGTTGCGGTGCCTGCTTTGGCTGGGTGGCAATGGCCAGTGAATGGACCAGTACTTGAGGGATACTCGACAAAAACGCGATTTAGTCGGTCCCTGCAGTTGGGTGGCCAAGTTGGTACTCCGGTCAAGGCCGCGGCCGCTGGACGTGTGGTGTATGCCGGAGATGGACTTGTCGGCTTTGGTAATCTGGTGATTCTCAGCCACGAGGGTCAGTTGTTGAGTGCCTATGGCCACAACCAAAGTTTGGCCGTGCAAGTTGGGGATGTTGTCCAGGGCGGTCAGGTGATTGCTAAAATGGGCTCGACCGGAACCGATCGTGTGAAGCTACATTTTGAAATTCGTAAGCAAGGGACACCGATCGATCCAGCGGGGTTACTTCCTAAGCGCAGCTAACTGTCCTTCGGTCCAAGTGTGCGAGCATCCGCAGCTGGTTATAAATGCTCCTACAACTGAAGGAGCAGACCATGATCGATTCACTATCCAGCCAAGCCTATCTCAATCATTTGAATCAACACCGCGTGATGACGGCAGAAGAAGAGTTGGCACTCGGTCGTAAAGTACGACAGGGATCTGAGGCAGCACGAACGGAATTCATTGAACGCAATTTAAAGCTGGTGATCAGCATTGCAGGGCGCTACCGCGCCCGTGGTGTGGATTTTGCCGATCTGGTGGAAGAGGGCAATCTGGGCTTGATGCGCGCAGTGGACAAATTTGATCCAGAAATGGGCTATCGGTTCTCCACTTACGCGGCTTGGTGGATCCGTCAAGCGGTTGAGCGGGCGCTGATGAACCAGTCAAAAACAGTCCGTACACCGATCCACAAGCAGCGTGAGTATTGGGCAGAGCGTCGCCAACAGGAAGCGTTGCTACGCGATGAGCCAGGCTACGCACGCAAAAATCTGGATCATTGGTTTTCACCACAGGACCAAATCATTTCGCTTGATCAGCCGATTGATGGTGAGGAGGGGGCCTTCGCTGTTGATCTGTTGATGTCAAATGACCCAGGCCCTGAGGAGCAGGTGATCGAGTCCGACCAGGCGACCCATGTTGCACAGTGGCTTAGTTTGCTGCCTGATCAACAACGGATGGTACTGACGAGGCGTTATGGACTGGATGGCCGAGATCCTGAGACCTTGCTGGCGATTGGCGAACGGATGGGCACAACACGCGAACGAATCAGACAAATTCAGGTTGATGGGTTAAAAACGCTGCGCCGTTTAGTGGCCAATGGCCGCATCCCTGTGGACGCAGCCTTACTGTAATTTAGCCGCGATCGAGATGTTCGATCTTATCTGGTACGCCATCCCACTCCTCGGCATCAGGGAGTGGGTCTTTTTTCTCGGTGATGTTGGGCCAGACCTGAGAGAGTTCGTCGTTTAACGCCAAAAAACCTTTTTGGCTCTCTGAGAGTTCGTCTTCAGAGACGATCGCTTCCGCTGGACACTCCGGCTCGCAGAGCGCGCAGTCGATGCACTCATCTGGATTGATCACCAGAAAGTTGGGGCCTTCATAGAAGCAATCCACTGGGCACACCTCAACGCAGTCGGTGTATTTACAGCGGATGCAATTGTCGGTCACAACAAAGGTCATGGGGTTCTCCTCAGTAGGCGCGTGATTTTATGCGTTTCATTCGGGCTCGCCAAGTGAGTTGCGCGCTTTTTCCACGAATCGCTCAAGCGTCGACCAAGCTTCCCGTGGCGACAAGTCATCAAGCTCAAGTTGAGCCAGGGCGCGCACCATAGGATCTGGTGTGACTTGAAATAGATCAGTTTGTGGGCTTGATTGGCTCCGCTGTGGGAGTTGTTGTGACTCGAGTTCGGCCAAATAGCTGGCCGCGTGACCAATGACGTCCTCGGGTACACCAGCGCGTCGTGCTACGTGCAGCCCGTAGGATTGTGAAGTGGGACCTGGCTCAACTCGATGCAGAAATACAATGTGTTCACCGGTAACTTGCGCGGTGAGGTGTGCGTTATAGGCGTTATTTGCTTGTTCTGGCAAATGCGTCAGCTCAAAGTAATGGGTGGCAAACAAGGTCAATGCGCCACGAGTCGCCAAGGCATTGGCTGCAGACCACGCCAAGGCCAGCCCATCAAAGGTGCTGGTTCCGCGACCCACTTCGTCCATCAATACCAAGGAGGATTCGGTTGCTTGGTTTAAGATGGTTGCGGTCTCTGTCATTTCCACCATGAATGTCGAGCGCCCGCCGGCCAGATCATCTGATGCACCAATGCGCGTGAAGATCCGGTCCAGGGCGCCAACTGTGGCGGATGAAGCGGGGACGAAGCTGCCGACCCGGGCCAACAAGGCAATCAGCGCGGTTTGCCGCATGTACGTGGATTTGCCCCCCATGTTGGGGCCGGTGATAAGCGCCAAACTCCGTCCCGATTGAAGCGTCGTGTCGTTCGGTACAAACGGATCACGGTGTGCTTTTTCGATGACCGGATGGCGACCTGCTTCGATCTGAATTTCTGGATGCTCGCTCAATACGGGTTGCACCCAATTGGACTCACGCGCCACCGTGGCAAGGCTTTGCAGAGTGTCGATCTCAGCGATGCAGTGGGCCAGGGCTTTGAGGGAGGTGATCGCCTCTGTCAGTGGTTCGAATAATTGTTCATACAACAAGCGTTCGCGTTTCAGTGCCTGGCTTTCCGCCGACAGCGCTTGGTCCTCAAACCGTTTCAGCTCAGGGGTGGTGTAGCGCTCGGCATTTTTCAGGGTCTGTCGACGCTGAAAGTGGACTGGGACTTCCTGTCCTAGTAGTTGCGCTTTGGAAATCTCAAAGTAATACCCATGGACTCGGTTGTAGCCCAACTTAAGACCATTGATCCCACTGGTTTGTCGCTCTGACAGCTCCATTTCGGTGAGCAGGCTGTTGGCATCCATGGAAAACCGTCTGAGTCGGTCGAGCTCCTCATCGAAGCCTTCCCTGATCACGCCACCGGCGCTGATCACCAGTGCCGGTTCGTCGTCCAGCGCCTGGCACAGTAACTGATGCAAGTCCGGTAAGACGTGGATTTGCTCAGCTAGCGCACTCAGTGTGGTTTCAGCAGTGTGATAAAGGCAGGATTTGAGCTCAGGTAGCACACCAAGGCTGTCACGTAACCGAGTCAGATCGCGCGGGCGAGCCGAGCGCAGACCGACTCGTGCCACAATCCGCTCGATATCACCGATTTGACCGAGCAGTGCCCGGGTATCTGACAGTATTCCACTACCGATGAGCGCACTGATTCGGTTCAAGCGCTGGGCAGGTCGTTGGCTCTGTTTGAACGGGTGGGTGATCCAGCGAGCCAGCTCGCGACTGCCCATCGCAGTGGCAGTGCGGTCCAGAACCCAGAACAAGCTGTGTTTTTTTTCGCCGCGAAGGGTGCTCAATAGTTCCAGATTTTTTTGTGTGGTTTGGTCCAGAATGACGAAGGCGTCGTGTGCCGCAATTTGTGGTCGACTGAAGTGCGTTAGTTGAGTGCGTTGGGTATCGGACAAGTAGGTCAGTAATGCTGCAGTGGCTTCCAGTGCAGCGTCAGAGAGGTCGCCCATACCGAGGCCGCTCGGTTCAGACACTGCATAGGTCTTTTCCAGTTCCCGTTGCAATTGTTCTGAGCTGAAATGCCATGGGGCGGTTTGTACCCAGCGGGTGTCGGTGGTCAGAGTGATGGATTCAACGCTGAGCGTCTCACGCGGATTGATTCGGCTGAACGTTGCATGCAGAGCATCCTCGTCCAGTTGGTCGTGGATGATGATCTCTCCGCGAGCCACAGAGCCAAGTGCAACAGCCCAGCGCAAGCCATCTGGTTGTATGGCTGCAACCCAGAGCTCAGTTCCACTCTCTACGAAGGCATCGTCCGTGACAGTTCCTGGTGTGAGAATCCGTGTCACCTCACGTGCCACTGGACCTTTTGTCTCACCGGGAACGCCCACTTGTTCGCAGATCACCACTGCAAATCCGGCGTGTAACAGGCGTGCTTGGTAGTTTTCTGCAGCATGGTAAGGAACGCCAGCCATCGGGATTGGTTCACCGGCGGATTGGCCGCGGCTGGTGAGTGTTATGTCGAGCGTAGTGGCGGCCTGCTTGGCGTCATCATAGAAGAGCTCATAGAAGTCCCCCATGCGGTAAAACACCAGCGCATCCGGATGTTTGGCTTTGATGGCGAGGTATTGCTGCATCATGGGAGTATGCGGTGCGCTTTGAGGTGTATTAGGTTCAGTCATCTACAGATTTTTTCGCCGGTTGCGAGTATGCATTTTGTTTTACTGACGCGCCGTACTATAGCCTAGGCCGCACACGAATGCGCTTTCTAGTCGACGCTAACGCCTCCTCGGCACCGCAGATCTTTACAGCGCCGGAGTTTGCACCGATGCGCGATGCGCGATCATCTGAACAGCTCTTGCGAGAGGCGTTGTACTCGCCAGGGGCCTTCCCGGTTTGTCATGCGGAGAATGAAGACGCAAGGCGTCGTTTTCTGCGATGATGTTGTTTTTGTTTGCCGGTTGTTTTGATGATGCGTGACCAACAGGAGTTGATGAGTCAATTGGCCTGTCAACTGAGAGTGCGGGGACAGACCATTGCAGTGGCTGAAAGTTGCACCGGCGGGTTGTTGGGTGCAGCACTCACTGATTTGCCTGGCTCATCAGCGTTCTTCATGGGCGGTATTTTGGCCTACGACAATTCGGTGAAAACGGATCTTTTGGGGGTCTCGCACGACGCTTTACTGGCCCATGGTGCGGTCAGTGAGGAAGTGGCGTCTGAGATGGCGGCAGGTGCGCAGAAGTTGTTTGCGACTGACTGGGCTTTAGCAACCACGGGTATCGCGGGCCCAGATGGGGGTACCGAAGATAAGCCGGTCGGGACTGTATGGGTTGGTCTGGCGGATCGTGAGGGCGTCTTCAGTCGCCAATTGGCCCTGTCAGGACTCCGACCAGCTGTGCGCGCAGAGACTGTGCGAGCCGCCCTTGAGATGTTGCTAGAGACTCTGACTGCACCTGACAGTGCGCTTTAAAACCAAGAACTTGGCCGCACGTTGCGATTTTGGGTTCAGCGATCGCGCTTGGATCGCTATACTTCCGTGCTTTGGCACGATTCTTTTGAGGACACGCCATGCCAATTTATGAATACCAGTGCACCGCTTGCGGTGAGTCTTTGGAAGCGTTGCAGAAAATGTCAGACGCACCATTGGTTGATTGCCCTGAATGTGGCCAGCCCACATTGCAAAAGCGGATCAGTGCCGCCGGCTTCCGTTTGTCGGGAGGAGGATGGTACGAGACGGATTTCAAAACCGGTGAAAAAAAGAAAAATCTAACTGGCGAAGCGAAAACGGCCAGCACCGACAAGCCGTCGGGTGATGCTGCGAAAGCCAAAGGTGATGCCAAGCCAGTTACCGGCAAACCAAAAACGGATTCGGCCGCTTAGGCCACAATTGAAAAGGAACCACACTTCATGCGTACCCATTATTGCGGCGAACTCAATGCGACACACACAGGTGATACGGTCACCGTTTGCGGATGGGTTCATCGCCGTCGCGATCACGGTGGAGTGATCTTCCTCGATCTGCGGGATCGGGAGGGCATCCTGCAGGTGGTGGTGGATCCTGACACCCAGAGCGCTTTTGCCACAGCCGATCGGGCTCGTACTGAGTGGGTGATGCAGATTACGGGTCTGGTGCGTGCGCGTCCTGACGGTACCGCGAATGCTGAGATGCGTACCGGTGAAATCGAGTTGTTGGGGCGTGAAGTGCAAGTGCTGAATACAGCCGACACGCCGCCATTCCAGTTGGATGAACACGCCAAAGTGGGCGAAGAAGTGCGTTTAAAACACCGCTATCTCGATCTCAGACGTCCTGAGATGCAGGCCAATTTGATGCTGCGTTCACGGGTCTCAACTTTTGTGCGTAATTTTTTAGCGGATCACGGGTTTGTTGACACGGAGACGCCAATTTTGACGCGTGCCACGCCAGAGGGTGCGCGTGACTATTTGGTGCCTTCGCGAGTACATAAGGGCGAGTTTTTCGCGCTGCCGCAGTCACCACAACTATTTAAGCAACTGCTGATGGTGGCAGGATTGGATCGCTATTTCCAAATCGCCAAGTGTTTTCGGGATGAAGATCTCCGCGCGGATCGCCAACCGGAATTTACTCAGATCGATTTAGAAATGTCATTTGTTGACGAAGACACAGTGATGGGGCTGACCGAACAAATGATCCGCGAGCTGTTTATCCAAGAGCTCGATGTGGATCTGGGTGCCTTCCCCAGAATGCCCTATGCGGAAGCCATTGCACGCTTTGGCAGTGACAAACCGGATTTGCGCATTCCGCTCGAACTGATTGACATCAAAGACTTGATGGCCGATGTGGATTTCAAAGTGTTCCGAGAGCCGGCTGCAGATCCGAAGGGTCGAGTGACGGTTCTGAAAGTTCCTGGTGGGGCGACGATTTCGCGGAAAGAAATCGATGACTACACGAAGTTTGTTAGTCAATACGGAGCCAAAGGCTTGGCCTGGGTGAAGGTCAATCAGCGAGCAGATGGCATTGATGGACTGCAAAGCCCGATTCTGAAGTTCATGCCAGAATCAGTGGTCTGGGCGCTGATGGATCGAGTGGCTGCAGAAGACGGAGATATTCTGTTCTTTGGCGCCGATTCGGCAACTGTGGTCTCTGATGCCTTGGGTGCCTTGCGGATCCGTATTGGCCACGATCTGAAGCTGTTCACTAAGCCATGGGCACCGCTTTGGGTGGTTGACTTCCCGATGTTTGAGGATGCCGGTAACGGCCAGGTAGCAGCCCTGCATCACCCATTTACTGCGCCGACAGTGGATGCCGATGCCCTGAAGACAGCGCCTTTGCACGCACTGTCCCGTGCTTATGACATGGTGCTTAATGGGACTGAGTTAGGTGGTGGATCAATTCGAATTCACGATCAGACGATGCAAGAAGCCGTGTTCGACGTGCTCAATATAACGCCCGAGGAACAGCGTGAGAAATTTGGCTTCTTGTTGGATGCGCTGCGTTACGGTGCGCCCCCACACGGTGGACTGGCTTTTGGCCTTGACCGTCTGGTGATGCTGATGCTGGGTGCCAGCTCGATTCGTGATGTGATCGCCTTCCCGAAAACCCAGTCAGCCACCTGTTTGTTGACCGATGCCCCGGGCGAGGTCAGCGCGGAGCAGTTGAAGGAAGTCGGTGTTCGGATTCGTAAGGAACAAACGGAGTCGATGTAATGGCAGGACATTCGAAGTGGGCCAACATCAAACACAAGAAAGCAGCGCAGGATGCCAAGCGCGGTAAAGTGTTTACTAAGCTGATTCGGGAAATCACCGTTGCTGCAAAACTTGGTGGTGGCGAAGTGGCGGATAACCCGCGGTTGCGCGCCGCAGTTGATAAAGCGTTGTCGGCCAATATGACCAAAGACACGATTCAACGGGCGATCGACCGTGGTGCCGGCGGTGGCGACAACGAAAATGTCGAAGAGCTGGTGTATGAGGGCTATGGCGCCGGTGGTGTGGCGGTATTGGTTGAGGTGATGACCGACAACAAAAATCGCACCGTGGCTGAGGTGCGTCATGCATTCAACAAGTGCGGCGGCAACCTTGGAACAGACGGTTCAGTGGCCTATTTGTTCGAGAAGCGCGGCCAGATCCTGATTGAATCAGGTGATGAAGACGAGATCATGGAGGCTGCGTTAGAGGCTGGCGCGGACGATGTGGTGTCACAAGAGGATGGTTCATTTGATGTGGCTACGTCACAAAATGACGTCGTCGAAGTGAAAGACGCGCTGATAGCCACAGGTATTTCTGTGGTGTCTGCCGAAGTCGCTCTGGTGCCGGCTACTTTGGCTGAGCTCGATGCGGAGACCGCACCGCGAGTGATGAAGTTGATCGATATGTTGGAAGACCTCGACGACGTACAAAATGTCTACACCAACGCCAACTTCACCGATGAGCTACTTGAGTCGCTTTCCTAATGCGGAGGATCCTCGGCATTGATCCCGGCTCACTGAAAACAGGGTGGGGCGTGATTGAGGTCGAAGGTTCAGACATCCGCTATCTGGATTCCGGTATTTTGCGGTTGGGTCAGGGTCTGATGGCAGAGCGGTTGATGCTTTTGCATCAGGGGCTTACAGAGGTATTCGCGAGCCACCAACCGACCGAGTGTGCGATTGAGGAGGTCTTTCTGGCGAAAAATTTCCAATCGGCACTGAAGCTAGGGCAAGCACGCGGTGTGGCGATGCTTGCTTCTGGACTGGCCAGTATTCCGCTGAAGGAATACGCCGCAAAAACCGTCAAGCAAGCAATCTGCGGGCAAGGCCAAGCCAGCAAAACCCAAATGCAGAACATGGTGATTCGGATCTTAAATCTCGTTGAAAATCCTGGCGAAGATGCGGCTGATGCGCTGGGTATTGCTCTGTGCTGTGCCTATGTCAAAGAAGGTGCCGGCGCAGAGGCCAGATTTAGAATGTCTTCGCGTGCCCGTGGGGGGCGACGCTGGCGCTTACAGGATGATGCTTCATGATTGGACACATTCAAGGCACGCTTGTTGAGATTGATCACACGATGGTGCTGATCGATGTCGCCGGTGTCGGCTATGAAATCGAATGCCCGGTGAGCACGCTGTGTGAACTACCGTCTGTGGGTCAAACGGTTCGGCTGTGGACCCACTTTGTGGTGCGTGAAGATGCGCAACTGCTTTACGGCTTTTTACACGCGGCCGATCGAGCGTGTTTTCGGATACTGATCAAAATCTCCGGTGTAGGCCCGAAGCTGGCCGTTGGCATCTTGTCGGGTTTGTCGGCGGAGGAGTTGGCGGGGGCGGTCGAGCGCGATGATCTAAATACTTTCACGCGGCTCCCTGGAATCGGTCGCAAGACGGCTGAACGGTTGTTGGTGGAGTTGCGCGGTAGGCTCAGCTCCAATGGAACCACAGCGATTTCTGGCTCTCGCTCGTCGAGTGAGGATGCGGTGCTTGGTTTGGTAGCGCTTGGGTATAAAGAAGCGGATGCACGAAAGGTGCTCAGTGGGGTATCGGCCGACGCGGATGCGACACCTGAGAGCCTGATTCGTTCCGCGCTGAAACAGATGCTGAAATCCTCATGACAGAACGGTTGATCGAAGGCTCTGTGCAACCCGAGGATGCACGCATCGATCGTGCAGTTCGACCAAAATCGTTGGCTGAATACGAGGGTCAGCCGAAGGTGCGCGATCAAATGCAACTGTTTGTGCAGGCTGCGCGCGGTCGCTCGGAGCCACTGGATCACACCTTGATTTTTGGCCCACCTGGTCTCGGTAAGACGACACTGGCTAACATTATCGCTGCCGAAATGGGCTCATCATTGAAATCCACTTCAGGGCCTGTGCTTGAACGCGCCGGTGACTTGGCTGCCATGTTGACCAACTTGGAAGCTGGTGATGTTCTGTTTATCGATGAGATTCATCGATTATCCGCAGTGGTGGAAGAGATCCTCTACCCGGCGATGGAGGATTACCAACTGGATATCATGATTGGCGAGGGACCCGCTGCGCGTTCTATTAAGCTGGATCTTCCGCCATTCACCCTGGTCGGCGCTACCACGCGGGCCGGTTTGTTGACCAGCCCATTGCGCGATCGGTTCGGTATTGTGCAGCGCCTGGAATTCTATTCGGTCGCAGACTTGAGCCGCATTGTGGCTCGCTCGGCTGCGTTGCTTGGAATTCCCGCCGATCCAGAGGGAGCCACCGAAATTGCCAAGCGCGCGCGTGGGACCCCACGGATTGCGAACCGGTTGTTGCGTCGGGTGCGAGACTTTGCTGAGGTGCGCGCCGATGGTGTGATCACTCAAGATGTCGCCGATGCCGCCTTAAATTTGTTACATGTGGATGCGCATGGATTTGATCAAATGGATCGGAAATTACTCACTGTGTTGGCGAACCATTTTCAAGGTGGGCCAGTTGGCATCGAGTCTCTGGCCACCTCGCTGGGTGAAGAGCGAGGTACCCTAGAGGAAGTAATCGAGCCCTATCTGATTCAGCAGGGATATCTTCAGCGCACACCACGAGGTCGGACTTTGACACCAGACGGCTATCGGGTCGTGGGTTTAGCAGCAGATGACGATCTGTTCCGGGAGCGCTGATGGCATTTGAGATTCCGCTGCGCGTGTACATTGAAGACACCGATGCCGGTGGCATTGTGTTTTATGCCAATTATTTAAAATTTTTCGAGCGCGCACGGACGGATTTCTTACGGACTGCCGGTATTGCGCAGTCAGAAACCATGAAGGACAACCTGATCTTCGTAGTCCGTAGGGTGTCCGTTGACTATACACAGCCTGCGCGCTTGGATGATCTGTTGGCGATCAGCTGTGCGCTGGTGCGTACTACTCCG
>Ga0209654_1001132_pt1 | contig 22246 bp, 22 predicted proteins | sample SaaInl1SG_22_DNA_FD_184646 | JGI IMG/M metagenome (GOLD analysis project Ga0209654, IMG submission 184646) | Marine microbial communities from expanding oxygen minimum zones in the Saanich Inlet - ESP_161SG_22_DNA (SPAdes) (version 2) | ecosystem: Environmental > Aquatic > Marine > Intertidal... | reverse complement strand
TTACGCGCTCTGGTCCAACAAGGTAAGGAAGTTCAGTTACCACCAGACCAGTTCGGCGCGGGCCCACCATTTCGATTGAAATTTTTGATCTGGTTCGGAAGCTGCCTCGGCCGGTTGCATATGCCTCGGTGAGGTTGTCGCCAACCAAAGCCACCGCTCCGGAAGGAAGGTCTGGACCAGGGAGAACCTGCATAATTTCTGCTAAGTCTGCCTGCGGGTTGGTAATCAGAAGCTGAATTGCAGCGACTACTTCGCGCAGGTTATGAGGGGGCATGTTCGTGGCCATGCCGACTGCAATGCCGCTAGCACCATTGACCAGCAGGTTTGGAAAGGCGGCCGGTAGCACCGAAGGTTCGGTGAGCTGAGCGTCGTAGTTTGCTACGAAGTCAACGACGTCTTCGTCGAGACTCTCATTGAGCAGTTCTGCGGCCGGGGCAAGTCTTGCCTCGGTATATCGAGCGGCAGCCGGTCCGTCATCCAGGCTTCCAAAGTTTCCGTGGCCATCGATAAGGGGAAGCCGGAGCGAAAAGTCTTGGGACATTCGCACTAGCGCATCGTAGATTGCACCATCACCGTGAGGGTGGAGCTTACCCATGACCTCGCCCGTAACCCTGGCGGATTTCACGTGACCGCGGTCGGGCTTTAGGCCCATTTGTCCCATTTGGTAGACGATGCGTCGCTGAACGGGTTTTAGTCCATCTCTAGCATCGGGTAGGGCTCTTGAATATATGACCGAGTAGGAGTATTCGAGGAAGCTCTCCTGCATCTCTGCAGAGACATCAATGTCAACAATTCGTTCGGATATTTCAGTCATGGGTCCTAGCTGTGCAAAACTTGTGCGGTGAGTCCGACTTTACCCGTAGTCCCCAAAGCTTTAGGGAACATTCGTAACGTGTTTTCATCAGGGCTCGAGTCCGTGCTCGGTAATCCAAATCCACTTCGCTTGTCCGGAAAGACCAAGGTCGTAGTCATTTTGATTGACGGGCTTGGCGCCGAACAGATCATGCAACGAAGTGGTCACGCACCTTGGCTCAACAGTCATTTGAATAAGTCAACCATTACCAACTGTGCTTTTCCCGCCACCACCAGCGCTAACATCGCCTCCTTCGCAACCGGGGCAACGGTTGGTGAGCATGGTCTGGTTGGCCATAAAGTTTGGGACCGAGTAGCTGACGAGCAAATTAACTTGCTAATTGGGTGGAATGAGCGAACTGACCCGAAGCTATGGCAGCCGGTTCAGACGATTGCCGAAAAGGCTGTTTCGCTCGGAGTTGATTGCAACGTGATTGCTGCAACCGAGTACAAGAACACGCCCTACACAATTGCAACCATGAGGGGTGCAAACTTTGTTTCGGCCGACTCCTGGGATGAGAAGTTTGAGTCAGCCAGAAAAATCGTTGCTGGCCCCAAGAAGTCCCTGAACTATTTGTACATCCCAGAAATGGATAAATACGGTCACAGAAACGGCTGGACTTCGCCTGGTTGGGCGGCAATGCTTGAGGAGCTGGATGCGCTCCTCAGGAGCTTCTGTTCCAATCTTCCAAAGGACACCGGGGTAATCATCACCGCTGATCACGGAATGGTCGAGACTGAAAAATCAAGGCAACTTGTACTTGATGACTACTACGAAAGCAGTGGGTTGGTGCGATTTGTCGGGGGAGACACGCGCGTGAATTACGTCTACCTAGACAACGAGACCTCAATTGATCGTGTCATCCAGGATCTGCAGCCGGTAAGTTACGCATTCGACGCTGTAGTTACAAGTGATGCCATCGAGGCCAACTGGTTCGGTGAGGTTTCACAGGCGGCCCGAAATCGACTGCCAGAGATCATGCTGCTGGCAAAGTCCAACTACACGCTGTATCACTCAAAGTATTTCAAGCCGAGAAGCTTTGAGATGATCGCGCATCACGGCTCGCTGACCAGCGCAGAAATTAGAGTGCCGCTAATCCAAATCGGTTTCTGAGTTAGTGGCCCCAAGCACTATCTCATCCCAGCTAGGCAGAGATGCTCGTCCCTTTGCAGTCGCAGGCTTCACTCCCTCTTGTTTGCGTCTATTGCGGAGCTCATCCACTAGTGAATGGACCGAAGCGTTCTCGGTCTCTTCAAAAAAAGCATCAGTAGGTTCACTGGTTTCAATCTTTGGCTTCGCCGGCGCAGTTGGCGAACTGATTATGTCGCGAGAAGAGTGCGATCGGCTGAAGTTGCTAGCCTCCGGGTTGGTTGGCTCCAGGGACCGTGCTTTGGGGTCAAAGCGCCACGTCAGAGTCTCCGACCCAACCGCGGTGATAATCCAATCCCCGTCGATCTTTGCGGCACTAAAAGTTGATTCGGGCGCAGTGTCGGCAACCAGTTCGTCAAAGCGTTTCATTACTGCCCCGGCTGCTACCTGTGTGCCAAGAGCAGCTTCGAGCACAAATCTGAGTTCATCCAGGATTGGTGCCGCAAAAGGTTCGATTGCAGAAGCGGGCTGCTCTAGTTGATGGGCGACCTGGTCAATCGATAGGCCACTTCTAATAAGGTTCTGAATCTCCCTGGGACTGAAGTTCGCCTCGGTGACACGTGGATTGGCTCGGATGCCATCCTTGAGTGCCGAGTCAATGGCAAGGTGGTAGCGCTGCCCGTCGTCAGACTCCAAGACTAAGTTCTCGCCATCACGTGCAACAAACCTGAGCTCCATTGTCGCCTCCTTATCTAAAGTGTGTCAGCTTGTCTTGGTTGTGGAGTTATTTCCATCGGTGAGTTAGCTATGACAATCTAGAAATTTGGCGAGCCTAGCTTGCAATTTTTGTTTTCCTAGGGCATAGTTCACGCCGAGGCGCACAGAGAGGCTTGGCTATGGCAACGGATTACGATGCAACACGCAAAACCGATGATGACACCGAGTCTCTTGATGCCATCAAGGAAAGAATTCCGTCACAGCCGAGCACCGGCGACGACGATGTCGACAACGTAGACAGCTTTACGATCCCAGACGTAGTCAACGAAGAGCTAGAGGTAGTGGTTGTTCCAGTGCAGGACAACGAGTTCACCTGCATTAATTGCTTCTTGGTGAAGCCTCAGGCACAGCTTGCTTCAAAGACCAGGTCAGGACCTGTTTGCATCGAGTGCGCGAGCTAACGCTTCTGGATTTCTGGTGCTGATCAGCAAGTACGAAGTTGGGTCAGCCGGATCAACTACTTGAATCTTGACCATGGTCTTGACATCCCCACGGATTAGAAACTGAGATGCGGGACTAAGTCCTGGACCTCGTTCATGCTTTAGTGCATCGCCAGAGATGACTTCGATGTTGCCGAGGGCAGATATTGGAATGCGAATCCTTCCCGCTGACAGATTCTCATCAACTTTGATTGTTGGTGCGCTAAATACAGACAGCGCAATAAGGGCCAAGGGAACAACTCCCGCCAGCGCAATTGCGTAGGTCTCTGAAACGGGGAGCACTGACAGCAGCACCAGCGGGGCTGACAGGCCTAGGGCGATCAAAAAACCAACGGATGGGTGCAACCGTTCAAAATATGGCGAAGTGGACATCAGAATAGATTACGCTCTAGGAGTGGATTTAGAAGTATTACTGATTGCCGAAGAAGGCTTCGCCCCGGTTTATGCCAAGCCGGGCGACGCAGGGGCTGATCTGCGCTCCACCGAAGCACTTGAGATTGAGCCCGGTGGCAGGGCCCTTGTAAAGACCGGTGTTTCCATCGCTATGCCCGACGGCGTAGTGGGCTTGGTTCACCCCAGGAGTGGTCTAGCAGCCAAGCACGGCATTACCGTTCTGAATGCCCCAGGGACCGTGGACGCAGGCTACCGCGGAGAAATTATGGTCACCCTGCTGAATACATCTTCTGAGCCATTTCAGGTGTTGGTGGGCGACCGTATTGCCCAGATTCTGTTTCAACGCGTTGAACATGCGAGGTTTATCCAGGTGACGACTCTGCCCGAGTCAAGTCGCGGCGAAACTGGTTTTGGTTCGAGCGGCAGGAATTAGATGGAAAAGCTAGCACCAGAGGACCGAATCACCGGCGGGCCCTTCGACATCAGTGAAGTTGGCGTCCTGACGCCGTATTTGGACTTTGGTTCGATCCGTCTGGCTCCGCGCCAGGAAATGCAGATCCGCGCCGACATCGACGAGGCCAGCAAGCGAGTGATGGCCCTCACAGTTGAGATTCAGGGGCATAGATTGCAGCTGCAGGCCTTTGCCGCTACCAAGACCGATGGCCTTTGGCAGCCGACCCTGGAGTCCCTAGAGAAGTCCGTGGCAGATCAGGGCGGAAAAGTTGAGCAAGTCGCCGGTCCAGTCGGTATCGAACTTCGTGGAGTTGTTCCCGCCGTTTCTGGTGACAACAAGGTCATTCGACCAACAAGGTTTCTTGGAGTAGATGGCCCCAGGTGGTTTCTGCGCGGTGTTGTTTCAGCGGCCTCAATTGATGAAGAGGTTTACCTAAAACTTGTGTCGGTATTCCGCGCAACTGCCGTGAACCGCGGTGATATCGCAATGCCTCCGGGCGAGCTGCTGCCACTTCGCCTTCCTGTGAGTGGGCAAGAGGCTTGAGCAACCCGGAGGACGTAGCACGTCGTCTCGGCCTTGAAAAGGGCGAGGACGGATACGACATAAGTCGCAAGTCACTGATTGCAGGAATCGGCGGACCACTAGGAATTGCCGAGGCGATACTTCCTGCAACGTTGTTTTCGATCATTTTTGGAATCACCAAGGAGCCGATTGCGGCCGTGGCGGTGGCAGCGACCAGTTCGGCCTTCTTCATCGCCTTGAGGTTGGGGCAACGAAAGTCAGTAATGCAGGCCGGTGTTGGCGCGGCTGCTATTGCTTTCGCTGCATTTCTTGCGCTTCGTGACGGTGGCCAAGCAGCCGACTATTTCGTGCCAGGGTTTATCACCAACGCGGTCTACGGATTTGTGATGTTGGTTTCTGTTCTGATTGGCCGTCCCGTTATGGGCTATTTGGTTCAGCTTCTGTTTGGCGTTACCGATTGGCGCTGGCGCAAGACTGTGCTCTCGCGAGTAAGAACCGTGACTCTGCTGTGGGTCGGATTCTTCAGCCTAAGACTGGCAGTGCAGCTGCCACTGTATTTCTCTGACCAAGTGGAATTGCTTGCGTTTTCGAGGGTAGTAATGGGCGCTCCTGCATATGCTGCGCTTTTAGCACTGACTTGGATCTTGCTAAGGCGAATTGCTGACCCGATAGAGGGTAGATTAGACAGGTAAATCTTCAAGGAGTTCACCTACATGTCACAAAGCCTCACATCTGCAAGCAATCTCACCGCCGGGTCCAAGACCTATAAGTACTTTTCGATGGCGAATCTCAACGTCGACAAGCTTCCCTACAGCCTGAAGATTCTGCTCGAAAACATGCTTCGAACTCGCGATGACCAGAATGTGACTCAAGCCCATGTTGACGCACTAGTCAACTGGGACCCAAAGGCGGAGCCAGACACTGAGATTCAGTTCAGCCCAGCACGTGTAATCATGCAGGACTTCACCGGTGTTCCCTGCATCGTGGACCTTGCCACTATGCGCGAGGCGGTTGAGGAGCTTGGAGGAGACCCTCAAAAGATTAATCCTCTTGCCCCGGCCGAAATGGTGATTGACCACAGCGTTGTGATTGATGTCTCTGGTTCTCCAGACGCCGCAGAGCGAAACGTTGAGTTTGAATACCAGAGAAACGGCGAACGCTATCAATTCCTAAGGTGGGGCCAAACCGCTTTTGACAACTTCCGTGTAGTTCCTCCAGGAACTGGAATCGTGCACCAGGTAAACATTGAGTACTTGGCCAGGACAATCATGGCCAAAGAGGTAGACGGCGAACTGCTGGCATATCCGGACAGCTGCGTCGGTACAGACTCCCACACAACGATGGTCAATGGACTGGGCGTTCTTGGTTGGGGTGTCGGTGGCATCGAGGCCGAGGCTGCAATGCTTGGTCAGCCGGTTTCCATGTTGATCCCTAAGGTTGTCGGATTCAAGCTCACTGGCGAGATTCCTACAGGTGCTACTGCTACCGATGTTGTTCTGACAATCACCGAGCAGCTTCGTAAGCACGGCGTTGTCGGCAAGTTCGTTGAGTTCTATGGCGACGGTGTCTCCAGGGTTCCCCTTGCCAACAGAGCGACAATCGGAAACATGTCGCCGGAGTTTGGTTCAACCGTGGCGATCTTCCCAATTGACGAGATCACTCTTGACTACCTGCGAGTTACTGGCAGAAGCCAAGAGCAGATTGATTTGGTGGAGGCATACTGCAAGGCTCAGGGCCTGTGGCACGATGCCAGCATCGAACCTAATTACAGCGAGTATCTCGAGCTTGATCTTTCTACCGTTGTGCCCTCGATCGCAGGGCCAAAGCGACCTCAAGACCGCGTCGAGCTCAGCGCCAGCAAGGCAACTTTTGAGCAGGACCTCAAGAACTACGCGCCGAGCCTAAGCGCTCCAGTACCGGTGAAGGGTAAGGACTATCAGATCGACCACGGTGCTGTGACGATTGCATCGATAACGTCTTGCACCAACACCTCAAACCCTTCGGTGATGCTGGCAGCTGGATTGCTTGCCAGGAATGCTGTCGAAAAGGGCCTGCACTCAAAGCCATGGGTAAAGACCTCGCTAGCTCCGGGCTCCAAGGTTGTAACTGAGTATTACAAGAAGGCCGGGCTCACCGAGTCTCTGAACGATTTAGGTTTTGACCTTGTTGGCTACGGTTGCACCACCTGTATTGGAAACTCCGGGCCACTTGCCGAGGAGATCTCCGCGGCAGTTAATGAGGGCGACCTTGCCGTGACTGCCGTGCTCAGTGGAAACCGAAACTTCGAGGGTCGAATTAACCCTGATGTGAAGATGAACTACCTGGCTTCGCCGCCGCTGGTTATTGCATATGCTCTTGCCGGAACCATGGACTTCGACTTCGAGACCGAGCCGCTTGGACAAGACCAGCAGGGTCAGGACGTTTTCCTTAGGGATATTTGGCCAACCCCGGCTGAAGTTCAAAGCACGATTGATTCCTCGATCAATTCCGAGATGTTTACCTCTCAGTACGCTTCTGTTTTCGATGGAGATGAGCGCTGGAAGTCGCTTCCAACTCCTAAGGGTGCGTTGTTCGAATGGGATGATGCCTCTACCTACGTAAAGAAGCCGCCCTATTTCGAGGGAATGACCATGACACCGGACCCTGTGAAGGATGTTCACGGCGCAAGGGTTCTAGTGAAGCTGGGTGACTCGGTGACCACCGACCACATTTCTCCGGCCGGTGCCATCAAGGCTGATTCTCCAGCCGGCGCTTACCTGAGTGCCAAGGGTGTTAGTCGGGTCGACTTCAACTCCTATGGTTCTAGGCGCGGAAACCACGAGATCATGATTCGCGGTACGTTCGCAAACATCAGACTCAGGAATCAGTTACTGACAGACGTTGAGGGAAGCTACACCCGCAACTTCACTACCAGCGCGGGCGAACAAAGCTTCATTTTTGATGCATCTGAGGCTTACCAGGCCGAGGGCACGCCACTGGTGGCGCTTGCCGGTAAAGAGTACGGTTCTGGTTCATCCAGAGACTGGGCCGCTAAGGGAACTAGCCTGCTAGGCATTCGAGTTGTTATTGCTGAAAGCTTCGAGCGTATCCACCGAAGCAACCTGATTGGAATGGGTGTCTTGCCGCTTCAATATCCTTCAGGCGTGACAGCTGAATCGCTGGGCTTGGATGGCACTGAGGTGTTTGACGTCACCGGGATTGAAGCACTGAATGATGGAGCGATCCCATCAACTGTGAGGGTTGTGGCAACCGCTTCGGCTCACAGCGCAGCTGACAAGAGTCCGATTGAGTTCGACGCAGTTGTGCGAATCGACACACCTGGTGAGGCTGACTACTATCGCAACGGCGGCATTTTGCAGTACGTGCTGCGCTCACTGGTCGCCTAGGAATAGTGGACTGGTTTAGCTGTTGGGTATGCAATGAGCGAACTGGGAAAGATTCAGTCACCGGGAGATCTGCAAGCTCTTGATGCAGACCAGCTGAATGGGCTGTGCCAAGAGATCAGGAATCATCTGGTTACTTCGGTATCGAAGACCGGCGGACACCTGGGGCCGAACCTAGGTGTGGTCGAGATCACCGTTGCGTTGCATCGAGTTTTCGACTCTCCAAACGATTCGATCATTTTTGACACCGGTCACCAAAGCTACGTGCACAAGCTGTTGACGGGGCGCAAGGACCTCTCAACTCTTCGCCAGAAGGACGGCATAGCCGGCTACCCACAGCGGTCCGAGTCGGTTCATGACATTGTGGAGTCTTCACACGCTTCTTCATCGCTTAGCTGGGCAGATGGCATTTCACGGGCCTACAAGGCCACTGGGCAGCTTGACAGGCACGTTGTAGCCGTGATTGGCGATGGTGCGCTCACCGGTGGCATGTCATGGGAGGCCCTGAACAACATCACCGACGACAATGACCGCAATTTGGTGATCCTTGTAAATGACAACGGTAGGTCGTATGCACCAACTATGGGTGGGATGGCCAGAAGGTTCGAGGCGATTCGGTCCAACTCGGCCTATAAGGCCGGTTACCTGGTGTCCCGAAAGATTTTCTATAAGTTCGGCGCTTTTGGAAAGGCAGTTTTTGATTCAGTTCATGCGGGGTTACGAACACTGTTTAGGCACAGGGAGTTTGGCGGCATCTTCCCAAACCTGGACATAAAGTATTTTGGCCCAGTCGACGGCCATGACCTAGAGGCATTGGAAACCGCTCTAATGAGAGCCAAGGAATACGATGGCCCTTCCGTAGTCCACGCAATTACCCAAAAAGGTCGTGGTTACACTCCAGCTCTACAGGACCAGGCGGACCAATTTCACGCGGTCGGGAAGATCGACCCCGAGTCTGGCCTTCCCGTTCCCGGTTCAGCTGGAACAAGTTGGACCGACGTATTTTCGGATGAAATTGTTCGAATCGCGAGATCGAACAGCAATGTCGTCGGCATAACCGGGGCGATGAAGATTCCGGTTGGACTGGATAAGTTCGCAGACGCCTTCCCAGATCGGGTTTTTGATGTTGGTATTGCCGAGCAGCACGCTGTCGCTGCAGCAGCTGGCATGGCCTTTGGTGGTCTGCATCCAGTAGTTGCCATCTACTCCACGTTTATCTCTAGAGCCTTTGACCAGGTGCTAATGGACGTTGCCTTGCATAAGGCTGGAGTGACATTCGTGTTGGACAGGTCCGGTATTACCGGACCGGACGGTGCTTCTCACCACGGCGTCTGGGACCTACCGCTACTGCAGATGGTTCCAGGCATTCACATCTCTGCTCCCAGGGATCAGAAAACTCTCGAGGCGCTGCTCAGGGAATCGATTTTGATTGAGGATGCGCCAAGTGTGATTCGCTTCCCCAAGGGCAAGGTGGCCGCTGCTATCGAGGCCCTTGCTACAACCGACAACGGCGTGGACATCCTGAGGCAGTCGCCAAGCAAGGATGTGCTGATTATTGGCGTTGGATCCTTTGCCGCCACGGCCATTGAGGTGGCTGAATTATTGGCAAGCCAAGGCATTGGAGCGACGGTAGTTGATCCGCGCTGGATTTTGCCGGTAAACGTAGACCTGATCGCAATGGCTCGTGACCACAGGTTGGTTGTGACCATTGAGGATGGGCTAAAGACCGGAGGGTTTGGTTCCCGAGTTCGTCAGGAGCTACGTGCCCACGAGGTTGATACCGCGCTGAGTGAAGTTGGAGTGCCGGCCGAGTTCTTAGAGCATGCCGAGCGCAATGAAATTCTGGAACGTCTTGGATTGACCGCCAAGGCAATTTCCAGAGACATTGTTGCTCAGGTGCTGGGATCAAAGGTCCCGCATGCTAAAACTATGGAAGCTTCTCAATCTCAGGACCAGCTAACGCAAGACCCGCTTCTATAAGCGGGACCACTTGGTCTAGCTGCCATGGCCTGGCCCCTAGTTCTGCCAGTTGCGATCTGACATCGCCAGCTGGCTCAAAGCAGACTCTCCGAAGGAAATCTGGAGTCAGTAGGTTCTCAACCGGGAGCGACAGCTCTTCCGCGTGAGCAACGAGTGGCTCTCTTGTGAATTTCAGTCGAAGATGCGCCTCCGGGAAGCGACGCTCCCAGTTTTTGTGGTGGGGGATTGCTCCGGTGTTGGGTGCGGACTCCGCTATTTCAAGTCCACTCGAATCCGCAATTGCCTGCCACCAGGTGTCAAGTTTTGAACGAGATGCTCTGCCCTGGAAGGCCTTGTTTTGTGCGAGCTCGTGTTTGGATCTTGGCACCTTGTCAATCGCGGCCATGATCGACCTGTCTGGAATCAGGCGCCCAGGGGCGATGTCTGTAGTCCTCGCGATCTCATCTCGCACCAGCCACAGGGCAGCCGCCGCCTTTAGCTTGGCAATGTCCTTGACTCTTGATAAGCCGGGCAGATTCCGCCATGGCTCTTCCGGCGTTGGCTTTGGCTGAAAATTCTGTAGCGCGGCGAACTCCTGCTCCGCCCATTCCATTTTGCCCTGCTCAATCAAGGACTGACTGATAGAAGCCCAGAGATCGTGGAGGACGTCTACATCAAGGGCGGCATAGGTGAGCATCTCGCTGCCAAATGGCCGCAATGACCAGTCAGCTGCAGAGTGTTCCTTTGCCAGCTCTAGGCTCAGCAATTCCTCAACCATTGCACCGAGTCCGACCCTCTGAAAGCCAGCCAGTCTTGAGGCGAGTTCGGTGTCAATGATTTGAGTGCTTTGAAAACCAAGTTCCTGCAGGCAGGGCATGTCCTGAGTAGCAGCGTGCAGGAGCCAGGGCTTGGAGTTTAGTTCAGGGGCAACCCTGCTGTTCCAGTCAGGCTCAACTTCATTGAGAGCTATCGGGTCGATCAAGAATATGCCCGCGTCAGCAAGGCCGACTTGAATCAGGTAGGCCCGCTGGGAGTAACGAAACCCGCTGGCTCGCTCGGTGTCGATGGCAAGAGTCTCAGTGTTTTTCTCTAGCTCACCGAGCATCAAATCAAGACCGTTTTGATCTTGGACTATTTCTACTTCGCGCCGTGGGGCTTCAAGCTTCAACTAATTCTCGTAACGTTTGTGTCGGCTGGGGGTAACCCAGAAATAAGAGCCAATAACTCAGTCCAAGCAATCACATGAGGAGCAAGATCCATGCTGGTAGGAGTCCAGCTGGCTCGAATTTCAAGCTCCGCGTGCTGCGGTTGGCCAATTAGCGACCCGTGTCCGGTTGAGATAACCGTGGTTGTGGTGCCGGCTTCGTTGGCAAAGCTCGCTTTGCCGTTTCGAAGTGAATCTTTGAGCCATTCCCATGGCAGTGCAGCCGTGTAGTCATCCTTTGCCATTTCAAGTTCAATGGGTGACTTTGCGTAACCGATGACTCTGTATTCAGAGTTCCAGCCCTCAGGAATTTCCGGGTCGCGGCAGAACACAAGCCTGGAGACACCATGGTCTGAAGCTGTTTCGTGGACTATCTCAGCTGATATTGCGACCGACTCGGGTGCGATTCCCTTCGGCGACGGTATTTGAGTAAGCTCAATCTCTTTTCGCCCAGCCAGGGTTCTCAGGGGTTCAAGCATTGCAGCGAACGGCGCCGAGATGTTTTTGAGGTCTAGTTCCACACCTGAAAAACTAGCTATGAATCGCCCCAAATACCTTCAGGCTCGCCCAGTTACCTGAGTAATGAAGAGCTGATCTACAACTTGAGGCTTTCCAAGTACTAGGTTGTTAGCCTCTGCGAAATTGCTGGCACCAGTTTCAAACTCACTACTCAGAATGATTTGCAACCGGTCTATCTCAGTAAGAGCCGCAAGCAGAGTTTGGGGACCGAATTCGAGGTGGATGCCGCCCGGATTCACATTTTCGAGGTGTTCAATTGCTGAGGCTATAGACACAGGAAAGTCACTTCCCAATAAAGTAACCTCTGACGCGTCAAGGGTCTCCGGCAGTGCCAGTTCACCTTGTCTTGACAAAACGGCGAGCTTGGCCTTGCTGGGAATCCGGTAGCGCTCTGCGCGCGCGGTTGCTCCGGTTGTCAGGACCCAGCTGCTTCTGGACCTGAAAAATTTTAGGAGCTCGAGGTCAGCTGGCCCTCCAAGGAGTTTCGAGGTGTCGTTGACATCTACGTGGTTGCCAGCTTGACCCAGAACCAGTGAGGCGGTCAGGTGCCCTAAGTTGAAGTGATCTTCAAGCTCACGCATTTGAATCGGTTAGTTCGCCGACTTTGCGCTTGATTCTTGCCAGCATTCCTCGCATTCCCCTTACGCGCAGGGGAGAGATAAGTGAATCCAGGCCCAAGCGCGAAGGGAAATCTTCGGAGAAGGCAAGAATGGTCTCCGCGCTTTGGTGGTTCAGAGCTGCCGACAAAATAGCCGCAAAACCTCTGGTGGTTGGTGCTTCTCGAGGTGCTGAGAAGTGCAGGTCAATTCTCTGAGCATCGCCCTCCACCGCTATGAACACGGGCGATTGACACTCCTCGACTCGCTCTAGTAGCTCTGGGTCGTCCAGAAATCTTTGATCAATGTCGGGCAGAGACTCACTGAACTCAAGCAGTAACTGCAGCTTGTCCTGACCCTCTAGGAACCCAAAGTCGGCAACGATTTCCTCTGCTGAACTGGTCAAGCTGCCTCTCCAGGCTCAGCACCGATAGCAATCGGCGCTCCGACTAAGTTGCCCCATTCCGTCCAGCTGCCATCGTAGTTTCGAACATTTTCGACCCCCAGCAAATACTTCAGGACGAACCAGGTGTGGGAAGAGCGCTCACCAATGCGGCAGTAAGCAATGAAATCTGAGCTTCTATCGAAGCCAGTTGCCTCAAAATACAGCTGCTCTAGTTCGGCCAGTGGCCTAAAGGTCTCGTCGGCTTGAATGGATTTAGACCAGGGGATAGAAGCAGCAGTTGGGATGTGGCCACCGCGAGTGGCACCTTCGTTCGGGAAATCTGGCATGTGGAGACGCTCGCCTGTGTATTCCTCTGGAGATCGAACATCCACCAGCGGGCTACCGATGTGAGCAAGAACCTCGTCTCGGAATGCGCGAATCTGCTGGTCTTGCCTTAGAACTACCGGGTAGCTCTTAGAATCGCGGACCGGCACGTCCTTTGTTAGTGCGCCGCCCTCAGCAATCCATTTGTTTCGGCCACCGTCTAGCAACAGCACATTTTCGTGGCCGAATAGCTTGAATACCCAAAATGCATAGGTGGCCCACCAATTGGACCGGTCACCATAGAGAACTACGGTGTCGTCTCGGCCAATTCCTTTTTGATCCATGAGCTTGGCGAACGCCTCACTCTCGAGGTAATCGCGTCGCAACGGGTGATTGAGTTCGGTGTGCCAGTCCAGCTTCACCGCGCCAGGAATGTGACCTGTGTCAAATAGCAAAATATCTTCATTTGACTCAACCACTGTCACCGAATCAAGATTTTCAGCCAGCCACTGAGTCGTTACAAGTACCTCGGGGTGGGCATATTCAGAAATTTTCTCGTGGCTTGTCATGGTGCTCCAATTCTTTGCCTACACTTGTTTTTCGACGAAGGGTACTTGATTGGGTCAACAACTAGGCGATACGCCCAATTCCTTATTGACCCGAAAACCAGAGGTTTCCAAGACAGAGCTTATTAGACAGCTCCAGCCCCCACCAGAATTCGCTAAATCTCGCGTAACAAATTACATTCCGGATCCACGTTTTCCCTCGCAGGCCGAGGCCGTGAAACTGGTCAAGGCGTTTGCGGGATCTGAGAAGCCCAAATTGTTCTCCAAGAAGATCACCGCGCCGGGCATCTACCTAGACGGAGGCTTCGGAGTCGGAAAAACGCACCTTCTAGCATCGATTTGGCACGACTTCCCGGGAAAGAAAGGCTTCGGCAGCTTCCTGGATTACACAAGCTTGGTTGGTTACCTTGGCTTTGCTGCAGCCGTAGATGAGTTGTCAAAATTCGGGCTGGTGTGCATTGATGAATTCGAGCTTGATGACCCCGGTGACACCATGATCATGTCCAGGCTTCTAAAAGAGCTGGAGGCCAAGGGAGTTAGATTCGCTGCTACCAGCAACACGCCACCCAACGCACTCGGTGCGGGGCGGTTTGCTGCTGCCGACTTCCAGAGAGAGATTCAAGGGCTGGGCTCAAGATTTCAAATGATTTCGGTTGACGGCGAGGATTATCGACACCGTGAAATTGACGGCCACTCCCAGAATCTCAGCGTGGAAGAACTTGCGGCTTGGCTATCTGGGTACGGCAAAGGATTCGGAAACGATTTCTGGGAGCTTCTGGCGCATCTGGGGAAGCTGCACCCAACTCACTTCCGTGCACTACTTTCTGACGTTGATGCGCTAGCTCTTTGGAATGTGTCTGGTCTTGTCGACCAGGTTGACGCGCTAAGACTGGTGGCTTTCATTGATCGACTCTACGAGCAGCAGATTCCGCTAAGAACAGGCGGTGAGCTTCCAATAACTGACATCTTTCCCGCCGTGATGCTGGAAGGCGCGTACCGGAAAAAGTATCTGCGGGCTGTTTCCCGGATGTCTGCTCTGTGCCTGCTTAGCTAGCGGCGTGTTCTTCCCGATGCTTACGCATGTAGTAGCGCCCACGTAGCTGACTTAGCCAGGCGCCGAAACCCATTGCCAGCATCGATCCCAGGATCACAGCAAGCGTTGCCTCCGCGATTATGTATTGTGTGTCAACAAAGGCCAGGTTCGTCATGAGCAGTGAGACCGTAAATCCGACACCGGCAAGGCCACTGATGGCAAGGAAGTCCAGCGGCTCAAGATCAAGTCGGTCTGGCTTTGCAGCAAGCCTGTTCGCGAGCACAGCGAGTGCGGTGATGCCGATTACCTTGCCAACTGGAAGGGCCACGGCAATTCCCACGAACACGCTTGAGAATGCGCCGTCAAAGGTTGGCAGTGCGATGGCTACCGCAAAGAAGGCAAAGACCGGAAGCGAGACCGTGTTGGTCCACGGTTGAATCTTGGCGACCAGGGAGTGGGTCTTCTTGGCTGGGATTATCAAACCAAGCACGACGCCTGCAATGGTCGCGTGCACGCCTGACTGGTAAACGGTGTACCAAAGAAGCAAGAACGTAATCACTCGGACGTAATTGATTGGAAGCTTTTTGTATTTTTCGGCAACGACATGAAGTGCAGCGATAACCAAGGCTGCTGCTAGCCACTGAGCCTGGACATCAGAAGTGAAGAAAATGGCAATGATCAAGATGGCAACTAGGTCATCGAAGATTGCTAGTGCCAGCAGGAACACGCGCGCTGATTTTGGGAGCCCTCTTCCAAAAATTGCCAAAATGCCTAAGGCGAAAGCAATGTCGGTTGCGGTCGGAATTGGCCAGCCGCCTAGATAGTCAGTTCCCCAGTTGAAGGCTACATAAATCAAGGCTGGAACAACCACACCACCGATTCCGGCCAGAACCGGCACCAGGGCACTGGCTGGCTTAGAAAGGACGCCGATGGAAAGTTCGTACTTCAGTTCCAGCCCAGCAACTAGAAAGAAGGTAGCCAGAAGCAGATCGCTCACCCAGTGTTCAACACTGAGTTTCAGCCCAATCGACTCGAACCCGATGTAGGAGTGCTTGAAGTCCAGAAAAGCGGGCCCAATCGGGCTATTTGCGATGACGATTCCCAAAATCGCCACACCCATCAAGAGCAGTGCTGCTGACCTGTCGCTTTTCATTTTCCTCCAATGAATTTGTTCAAGAATACCTTGTGGCAAATAGTTCCGTTGCCGGTCAGGAATGTAACAAACCCGAAACATAACTGCACACTCATCGAAACCTGCGTAGCCCAAAATCGTCATCAGCTATCACATTTGCTGATTGCTTGGACTAATTAGAGAGGTATTTCGATGTTAGATACAGGTTCGCTTAGCTGGGCGGTAACTGCAACCGCGCTAGTGCTATTGATGACCCCTGGTCTGGCCTTCTTCTACGGAGGCCTAGTGAAAGCCAAGAGCGTTGTCAGCATGATGATGATGAGCTTCGGCTCGATCGCTCTGGTCGGAGTGCTGTGGATTCTTTACGGCTTCAGCATGTCTGCTGTTGAATCGCCAACTGACTTCTCAGGAAACCCATTCGCTAGTTTTGGACTAGAAGGTCTTGGAAATGATGACTTGATTGGTGCCGCCTTCGGTGCAACATTCGCGATCATCACAATCGCCCTGATTTCAGGTGCAATCGCCGATCGCGCCAAGTTTGGTTCCTGGCTGATCTTTGCTGGCCTCTTTGCAACATTCGGGTACTTCCCAGTGGCCGCTTGGGTCTGGGGTGGTGGCTGGGTCATGGAGCTCGGCACCTGGCTAGGCATGCCTGAAGTTATCGACTACGCCGGTGGTACTGCGGTTCACATCAACGCGGGTGCCGCGGCTCTTGCTCTAGCCATCGTTCTTGGGAAGCGCTTTGGCTTCGCCAAGGGCATCATGCAGCCTCACAACGTGCCGCTAGTTCTTCTTGGTGCAGCGTTACTGTGGTTCGGTTGGTTCGGATTTAACGTCGGAGCTGAGTTCTTAAATGGAATGGCAAACGTAGGTCTAATCACAGTAAACACCCTTGGTGCGACAGCAGCTGCAATTCTTGGCTGGCTTGTAATCGAAAAGGTCAAAGAGGGCAAGGCAACGTCAATTGGCGCAGCTTCCGGAGCGGTCGCTGGTTTGGTTGCAATCACCCCTGCCTGTGCAAACGTAACCCCATTGTTCGCGCTGATCCTTGGTGTGCTTGCCGGTGTCCTTTCTGCCCTAGCTGTGGACCTGAAGTTCAAGCTTGGCTACGACGACTCACTTGATGTTGTCGGCATCCACTTGGTATCAGGCCTCATTGGAACCTTATTCCTTGGCTTCTTCGCTATCGACACCGGTCTATTCACTGGTGGTGATGCAGGTCAGCTAATCGTTCAGGCAATCGCTGCCTTCGGCGTCCTGATCTACAGCTTCGTGCTAGCACTGGTTATTGGCTTCGCAATCGAGAAGACAGTTGGCTTCCGAGTCAAGAGCGAAGACGAGATCGCTGGTGTTGACGCAGTAGTTCACGGCGAGGCTGCATACAGCTTCGGTCAGGATCCGGTCAGCAAGTAGCACCAATAAATCGGCAATACAAAAGCGGGAGAGTGAGCTCTCCCGCTTTTGTGTGTCCAAGGACTGGAGTTTTGTGTCATAATTCTTCTGTTCTTGAAAAAGTACATGCGGATGTGGCGCAGTGGTAGCGCACAACCTTGCCAAGGTTGGGGTCGCGAGTTCGAATCTCGTCATCCGCTCTCAGTGGGTTTCTAATCCCTGAAACGGTGGAGTGGCCGAGAGGCGAGGCAGCGGCCTGCAAAGCCGTGTACACGGGTTCGAATCCCGTCTTCACCTCAAGCAAGACTTGGGCGATTGGCGCAGTGGTAGCGCGCTTCCCTGACACGGAAGAGGTCGCTGGTTCGAACCCAGTATCGCCCACCAAGAAAGCCCCTACAAACAGGGGTTTAGTCTTCAAAGAACCCCGTTTATGCCTGATTTGTGCCAAAATATTGTCTAGAGCCAAGACCTGTGAAAAACAGAAAGCGTCATTCATTAGAGTTGGCTACCCTCACCTGATGGAAAATCAGATGTGTGAATTGTGTGGGGAACACTTACCTCTGCACGCTAGAAATCTGGAGACTCTCTGGGTGATGTGTCGCACCTACTGCCATCTCGAGCTGTCGCCAGCAAAGTCGATGGCCCTGCTATCGTATTTGTAGGCGCTGGGGAGAAGCAGGGGGGACGGCTAATGAAGGTGCAGATCACTGTTTCAGTAGCACTAGCGCTGGTCGGCTCGGCCCTAGTTGGCTGGTTCGGACTCGAAGGCACAGATGCTCACAAATCTCAGTACCTCAAGGCATCTTCAGCTCAATCAATGGCTGAGTTCGTAGGCAAATCTTGGGAAGAGTTAATTCCATACGAAGAGTGCATGGCACTGGAGGACATTCTTGTCGAAGCCATTGAGTCAGAGAAGCAACTTTCCAAGATTGGTGGCTGGATGGCTGAGCTCGATGGCCATAAAACGGATTTAGGTAAAATCGAGTGGTTTTTTTCAATAGAAGAATTGAGGGAGTCACAGCTTACAAGCGCAAGGATTTCCGACATTGAGGCCCAGGCAAAGTTATTGTTTCAGCTGGACTTGGATGTCATTGAAGACCAAGCTATTAGAACATTGTCTGCCGAAGGCTACGAAAGGCTAGTGCGGGAGCAGCTCAGCAATTTTGGTGGATACGTCAACAAGGTCGGCTGGGAGCAGGAACATGCAGACGCCTTCTCAGAGCGCTGTGGCGACAGCAACTACGCGACAAAGTTCGCTGCGGAAAAGGCCTCGGAAGAGGAGGTAGCAAATTTTGCTGAGGAAATCATTGCGATTCGGCTTATTCGCTGGGCTGATTCTGATTATGACCAAGTGAGCATGTTCGTCGCCTACAAAGATAGCCCGAGAACCAAGTGTTCAGGAGCAGCAGAATGCGCCTTAGAGGTCTTCATGTCGCCTGTTGATTGCACCCTTGACATCGAAGCCCAATTTAGTTCAGAGTCAGAGTATGGCAAGTCAGATGCTGGTGTCCTGAAAGATGAAGTGAGGCTAGAGGCATTCACGCCAAAGGAAGTCGAGATTCTGAACACGGGAGAGGGTGCCGATTTTTGGAACCTGGAATCTGCGAGGTGCTCCTAAATGAATTTCTACTTGCACCCCATGTTTGTCGGGGGAGTTCTGGCATTTCTCGGCATCGTCTGGGGGGTAATCGGTGGTCTAACTGGGAACATGGCTAGCAAGCGGGGGCTGAAGTGGCAGACAGCCTTTTTGCTCAGCTTTGTGGTCCCTGTTCCACTATTGCTGGCAATCTATTCAGGTCGCACTATCGAAAACGAAAATCCTGACACTCACACTCGATGGCTCAAGCCAGCAGGTAGGTCTCTTGTGCTGTTGGGTTCGACTGGCCTTCTGGCCCTAGTTGTTTTTGTGGAATATCAGTTGGCGGTACCCATAAGAGCTTTGGGACTGGAGCCAACAGTCATTACGGTCCTAGCTGCGTTCCTTGGGTTGGTGAATTTTTTCGGGGCTTCATTTCTCACCGCCTGCCTCGTGGCCCGATGGAACGAGCGGGATGAGAACACAGGGGGTCAGCTGTATGGTCGCGGCTAAGAAATCGCACGGGGGTGTTGCAGCATGGACTTTGTAGCGATTGATTTTGAGACGGCCAATGAGGACCGTGGCTCAGCCTGTGAGATTGGGCTAGTTCGCTTCTCCAGCGGGCAGCCAGTAGACAGATTTCAGAGCCTCATCTATCAGGACTACTTCAACCCATTTAATGTCGCGCTGCATGGAATAAGCGAGAAACAAGTGGCCAAAGCGCCGCTCTTTGATGAGGTCTGGGCCGAAGCGGAGAATTTCATCGGCAGCACACCTTTGCTGGCTCATAATGCTGGCTTTGACATAAGCGTGCTCTATCGCTCTTTGGAAGATGCAAATATCCGCAACACCTACACCTACTTCTGCTCAATGGTCTTGAGCCGCAGAATGCTTGATATTTCCTACTTCGGACTACCTGGAGTGACGGAGTTTCTTGGGATTGAGTATCCGATGAATCACCGTGCAGAGAGCGATGCAGAGGCCGCTGGGAGAGTCGCTACGGCCCTCATGGCCGAGAAGTCAGTCACAAGTCTTCATGACTTGGCGGAGCTGCTGAGGGTGAATCCTGGCACTTTGAACTCAGATGGGTTTTCAGGCAGTCGGTACAAAGGTGACCCAGGTGGGAGCGGGCTTTCAATGACTGAAAAGAAGAGGATTCTTGAGGCAGTGCCTGAATCCGAACGCTATGAAGACCCTGATTTTGCTGGCAAGAGAATTGTCTTCACTGGTGCCCTGATGGGCATGAAGAGAGATGATGCTGAGCTGGCGGTAATGAAAGCTGGTGGCCTACCAACAAGCAGTGTTAGCAAAAAGACCAACATGCTTGTGTTTGGCTATCAAGACCCAAATGTACTTAGGGGTAAGTCTCTGTCGGGCAAGCGCCTGTCCGTTGAAGAGCTGCGAGCTGCGGGCGTGGACATTGAGACCGTTGATGAGCTGCAGTTTATGCAGATGCTAAATGCACCAGAGGGAATATCGCCCAGTGACTAATGTAGGTAACTAAAAGGAGCGCCCGTGGACACGAAAATTACCACCAGTCAGCAAGAGACAAGTTTCGGTGAATTGCTCAGCAATAGTCGCCAATTTTCGATACCGCCTTTCCAAAGACCCTACTCGTGGAAAAAGAAAAATTTTGACCAGCTTTTCGAGGACCTCCTTGCAATCCACGACAAGGAGGAAGATGTTCATTTTATGGGCGCCATAATCCTCGACCGACGACATGGCGGAACAACGGACCTGAGCACCTTTGAGGTGATAGACGGCCAACAGAGAATCACAACAATTTACATAACAGTCTGCGCTGCCGTGTCGGTTCTGCTGAAGAATAAAGAACTAGAAAAGGCGGTTGGGCTAGCCGAAAATTTTCTATTCGCCTACAAGGGTGGACGCTGGATACCGAAGATTTCGCCTAGTATCCCTGACCGTCATGACCTCAACATGATTTTGGCGAACCTGTTCATTGAAGGTTTGGACGAAGACCCAAACATGATTCGAAATAAGCTGGAGAAGCTTGCTAGCCCAAATGTGAGAGAGGCTCAAGTCTCCAAAACATATTCGGCTATAAGAAAACACCTTAGGGACTTCGCAACTGCCAATTCAGTCGACAAGATGGAGAAGTTAATAAGGATAGCCCTAAATCAGCTAAGCACAGTTGAAATTGTTGTCACGGACCCCAGGTCAGGACCAAAGATTTTCGACAGCCTTAACAGTAGGCAGGAGCCAATTACGACGGGCGACCTAATTAGAAATGAGATTTTCGGCCGAGTAGCAAGAGAGGACCCCACCGAAGCGCTACGACTCGACGCTGAGCTCTGGACGCCATTTTACGATTCCTTTGCTAGGGATAATGAGAAGAATCAGAGAGATAACTTTGAGAAGTTCTTTTTTCCAATGGGATTGATAATCAGCCCGACTTTCAAAAAGAATGATGTGTTCCCTGGCCTAAGAAAACGCTGGGCTTCATGGGAAGCTGAGAAAATTATGGAGGAGCTGAATTCCTATAGAGTGCCCTTCCAGGATTTAGTGTTTGGTCTAAATGAAAGCAAATTCGGCAAACAACTCGAACAAAGCGTAACAAATCTCCACTTACTGTCAGCTCCATCAGCGGCGTATCCCTTCATAATGAAGGTACAGATGGAAGTGGCGTCTGGAAACATGGCGGAAGAGGTAGCGGTCGAGGTCCTGCACGAAGTCGAGAGTTTTCTCGTAAGGAGAGCTATCTGTAGCATCGCACCGACTGGGCTCCATGCGGTATTCAAGGGCCTTTGGTCTTCGCTGGAAAACGAAGTAAGCGGAGAGACCGTTAAGGAGCATCTCTCGAACATCAAGACCGTCGAATACCCGACGGATGACAGCGTCCTGAAGTTCTTAGACGAAAACCTCTACGACAAAGGTATTGCAAGATACTTTGTTTGGGAATATGACAGAAGTCTTGGAGGGGACATCCACAGCAAGCAGGACTTCAGGAATCGGCTTCAGGTTGAACATGTGCTGCCACAAACCCTTCCTAAAAAGGGCTGGGAAAAGTTTGATTTAAAGACTCACAAGAGGCTCGTGCACCAGGCTGGAAACCTAATTCCTTTGACTGCTGAGATGAACAAAGATGTTTCGCAGCATCCCTATGAAATCAAAAAAGCGAAAATAGAAGAGGACTCAAGATACAAGTCCTCTCGTGAGCTGACTAAGCATGTGGAATGGACTCCTGAACTTCTTGCGAAGAGAACTGAGATGCTAAAAGCCTGGGCCATTCGGCGCTGGTCATAGTCGCACGCATCCGCTATTACCCTTTCCCGCTCCGAAAGAGAAAGAGCCCCCTCCGTGTGGACGGGGGCTCCAAATCGACCTTTCTAGTTATTGTGTCTCTATATTCTGGCCGGAAATGAACTGCCGCTCGAGAGCAACCAGCATGCTGAGTAGACGAGTTTGACCGCAGAAAAAGTTGCCAGGGAAAAACTTGAAGAGGCCAACCGAGAAGACAAGATGCACATTCACCAGTCGCACGAGGAACAAAAGAACGACTAACTTCCCCAGGGGAGCTTGAGTTAGGCCTTAAGCCTCAGAGTCTTAGCTGTGGACTTTAGGGTTTTCTTGGCCAGAGTCGGGTTGTCGTTTAGCTTCTTCCCAAAGCTTGGGATGAGCTTGGCGATGG
>Ga0209654_1001128_pt1 | contig 22277 bp, 21 predicted proteins | sample SaaInl1SG_22_DNA_FD_184646 | JGI IMG/M metagenome (GOLD analysis project Ga0209654, IMG submission 184646) | Marine microbial communities from expanding oxygen minimum zones in the Saanich Inlet - ESP_161SG_22_DNA (SPAdes) (version 2) | ecosystem: Environmental > Aquatic > Marine > Intertidal... | reverse complement strand
AGTATTTTAACGAAAACTTTATTAAATTATTAGAAAATTTTAGTAATACTGCTGCTCCAAGTAATCCATTAACTGGACAAACTTGGTGGGATAATTCAGATCAGCGTTTAAAAGTATACGATGGAACAGTTTGGAAAGCGTCTGGCGGTCCATTTGTACAAAACACAGTTCCTTCTATGGTAGCAGGAGATTTATGGATTGATAATCTTAAAAATCAAGTATATGCATTTGACGGCGACGATTTATTTTTAATTGGACCTCAATATACATCTGCTCAAGGAAAAAGTGGATTTGAAATGTCAAGTTTACTTGATGAACAGAGTAGATCGAGAACTATCGTAAATCTTTATGCAGCAGGAAACCTATTAGCTGTAATAAGTTATCTAGACTTTACGCCTATTTATAGTCAGCGTATATTAGGATTAGTAACTGATGAAAATCCAGACGGTAGAATCTTTACAGGTATTAATGTTATTGATAAAGATAATTTTAAATACAGGGGGATTGCAGAATCAGCAAACGCCCTTGTTACTGGAGCAGGGGTTGTTCGTACAGCTGACTCGTTCTTACCATCAAACGCAAACGGAGAAACAGTTGGCACTTTAAAGATTCTTAACAATGGTGGTTTAACAATTGGTGCATCACAAGCAAACGTACAAAAAATTGTAGGACCACGTTTTTACATCGAAAACCAGCTTAATGATGACGATATTAGTTTGCGTGTTAGTTCGTCTAGTTACGGAAGTGTTACAGTTGATGCATTGTATATTGATGCAAGTGAAGGACGAGTAGGTATATTTACAACGGAACGACTTCCTGAATATACACTTGATGTTGAAGGCGATTTAAGAGTAACAGGAAACTTACTTGTTGAGGGCGAAACTACTAGTATTGACGTTGCAACTCTTAGAGTCGAAGATAAAAATATTGAAATTGCTAAAATGAGTGACGGCAGCGTGTTGGATGCAATAGATGCAGACAGTGCAGGATTAACACTCGAGACTAATGACGTTGGTTCAAAATTATTAATTTGGAAAACTACAACAGATTCGTGGACTTCAAATGTTAACTTTGATCTTAGTGATGATACAAAAACTTATAAAATTGGTGGACAAATTAAACTTACAGATACAAGTTTAACTAATATCACAAAAGCATTAGACTTAGATGAAATTGGCACACTGTTGTATATTAACATTGATGATATTAATATTGATGGTAGTGTGATTACAAATAATCCAACTGCTTTAAGTGCATTAACTTTTAATTCATCGACAGGAATAGATATTACAGCAGGCGGCGCAATAGCTATTCAAGATAGTCAAAAAATTACAGGATTAGCAGATCCTGAAGAAAATCAAGATGCATCAACAAAGTATTATGTAGACAATCAAATTGCTACCGAAACAATAGTCTTTTCGTTAGATATTACAGGATTTAATACTCCTAACGTTGTAGGCGTAGGTGAAGGTCCAACAACCGATGTTAGCAATGTTCTAAACAGTTTATATCCAGCAGCGCCAGAAAATCTTGGAAAAATTGCTAAGATTCATACAACATCCTATGCTGGAGCAAGTGCTACACTTGCATCAAGTGATATTAACGATGCAATTAATTATACTAGAATTGCGGTTGACTCAAATGGGCCACAAAATGAATCAGTTGTACAAGACTTTACATTTGATGATATTCAAGGTGATGTTACACTATTACCTTTAAGATATACAATGACGTTTGAATCAACTGGCGCTTCGTGGAATCATCTGTCTACTAACGCATACACATAATAATGATAAATAATACTATAACACTAGGGGTTACATAAATGGCATATCAAATTGATAGATATAATAATACACTACTAGCAAGTGTTGAAGATGGAACAATAGATCAAACAACTGATCTTAAATTCATCGGAAAAAACTATGCAGGTTACGGTGAAATACAGAACGAAAACTTTTTGTTCTTACTAGAAAACTTTAGCGGTGCTAATGAACCAGGAAGACCTATTAGCGGCCAAATTTGGTTTGATAGCGGCACTGGAAAAATGAAATTTTATGACGAGACTCAATGGAGGACCGTTGGCGGATCAGAAGTGGCATCAACTGCACCTGCAGGTCTTGTAGAAGGTGACTTTTGGTGGGATAGTCAAAATGAGCAACTTTTTGCACAAGGATCGAGCGGATTTGTGTTAATTGGCCCACAGACTGCTGGCGAAGGCGTTACGCAAATGCAAAGCCGTGAAGTCCAAGATATTTCCGGTACAGCAAAAGTTGTTATTGCTGCAACAATTGAAGATACAATAGTATATGTCATTAGTGCAGAAGAATTTGATTTGAATGCAAGCACACCCCTAGAAGGCTTCGATAGAATCAAAAAAGGACTTACACTAAAGTGGACAAAGGCAGCTGACGCAGGTGTTACTAACTCGGGTCAAGTATCGGGTCAGGACTTTTACTATTGGGGAACAGCATCTAACGCTGAGAAGCTAGGCGGACTTCCTGCTTCTAGTTTTGTTACAGTAAGTAGTGGTTCAAATACTACTTTTTCAGAATCAGTGGAATTTCCTGACACTGGCGTTTTAGTTGGCGAATCACAAGACTTCCAATTAATTGTCGAAAATGGCGACGAGGGTGTGATACAAAATGTTACTGGTACAAATAGTATTATTAAGGTAAAGTTAACAAATGGCAGCGGATCACTAACACATGTTGCTACATTTAATGCAACAGGGCTTATTCCGGGGCAAGATAATACATATGACATTGGTACTTCTAGTTTAGCATGGAAAGATATTTACGCATATAACTTTATCGGCGAAGCATCAAAAGCGACTGCAATGCGTGTAGGTACAGACTTTAGAACTGCAAGCGTAAGTTCGTCTAATAATAGTGTTGCAGTTCGTGATGCTACAGGCAATCTTGCAGCAAACTTATTCCAAGGTACTGCTACACAAGCAAGATATGCTGACTTAGCAGAAAAATATTCAACAGCAAAAGAACTAGCACCTGGCACAGTTGTGTGTGTTAGTGCAAGTACAGAGTATGAAGTAGAACCTGTACGTAGAGGTTGCATAGCAATTGGTGTTGTTTCGACTGATCCAGCAGTAATGATGAATAGTGATGCTGAAGGGCAATATATCGGTCTAAAAGGACGCTTACCTGTTAAAGTAATTGGTCCTGTTAATAAGGGCGAAGAAGTGTATGTTGATGACGAAGGTGCTGCAAGTACAACAATTGATGGCGGAAGTTTAGTTGGAATTGCACTAGAAACAAATAACGACGAGGGCCTGAAGTTAGTAGAGTGTGTATTAAAAGTATAAATATACTATAATATACGCAGTTATAAGGAAACGAAATGGCTATCATCGATTCAGCTCGATTTAACAATTTACAATCACGTATTGAATTAATACTCGGTAACGGCGCCGGAACAAACGGTTACGGACAAACTATTGCAAGTGGAAATGTTATTGCAGATGGTGACTCTGTAGTGTTAGCTGATGATATTAACAATATTTATACTGACATGCTTAATGCAAGAGTGCATCAAAAAGGTCCGAACGATATTGCTATCGCTCAAATGATTCAAAACTTGAACATTGTTGCTGAAGGTGAAAGTTTTTTTGTTAATGATGACGGACAGACTACTGCTGACCCTGACGGTACGAAAAAGGGTATTGCTGATTTTGAAGATCTAATGACTGACATTGAAACAGATAAGTTTTTAGTTCACACTAGCCAAGCTGCATTAGAAGATTCTATTTCAAGTGTAAGAACTACAAACTGGAACGGTTTAATTTATCATGAAGTTTATGTGACTTTTGATAGTGAAGATGCTAGAAGACATTTTTTCAATACTGGCGGACAACTTAGATTTAATGCACAAAACACTCTTGCAAGTACGCCTAAAGGATTAGATTGGGCTGCATTATGTTCTGAAATTGGAACTGTTGTATTTAACTACGATTCTACAATATCAACAGGTGACGGCTCAGGATCTTCAATTGGCAATTATGATCTTAATGGATCGAATCAAGTAATATATCAAAAAGTAGGGTCTGGTACTTATAGCGGTATTTATGCAGGTAACCTTTATACTATTAAAGCAAGATCAGATATTCCTACTAGAATTATTTTCCGTATTGAGTTTAATGACGTTGTAACAGATCCTAGAATTGATAACAATGTAGACGGTAGACTAGAAAGCATACTACAACATTATAGAGCTGTGGGTCAATATGTTAGTGTCGATGCTCCGAGTTACTATAATAATAACACACTTGCATAAATTACTTGACCATATTTAAAGTTTGTGCTATTATAAGGATATAAATATCTTGGAGACAAAGAGATAAACTATGGCTACAACTATACCTATTACAGCACAACGATATAATAGTTTACGAACATTAGTGAACAAAGTACTCGGCGACTCGGCCTCTTCAACACCTGATTATGGTTATGGAGAATCATTTAATACATCAGCTGTCGTTGGTGATTATGATACAAATTTATTAGCAACTAACTTAGTTACTGCGCAACAATATGAAGATTTATATATTGATATTATTAGGTGCCGCGCACACCAAGTAGGAATAACAGCAGTTAGTATTGATCCTTTTGTCGTCGGCGATTATGAAACTAATGGTACATCTACAGATAAGATTGAATTGGCGTATATTCAAAGCCTAGAGTCTTTAGCGACTGATCTCGAACGTGACCGATTTTCGATAGATGTTTCGGGTCAAGCACAAATTGTAAATTTAGATAACGGCGTCGGCGGCATTACTCAGAGTATAAGGTATAACTCGACAAGCGGTAACTGGAACGGCACTATTAGTCACATATTTGATGTTACTTTTGATTCGGCTCAAAAACGTAGACACTTTTTTAATTCGGGCGGACAGGTAAGATTTAGTGCATCAGTTGCATATACCGGATCTCAAGCAAAAACAGTTGATTGGCAAAACGAAATGCGTGATATGGGTGTTACTAGTTTTCGAGGTGCAGATACAATCAATAACAATAATGAAGGTTCTGGAACAAATATTGGAAGCGTTGATCTAAGCAATTCTTATAAACTTTGCTATTCTAAAGCTGGCGGCGCATCATATGTTCGCAACGATTATAGAATACTTGCATTTAATTTAACTAATGAAACAATACGTTTCAAAGTAGAATTTAATGATAATCGTCCAAACGACACAAGATGGGGCATTGACGAACCGGTTTTAGGTGACTTTACTAGTACTGTTGAATTGCTACAGCCTACTGGGTCAGTTAGTATCAATGGCGTAGACCACATTACTGTATTCTTTCCAGATGCAGATCTTCCAATGTCGACATTAGTTTCAAATTTATAGTTGACAGCATAGTATATTTCGTATATAATAAACATACTATTAGGAGTATGACATATGGATGAGAAACTAGCTAAAGCACTTCAATTTGCAAATTTTACACGTACATTTGAAGATCAAAAGAGTATACTAAAAGAATCTTACTTCGACAGTTTGATTTATTATTCAAATGGAGGTCAATTTACAGTTAATAAATCTTTATTGAGTTTTATTAATTTGCTACTAGAAAAACAAGATTCGGCAGTAATAATTGACGACAATGATAATCCATTTCAAATAGAAAATTTACAAGAATTCTACGATAATATTCTAGATCTTTATTTTCAATCAAGTAATGAATATTATGAAAAGGTAAGAGGATTAAAAACAAAACGTTCTGTAGAGAAATTAGTAGATTATGAGTAAAGGGTATCTATTAATTGCAAACAATAATTCTGCAAGCAACTATTTCAAACAAGCAATCTTTTGTGCAAAACGTATTAAACAGTATTGCAATGATGCATCAGTGTCTCTTATTACAGATAGTAAAGTTCATTTTGAAGAACAATACGATGCAAGCGTATTTGATTATGTAATTGATAGTAGAAATCAGATTAAATCTGTACCTAACTCTCGTATTGTTTTTGACGGTGCTTTGTCTCATAGAACTGTACAATGGAAAAATGCAGGTAGAGACAGAGCATATGAGTTGTCACCATACGATGAAACAATATTGTTAGATACCGATTATATTTTTTCTAACAATATGCTGCACAAGTGTTTTGGAAGTGTCAACGATGTTATGATGTATAAAAACTCAAAGTACTTAGGTAGTGAAGAAATACAAGAATTTAAAAGATGTAATGATTTAAGTATTGATTTTTATTGGGCAACTGTAATTTACTTTAAAAAAACTGAAAAAGCTAAATTATTATTTGATTTAGTATCTCATATAAGAGAAAATTGGTACTATTATAACAACCTATATCAAATTAATAGTCCTAACTTTAGAAATGACTTTGCCTTTAGTATTGCTGTACATACATTAAGTGGCATGAACAACGGAAACTTTGTTGCAGAACTACCAAGCAAGATGTATTATATTAAAGATCAAGACTTTCTTGAAAAAATAGATAATGAAAAAATGGTATTTTTACTTGGTAAAAAAGATCATTTAGGAGAATATACAATATGTTCAACAGAAAAGATGAACATACATATACTTAACAAAGCAAGTTTGGAGAGAGAAATTGGATAGGGGTATAACTTTAATTGCTCAAAACAACACAGTCTATGACTATGTCGAACAAGCTACTGCTCTTGCAATGAGCGTAAAACAATATAACAATATACCTGTTTCTATTATTACAAACGATAAAGTACCAGAAGAGTACCGTAGTTACTTTGACAAAGTTATTCCGATCGAATGGGGTGATATGGCTAGTGAAAGTAACTGGAAAGTAGAAAACAGGTGGAAAGTATATCATCAAACACCATACAACGAAACGATTGTTATGGACACTGATATGCTAGTAACATCAAACATAGAACATCTGTGGAAATTCTATAGCAATTACGATTTATTTTTTACAACTAATCCTGTAACTTACAGAGGCGAAATAGTAAGATCTAAATATTATAGAGAATTTTTTGAAGAAAATAATTTACCAAACATCTATTGTGCATTGTACTACTTTAAAAAGTCTGATTATGCACACAAGTTTTTTGAATATTTAGAACTAGTAGTTAAAAACTTTAATAAATTTCAAAGATACTTGTGTCCTAAGACTGAGCAAGACTTTTTAAGTATGGATGTTGCTATTGCAATTACAATTAAACTTTTAGATATTGAAGACGAAGTTACTAATACTAGATCTTCAGTTTCGAAATTTGTTCATATGAAGCCTTATGTGCAAAATTGGAAAAAGCCTCGAAATTCGTGGCAAAGTTCTGTTTCTTCTTATTTAACTAAAGACTTAGATTTATATATTGGTAATGTTAGGCAAACTGGCATATTTCATTATACAGAAAAGGATTTCTTATATAATGTTTTTGCTATAGATAGATATAAGGAATTTAAAAATGAGTGATCTTAAAGACCTATTATCAAGATTAAAAGTTGATAATGTAGAAAGTAAACATCATTACATTTATTACGATGATAGCACTAAGAAAATACATAAAATATCTCCCAGAGAGGAACAAGACAGCAAATATCCTTCCTTTGAAATATCTTCTGAAAAGGTAGAACCTATTCTTGCAGGTCAAGTTAGAACTGAAGACTTTTATGTTTACTTTGATTACGGGTCGAAGTCTTATAGTATACAAAGAAAGTCTGAAGAAAAGTTTTCTAATATTTCGTTGACTGAAGTATTGCCTTGTGTAAAAGGCGATTTATCTCTTTTTGTAGATAGAAGATTTGTAAAATTTGAAGTTAATGAGAATTTGAAAGAACATTTAAAAAGCGACAAAACACAACTTCATTTTATTATTACTGAACGTAGCAATCCTTATGTAATGTATTCTACATTCAGTGTCGATGCCGAAGCATTAAACGAAAGTAAAATAGAACATCAGCTTTTAGATGAACAAATAAGAAATGGATTAAGTATATATACAAACCCAGTGTTTAGTACATATTCTTTTGAGGTAGCCTATGACTAAAGTATTTCGCCCAATCGACTACGATATTATCTATCTTAGTTATGATGAGCCTAATGCAGAAAAAAATTACGCAGACTTATGTGCAAAAGTACCCTGGGCAAAACGTATACACGGAGTCAAAGGCAGTGATGCTGCACATAAAGCCTGCGCCGAATTGAGTGAGACTGATAGATTTATTACAGTTGACGGCGATAATAGAATTAGAGACGGATTTCTTGATCAAGAAATAAGTATCGATGAAAATACTGTTTTAGCAAATAGTGTTATTAGTTGGTGCGGACAAAATGTAATTAATAAACTTATATACGGTAACGGTGGAATAAAGTGTTGGCCTAAAGAGTATGTATTGCGTATGCGTACACATGAAAACGCAGATCCTAATAATAAATCTGCACAGGTAGACTTTTGTTGGGACGCACAATATATACAACAGAATAGTTGTTTTAGTGATGTTTATAATAATGCTACTGCACAGCAAGCATGGAGGGCAGGATTTCGTGAAGGTGTAAAACTAGCACTTGATCGCGGAAATAGAATACCTAAAGAACAGTTTTTAGAAAAAGTACACTGGCGTTGTTTACATATGTTATATATTTGGACGATGGTAGGCAAAGATGCAGAACACGGCGACTGGGCTATTCTTGGAACACGAGCAGGACTGTATATGACAATGTGTACAGACTGGGACTATGTTCAAGTACGTGATTTTGAATATCTAAACGATTTATGGAAGGCTTCTTTCGAATCAATTGAAGATACTGATCTTGAAATAGAAGAATATGGCATTAAGTTAATTAATAAATTAGATATACCTATTGCAGAACAGCCATTAAATGCACAACAAAGTAAATTCTTTAAAACAGTATACCAAAATCCGACTAGAGATTTAACAAAACTTATCGACATAGAAGATGGTGCAAACAGATGAGCGAAAGTTCAAGACCTTATACTAAAAATTCAGATGGGCAACTAATAGATCCTATATTTGGTCCTGTTTGGATTAAAGAAACAAAGGGCATGGATATTGTTAAAAAAGATTTATCAGGTAAATTTTGTACCAAACTTCACACTTGGCTAGAAGTAGATATGCACGGAAAGGCATGGCTATGTTGTCCGAGTTGGCTTCCTTATTCAATCGGTAACGTTCTTGAAAATACACTAGAAGAAATTTGGAATGGCGAAAAGGCACAAGAACTTCGTAATCAAATATTTACCGGAGAATGGAATTACTGTCAACAAGAGTTTTGTCCTTTAATAGCTGGTGATAATTTACCTAATTTAAAAGATGCTGAAAACCCTCCGACTAGTACTAGAGCAGATCTTCCTGTAAATATCAATTTTTCAAATGACGAAAGTTGTAATTTGAAGTGTCCCAGTTGTAGAGTTGATAAAATTCTTTTCACGCAAGGACCGTTGTATGAAAGAAGAAAGCTAGTAAATGACAAATTATATAATATGTTATTTAATGTACCAACTAACAGATTTTTTAGTATACATGTAACAGGCAGCGGAGACCCTTTTGCTAGTAAAATATATAGAGAAATGTTGCAAAAGATAGACGGGTCTTTATTTCCGAATTTAGAAGTAAATTTACAAACTAATGGAATTATGTTTACGCCGAAGAACTGGGAACGTATTTCTAAATTACATAATAATCTAAGACGTATTGCAATTAGTTTTGATGCAGGATCTAAACTTACATACGAAAATAAGACGAGACTAGGCGGCGACTGGGAGTTATTGTTAGAAAACTGTAAATTCCTAGACAAAAAGGTTAATGATTATCCTAACTTAGATATTGCATATGATTTTGTAGTTCAGGTTGACAACTTTACTGAGATGCGTAAATACATAAGACTTATAGAAAAACAGTTTCCAAATGCCGGAAGTATAAACTTTAGTATAGTAACTGACTGGGGAACCTGGCCAAAAGATGTATATGAGAGTAAATGTATATGGAAAGATTCTCACCCTAAACACGAAGATCTGTTAAAAGTATTAAAAGATAGTGCATTTAAAAGTCCTAAAGTAAAACTAGGCAATCTTAAACCTATCTGGAAAAAAGCTAATGGACTTTAATAAATCTCCAGATGAAATATTTAAGGAAACTAAGCACTATTGTCCGTTGTTGTGGAATCACCTACACGTCAACACTCTAGGAGATGTAACACCTTGCTGTATGGCTCCTTTTGGTTCTAGTTTAGGTAATCTAAAAGATCAAAGTTTAGATGAAATTTGGAACGGTGCTTCGATGAAAGAAGCAAGACTAAAACTATTAAACGACGAACCCTTGCTAACCTGTAATGGATGTTACGAAAAAGAAAAAACAGGCAATAATTGGAGTTTACGTAAAGCAAGTATTACTAAATATCACGAAAGTGTAATACCTTTATTAGAAACTACACAGCTCGACGGCGCAAGTCTAAATAGCAAGCCTACTTACTGGGATATTAGATTTAGTAACATATGTAATATGCGTTGCAGAATGTGCGGACACTTTAGCAGCAGTAAATGGTATGCTGATGCAAAAAGGCTTTCGGAAGATTATGATAATCATAGATATCTAGGTCCTGGTAATAAAGCTATTATTAAAGCAGTAGACGATAGTAATATATTGCTTTCTAGATTAGACGAATACTTGCCTTACGTGCAAGAACTATACTTTGCAGGCGGCGAACCTATGATAATGGAAGATCACTATCGTATTTTAAAAAGACTAGATGAATTAAAATTATATAATACTTTCTTAAGATATAACACTAACTTTTTACAACTTGCATATAAAGATAAAGACATTGTAGAATTATGGAAAAAGTTTACTAATGTTTTTTGCAGTATTAGTGTAGATACTTTTGGCAATCGTGCTGAAATACTTAGACATGACACTAACTGGAAAACAATAGAACGAAATGTAGCAAGAGTAAAAAAAGAAACACCCGATGTTCGTTTTAATATTGCTCCTACTATACAAATACTAAATGTGCTTTCTATTACAAAGTTACATAAAGAATGGATTAAAAAGGGTTGGCTAGGCCCAAACGACATGTTTTTAAACATTCTCCACACACCAGACTTTTATAATATTCAAGCATTACCTAAGCATCTGAAACAAGAAGCAAAGCAAAAGTTCGATGATCACTTACTGTGGCTTTCAGAAAACTTTAATGAAAATTTATATAGCGTAAGAAACACAATAAATAATGCTATAAACTATATGATGGACACTCAACTAGACGAATCACACCTATACGAAATGTGCAAACAGACGAAACAATTAGATACTATACGCAATCAAAACACCCCTGCAACATTTCCTGAACTAAAATATATTTGGAGTAACTATGCTGAAACCGATTAATCTTGATTACGACTTTGATTTATTCTTAACAGCAGACTACAGTGTGCATGAAGGTAGTTGTATCGCGCATCAAGTGCATGAGCTTACAGATGTACATGAAGAATACGGTGGCTTTCCTGATAGTTATGAAAGTGAAAATACAAAAATAAGGCAGTTATGGTGGAATGAAGCTCAAGTAGACTTTGAAAAAATTGGATGGCAACTTGATATGCAAGTTGTTACGATTAGTTCAATACTACAGCCGCCAGGAAATACTATTCCGATACACAGAGACACTTTCTTTCAAATCAATAAACGTTATCCTAATGATAAAAGACTAAAGGTAAGAGCAAATATGTACCTTGAAGATTGGAAAGTGGGACATTTCCTACAGTACCAAGATACAGATAAAGAATGGCACAACAGTACACACTGGCAGCAAGGCGAAGGATGGATGTGGGATAGTAAGCATTTGCATCTAAGTTCTAATGCAGGAATGAAACCAAAGTATACATTACAAATAAGCGGCTTTTTAAATTAATCGTTTATATTTTGCTTTTTTAATTTCGGTTATCCAGAATCTAGGCGAATTATACGTATAATAAAGCAACAGATCTTGATTATGTTGCAATACATTTTGCATATCCTCCCACATTTCTCTACATTCTCTATCTGTTAGTTTATCTAACTTTGTAATTACTCTAATTAGTTTTTGTATATGTTGCTTAATATTGCATTCTTCTGCAAAACTTTCGTCCCACCACTTGTTAAAAGTTATAAATCCTAATCTTTTTAATTCTCTATATAGTCCTGGATTGGAACTACATATAAATGGCCTTTTTGCAAGTATTGGTTTACAAATTTTTTCTGTAATAAAGAGATCATTGTCATATAAGCCGTGTCGTTCGTTGTACGTTTCACAACTAATGTCAATAAATGCTCTACTATAGTGTGTAGGATTAGGCAACCAAAACCATTTTAATTGATGATAGTTTATATTTTCTTCGTGCAATTCTTTCGGAAACGTATTTATAGGAGTTTGCTGGGCTAATTCTTCTATTCTTTTTCTATCAGTAATAGTGTAATGTGGTTTTTTATTGTTCTCAATTTGGCACCGAGTTGAGAAATTGAGTGCATTTTTAATATTCTCTATAGGTACATTTGATTTACTTGCACTTAACCATAAATGTTCTCTTTTAATATCTTTTAAAAGATGGTGCATAATTAAATATCTAGCAGGGCGCAATCTACCGCTATAAAAAAGAAATCTTCCCTGTTTAAAAAGAGGTTGCCTATTTGATAATCTTAATACTTCGTCAACAGTAGAGCGCGGAACAGTATGACCTACAAATTGTAGCCAATGATTACAGCTTAGAAAAACAAGCCAATCGGGAATAGGATAGTACGACTTTTCTATAATAGGATCAGGACTTACTCTACTGTCGAGATATACAAATTTGTTTCCTAGATCATATTGTTTACGTTTTGTTATTAATCCTGGGATAGTTACAAATTCTCTTGATGTAATTGCCTTTGCTTCGTTTGAATCATGAAAAACAATAGCACAGTCTTCGTGAGTTCTGAGCCAATTAAGTACGTTTTTTGGTAAATGACTAAACGGACACAAATTAGGATCCATAAACACTTGGTCTTCATTAGTTAAGAATCTAATAGGAAATATATTAATATCTTTGTGATCATAAGTTTTGTAATCAGTGTCTATATATTTTATTTGGGTTTCTTTTTTGTAGTCTTTCCAACTATGATAAACAAAGTCGGCTCTAAAGCTAAAGCGACCCATATGAGATTCTGAAGTATTCGAATCCATTTCTCGAAATATTTCTTGTACTGACTTAGTTTTAAGACTATTCCACGGAAAATAATTTGATAAATCTTCATTAAACGGGCTAAGTTCCTGCCTCGATACATACCATTGGATTACTTTACTCATATAGATATTTATATACGCACTTAATCAATATTACTAGCTCTTGACATACGTTTAAATAAGTAGTATAATAGTGTTATGTACGATATAATCTTTATTTCATATAATGAAAAGAATGCAGACAATAATTGGAAATCTTTAAAAAAACGATTTCCAAGAGCTAAACGTGTGTCTGGAGTAAAAGGAATACACCAGGCGCATATTGCAGCAGCAAAAAAATCTTTTACAAAAATGTTTTGGGTAGTAGATGCAGATGCAGTCATTGAACCTACCTTTAACTTTGATCATAAAGTAGATGATAGTCAGTTAGATCATGTCTTTGTTTGGCATTCTCGAAATCCGATAAATAATTTAAAATACGGATATGGCGGAGTTAAGCTATTACCTACTAAATTAACAAAGAATATGGATACAAGCAAAACAGATATGACTACAAGTATAAGTCAAAGTTTAGTAGTAGTACCGGAAATATCTAACATTACATCATTTAATGTAGATGAATTTAGTACGTGGCGTAGTGCTTTTAGAGAATGTGCTAAGTTGGCAAGCAAAACAATAGACAGACAAAACGAGGAAGAAACTAATGAAAGATTGGAAACATGGACTAATGTTGCTAATGGAAGATTTAGTGAGTATGCGATACGAGGTGCTAGGGCTGGTCGTGAGTTTGGCCTTTCTAATAGCAATAATATCCAGTTAATAAATGACTTCGATTGGTTAAGGGATTATTATAGTGGCTAACAAAAGATTAACAACATTCGGTTGTAGTTATACATACGGCGAAGGATTATCAGATTGTGTAAATAACGGCAAAAAAAGAAACCCATTACCTAGTGAATATTCCTGGCCCAATTTACTATCTAAAAAGAGAAATATAACTGTTAGAAATCTGTCAGTGCCTGGTCACTCTAATAAGTTTATAGCCGAAAACATAAGAAGGACAAACTTTAGAAGAGGAGACGTTGTTATTATTCTATGGACTCACTTTACTAGATCCTGTATAATTGACATATCTCCTAGAGATGATTTAGGATGGGAAGCGTATAAGTTTGTCAGTGAGTTTGATGAAGATATGTATATTAGAAGACTAATCAGTAGTAATGCTGAAAATCCTTTATACAATAACGCAAATAAGCATGAACACAGATGGACAAAAGAATTTTATAAACAATTTTACTTTTCTTATGATATATTTTTACAAGATTTAGAGTCTATTAATCATATATACCTATATTTAAAAAGACTAGGAGTTGTGAGCTATCATGTTCTATGTGACACAGTACCTTTTGAAATTCCTGAAGTTAAAGGCAAATATATCAACTTTCCTAGTTGGAATGTGGTACCCCTTTCGAGCATTGATTGGGATAAAGTATATTCTACTGGCGTTGCTCTTGATGGTCATCATCCTAATAGTAGAGGACAAAAAGAAATTTTAAGACAGATTCTGGATGCATCTAAATTTTAATAAATTTCCCAACTAACATATAGCGTGTGCCTCTTGTGTCTTCTACTTCTTCTTCATACAAAACTTCAGCACGTTCAGGTAATTGAGCTTTAAACTCTTCTATGTTGTTAACACAATTAATGTGTCCTTCTATTCCAAACATGTTGTTTGATTGAAATGCAAAGTAACATTCGCTTGATAGTTTAGGAGTAGCAAAAAAAGGCACAATCTCTTTATCTCCCTCTATAGCACCATGACCAAACCACTTCCATTCTTTCATAGGTGGCATATGTTCGCAACTTGTGTTAATAATTAAGTTTGTGTCTACATACCCTTTTTTATAAGAATTAAATACGTCAGCTACATGATAGTCTATATTTGTAAAGTTTTTCATAAGAGAACTTTTTGCAATCCTTATAGGATCTTCATCTGCGTCTACGCACATAATACTCGAAACTTTATTTGATAATATAGGAATAAGAATACTTCCGTACCAAGATCCCCAAATTGCTACGTTTGTAGTGTTTGTAATTATTCCTAACTCGTCTATTGAATTCAGTAGTGCAGTTTTAGCAGCGTGTTGGTTTAGACTAAAAGAATCTATTAAATCTTGTTTTTTCTCTGGATATTTTCTTATAGTATCTAATAGACTTTCAAGTAGTGATATATCTAAATTTTCAAATTTTCTTTTAAACAAGTATTTCAGTAAAGCACCAAATTCTCGATTTAATACTTTTCTTCTTACTATGTTGATACTTTCTAATGTAGCAGGAAGATTCTTTAGACCTTCTACAAAAATTTCTAAGTTGCTCGGCAACTCTAGCAACATTGATAACTTTTCTTTTTCGGTTTCTGCATACAAATACGACAATAGTTGACTTTTAAAAGTTACATTTATACCTTCAAATACTAGTAATGCATCTAATAATTCTTTTTCTTTACCAGAATTAGATGCTTTTACAACATTATATAAAGTTTGTAAATTTACATTATCATTAGTTAAACCAAGTAAGGAGTCGATTACATTAAGACGTTTTTCATCTAATTTTTTATCTACATGTATAATATCAAAAAGTATATCAAATAAATTATTCTGCATTATTTTCTAATTACATAATCACCAATTACAAGAATATCTAGGCCGCATTTTTTAAATGTTGCAATAGCATCCTCTGGAGTTTCTACAATAGGTTCCTGGCAATTGAAACTAGTGTTTAGTAACATAGGAATACCAGTTAGTTTGTAAAACTCTTTAATTAGTGTATAGTACCTTTTATTAAAGTCTTTTGTAACAGTTTGTATACGTGCCGTGCCATCTACGTGTGTTACTCCTGGGATAGCATCGCTTGTTACAGGCATAATACGGCTCATATACGGACTAGCCTGATTTGTGTCAAAGTAATCTTTATAGTGTTCTTCTAACACACTTGGTGCAAAAGGACGAAAGTCTTCACGTAATTTAATCTTACTATTGATAATATTTTTTATATTAGGATTGCGCGGATCAGCAAGAATACTTCGGTTGCCTAATGCTCTGTTACCACTTTCTGATTTGCCTTGATACCAACCTACAATTGATCCGTTTGCAATAGCATCTGCAACTTGTGTAGCAAGTTTATCAAAAGGTAACTTTTTGTAGTTTAATTCTATAAACAACTCTTTATCAATAGCATGTTCTTTACCTGCATATACAGTAGGAACATGTCTACTATTGTTTAGTACGTAATCTGCATGCATATATGTACCAATTGCTTGTCCTTCATCACCTGCTGCTGGCGGAACATGGACATTTTTGTAATGCTTTGTAAGTTCTTCGTTTGCATAACCGTTATATGCAACACCACCAGCTACGCACAGATTATCAGAAGTTTTAAGAGGTAACACATGTTCTTTGATTAATATTTCAGTAAGCATTTGAAGTGTGTATGCTACATCTTCTGCAGGAACACTTTTAACTAACTTTTTATCTTCTTCAGGAAGTCTGTCATTTGCGTTCTCTAAATACCTATCAATCATCTTATGGATGTCAGGATTATAACCACCAAATCCTGCAAGACCCATTGTCTTTCCTGCACCTAAGTAACTAAAGCCGATATCTTGTGAAAGTCGATTCCAAAGTCCGCCTATTGACAGTTTCTTAGTAAGATCAGTAATGTTGCCGTATTTGTCAACAAATATACAATTAAATTGCCATCCACGTCCGTCGATAGCAAGTATATCACTTTCTTCAAAGTCTGAACTTAAAAATGCATACGCTGCATGACTCTGATGATGATCGATATAGTAGTAATCGTCAGTTTGTAAATAATCCCACAGTTTATTAGGTTTAAAGTCTAAAAACTTTTTACTACTAAAGTTATCTTCAATAATGTCTATAACAAACTGTTGACCTAAGTTTGACACAGTGAAGCAAAATACTTCGTCAGACGTTCTATTCTTATATCTAGGTAATATATGATCGTTAAAAAAATCTCGGCTGTACGTAGGATCATGGGCGTTTTTAGAATTTAGGTTATGCTTACGACGAGTATAGCGTTCTGCCATATAGTGCAGTTCGCCGTCGTATGTATTATGATCGTGAATATTTACTGCGGCTGCAAATAATTTCATAATTTATGTCGCTTCAATTTGCTTTTCGTCTTCGAGGATTCTAATAATTTCTGCTTTTCTTTCTTTAGGACGATTTGGTATAATATCCATACACGCCATACAGTAACTTTCAAACTCAAATAATTTATAGTTCATCATCTTTTCAATGTTTTCTTTTGTTACGTCAAATTGCCGACTACCATTAATTACTTTACGACTACAATGTCTAATCTTTTGTATTTCAAAGTCAAATACTGGAACTTGTGGAAACTTAGCACAGATGCGTCTATCAAGTTCGGGCGCTTGTACTGGTTTATGATCAGTAAAGAAGTCCGGAGAACGTGAGTTATATTCTTTAAACTCTGTGTTTTTATGTTTTAAATAAGAAAGATCGTGCTCGTCCTTGTACTTAAAGTAACCAGGTGTTTCGATAATTAAGTTATAATTATTATTAATGTTTTCATCAAAAAATTCGTAATTGCCTAGCTTTTCAATTCTGTCTTCGTAAAAGTCTAATACTAGGTGTTCGATATAAATAATTTCAGGATCTTCTAATATTTCAGGGTAAAACTTCCGTACAAGAGAATTTGATAATACTTGGATAACTAGATTAGGATACTTTTTAATTTCTGCAATTACTTCTCTTAGATTCTTAATTAATCCTGGCTCCCCACCTAACAAACAAATTCTTGTTTTATATGGAGCAAGGCCTTCGAGTATTGTACGCAGAAAGTCCATGTTAACATCTAAGTTGCGCATTTCTAAAGTCCACGCTGTACAGTAGTGACAGCTCTTATTACATGACTTTGTCATATAAAAGTCTACTGTTCTATATTCAGAACCTTTTAGATCTTGTAGTGTTTTAATTGCCATTTAGTTTTACCTCTGTATGCATATCTGTATTTATAGCATCAATAATGCATGTAATTATATTATATTATACTTTATAAACGATAAGATGTCAAGAACTATTATACAAATTTAACAACTCTTTTGAAGTTTGGTTTTAAATCAATATCGGGGTCAATTACATCTTTTTTATAAAGTTTGCCGTACCCTGCTAGTTGTATTATTATAGGCTTATCTGCAATAAAATTCCATTCAGGCTCTTGCCACTTTTCTAACTCAACTGGCATACATCCTATATAAGACACGTCAATTCCAAGATGCAAACATTTACTAGCAAAGTTAGCAGAAAACATACCTGTTTCGAACCTAGCTAAAGCATTTGCAGAATGATGTTTTTTTGTCCCAATGGAAAACATTTGTTCGAACACCATTCCTCTGTCAATATTTGCTTGTTGCAATTTGTTTGTTATAGTTTCAATTCTTTGGGTATAAATTAATATATAAGGTGCCGATAATATATTTCTAAAATTAGGTGTTGCACTAATATCTTCTAAGTGTTCTTCATATTGAGAAAGGCTGTCAAACTGTGTATCATTTGAATCCATCTGTTGTTTCAGGCACTTGTTATATAATCCTTGTCTAAGATTAGTATTATCCGGACCTAAAACATGCACCGAATAATTCATAAAATTATTTTTTGACGGAGTAGATTTCCATGCATAATTTAATGCTTGGTGTATAAGTTGATGTTTAACTTCTTTATCTGAAAATTCTAAAACATATTTATAGTTTTCCATGGTTATTCCTCGTTGTCTTTAAATTGTACAATCTCGTCTATGTTCGGCTTATCTTCTAAAAGTTCTCTGCTTTCTTTAGTTAAGACACCGTTAATCTCCAAAGTCGATGCTAATGGATCGATCATGTCTGCCTTATATCCAATTTGTACTACTAGAATAGGCGCTTCGGTAATTTGCGGCAAGCTATCCCAACTTAGTCCAACCTTGTTTATATTTTTGTTATATTCTTTTCGTTTCCCTGCCCATGTCCATTCAGGAAATGATTTAATATAAGAAATTGCAAGATCATTTTCTAAACAAAGTCCTGCTAAACATTTTGTAAACATTCCTACTTCAATTGATGCTAATGTTCTGTTAGACGATTCTCGAAACCGATCATCATCGACCTGAGTGTATCTAACAGAACTTTTTCCTTCCTCAAACTTTTTTTCGTAATCTTTTATAAACGTATTCTTTTCACACTTTCTTAATTCAAAAACTAATACCCAGCCGGGTGTATTATTATTAGTTCCTAATACTTTGTGTTCTTCTTCACTTTGATTATAATTATTAACAGATCCAGTAGGAAATAAACAACAAATTTGTTCTATAATTTTTTTCTCTTTTATATTATCTGGACCAAACGCATGAATCTTAAACGGATATAGATTTTGCTTAGAAGGAGAAATGTTTTGAGTTCTTTTTAATAAATCGTAGATCATTTCTTTACTAGGTGCTCGACTTTGATCCCAAGCTGCTCTAATTTGTCTTCTTTTAGAAAACAATTCTTCGATACTCATTTATTCTTTATCCTTATCTATAAATTCAAATATATCCTCAAAAGGAGGATCTAAATTAAATTTCGGATCCCATGCTATCGATCCGTCTTCTTTTAATCTTTCGTAAAAATATTCTTTGCCTTTACCTAGAGTCATCATTAACACAGGCCTAAACCCCCAATCACCGCTTATAAAAGGTAAAGATGCAGGCCATTTCTTTCTGTCATTATGAAAGCAAATATTGTAAGAAATGTCCCAACCTCTGTCTAAGGCAGCTCCGGTAATTGCTTTAGCAACCATTCCAACATCGATAGCATTTGATTCTCTATTTTTTGTATTAACAAACTCGTAATCTTCTAACTGCCATTTGCTATTGGTTACATCAAAGTGGTGTTTAAAATGCGGATTAGGTTTTGCCATCCTTGGTGTAATAATAAATGTCCACGGAGCACTTTTAATATGGTAGAGGCCTGGATTTGCATTGTATTCTTTTGACTCTGTAGTAGTACCGTATGCTTCGTAGTCAACATCAATTTTCCTGCCCTCGGCTACTTCCCACAACTCGTGACTACGTTCTTTGTTTGGCCCTAGCACATGAAACTTATATGCATATGCTTTTTGTTTTGATGTTGCTAACGAGTAACCTACTCGAAGTATTTCTTCAACTTCGGATTGTGATGGTATTATTTCTGCGCTATAATGAACTACATGTTTTCGTTTGCCTAACGAATCTTCAATCATAAATTACTTCCTTTAACCAGTCTTGATTAAAAGCCCATGCCTTTTCATAACACCAAAAGCATGTTTTACATTCTCTTGTAAAGTTATCTGTTTGTCTTGCAGTTCCTACACAGGATCGTGTCAATGTATATAAGGAATTCATTAAATTATTATCTTTATAAACTCCTGCTACAAACTTTTTATCTACATTTGCATATGGCTGATAAATTCCAAAGTGCGGAGTTTGACTGTTGGGTCGATATTCTTTTACTTTTGGGATTTCCTTATCTCGTCGTCTCTCTGCTTTTTCGTAAAAGTTATACTTTTTCATTATCTTGGTAGGAGGGTTTCTAGTCATTCCGTCTAATCTAATCGAGTCGGGATATTCTTTCATAACATTCCACGATATATTATCTACTTGTGCAATCTTTGATACTTGTGTCCTGCGCATATTTTTAAATTGTGGATATTCGGAAATAAATCTATCAACTTCTTCGTTCGTTACAAAGTCTTCAGTCCTATCATTGAAGTCGAAAACTTGTAATTTCTTAATCTTATTTTTAGGAAAGTTTAATTGCATCCACTTTATAATATGCGATGCTGCTTCTGCATCTTTTGGAGCATTTAAATCTCTACACGTATACGGAACTATCTCGATTTGCGGAAAGTGTTTGGATACTAAGTAAAGTAAGGAAGCAGAGTCTGCTCCACCGGAAATTGATATAGGTGAAATTTGTGGAATTTCTTCTGGAAATAAATCTATTGTTTGACTTCCGTGTTTAATTTTCATTATAGTAATCCTTTAGTTCAGGAAAAACATCAAACAAATGCATCTCCCACTTTGTTCCTTCGTATCTTTTATCCATCAATAGTAAGTAATTAATTGCATGCTTATAGTCAATACCATTATTACTTTCCTTAAGAATGTTTTGAATGTCTGGAAAGTTCTTATACAAAGGAAGCAACCTTTCTTTTAATTCTTCGGGCAAAACATTTGCTTGTAATCTTTCTGGATTACGAATATTAAACCAATTTATTTGATCAAACAAATCTTTGTTTTCGTCGAACCAATCAATAAGTTTATAAAATCTTAGTATACTTAAAAAACTTATAGTGCCGTTTATGTTTACTACTACATTAGGGAACTGTTTTACAGTTCTAATATTGTTTTCAATATCTTGCCAGTTTGCTCTACGTCTTATGTAATCATTATAATCACCGACACCGTCTAGTGATACTGTAAATTCAAATCTCTCAAATTCTGGAATATAGTTTGTAATTTTTAACTTTTCGAAATTTAGTATAGACATATTTGTCTGATACTTTACTTGCATTCCTTTTGAATGACCGCTAGCAACAACTTTTTCAAGTAACGTATAAAATTGTTTCATCACTAACGGCTCGCCGCCAATTAATTTTAGATTGTAGATATATGGAGAAATAGCAACTATTTGATCAATCACAGACTCCATGCCTTGATCTTTTAACGAAATGTATTCTCTTGCATTTCTTTTTGCAACATTGTCAAATACGTCTTGTTCTTCGAGTGCAGATTCTTCTAATATAGTGTTTGTTCTTACACTAGAATCATAAGGCATACACATATAACAGTCTAAGTTACATTTATTTCCAAATGCCTTGATTTGAATTTCAAAGCATCGATCTTGTATTCTGCCTTTTCCTGTCTTCTTAAAACGTTCAACAGCATCTCTGATACTCGGCCATAATCCCGAATCGTTTGTCTGTATTTTTAAAGAAGTTTGTCTACGTGACCGACCATAAAGTTCTTCTTGCTTCATACATGCATTACACCACTTTTTTGCTAGGCTT
>Ga0209654_1001124_pt1 | contig 22320 bp, 22 predicted proteins | sample SaaInl1SG_22_DNA_FD_184646 | JGI IMG/M metagenome (GOLD analysis project Ga0209654, IMG submission 184646) | Marine microbial communities from expanding oxygen minimum zones in the Saanich Inlet - ESP_161SG_22_DNA (SPAdes) (version 2) | ecosystem: Environmental > Aquatic > Marine > Intertidal... | reverse complement strand
GGCCAGCTATTTTCGGGCCAGCTATTTTCGGGCCAGCTATTTTCGGGCCAGCTATTTTCGGGCTATGGCAACAAAACCAGCTTTCATGGCGAGAAAACATTGTCATTGCGCAGCCAGTAACGCACCGGAAAGCCGGCCCATTTGTCGCTGTGTATCAGGATCATTGGTATGAAAACCATGTGGGCATGACGAGATGCCATTTCAAGTTTTTTGGCAAAAATAATTGCCTGTCATTCGCCGGTTTGATCTTGCCGCTTGTCAGCGTCATGCCATCATGCTGAACTGCGGCATGACAACCAACCCATCACCCCTGCCACCAATCACCCCCACCGGCTTTATTGGCAATCGCGAATTTATTTTGACCGAATGGCGATTTTTGCTGTTCGGGCTGTTAATGGCGTTTTGGTCATCGCTTGGTCAGACTTTTTTCATTTCGCTTTTTTCAGGGCAAATTCGTGCCGCGCTTGATCTTAGCCATGGTGACTTTGGCACCTATTACGCGCTTGCCACAACCGCCAGCGCCATCAGCCTGATCTGGCTTGGCAAGCTTGCCGATATGATGAGGCTGGAAAAGCTGGCCATTTTCATTCTTGGCAGCCTATGTGTGGCGGCCATTCTATTCAGTCAAATTTCATCATTATGGATGCTTGTTGGCGGGCTATATTTGCTGCGGATGTTTGGGCAAGGCATGATGACACATGTCTACACAACCGCCATGGCACGGCGCTATGTTGTGACGCGTGGCCGCGCCATTTCGATTGCCCAGCTTGGCCACACGCTTAGCGAATCCATTGGACCGGCAAGCATTGTTGCGCTTCAGGCCGTTTTTGACTGGCGAAGCCTATGGATTGGCCTGCCATTGATTGCCTTTTTAACGCTGGCACCTTTCCTGCGACTTTTGACGCAGCGCACACGATTACAAGATGGCGAAGGGCTTGATGGTCTTGGAGCAAACCAGCCAATACCCGATCATGCCTATGGCGGTCAAAAACAATGGCGGCGCAACGAGGTTTTGCGCGATCCGGCCTTCTGGCTTGGCTTCATCTGGCTTGCCGCAGTGCCATCTTTTGTTTTGACCGGCCTGTTATTTCATCAAATCTATTTGGCCGAAGCCAAGGGTGTTGCCCTGTCAACATGGACGGCAAGCTATGTTCTTTATGCCGTTTTTGCGGTGATTGGCAGCCTGACCATCGGCCAGCTGATTGACCGGTTTTCGGCGCGCCGCGTTGCCGCGCATACGCTTTTGCCAAACACATTGGCCTGCCTTGCGCTCTGGCTTGGATCAGCCGAAATTGGCGTGCCGTTGTTTTTTATTCTTTTTGGTTTGGCCATTGGCATGCCGCATGCCACCAATGCTGCCTTGGTCGCCGAGGTTTATGGCACCCGCTATATGGGCGAAATCAAAGCGCTGTTCATGCCGGTCGGAGTTTTTGCATCGGCCTTGTCACCAATGTTAATGGGGTGGATGATTGATGCTGGTTTGGGGTTGGACGCCTTGCTTGGGATGAATATCGCGCTTGCTTTTGGCGCGCAGATTATGGCCATGCTTGTCTTGCATTTTCGGAAAGCTTTGTGAATGATAGCCTTATGAATCACCGCTTTTTGACCCTCATATTTGCCCTTGTCATTAGCTTTGCCGTGCCAAATCCAAGCGCGGCGTCAAGCACGGGATTTGCCGTTGATGGCGAAGAATGGCCAGGGTTCTGGTTTGTTTGTGAATTTTCCCAACGCCAGCGCGCACCTGATGATGGCTGCAAGATGTTTGATGATGAGGGGTTTCAACTTGCCGAAGGCCGGCTTCGCTATATCCGCATGCTTGGCTCGACCGAAACCGCCTGCCGCGGCAATAAAAAGGGTCAGTGCTTTTCGGCAAACATGCCAAAAATTCGCATTTCACGAACCGATCGTGGCAAGCTAAGCCTTGGTGACAAGCAATTCAAGGTTCGCTATTTTGGCTGTACACAGATTTACTATTTTGCCGACACGCCGACTTATCGCGAAATCTGGCCTGACAAGAAACGTTGCTTTTGGGCCAGCAAGCGCCGCTTTTACATTGCCCCTTACCAAGGTAACGTAACCATCATCGATTAGATGCGTTACCGCCTTTAGCCATATGAGCCCAATCAATGACACTTACATCTGATGAATTGCCGATTTGCCATCCTGATACCGGCTTTATTTCGGTTGCTGGCGATGAGGCGTGTGCTTTTTTGCAATCAATCATCACGGCAAATGTTGAAACATTGCCAATTGGCGCGTGTCGCCCAGCGGCGCTGTTAACCCCGCAAGGCCGTGTGCTAATCGATATGATGGTTTACCGGCCCGCATTGGATCGGTTCTTGCTGCGAAGCGATGCAGCACGGCGTGATGATCTGTTTACCCGTCTTCGCCGCTATCGGTTGCGGCGACCCATTGATCTGGCGGTTGAAGCTGATATCAGGCTTGTTCTGTTGCTTGGCAAGCAGGACGCTGAAACAAGCGTCACCCCGATGATTATGTCCTGCCATGACCCGCGAAGCCCACAACTTGGCAGCCATTGTCTGGTCGAGGCAATTCATCTGCCAGCGCAAATGGGCGCAATTGATCGCTGGCATGCAACCCGCATTGCCGCCGGCGTTCCCGAAGGGTCGGTTGATCTGACCCCTGAACGCGCCTTGATGCTTGAGGCAGGCCTTGACCGGCTTGGTGCGGTTGATTTTGAAAAAGGCTGTTATGTTGGTCAGGAAGTGACCGCACGCACGCATTATCGCGGGCTGGTCAAACGTCGCCTTGTACCGTTAACCATCGCTGGCGATCCACCAGCCATTGATAGTGAAATCTCTTGGCAGGGCAGCGTCATTGGCAAAAGCAAAACCGCAGCCGCATTAAAAGGCTCGATCACCGGCACGCATGAGCAGACGGGCGCAAAATCAATTTGTTTGGCACTTTTGAAACTAAGTGACCTTCATGATATTCTTGATACATCTGCCGATGGTGATGACCTGACGGCTAATGGCCTAATGATCAATGGTCATGCCGCAAGATTGGCGCTAGCTGATTGGATGCAGCCATTGCCGCGCCAAACCAAATCATAAAAAGCCTTAGTTATAAAAGGCCTAATCACCACCGCCAAACAGGGCATTGGCTGCCGACTGAACCTTGTTTTTTTCAGCAATCAGCGATTCAACATGCGTGATTTCGGCCTGCATCGCCGCGACATAGGCCTGCAAATCCTCGATATTCCAGCGTTGCTTATCGGCTGGCAATCCGGCTGGCTTTAACCGGTCTAATTCATCATCCATCCCCTGCTCCTGCTTTTCATCACCTTTTCCACGGCCTTTTTCACGGCTGTTTTCCGCCTAATTTGCACTTTTTCACCGCTTCGGGGAAGGCAGGCTTTGCAATATCGCGCAATTCCCCCTATAAAGGGGGTACGTTTTCTCTTAATCTCAACGAATGAAACGCACCTAGCTCGCCCATGAAATTAACGGAGCGCGCCGGGGCGGCAATAGGTAAGACATATGACACAACTATTGATGCCAAAAGCCACCGCCGTATGGCTGATTGATAACACCGCGCTGTCTTTTGACCAGATTGGTGCCTTTTGTAATCTTCATCCGCTTGAGGTTCAGTCGATTGCCGATGGCGAAGCTGGCGTTGGCATTCAAGGTTATGACCCGATTTTGAACGGACAATTGACCCGCGCCGAGCTTGATCGTTGCGAAGCTGATCACACAGCGGTTCTGGTTTTGGCATCTTCGCATTTGCCAACACCGAATCGGCGTACCAAAGGCCCGCGCTACGTGCCAGTGGCACGCCGTGGCGACAAGCCTGACGCCATCATGTGGCTTGTAAAACATCACTCTGAATTGAAAGATTCGCAGATCATCAAATTGATTGGTACAACCAAGGAAACCATCGCCAAGATTCGCGACCGGTCACATTGGAATATTGCCAATATCACGGCAAAACATCCGGCGATGCTTGGCCTTTGCCGGCAAGATGATCTGAACGCTGCCATTGAAAAGGCTGGTGGATCAACACAGACCGAAGAACAGGTCTCAAACATGTCCGAATTACCATAAGGCAGCCAGATTGGCACATGACGCGAAGGAGCGGTATGTGGACAAAGACTCCGACGACCTACAACGCAATATTCAAAACCAGATCGCCATGATGGAAAGCGAACATCGCGATCTTGATTCGGTGATTGAACGGCTTGGCGAGGTTTTGCCTTTTGACCAGCTAAAGCTACAAAGATTGAAAAAGCGCAAACTTGTGCTGAAGGACGAAATGGCCAAATTACGAAGCCGGATTTTGCCAGATATCATTGCCTGATGGTGATAAATCAAGCAGACTGATCGCCGTTGATAGTGCCGGCCTGCAATCATCTGACTTGTACCAGCCCCTTCAAGACGTGACCATTTCAAGACGTAAATCGAGAATTTTATGACCGCAAAATCATCGCTACCCCGCATCGCCATCTGTATGGGAAGCCAGTCTGACTGGTCAACCATGAAAGCCGCTGCTGATATTCTTGATCAGTTGGGCGCGGCGCATGAGGTGAAAATCATCTCGGCGCATCGCACACCGGCACGCTTATCCAAATTTGCCGAAACCGCGCATGAAAATGGCTTTGGCGTGATCATTGCTGGCGCTGGCGGTGCGGCGCATTTGCCCGGGATGATTGCGGCTCATACGCATTTGCCAGTTCTTGGTGTTCCGGTTGAATCGGCAGCGCTGAAAGGCATGGATTCGCTATTATCAATCGTGCAGATGCCTGCTGGCGTTCCGGTTGGCACCCTCGCCATTGGCGTTGCTGGCGCGAAAAATGCGGCGTTGCTGGCGGTGCAGATTCTTGCCCTGTCGAATGCTGATCTTGGCCAAAGAATTATCGCATGGCGGCAAAGCCAGACCGATAATGTTGCCGAAGCGCCGGAATAATCCATTGCCATACGCACCGCAAAAAACCATTGGCATTCTTGGCAGTGGACAGCTTGGCCGGATGCTGGTGATTGCTGCCAGCCAGCTTGGTTTTCGAACCCATATTTTTGCCCCTGACGCCACCAACAGCCCTGCCGGTGATATCGCGCATGATTGTACCGAAGCTGGCTATGATGATCTGGTGGCGCTTGCCGCCTTTGCCAGCAAAATTGACGCGGTTACTAGTGAATTTGAGAATGTACCAGCAAGCGCGATGGCCTTTCTGGCCAAACATTGTCTTGCCAGCCCGGGTGAGGCCGCGCTTCATACCGCTCAACACCGGATTCGCGAAAAGACGCTTGCTCGCGATCTTGGCATTGAAACGCCCGCTTTCTGGCACATCACCAATGCCGCCGATCTGCATCATGCAATGGCCGAATTAGGCGGCGATGGGGTGCTGAAAACCTGCCAGCTTGGCTATGATGGCAAGGGCCAAATCCGGCTTTCCCAAAATGATGATCTTGACGCTGGTTTTGCCGTGCTTGGCACAAATGATGCCATTCTCGAAGAAATGGTGGCTTTTCGTGCCGAAGCAAGCTTTTTGATTGCCCGCGCCGCCGATGGCAGCATCGCGCATTTTCCGGCAAGCCTGAATGAACATAAAGACGGTATTCTAGCCCGATCCGTAGCACCGGCCGACCTGCCAGCAGCGGTTATCGACGCTGGTCAAAATGCCATTCAAAAGCTGGCCACGGCGCTTGATGTTACAGGTCTTTTGGCATTGGAAACTTTTGTCACGGACGATCATCGCCTTTTATTCAATGAAATAGCACCGCGACCGCATAATTCATTCCACTGGACCATCGAAGGCTGCGCCAATAGTCAATTTACCCAATTGATTCGCGCTGTTGCTGGCATGCCTTTGGGAAGCACCAATTGCTATGGGCAATGGCAAATGGATAATCTTCTTGGTGAGGACATGACCCGCCTTGATACGCTTGCCAGCACAAGCGGGCTGCATCTTCATCTCTATGGCAAAGCCGAGGCCAAACCGGGCCGCAAAATGGGCCATACAAACCGGCAAATCAAGCCGGTCTAATCACGCCCGAATAAACATGCCCAGAACGGCCGCTTGTTATGTCTTGCCAAGGCTGGTCAGGTCGAATGGCGTTGCCTGATACAAATCATTGATCCAATTGGCCATAAGCAAAAAGGCAAAAGGCCGCCAATTATTGATTGGTGGCAGCGTCGGATCATCATTCGGATAGTAATTTTCCGGCAAAGCCGTCTTTAGCCCCGCGGCAACATCGCGCTGATATTCATCACCAAGCGTTGTGGCATCATATTCAAGATGATTAAACACAAACAGGTCACCGGTTACCGAATCACGAACCATACCGGCACCGCATGACCCGCCTTCAGCCAGAACATCTAGTCCCGCCGCTGCCAGATCTTCGCTTCGATTCATCGTATAACGTGACGCTGGCATCGGAAACCGGTCGGTAAAACCATTCATCAACCGACCCGAAACATCGCTTAACCCATGTTCGAAAATGCCGAAAAGCTTTGCCCCAATTTCATATTTCGGCACTTGGTGAAAATGCCATAACAGCGCCTGCGCGCCCCAGCAAATGCCAAGCCTGCGGAAACAATGGGTGCGCGACCATTCCATGATTTCGGTCAATTCAGACCAATAGGTCACATCCTCAAATGGCAAGGTTTCAACCGGCGCACCGGTGACAATCAGCGCATCAAAATAATCATCCCGCACATCATCAAGCTGGCGGTAAAACCGACGTAAATAGCCCGGTTCCGTATTGCGCGGCGTATAGCTTGCCGTTGTCATCAAGATCATTTCGACCTGAAGCGGCGAATTGCCAAATAATCTGGCAAATTGGATTTCGGTATCGCGTTTTTTTGGCATCAGATTAAGCAGCAGCAACCGCAATGGCCGGATATCCTGACTGACGGCCTGCTGTTGCGGAATGATATCAACAGCTTCAGCATGCAACGCTTCAAGCGCGGGCAGATTATCAGGTACTCTAATTGGCATCGAGGCTCCTCTTGGCAATCACCACCCGATGGCGCTGATCTACAAATGTGGCGGCGGTTACAACCACCTTTATTCCCGCGTTATACCGGTTTTCTTGGTAATGTCCAATGCGCGGCGGGCAAGGCATTAACACATGGATAGCCCCGCCCCATCACCATGCCGGCTGATTATGACTGGTTGGCGTGAATGGCGGGCGGGAATGGTTAGCGTGAATGGCGTTTGGCCAAACCCTGCATCAAGCTGTTGGCAATCCGCTCACCAGCCGAAATGACCGATCGCACCGGTTTGGTGATTTTGGGAATGCGGGCAATATCGGCAAGCCGCCGGTCAAGAAAATCAACGGTTCCGTCAAGATTGCCGCTATTATCAGCAAGCCATGCCAGCACCGTCGCGCTGTACACCGCGGCAAGTGACCCGCGCTTGGTATAAAAGGAAAAGCTGGTATCGCGCTGGCCTGCGGCGCGCCACATCGAATCAACCGTTTCATAAAGAAGCTTGGCCGATAATTTGGCATTGGCAGGCATCGCCAGAAGGCTGAGCGCACGGCGAACCGCATCTTTATCAGGCTGAGCAATTTCAAGCCGCAACAGCACCAGTGCCCGAATCGTCAAATGCACTTTTTCCGGACGCTCAGGAAGCGCCAGAAACGCTTCAACCATTGATTGATCTGCCAAGCGTGAGTGAAGCGCGATTGCATCGATTGCGCCGCGCGGAAACGCGGTATGAACCGCCGCCGCATCATAACCCGAATCAGCTGCACCAGCGATCAGCGCTGCCTCGCCCCAGCCGTCAAACGGCACATGAAGCATTGATGCCCGCAGAATCGCAACGGCGTCGGGATCAGGCTGGAACTGTTCATCATGCATGGGTGATGTCCTTCAAAAAACATGCCACAAGGCAAAAAATCATGCCACAAGGGTGCTTGGCCGGTCAAAACCAGCCCCGCATTTGCATTATATAGTTATATTTCCAGCCAATGCCACCCCGCCGCCGCCACAATGACCGTTTAATGTTTGCAACTTGTGAACTGCTATGATAAACAACCGGCCTACTCAAAACGGATTATCAGATATCTTTAGAAGGGATGTGAAAGACGTGTACGTCACCGTTAGAGACAATAATGTTGACCAGGCACTGCGTGTTCTTAAAAAGAAAATGCAGCGCGAAGGTGTGTTCCGCGAAATGAAAAATCGCCGGTCCTTTGAAAAGCCATCCGAGCGCCGCGCGCGCGAGACTGCCGAGTCAACCCGTCGGGTGCGCAAGTTAATGCGCAAACGTTTGGAACGCGAAGGCTATTAGATCAATCTAACTTGATCAGGCCTTACAACATGAAAACCGCCAAGCAGTTGGCGGTTTTTTCATATGTGCTGACGCCATTTGATCCCCCCTACTATTTGGCAGAATCCGCGGTTTTGGCTTGCATAGTCTCAACCGATCAGCGAAAACAAGAATGCTTATATACCGTTTGATATGCATAATGGAATCGACAAGATGATAATTGGTGCTCCAAAAGAAATTGCTGTTGATGAAAAACGCGTCGCCATGACGCCCGACAGCGCTACACAATTACAAAAGCTTGGTTATGACTGTCTTGTACAGTCAGGCGCAGGCCTGCATGCCGGTTTTTCCGATGCAGCTTATGAAAAAGCTGGTGTCAAAATCGCCAAAACTGCTGCCGAATTGTGGAAAACCGCCGATATCATTAGCAAGGTTCGCCCGCCAGAGGCAGATGAAGTCAAGTTCCTGAAAAAAGGGAAGCTGTTAATATCATTCTTTTATCCGGCACAAAACACTGACCAGATGGCGCTGATTGCAAAACAAGATGCCAATGTCATTGCCATGGATATGGTTCCCAGAATTAGCCGCGCGCAGAAAATGGATGCGCTATCGTCAATGGCAAACATTGCCGGATACCGGTCAGTAATCGAAGCCGGCAACAATTTTGGTCGTTTTTTCACAGGCCAAATCACCGCAGCGGGCAAAGTGCCGCCTGCCAAGGTTTTGGTCGTTGGTGCTGGCGTGGCTGGCTTGGCCGCAATTGGCACCGCCACCTCGCTTGGCGCAATCACCCTTGCCTTTGATGTGCGGCCGGAAGTTGCTGAACAAATCGAATCAATGGGCGCCGAATTTGTCTATCTTGATTTTGAAGAAGCTCAGCAGGACGGCGCGGCAACCGGCGGTTATGCCGCCCCATCAAGCCCTGAGTTCCGTGAAAAGCAGCTGGAAAAATTTCGTGAATTAGCGCCTGAGGTTGATATCGTCATCACCACCGCGCTGATCCCGGGAAGAGACGCGCCAAAGCTGTGGCTTGCAGATATGGTCGCTGACATGAAGCCCGGCTCGGTTATTGTTGATTTGGCGGCCGAGCGTGGCGGCAATTGCGATCTTACCGTTCCCAATGAAAAGATTATCACTGACAATGGCGTGACAATCGTTGGTTACACCGATTTTCCAAGCCGCATGGCAGCGCAATCCTCGACCCTTTATGCAACAAATATTCGCCATATGATGGCCGATCTGACACCCGAAAAAGACGGTCAGACTGTTCATAACATGGAAGATGATGTGATCCGCGGTGCAACCGCCACATTTGGTGGAGCGGTTACATTCCCGCCACCTGCACCCAAGGTTCAGGCGATTGCCGCAAAGCCAAAGGAAAAAATACCCGAGCGCACTGCCGAAGAAATTCGTGCTGATGAGATTGCCGCGTTCAAGCAAACGACCAAAAATCAGGTTATGCTTTTGACCATTGGCGGCGCAGCTTTGTTGGCAGTTGGAGCCTATGCACCCGCCAGCTTCATGCAACATTTCATTGTGTTTGTGTTATCGGTCTTTGTCGGGTTCCAGGTGATCTGGAACGTCAGTCATTCACTGCACACACCGTTGATGGCGATTACGAATGCGATTTCATCAATTATTATTCTCGGGGCTATCCTGCAGATCGGCTCAAGCAGCTTTCTGGTGACTGTGCTTGCAGGCATTTCCGTATTCTTTGCTGGAATTAATATTTTCGGTGGCTTCCTCGTAACACGTCGCATGCTTGCCATGTTCCAGAAATCTTAAGGAGACCAGAACGATGGATCTAGGTTTCACCACTGCTGTTTATGTTGTCGCGGCTATTCTGTTCATTCTGTCGCTCGGCGGGCTGTCGGGTCAGGAAAGCGCAAAACGCGCCGTTTGGTATGGCATTTTTGGTATGGGGCTGGCGGTCTTGGCGACCGTTATTGGCCCGGGGGCTGGCTTGTGGCAGCTAACGGCTGTTTTGGTCGCGATTGGCGGATTGATTGGCTATCAGCTTGCATCAAAAGTTGAAATGACCCAGATGCCGGAACTGGTTGCGGGCATGCACGCACTGGTTGGTCTGGCTGCCGTCTTTGTCGGGTTTAACGCGCATTTTGAACTTGCCAATGTCCTAACCATGGATGACACGGCAAAAAAAGCGCTTGAAGGTTTTGCCGCATTGCTGGCAAAGAAATCGGGTGCCGAGATCAATATCCTGCGGGTTGAGGCATCACTTGGCATCTGGATTGGAGCGGTTACCTTTACTGGCTCGGTGATTGCTTATGGCAAGCTATCTGGAAAAGTGACATCAGCCGCAACCAAGCTTCCCGGCGGGCATCTATTGAATGCCACGGCGGCGATCTCATCATTGGTTTGCCTTGGCTGGTATCTGACAAGTGGCGCGTTACTGCCGCTGGTTATTCTGACAATCCTTGCGCTTTTCATCGGTTATCACTTGATCATGGGTATTGGTGGAGCCGATATGCCGGTGGTTGTATCAATGCTGAATTCCTATTCGGGTTGGGCAGCGGCCGCGATTGGCTTTAGCCTTGGCAATGATCTGCTGATCGTTGTTGGTGCGCTTGTTGGCTCGTCAGGCGCGATCTTGTCCTACATCATGTGTAAGGCGATGAACCGATCCTTTGTCAGTGTTATCCTTGGCGGGTTTGGCGGCACGGCTGGCCCGCAGATGGAAGTTGAAGGCGAGCAGATTGCGATTGATGCAGATGGTGTTGCAGCAGCGCTTGAAGATGCCGAAAGCATTGTCATTATCCCGGGTTACGGCATGGCGGTGGCACAGGCACAGCAAAATGTTGCCGAACTTACCAGACGGCTTCGGGCGAAAGGCAAAACAGTACGCTTTGCAATTCATCCTGTTGCTGGCCGGCTTCCTGGGCATATGAACGTGCTGTTAGCCGAAGCCAAAGTGCCCTATGACATCGTTCTTGAGATGGATGAAATCAATGATGATTTCCCAAGCACCGATGTTGCCATCGTGATTGGTTCCAACGACATTGTGAATCCAGCAGCACAAGACGATCCGAACAGCCCGATTGCCGGCATGCCCGTTCTGGAATGCTGGAAAGCAAAACAGGTTTTCGTGTCAAAGCGCGGCCAAGGCACCGGATATTCGGGCATTGAAAATCCGCTGTTTTTCAAAGAAAACACCCGCATGTTCTATGGTGATGCCAAAGCGTCACTTGACCAGCTATTGGTGGTTATTTCGGGTCATTGATCCATTACCATATAACCGCCTAACAAAAAGGCAGCCCTGATTGAACGGGGCTGCCTTTTTCGTCGCCTTTTTCTTGGTCTATTTTCGGCGGATTGGATTTATCTAGCACCCGTCCTAGCCGGTATGGGATGCAATCAAATTATCGGGAAGCCCGACTTTGGTTGCAGCCGCGCGTTGCCGTTCGGCAAGCGCATCAACCGAGAAATCATCAATCAGCTCATGGAATAATTCATGCCAATTCACTTCGGCACCAAGATGCATGAAAACCGATCCAAGCCCAACAGCCGCCCGATCGGTCAGCACAAATTCACGCGGCGGCTTAATCCCGCCAATGCGTTTCAACTCGGTATGAACCTTGCCAGCCAGATCACGTCCCGCCTTGCCACCTCGCATTTGCTGGATGGGGCGAACCCGATTTTCAAGAAGCGGAGCATAAATAAATTCGGCCCACATATTCAAAACATCAATCGCCTCGTTATCGAGCCCGACAAACCCCCAGCGTTCATAGGCATCGACGGCCTGATCACGGTTATTATCGCGAAGCGCCTTATAAAGCTCGATCACACCAGCGACAAATTGCGGCCGGAACAGGCGGATTGACCCGAAATCCATAAGATTGATGCTGTGATCCTTGGCAATCGAATAATTGCCAAGATGCGGATCACCATGAATGACGCCATAATAATAAAACGGCACATACCAGACCCGAAACATGGTTTTCGCAATTTCATTGCGCGTTGCCTGATCGGGGTTGGTTTCAAGAAAGGCCATTAGCCGCTGGCCTTCAAGCCAGTTCATGGTTAAAAGCCGGTTTGTTGATAATTCTGGAATATGGCTTGGCACCTGCACCTTTGTCTCATCAGCAAGCATATGCTGATAAAGCTGCATATTCATCGCTTCGCGACGGTAATCAAGCTCTTCTAAAAGCCGCTCGGATAACTCGTCATAAATATCCGATGTCGAAATCGCCGAATCATAACGCTCATAAAGCTGGAATAGCAATTTGAGCTGTTTCAGATCGGCCTCAATCGCCGAATGCATGTCGGGATATTGTAATTTCACTGCCAAAGGCGCTTCATCCAGCCCCATCGCCTGATGAACCTGTCCAAGCGATGCCGCCGATACCGCATCACGGCCAAAGCTGCTGAATTTCTGCTGCCAATCAGCGCCAAGCTCGGCCGCCATGCGGCGCTTGGTGAATAGCCAGCCCATTGATGGCGCATCGGCCTGCAACCCTGCCAGCTCTTCGGCATATTCCGGTGGCAACGCGTCGGGAATGGTTGATAGAATCTGCGCCACTTTCATGATCGGGCCTTTCAACCCGCCAAGCGCTTGCCGCAAATCAGCCGCATGTTTACCGCGATCAATTTCCCAACCAAGATAGCGTTCACCGGCAACCCGCGCCGCAAGCCCGCCCATTGTTGAGGTTACTTTTGCATAACGGCGGATACGACCGCCAAACTGCCGGTCGCTGGCTGCATCATGATCACCGCTCATTGCCATTATTTCAGTCCTTCCAACTCGTCAATCATGCCACTAATCATATCCAGCCCAAGCGCCCAGAAAGCTGGCTTGCTGGCATCAAGGTCAAAATGTTGCAAGGCCACATCATAACGTTCGGTGCCGCCAGCCTTTAACAGATTTTTATAATTCTGGATAAACAGATGGTCGGTCTTGCTGGCCTGCGCCAATTGATATTTCTGCCAAAGCGCATTCACCAAACAATCACCAAATGCATAGGCGTAAACATAAAATGGCGTATGGATGAAATGCGGTACATAGCCCCAGATCGGCCGATAATCATCGCCGGTTTTAATCGCTGGCCCTAGCGCAGCCCGCTGGGTTTCCATCCAGATATCCGAGATTTCTTCGGCCGTCAGTTCGGCTTTGGCACGCGCCTGATGCAATTCGGTTTCAAAATTATGAAACGCAATCTGGCGTACAACCGTATTCAGCATGTCTTCAACCTTGCCCGCCAGCAATAGCCGCCGCGATTCGGCATTGGTTTGGCTATCAACAAGCTGGCGAAAGGCCAGCATTTCGGCAAAAACCGACGCTGTTTCAGCAAGGGTAAGCGGCGTATCAGACATTAAATAGCCCTGATCGGCCGCCAGCACCTGATGGATTCCATGCCCCATTTCATGCGCCAACGTCATCACATCGCGCGATTTTCCGGCAAAATTCATCAAAATATAGGGATGCGCTGATGGCACGACCGGATGCGAGAATGCGCCTGAGCTTTTACCCGCCCGCGGTGCCGCATCAATCCAGTTCTGCTCGAAAAACGGCAAGGCAATCTTGGCCATTTCGGGATCAAAGCCATGAAACGCATCAAGCACAATCTGCTTTGCTTCACCCCATCTTTGCTTCACCCCATTCATAATGCCGGTCATCATCACCGGGCAATGGCGCGTTGCGATCCCACCAGTCAATTTGCTTTTTGCCCATCCAGCCAGCTTTGAGGCTGTAATAGCGATGCGACAGATCGGCATTGCGGTCATTCACTGCCTGCACCAGCGCGTCGACAACATGATCATCAACATCATTTGCCAGATTGCGCGATGATACTGGCCGCGCAAAACCGCGCCAGCCATCTTCGATCTGCTTATCCTTGGCGATGGTATTCATCACCAGCGACAGCAATCTTTGATGATCTTTCAAAGTTGTCGATAAAGACTGGCCTGCCTCTTTGCGCTTGGCTGCATCGGTGCTGGAAAGCGCGTCTAGAATTTCTGATTCGGTTACATCGGTGCCTTGAAACGCAAAGCGCATTGCCGTTGTGGTTTCATCAAATAATCGCACCCAAGCTCCGGCACCTGTTGGCGCGCGCTCGGCAATCATTTTTTCAATTTCGTCAGATAATTGGTATGGTGCCATTGCCCGCACCCGCCGTAACCAGGGTGAAAACCGCGCCAAACCAGCATCGTCAAGCAAGCCGTCAACATGATCTTGATCAAGGCGCGCAAGCTCAAGCTCAACAAATAAAAGTGCCGCGCCAATTTCGGATCCAGCTTCGCGCACCGATTGGTGATGTTTGGCGATTGCCGGATCATTTGTATTTGCTGCAAACAGCAATTGGGCATGGCTCTGTACCTTGCCTAACTGTTCGAGGATCGCCTCATAGGCGGTGATGACATCAGCAAGTTCGGCTCCTGAAATCGTGGCAATCTTACCCTGCCAATCCGCCGCAAGCGCCAATGCCGCCTTGCGGCAGGCGGCAATATCGGTTTGCACTGCTGGGGAATCGACCCCGTCATAAAGGTCACGCAAGCTCCAAATCGGACAGGAATCAGGCATAGGCAATATCGGTTTGCACTGCTGGGGAATCGACCCCGTCATAAAGGTCACGCAAGCTCCAAATCGGACAGGAATCAGGCATATCAAAGCTTCACTTTTCTAACAGAACCAACCATAACCACGGCAAGGGCCATCCTCACCTTGTTGTTATATGAGCATAGGTAAGAGCTTTCTCAAGGCTGTTTTTCAAACCTTTTCGTTTTATACCTTCGATATTTGCTGGACGCTTGCCCCAAAATCTAAATTGCATTAGCGTTTTTTTGCTCGATACATGAGAGGGGAGAGATTGCTGGTCGCCGAAGGCTTGATAGCAGCAACACCGAAGGAGCAAACCCCCAGAAACTCTCAGGTAAATGTACTCTTTCATGTGAGCACTCTGGAAAGCGACACGGCAGTGTCCACCGAAGGGGAAAACTGGTGATCTTATGAACCAGCCAGAATCGGCAAAAGGTTCAAATGATCAGCCAATCAGGTCACTATGGTGCGTGATTGGAAACAGCTAATCTCTCAGGTTCCGCGACAGACGGGGCGAATACCATCGAATGGTATTCACTTTTGACGCGTGACCAGGAGATGAGACCAGTGGAAAAGCAACGAACCCCACTTTACGATTTTCATATTGCCAATGGCGCCCGCATGGTGCCTTTCGCCGGATGGGATATGCCTGTCCAATATGCGGCCGGTATCAAGGCCGAACATCTGGCAACCCGCAATGGTGCCGGATTATTTGATGTATCGCATATGGTGCAGGTCGAATTATCCGGCAGTGGCGCCGATGCCTTTTTTGAACGTCTGACCCCAACCGATATTGGCGCGGTTGCCGAAGGGCGCGTTCGCTATTCAATGCTGCTGAATGACGCTGGCGGTATTCTTGATGATTTGATGGTGGCGCGGCTTGATGGCAGGCTGCATCTTGTTGTCAATGCCGGCCGCGCGGCGCATGACATTGATCATCTTCGCCAAAATCTTGACGATAGCACCAAGATGGATGTGCATCATGATTGGGCGCTTTTGGCGCTTCAAGGCCCGAAAGCGGCGCAAGTTCTATCCAGTCTTGGCCTTGATCTTGACGGGTTCCGCTTTATGGATATCCGCCATTTCACCCTTGGCACGGTTCCGCTTGTAATCGCGCGGTCTGGCTATACTGGCGAAGACGGATTTGAAATTTCCATGCCCGCCAATGCCGCTGTTGATATTGCCAAAACCCTAATGGCGACAGGTGATGTCACGCTTGCCGGTCTTGGTGCCCGCGATACATTGCGTCTTGAGGCAGGCCTACCGCTATGGGGGCATGAACTTGACGAAACCATTACCCCAACCATGGCCGGGCTAAGATTCGCCCTTTCAAAAAAGCGGCGTGAAGCGGCTGATTTCCCCGGTGCCGATACCATTCTTGATGAATTTGCAAATGGTTCGAAACGACAGCTTGTCGGTTTATTGGCAAGCGGCGCACGGCCGGTTCGCGATGGCACAATCCTGCTTCATGACGGTGTTGACATTGGCATCATCACATCGGGCGGTTTTTCGCCAAGCCTCGATCGCCCAGCCGCGCTTGGATTTGTTGAGACCCATCTTGCCACTGACGGCACCATCCTTGCCGCCGCCACGAGAGGCGGTGACACCCCCATTACCGTGGTGAATTTGCCACTCGTCCCACATCGCTATTTTCGCGGTTAAACATATCCAAGCCATAAGGAGATAATCATGCTTAAATTTTCTGAAGATCACGAATGGGCCAATCTAGATGCCGATATTTGCGCGGTTGGTATTTCACCGCATGCGGTTGAACAGCTCGGCGATATTGTTTTTGTTGAATTGCCCGATATTGGTCTGGCGGTGAATAAAGGTGATGCCGTTGCCGTCTTTGAATCGGTCAAGGCCGCATCGGATATCTACAGCCCTGCCGGTGGGGAAATTGTCGAGGTCAATAATGCGCTTCTTGACGACCTGACCGCAATCACGCCGGAAAGCGCGATGGCCAACTGGCTTTTTAAAATCAAAATCAATGATGCTGGCGACCTTGAGTCACTGATGGATGAGGCCGCCTATAATGCCATGATTGGCTAACCGGCATCGCCCGATCATTTTACGGTAATCCGGCCTGACCGACCATTGCCGTTCTTGCCCAAATGGGTCGTTATTTTCGAAAGGACGCATCATGTCATCACTTCCTTCGCCACAAGCCGCCTTTGCCAGCCGCCACATTGGCATTAATGAAACCGATATCGACAAAATGCTTGATGCGGTTGGCGCTCCTTCAATGGCGGCATTACTGGATTCGGTAATTCCCGAAAATATTCGCCGCCAAAGCAAAATGGCCTTGGCACCAGCCCTTTTGGAACATGAAGCATTGGCTGAATTAAAAGGCTTTGCCGCCAAAAATCAGGTCAAAACATCGCTGATCGGCATGGGCTATTATAATTGTCATACCCCGCCAGTGATCCAGCGCAATATTCTGGAAAATCCGGCATGGTACACTGCCTACACCCCCTATCAGCCGGAAATTTCCCAAGGGCGTCTTGAGGCGATTTTAAATTTCCAGACAATGATCATCGATCTAACCGGCATGGATATCGCCAATGGGTCACTTCTTGATGAAGCCACTGCCGCTGCCGAAGGCATGGCATTGGCAAACCGTATGCATAGACCCAAGGGCAACCGTTTTATCGTTGATCCCGACACGCATCCGCAAATCATTGCCATTTTAAAAACCCGCGCCGAACCGCTTGGCATCATCATTGATGTTCAGCCCATTGGCGACTCGATACCCGAAGATTGCTTTGGTGGTTTGCTCAGCTATCCTGGCAGTTGCGGTGCCATTCGTGACCTATCGGGCGCGATTGCCACCATCCATGATGGCGGCGGCTTGGCCGTTGTTTGCGCCGATCTTTTGGCGCTGACCCTGCTGACACCGCCGGGCGAAATGGGTGCCGATATTGTCGTTGGTAGTGCGCAAAGATTTGGCGTGCCATTCGGCTTTGGCGGGCCACATGCCGCCTATTTTGCGTGCAGCCAAGCCTTGCAAAGATCAATCCCCGGACGGTTGGTCGGGGTGTCGCGCGATTCCAGTGGCCGCCCTGCTTACCGGCTGGCATTGCAAACCCGCGAACAGCATATTCGCCGCGAAAAAGCCACCTCCAACATCTGCACTGCACAGGCGCTTTTGGCGATTATGGCAAGCTTATATGCGGTTTGGCATGGCCCAGAAGGGCTGCAAAACATCGCATCGCATAGCAACCGCCAAGCACGGCGTTTCGCCGCTGCAATGATGGCCGCTGGCCGCACCATTCGGCATCAGGCATTTTTTGACACGGTCGTGATCGAAGCGGCGGATGATCGTGATGCGCTGATGGCGGCGGCAGTGGCGGCTGGCTTTAACCTGCGGCCATTGGATCATGCGGTTGCCGCAAGCTTTGATGAAACGATTGATGATGACGCGCTTGCCGCCATCATTAGTGCGCTTGGTGGTCGTTTAGGCGATGATTACCTTGATAGCATTCCGTCACAACTTGGCCGAAACAGCCCGTTTTTAACGCATCATGTATTTCATCAATATCGTTCAGAAACTGAAATGCTGCGCTATATGCGGCGGCTTGCCGATCGTGATCTTGCGCTTGACCGCTGCATGATCCCGCTTGGATCATGTACCATGAAACTGAACGCCACTGCCGAAATGATGCCAATCACATGGCCCGAATTTGCCAATATTCATCCCTATGCGCCTGATGACCAAACCAGTGGTTATCGTGAAATGATTTCGCGGCTTGCGGAAATGCTATGCCAATGCACTGGCTATGCCGCAATGTCCTTGCAGCCAAATGCCGGCGCACAAGGCGAATTTGCCGGATTGCTGGCGATTTCACGCTATCACCAATCACGCGGCGATCATGACCGCAATATTTGTCTCATCCCATCATCGGCGCATGGCACCAATCCGGCATCGGCAGCAATGGCCGGTATGAAAGTCGTTGTGGTCAAATGCGATGCAAATGGTGATGTCGATCTTGATGATCTACGCGCCAAGACCGCCCAATATGAAACCAATCTTGCCGCCTTGATGGTCACCTATCCGTCAACGCATGGTGTGTTTGAAGAAGCCATTGCGGAAATTTGCGATATTATTCATCAGGCAGGCGGGCAGGTCTATGTCGATGGTGCCAATTTGAATGCGCTTGTTGGTCATTGCGCGCCGCCCGAATTTGGTGCTGATGTCAGCCATCTCAATCTGCATAAAACCTTTTGCATTCCACATGGTGGCGGCGGCCCGGGCGTTGGCCCGATTGGTGTTGCGGCACATCTGGCACCATTCCTGCCCGGATCACCGCTTGATGGCATTGGCGCTGTCAGTGCGGCACCCTTTGGTTCGGCAGGCATTCTGCCCATCACCTATGCCTATATTCGCATGATGGGGCCAGATGGGCTTGGCGCTGCCACGGCCGCGGCAATCTTGTCGGCCAATTACATTGCCAAGCGGCTTGCTGGTTCCTATCCGCTGCTTTACACCGGCCGCAACGGGCGGGTTGCGCATGAATGTATCATTGATATCCGGCATATTCAGGAGGCGCATGGCATCAGCAATGAGGATATTGCCAAGCGGTTGATTGATTATGGCTTTCACGCACCAACCATGTCATTTCCGGTTGCTGGCACCTTGATGATCGAGCCAACCGAGTCTGAATCACTTGCTGAAATTGACCGGTTTTGTGACGCCATGATTGCGATTGCCGCCGAAATCCAATCCATCGCTGATGGCATATGGCCAAAAGACAATAACCCCTTGGTCAATGCACCCCATACCGCCGATGACATTATGGAAGATGACTGGACGCGCCCCTATAGCCGCAAACAGGCTGGCAACCCTAATGGCAATCACCAAGAAAACAAATATTGGCCACCGGTAAACCGGGTCAATAACGCGCTTGGTGATCGCGCGCTAATTTGCGCCTGCCCGCCAATGGAATTTTGACCGGTAAACCGGGTCAATAACGCGCTTGGTGATCGCGCGCTAATTTGCGCCTGCCCGCCAATGGAATTTTGGGAACAACAGGCCGCCGAATAACGGCTAGAGCGCGAAAAGTGCCAATGTTTCCTCGCGCGTGGCTGGCTGACAGGTTTCAGCCAGCTGGCTGATAAGGGCGGCATTATTTGGTGCCAAACTGCCATCTTTTAAATAGAGGTTATTTTCAAACCCAACCCGGCAATGGCCGCCACTGGCAATCGCATCGGTCATAACGTCAAATTCACGATGCCCAAATGCGCAGATCGACCAGCTTGCCATATCAGCTTGCCATATCGGTCAGCCCGTCAGCGATAAATGGCTTCATTTCGGCAGGGTCAGACTGGAAATTACCGCTATAGCGGCCAAGCACCAACAAAAGATGCGGCCGCGCATCTGGCAGAATACCATCAGCCATCGCCACGCGGAACCGCTGCAAATCATCAAGATCATACAGGATATGTTGCACATTTATCTGCTCAGCAAGGCTTTGGTGATAGAAATGCTTGGCAAGCGCGCGGGCAGCCTCGCCATTATCACCAATCATTTCACGAAAACCGACCGACACAAAATCAGGCTTTAAAGCAAACACCAAATCCACCTGCTGTTCAGGCGTGTAAATACCAACAGCCTCAGTGGTAATCTGCACAAGCATTTCCGGCACTTCCTGCCGCAACCCATCAAGCAATTGCCGATAGCGCCCCGCATCAAGAAGATGTTTGCCATCATCATCGCGAACATGCGCGTGAAGAATACTTGCACCAGCCGCATGGCATTCCTTGGCGGTTGCAATCGTTTCCGCAATCGTAACCGGAACGGCCGGATGGTCAGTTTTTACTTTGCGTGCGCCATTAGGTGCCGCCATGATGATTGTTGGTCGGGTCATCTTCATCCTCAAAAAACACTAAACGCACGCCAGAAAAAGGCGCAGATCAGATCGCATCACAAAGCCGGATGCTGGATCCATATGCTAGCATCGACAAATCACAGGTCAAGGCGCTAGCCATCGTATGCTAGCATCGACAAATCACAGGTCAAGGCGCTAGCCATCGCAACATCGCTGAAAAACCTATCGCCCACTATAGGAATATATGCTAATGATTTGGCGTTATTTGGCTTTGGGCTTGTCCCGATAATCTGTTTCCCTTGGGCGCTTTAGTGACAACGCTATGCATACTGCCTGCAACGAGACTGACCGACATGTCTGTGAAACCTGAAATCAGTGACTTTATTGCCCTCAAAGGCCAACGCAAAATTGTGTGCCTAACCGCATATAGCGCACCGATGGCGCATGCGCTTGACCCGCATTGTGACCTCCTGCTTGTTGGCGATTCCGTGGCGATGGTCATCTATGGCATGGACACAACGCAAAATGCCGATCTTGATATGATGATTAGGCATGGTCAGGCGGTTATGCGGCGGCGGCAATCAGCGCTTGTGGTGATTGATCTTCCTGCTGGCAGCTATGAAAACAGTCCGGCGCAGGCCTTGGCTAGCGCCGCCGAGATTATGGCCAAAACCGGCGCTGATGCGGTCAAGCTTGAAGGCGGCAGTGATCTTGCCCCCCATGTCAAATGCCTTGTTGATTCAGGTATTCCGGTGCTTGGCCATATCGGGCTATTGCCGCAGCATGCTGTTGCTGGGGCCGCTTTTCGCATCACCGGACGAAGCGATGAAGAATCAGCCCAGCTTCATGCCGATGCTGATGCCCTGGTTGCGGCTGGCGTTTTTGGCATTGTCATGGAAGGCGTGATTGAACCGGTTGCCGCATCAATTGCCCAATCTTGCGCCGTGCCAACAATCGGTATTGGTGCCTCGGCTGTTTGTGATGGGCAAATTCTTGTGACCGAAGATGTGCTTGGTCTATATGACGCCTTTACCCCGAAATTCGTTCGTAAATTTGCCAATCTTCAAGATGATATTGGCGCCGCTGCGGCTGGCTATCGCGCCGCAGTCATTGATGGCAGCTTTCCAACGAGGGATCATCTTTTCTGGCCGAAAAAGACCTGACCTCAGGCAGGGCATATCGATGAAGATTCTACACAACAAAGCCGAAATAACCGCCACCACAATTGCCTGGCAAGCGGCGGGGGAAACGGTTTGCCTTGTGCCAACAATGGGAAGCATTCACCAAGGCCATCTTGCGCTGATTGCCGCAGCGCGCAAAACCGCCAATCGCGTGATTGTCAGCATTTATGTGAACCCCACACAATTTGGTGTTGGCGAGGATTTTGATCACTATCCCCGCACGCTTGAGGCTGATTGCGCGGCGATCACTGCAGCGGGTGGCTGTGATGCCATTTATGCGCCTGCCAATATGTATGATGATGGTCATGCTACCAGCATTGTTCCAGCTGGTGTTGCGCTGGCCATGGAAGGCCAGACAAGACCACATTTTTTTACCGGCGTTGCCACAATTGTTTTGAAACTATTCACCCATATCCCTGCCAATTTCGCGATTTTCGGCGAAAAGGATTACCAACAGCTTGCGGTGATCCGGCAAATGGTTCGCGATCTTGATCTGAACATCACCATTCTGGCACAGCCAACAATTCG
>Ga0209654_1001120_pt1 | contig 22374 bp, 20 predicted proteins | sample SaaInl1SG_22_DNA_FD_184646 | JGI IMG/M metagenome (GOLD analysis project Ga0209654, IMG submission 184646) | Marine microbial communities from expanding oxygen minimum zones in the Saanich Inlet - ESP_161SG_22_DNA (SPAdes) (version 2) | ecosystem: Environmental > Aquatic > Marine > Intertidal... | reverse complement strand
GCGAGACCTGCCCCCCGAGGTAAAGAAAACCCCGGCAGGAAAGTTCGCCATTGATATTGACAACGACTTCGAACCTTTTTACGTGACCACCGATCGCGGCAAGAAGACTGTTGCCGATCTCAAGCGCGCCGCAAAGACGGCCTCAGAAATCCTGCTTGCTACTGATGAGGACCGCGAAGGCGAGGCCATCGCCTGGCACTTGTTGGAAGTGTTGAAGCCCAAGGTGCCGGTTAGGCGCATGGTTTTCCACGAAATCACGCCCGAAAGTATCGCCACAGCCGCGGACTCAACGCGGGATTTGGATGTCGCACTGGTCGATGCGCAGGAAACTCGTCGAATTCTTGACCGCCTCTATGGGTTTGAGGTGTCCCCGGTGCTCTGGCGTCGAGTCAGTGGTGCCAAATCTGCCGGTCGCGTGCAATCTCCCGCCCTGAAGCTGATTGTGGATCGCGAGTTAGAGCGCCGAGCGTTTGTCTCAGCCACCTATGCCGATATTGATGCTGTGGGAACGAAGAGCTCGGGAGAAAGTTTTGCCATCAGCCTCACGCGGTTAGATGATCGCCGGGTAGCGAGCGGTCGCGATTTTTCTGATTCGGGTGTGCTCGAAGGTGACGCTGTGTTGCTCGGCGAGAGCGATGCTCACGCAGTGGCCGGCGTACTGGCCTCTCCCGAGGCGTCCCCGACAGTCACCAAGGTCGAACCCAAGCCCTATACGAGGCGGCCCGCTGCGCCCTTCACGACCTCGACACTTCAGCAAGAGGCCGGCCGAAAGCTGCGCTTTTCGGCCTCGCAGACGATGAGCATCGCCCAAGGACTGTATGAAAACGGTCACATCACCTATATGCGAACGGATTCAGTGTCGCTGTCAGGGCAAGCAGTTTCCGCAGCCCGCGCTGCTGCGACAGCGCTGTATGGAGCGAGCTCCATTCCCAGCGAGCCCCGTGTCTATAAGGGGAAGTCGAAGAACTCCCAAGAAGCCCACGAAGCTGTGCGCCCCGCAGGGGACACGTTTGTCGCGCCGGGGGAACTGAGCTCCGTACTGCGCTCGGACGAGCTCAAACTCTATGACCTCATTTGGAAGCGCACCGTGGCGAGCCAAATGGTGGACGCCAAGGGTGAAACAGTCTCCATCACGATTGAGGCAAGTCCGCTTCCCGCCATGGAGAACGCGAGTTTCCAGAAGGCCACGCTGAGCGCGTCGGGAACCATTTTGAGCGAGCGCGGATTCCTCCAGGCCTACCAGGAGAGCAAAGACGACGAAGGGGGCGAGCCAGAGAAAGAAGGCGATGCCATCCTTCCTCCGCTGTCCGTGGGTGATGCGATCTCTATCTCCGAGGTTGAAGCCAAAACCCACAACACCCAGCCTCCAGCCCGGTATACCGAAGCGAGTCTGGTGAAAGCTCTGGAGGAAAAGGGCATTGGGCGACCCTCCACCTATGCCTCGATCATCCAGGTCATTATTGACCGCAATTACGTCATCCGGCGCGGAAGCGCACTGGTTCCGCAGTGGATTGCCTTCCCCGTGACCCGACTGCTGCAGGAGCGATTTTCTGACCTGGTCGATTACGACTTCACAGCCGAGCTTGAAGAGGACCTGGACCGGATCGCTCGCGGCGAATACAAGCGGGGAGAGTGGCTGCACAAGTTCTACTTCGGCGATGCCGATCACCGGGGACTCAAAGATGTTGCGCTTGCCGCCACGGAAGAAATTGACGCTCGGGCACTCAACACCCTGGAAATCAGCCCCACCATCAACTTGCGGGTGGGACGCTACGGCCCCTTCCTCGAGGTCACCGACCCTGACACCGGCGAAGTAAAGAACGTCAACCTGCCGCTGGAGCTTGCTCCCGATGAGCTCACCCCCGAACGCGCGCAGCAAATTGCGGACGAGCCACCTGTGGTGGATCGGGTACTGGGTGCCGATCCCGCTACCGGGCTGGATATCGTGGCAAAGAAGGGTCGCTTTGGCCCGTATGTCACCGAAGTGTTGCCGGAGCCAGAAGCACCCGCCGAGGACGCGCCGAAAAAGAAAAAGGCGGCTGCGCCCAAGCCGAAGACCGCGTCGCTATTCCAATCTATGGACATCGACACCATTGATCTTGCGACCGCGCTCACACTCCTGGCGCTTCCTCGTGAGGTCGGAGAAGACCCTGAGTCTGGCGAGATGATTACCGCGCAAAACGGTCGCTATGGCCCCTACCTGAAGAAGGGCACCGACACGAGGTCTCTCGATAGCGAAGAAAAGATTTTCGATATCGACCTCGAGGGCGCCGTGCAACGCTTCGCTGAGCCGAAATACGGCGGACGTCGCCAGGCCTCAGCGCTGAAGACGTTCGAGGCCGACCCCGTGAGTGGGAAACCGATTTTGCTCAAAGATGGCCGATTTGGTCCCTATGTCACCGATGGTGAGATCAATGCCACGGTGCCGCGCGGAATGTCCCTGGATGATCTGGATTTCGAGGCTGCGGTGCAGTTGATTGCCGACAAGCGCGCCAAGGGCCCGGCTCCCAAGCGGACCGTGAAAAAGAAGGCCCCAGCCAAGAAGAAGCCCGCGGCCAAGAAATCGACGACTGCGAAGACCGTGACGAAGAAGAAGGCGGCGCCCGCGAAGTCGGGGAACCCACGATCGGCGACTCCGAAGTCTGTCGAGATTAGAGACCAGGATTAGTCATGGCCGGAGTTTTTATTACGTTCGAGGGCGGCGATGGGTCGGGCAAGACCACGCAGATTAACTTGCTGGCATCGTGGCTTGAGGCCCGGGGAAAAACCGTTGTTCTCACGCGGGAGCCGGGGGGAACCGACTTGGGCAATGAGCTGCGCGACATTGTGATGCACCGTGCGGGGTTTATCGCTCCGCGGGCAGAAGCACTGCTCTATGCCGCGGATCGCGCCCACCACATCGCCACACTGGTGAGGCCCGCTCTCGAGCGAGGGGACATTGTTCTGCAGGACCGCTACCTCGATTCCTCCGTTGCCTACCAGGGCGCGGGGCGGGTGCTGGACCCCGACGAAGTGCGGGAGCTTTCCCTCTGGGCAACCGAGCGCTTGATGCCTCAGCTCACTGTCCTGCTGGATGTTCCAGCCTCCATTGCCAAGGACCGTCAGGCGCAAACGGAGCGCGCGTATGACCGTTTGGAAGCAGAAGCCGAAGACTTCCACACGAGGGTTCGAGAAAGTTATCTCGCCCTTGCGGCAGCGGAACCCGAAAGGTTTCTGGTTATCGATGGGCGCAGGCCCATTGAGGAGATTCACCAGCTGATTCTTGAGAAGGTGTCAGACCTCGTTGGATAGCCTTAGCCCATGACGCTGTGGGATGAGTTGGTCGGGCAAGATTCGGCCATCGCGCAGATGAAGCGGGCGTGTGAGCCAGGGTCCACTGCGATGACGCATGCCTGGTTGATTACCGGCCCTCCAGGGTCAGGACGTTCCACCCTCGCTCATGCCTTTGCCGCCGAGCTCGTAGGGGCAGGTGGTGCCGAGGATCACTGGCGCCAGGTGGTGGCTGGCGCACACCCTGACGTGTCGATACTCTCCACCAACAAGGTCACGATCACCATTGAAGAAGTTCGCGCACTGGTGTCGTTTTCCTACTTTTCGCCCTCAGCATCGTCCTATCGCGTCGTTGTCATCGAGGATGCAGACCGCATGACGGAGCGAACCTCGAACGTCTTGCTCAAGGCACTCGAGGAGCCGCCGCCGCAGACGGTCTGGGTCCTGTGTGCGCCTTCCACGGCCGATGTGTTGCCGACTATTCGCTCACGCACCCGGAGCGTTGTGCTCCAGGTGCCCAGTGCGGAAGATGTTGCCCGGCTGATAACGCAGCGCGAAGGTGTGGACCCAGAGTTAGCCGTGATGGCTGCTACCGAAGCTCAAAGCCATATCGGAATGGCAACCCGGCTTGCCACTGACGATGGAGCGAGATCTCGCCGTCAAACATCGATTGACCTCGCCCTCGGAGTGCACAGTGTGTCCGGAGCTGTGGCGGCAGCAGCTCAGTTGCTCGCGATAGCCCAGGAGGATGCTCAGGCACTGGGGGAGCGCAATGACCAGGCCGAGCGTGATGCCCTATTGACCTCACTCGGGGTGGCCCCCGGTGGCGCTGTCCCCAGTGCACTGCGATCCCAGGTGAAAAGCCTCGAGGACGATCAGAAGAGAAGGAAGACCAGAAGCCTTCGCGACGCGATTGATCGCATCATGGTCGATGTGATGTCTGTTCTCAGAGATGTCCTGATGGTTCAGGTGAACGCAGGCGTTGGGACCATTAATGTCTCTCACGCCCAGGCAATTGAGCTCAGGGCCCACCAGACCACTCCTGAGGTGACGTTGGCCGCGCTGGATGCTGTGCGCGAGGGGCGCGAGCGGGTTGCCCACAACTCCCCGCCGCTGCTGGTACTCGAAGCGTTGCTGATTTCCCTAAGTCCCAGCGTGAGCGGTCGCGTGTGAGAGGGGCCATCGCGGTTGCCGCAACCCTCGCCTTCGCTCTTTCTGGATGCCAGGGTGGGTCCCATTCGAGCACCGAGGCCAGTAGCGACCCACTCGATCGCTATATGAGCCAAGAGCTCGAATGGTCGGAGTGCGGCGCGGGAGCGCTCTGCGCTGTGGCCCTTGTCCCCTTGGATTGGGATAACCCGGGAGTCGGCGCCGATGTTGAATTGGCTCTCTCCAAGTTTGAGGCAACTGGTCGATCTCAGGGTTCGCTTTTTGTGAACCCTGGCGGCCCTGGGGCCAGTGGATACGACTTTGTCTTGGACTCTGTGGACTTCGCCGTCTCTGATTCATTGCGAGAATCCTTCGACGTCATTGGCTGGGACCCGCGAGGGGTCAATTTTTCCAGTGCAGTGTCGTGCGCGGAGACCGATGAGGACCTCGATCATTTCTTCTTTGGTGAGCTTGACGCCGAAGCGGACACCCCTGAGTGGGACGCTGAACTGTTGGAAGAGTCCATCCGTTTTGGTCAGGAGTGTCTTGCGAATACGGGAGAGCTCCTCGAGTTCGTTGACACGTTGTCAACCGTGAGGGACCTCGATCTGTTGCGAGCGCTCGTCGGCGATGATGAGCTGAACTACCTGGGTTATTCCTACGGGACTCTGATCGGTGCTCTCTACATCGACACTTTTCCGGGGAACGTGGGGCGAATTGTCCTTGACGGGCCTGTTGATCCGGGAGCGAGCCAGTTTGATCTCGTGCTCAATCAACACATCGGTTTCGAGGAGGCCCTTGTGGCATATCTCGAGGATTGTGACCTCAGTGGTTCGTGCCCGTTTGAGGGAACATTGACCGAGCGACTGCAGTCCGTGTCTGATCTCTATGACCGTTTTGAGCAAGACCCGATCCGACATTCGGACGGCAGGCTCGTGGACGATGGGATGTTGCGCACCGCGATGGTGACAACCCTGTATTCCCAGTCCAGTTGGCCTTTCTTGGGCCGCATGTTTGCAGAGCTGCAAAACGGTGTCACCGACACCGCGATGTTCCTCGTCGACTTCTATTACGACCGAGACAACGGCGTCTATCAGGACAACTCAATGGAAGCTTTTATAGCGATTAACTGTCTGGATTACCCCGTTGAGTCGGATCCAAGTGTCCTCGAGGCACAGGCACAGCAGCTGCGCGACGCTGCCCCCTACACGGCACGACCCAGCGGAACGGGTGACTTGGTCTGCGAGAACTGGCCCTTTGCGCCCAAGCTAAACAAAGGCCCGGTTCGAGGGGAGGGCGCTAACCCCGTCGTCATCTTGGGCACTACTGGGGACCCCGCAACCCCCTATAACTGGTCTGTTTCGCTGAATGAGCAGCTGGAGAATTCGGTGTTGTTGACTCTGGTGGGAGAGGGCCACCTCGCCTATGACGAGCGGGTTACCTGCATCAATGACCCAGTGGACACCTATTTCCTCACCGGGGAAGTCCCACAGGATGGGTTGCGCTGCGACGCCTGAGGCATATCTGCCACACCCTGGCCAAGTCGGCTACCATATGGTGTTCCCCTTTGCGGGGGTTCGCCGCCTTAGCTCAGTTGGTAGAGCGTCTCACTCGTAATGAGAAGGTCGCGGGTTCGATTCCCGCAGGCGGCCCCACATAAAGGGTGAAAAGTCATGATTTCCATGGCGTAACTGGCTAAATCCACGGAGTGAACTGTTGGTGAACAGTCTCCAGGGGACGGGAGTTTGTCTCCGCCTATCCGTCAGAATATGGGCATGGCGACATTGCCCATCCGAGTGGTAGCGGAATTTCTGGGAACAGCACTCCTGGTCGCTGTCGTCGTGGGCTCGGGGATCATGGCGCAAACACTGAGCTCCGATACCGGGGTGAGTTTGCTGCTCAACCAGCTAGCCACAGTCTTGGGTTTGGGTGTCTTGATTGTCGTGTTAATGCCGGTCTCTGGTGCTCACCTGAACCCAGTGGTGAGCCTGGCTTTCCTCGCCAGGCGAGAGCTCAGCCTGCGTGATGCCCTGTCCTATATTGCAGCTCAACTCAGCGGAGGGGTCGCCGGGGTAGTACTTGCCCACATCATGTTTGGTCGGGTTCTCCTGGAGATTGCGACCAACGAGCGCCTTGTGGCAGGAACATTTGTCGCCGAAATTGTGGCAACCTCCGGGCTCATCGCGATAATTCTTCTTCTGGTGGGTGAGGGCCGGGCAGCCTTAGTGCCGCTGGTGGTTCCCGCATGGATTGGCGCGGGATACGTGTTCACGTCATCGACATCTTTTGCCAACCCCGCGGTGACACTGGGGCGCATGTTCACCGATACTTTCACCGGCATTTCGCCGCTGTCGGGCCTGGGTTTCATTGCAGCTCAAGTTCTCGGCATGGTGGTTGCACTCGTACTTGTAAGGTCCCTGTTGGAGTCTCGAAAGGACACAGTCTGATGTCACATAAACCCGCCGTGTTGTTCGTGTGTGTTCACAACGCAGGTCGATCCCAGATGGCGGCCGGGTATCTCCAGCATCTTGCGGGTGACCGCATCGAGGTGATGAGCTCGGGAAGCGCTCCGAAGGACCAGATCAACCCTGTGGCAGCCGAGGTGATGCTCGAAGAGGGAATCGACATTCGGCACAACGAGCCCAAGATCCTGACCGATGAGCAGGTGCAAGCCAGCGATGTCGTGATCACCATGGGGTGTGGGGATGCGTGCAAGTTTTATCCCGGAAAGCGCTACGAGGACTGGCAGCTCGATGATCCCGCCGGACAGGACGCTCCCGCGGTTCGCATAATTCGCGATGACATCCGCGCGCGGATTGAAGCACTCATCGCTGAACTGCTCGATTAGGCGAGCATCTCACTGGGCGGTCTTGGTCAACCCGCGTGAGGTGGATATGATGGCGCGAACACCTCATCGCCGACGTGGTCGTGGGCGGTGCCCTACGTCGAAAGAGTAGAGATGACGAACCGCCCGTGGCTTGATCACTATCCCGCCGGTATCGATCCGGTTCTTCAAGAAATCACTCTGCCTCACATTCCAGCCCTGGTGAGGCGCGCATCGGCGGAGTACGCCAACACGCTGGCGTTCACGCAGGTGATGGCTAATGGCATGAACGGTTCGTTGAAGTATCGCGATATCGACGCCCACTCCGATAACTTCGCCGCGTATCTGAGAGAAGTTGTGGGACTCACGCAGGGGGACCGCGTAGCGGTGCAGATTCCCAACTCCCTGGCGTACCCCATTGTTGCTTTCGGTGTGATGAAGGCCGGGCTGGTGTTGGTCAACACCAACCCGCTCTACACCCGCTCAGAAATGATTCACCAGTTCAAGGACTCAGGAGCTAAGGCCTTGGTCGTCAGCGATATGTTCGCTGACCGTCTACCCGACGTCCTTCCCCAGACTGACATTGACACCGTCGTTACGGTGCGCATCACCGAGTTCTTTAGTCCCGTCGTCGCCGGCGTGATTCGACTGGTGCAAAAAGTCTGGTCGCGTACCCTGCCCGCGATCAAGGTCCCGCACACGTCGTTCCAGGCCGCGCTGAAAGAGGGCGAGAAGCACTGCAACAAAGCCCAGGTTGAGGCCTACCTCGAGGGCGTTGGGCCCGACACTCTTGCTGCTCTGCAATACACCGGAGGAACCACAGGTGTGTCCAAGGGTGCGATGCTCTCGCACGGAAACCTTGTTGCCAACACGCTGCAGCTGTTGCAGATGAATGGTGAATTCATCGTTCCCGGTAAGGAAACAGCTCTCACAGCGCTCCCGCTGTACCACATCTTCGCTTTCACGGTGAATTTGATGGGCTTCTATCACGTGGGGGCGAGGAACCTCTTGATTCCTACTCCAAGGCCACCGAGCAACCTCAAGCGCGCATTCGAGAACTACAAGATCACGTGGACTACGGGTGTGAACACGCTGTTCAATGCCCTGCTCAATGAGCGGTGGTTCTCCGACAGCCCTCCGAAGCACCTGAAGGCCTCTGCTGCAGGCGGAATGGCGTTGCACGAATCAGTGGCGAAGCGCTGGCGCGAGATGACCGGTACTCCGATCGTCGAGGGTTACGGTCTGACCGAGTCGTCTCCTGTCCTCTCCTTCAACCCCTTGGGTGGAATGTTTAAGGACAACAGCATTGGAATTCCTGTTCCCTCGACAGAGATGGCCTGTGTCGATGAGAAGGGTAAAGAAGTTCCCGTGGGTGAGCCCGGTGAGTTGATTGCCAAGGGCCCCCAAATCATGCAGGGGTACTGGCAGCGGCCCGATGAAACCAAGGCCACCATCAAAGATGGCTGGCTGTACACCGGTGACATCGCCCAAATGGACTCCGATGGGTACTTCACCATCGTGGACCGCAAGAAGGACATGGTCCTCGTGAGTGGATTCAACGTCTACCCCAATGACGTTGAAGAAGCGATTGCCGCGGTTCCCGGGGTCCTCGAGGTGGGCGTCATTGGTGTCCCCGATGAGAAATCGGGCGAAGCCGTTCGGGCTTTTGTGGTCGCTTCGGCCCCTGCTCCCAGCGTCGAGACGATTGTGGCGCACTGCCGCGAAACCCTCTCGGCGTACAAGGTTCCCTCCAGCATCGTCTTCGTCGATGAGCTCCCCAAGAGCCCGATTGGCAAGATTCTGCGTCGCGAACTGCGCGACCAGGTGATGTCCGCATCCACATCGACGAAGGGCGCGTAACCATGATTGAGTCCCTGATTATTCTGGCCGAGAGCACCAATGAGGCCACGGTCGTCAACGAATTCGAAGAGACCCTGCTCAGGATCTTCATCGTGGTCATCATGTTCGGTCTGGGCGCAGGCCTCACCCCCAAAGATTTCGGGTTGGCGCTGCGCAGGCCATGGGGCCTCATCATCGGGTGGGTGACGCAGTTTGGCATCATGCCCTTTGTCGCCTACATCCTGATTACGACGGTGCTCTTTCCCTTTTCTCCACCCGGAGAGATGGCATGGATTGCCCTGGGTGCGCTGATCATGGGAAGTGTTCCGGCAGGAACAACCTCCAACCTGTTTACGTACTTCTCCAAGGGAAACCTGGCGTTGAGCTTGACGATGACGGTCAACTCGACGCTGTGGGCGTTCATCATGACCCCCGCGGTCATCCTGCTGTACTCCAATTTCCTCAACTTGGATGGGGCAGTATCCATTGATCCGATTGAGCTCGCCACGGTGATTTTGGGACTTGTCGTTCCCGTAGCACTGGGAATGTTGGTCCGCCGGTTGAGCTCCAACGTCGGCGCGGTTCTCGAACTCGTCGGTGGGGCATTCGGAGTTCTGTTTATTCCATTCCTGATCATCATTTGGGTGCCACGGAACTGGCAGCTGCTGCTGTCGACAGAATGGCCGACCTACGCTGTGGCCATCGGGCTTGGACTTGTGGGCATTTTCACCGCATACGCCATCGCGCGCCTGATTAGGGTGCACCCGATGAATGCGAGAACTATCGGCCTGGAGACCGGAATCCAGAACGGCCCCCTGGCCATCGCGGTGATCATCGCGATTTATCTCGACACGGACCACGTGGACGAGATTTTGCTGGTTCCCGCTCTCTATTCGCTCTTCATCGTGATTGTCTCGACGTTGGTGACCTTCTGGTTCCGCCGGGCAAACCTGGCCGAGGAGCAAAAGATTCCGAACCTGCTCTAGGGCAGGCACAAGGCGGCTAACCTGGGCGAGTGTCATCTCGCCCAGGCTTAGAGCCGCGCTACCTGTTGCCGTTCACGCTCAGTATCGTGTCCGGTTCAATGGTTGCCCTACAGTCGCGCATTAACGGCGAGCTGGGCCTCGCACTTGGCAATGGCTCCATTGCGGCCCTGTTTTCTTTTACCAGCGGGCTGCTGGTCCTGAGCCTTGCGGTCGCCTTGAGCGCCAGGGCTCGGGCGGGTCTTGTTCAGGTGCGAGAGGACATCCGTGCAGGTCGTCTTCCCTGGTGGGCTGCAACCGGCGGTATCGGTGGGGGATTCCTGGTCCTGACTCAGGGAGTCTCCGCCGGGGTACTGGGCGTAGCACTCTTCACTGTTGCCGTCGTGACAGGTCAAACACTGGGTGCCATGACGATTGACACCCGCGGCTGGTTCGGGATTGCGAAAGTTCGCCTCAGTATCTGGCGCGTTCTCGGGGCCGTGGTCACCCTGGTTGGAGCGGGCGTTGCCCTCGATGTTTCATCCGGTTCTCTCGATGGTGTGGGCGTCGCTTTTGCACTTCCCGTTGTCGCGGGACTGGGAACCGGGTATCAGCAAGCAGTCAACGGTCGGATCAAGCGTCTCTCCGGCTCTGCGTTGACGGCGACGTTTCTTAACTTCTCCGTGGGAGCTTCCCTACTAGCTCTCATCACGGCGCTCTCGCTCCCCTTCACGGGTGGGCCCACGGGCATGCCCCAGAGTTGGTGGCTGTGGACCGGCGGGCTTGTGGGCACGATATTCATCGCTATTCAGGCCACCACCGTGGGGACCATCGGGGTCTTGGGGTTGGGTGTGAGTCTCGTCACCGGGCAACTTCTGGGATCGATTGTTCTGGACCTGGTGGCCCCGGTGACCTCGTCAGATATCCACCCGGCGACGATTATCGGCGCACTGATTACCTTGGTCGGCTCGGTGTTGGTGACGCTGGGGCGGAAAACTTAGGAGCTGTGTTCCTCAAACTCCAGGGCCAGTGAGTTCATGCAGTAGCGCTGACCTGTGGGAGTTCCGATGGCGTCATCGAAAAGGTGACCCAGGTGTCCATTGCAGGCCGCGCAGACAACCTCTGTGCGCACGACCCCCAGACTGCGGTCTTCGTGGAGCTCGATGACTCCTGGAGCAATCGAGTCAAAGAACGAGGGCCATCCTGATCCTGATTCAAACTTGGTGTCGCTGGCGAAAAGTTCGTTGCCGCATCCCGCGCAGGAATACACCCCTGGGCGCTTTTCATCCAGAAGCGCCCCACTCCACGGTGGCTCGGTAGCGGCTTGGCGCAAGATCGCGAAGCGCTCGGGAGGTAGCTCTGCTTTCCACAGAGAATCGTCTTTCGTGATTTTCTCGACCATGGGGTGTCCTCGCCTCGGGGAGTGTGCAGATTCCCCCATTAAACTCGCCTCATGGCCACTCCATCGGTAATCCAGAAAACGTGGGGTGAATTCACACCTGACGATGTTTTCGAGATGGCTGTGCTGCGCTCCGAAGTTTTCTTCCTCGAGCAGAGAATCGACGAGGAAGAATTCGATGCTGCCGACCGTGATCCCTCCACGATTCACCTGTGGATTGCCGATGGCCAGGGGATGGCCGCGTATTTGCGCATCGTCCACCAGCCTGATTCAGGGCCGGATCATCACGGCATCCCCGACAGCCTGGGACGCATGGTGGTGCGCGCCACTGCCCGCGGGACGGGACTCGCCCAGGTGTTGATGGCTCGCGCACTGGAGATCGTGGGAGACAAGCCTCTGTATTTGCACGCCCAGGACTATGTAACCTCCCTGTATGCGAAGTTCGGATTTGTCGCAGAGGGCGATGTTTTTCCCGAAGCCGGTATTCCGCACGTTCTGATGGTGCGCTACCCCGATGCGTGAGGCCCTTGCGTTTCTCCTAGCGGCGAGTACGGGGCTCTCACCGGCCAGCGCGCCCGAATCTGCCTGCTCACTCGAGGACGTCTCTGTCACTTGGGGGTTTAAGGAATCGTTTCGCTCCTATATCTCCGGAGCCATAGCCAAGGGCTCATGGGAGGTCTCCGGTGACGTGGGGTATGCAACACCGAGTTTTGAGTTCACCGGTGGCACCGGCCACGTCATGCCCGATCGCACTGAGGCTGAGCTGAGTTTCACCGGAGACATCGTTTTTCGCGGACACGATGGAATTTTGGAGACGTCACTGGCGAACCCTGTCATCCTCGTGGAGGAGTCAAGGACAGCAGTCGTGATTGTTGATGTGACGGGTGACACCATGGACGAGGTCAGCGTAAGCGACACGGGGGTTGTTTTTGCCCGTGTGAGCTGGAGCTCAGGCGATGAGACGGTTGATAGCGAGGCCGGTCGGTGGAGGGTGAGGGATGCCGAGGTCACCCTGACGGAGGAAGGCTCGGCAGCCTTTGGCACCTATCCCGCGGGGGAACTGATGGATCCACTCTCCTGGGATATCAGCGTGACGCCAGGCTGTCTCGAGGAACCCTCGCGCTCCATCGGGTGGGTTCCTGGGGCGTTTGTCGCCGCGACACTGGGAGCCTCAGCCATCGCGCTTGCTATCCGGCGGGGTCGTAAATAGCGCGAGCCAAAGCGTCCATCACGGCCGGAGTCCTGGGTCCAAAACTGAGCACCTGGGAATCATCCATATCGACAAAGCGAAGGTTTCGGCCCGCGTTGGTCAAACCGATTGCGGGCTTGAGCGAGACGAGTTCCTGCGCCCCTCCCACGCTGGCAAGCCCATCCGACATCACCAAGATCAGATCAGGGTTCGCGGCAATGAGTGCCTCATCTGTCATCGGGCGAAGACCCGTCCATCCGGTCTCGGTGGCGATATCGATTCCACCCAAGCCCTCAATGAGATCACCCGCACCCGATTCCTGGCCAAAGAGGTAATAAATACCGTTGGCGCCGCGGATATAGAGGAACACCATGCGAAGCTTGTCCTCCCTCGCGCTGGGAACTGAACTGGCGATGGTGGCAAGCACTCCCTGGAGCTCTGACTCGATGCGAGTTGCAAGAGCCTCACCAGTGTCCGGCATGCCAAAAATGGCGGACACGGCTCGGGCCATATTTCCTGGCGCATCGAGTCCGGGTTCCTCTCGGACAAAGACGACGGCAATTCCGGCTTCACGCAGTTGCAGCACGACATCCAGAGGGCCGATTGTTCCATCGGTAATCAGAACATCGGGACGCAGCTCGAGGACTGACTCGGGAGAAATGGCGTGACCACTTCCCGTCACCACTGGAAGGTTCTCAACACCGGGGAAGTTGGTGGAGATATCGCGCCCCACCAATCGGTCCCCAAGGCCCAGGGCCCAGACCGTGGCGGCCAGTGAACCTGACATATCCAGAGCCAAGACTCGATCGGCCTGCTCGAGAGTGACGTCGAGCTCTCCGGAGAGCTCGCTCGATCGAATGGTCACCGGGAGATTCACTGCGGGGGCTTGGGTGATCGGCTCGATGGTGAGCTCACCCAGGAGAGCCGTGGAGGGTCCTACCCATTCCCGTGGGTTGTCGAGCCAGTCGATATCAGCGAGGCTGCCTCGATCGGCGACGGAGGATGCCGGGCCACCCGGCGCAGCGTAGGAGCCTGGTTGGCAGCCAGAGAGGACAAGGCTGAGGGCGAGAAGGGTCACTCCGCGCGAGGCCAGAGCAGAAATTTTCACAGTGTTCCTAGCGTAGTTGGCTAGCCCTCACGTGAGCTGTGCCGGCCTATCATGAAGGGACATGGCTAGTGCACAGACCCCCGAGACGGAGCTTTCCGGGGATGACATCGACATTCTCGAGTTCGAGAGGGTCCATTGGGGGGCATTTCCAAATAAAGAGTCTGCGGTGAGGGAACGCTTTGGTCTCTCGTTAGCTCGTTATTATCAGCGCGTGTATGCGCTCTGTCACACAGAAGCGGCCGTGCGCTACGACGCAGTATTAGTGCGCAGCTGCCTGGAGGCAGCGCAGAGTCGAAAAATGGGACAAGGAGGGTAGGGCCATGGCGCGATCGGGAGAACCCTCATTCCTGCCCGACCGTTTTGATGACGTCGACAAAGATTTCGCGTATGTGGGAACCCACCGTCGGCAGCGCTCATCCTGGTCACTGTTTGCTCCGGTGGGAATCGGCATTGCTGCCGTTGCCGTTCTTGTGCTGGCCGGAGTCTGGTTGGTCGATCGCAGCAATGACTCCCTCACATTGGACGCAAGCGAGATTCCCGTGATTTCTGGGGACGCTGGCGAAGAGGCAGCAGCTGATGAGCCGGTTGTCTTGGAGCCAGAAATTCCCGAGGAAGTTGTGGCCGTTACCGACCCAACCCAGATTGACACTGAAGGCCTCACTCTGACGGTGCTCAACGGCACTCCGACACAGGGCATGGCCGCTCGGGCCGTCGAAAGACTGGTCGTTGTGGGGTGGCCGGAGGCGACGGCGACGAATGCTGATGCCACGGACGTCGCGCAAAGTGTTGTGGCGTATAGTGAGGACGCCGATAAGGCCATCGCCATGGGAATTGCTCAGGAGTTGGACCTCGACGCGGACTCCGTTGTCCAAACAACTGCATATCCGGGCGCTCGCGTCACCGTGGTTCTCGGAGCCGACTACGTCGACACAGAGTCGACCTAATCTTCCTCTCCACCTATCCCTTGAATCGAAAAGGCAGTTCCTTCATGACAATCACGACCCGTTCACTTTTTGCCGGAGTAGCCATTGCTGCACTCGCGCTGACTGGTTGCGCCGCTGACGGTGCTGCGACCGATGACGAGGTAATCACAACGGAGGGAGGCGACACCGCCGAGGCCGTTGTCGACAATGCCACCGTTGCCGCCCTTACCGGTGAAGCGATTGAGGCTGGCAGCCTGTCCAGGCCTTCACTGGCTGCAAAGATTGACAACCACCCCTCCGCGCGGCCCCAGGTCGGGCTCGACGAGGCCGACATTGTCTTTGAGGAGCTCGTCGAAGGTGGCCTCACCCGTTACCTCGCCGTGTGGCACTCGACTCTTCCTGCAGAAATTGGTCCGGTTCGCTCGGTTCGACCCATGGACCCTGAGATTGTCAGCCCCTTCGGCGGAGTTTTCGCCTACTCGGGTGGTCAAGTTCGCTTTATCCAGATGATGCAGGAAGCTCCTGTCTACAACGCGATCCACGGTCAGCCTGACACGGCGGACACCTTCTATCGCACCAGCGCAAAGGTGGCCCCTCACAACGTCTTGGTGATGGCACCGGAGCTCATTGATCAGCACCTCGATCTTCCTGCCCCCGCTCAGCAGTTCTCCTACGCGCCCAGCATCGAAGAATCCACCGCCGTGGTTGCGGGTTCCGCTGTGACGTCGATGAACCCTCGCTTCAGCGGGTTCTCCAGCCCCTCGTGGGACTGGGATGGAACCCAGGGAACCTTCCTGCGTTTCCAGACCAACGGTGCAGCTGATTCAGCCTCCAGTGGCGTCCAGATTTTTGCCACCAACGTTGTTGTCCTCCAGGTGGGAATTGACGTCGTCGAGGACATCCCCACGACGCGTCTGGTCAACCAGGGCACCGGGTGGGTTGCAACCGGTGGCTCCATCGTGGAGATCAACTGGTTCAAAGCCAGCGCAGAGTCCCCGATTGTCTTGACGACAGCATCGGGTGATGAGGTTCTTCTGGGTGTGGGAAACACCTGGGTGCAGCTCATCCCGAATGACTCCTCAGACGTGGACGCTGGCGTTCTCACCATCAACTAGTCCGACACACTCCCGAAGTGCACTTGCACTCTCAGCCCGAGAGTGCCAAAATCAATTAGCACTCGTAACACGCGAGTGCCAATAGCTACAGAACACTAGACGTCCGGGAGGGACGAAAAACTGATGGCAAAAATAATTGCTTTTAATGAAGAGGCCCGTCGTGGTCTCGAGCGTGGGCTCAACACCTTGGCGGACGCCGTCAAGGTAACACTGGGGCCACGTGGTCGTAACGTCGTCTTGGAAAAGAAGTGGGGAGCCCCCACGATTACCAATGACGGTGTATCCATCGCCAAGGAAATTGAGCTGAGCGAGCCCTTCGAGAAGATCGGCGCAGAGCTGGTCAAAGAGGTTGCCAAGAAGACCGACGACGTTGCTGGGGATGGAACCACGACGTCTGTTGTTCTGGCTCAGGCTCTCGTGCGCGAAGGACTCCGTAACGTTGCTGCAGGCGCTGACCCCATCAGCCTCAAGCGCGGCATCGAGAAGGCCACCCAGGCTGTCTCTGACGCTCTGTTGAAGATTGCCAAAGAGGTCGAGACCAAGGAAGAAATTGCCGCCACTGCGTCAATCTCTGCAGCTGACCCCGCTATCGGAGCCCTGATTGCGGAAGCAATCGACAAGGTCGGCAAGGAAGGTGTGGTCACTGTTGAAGAGTCCAACACCTTCGGCACCACCTTGGAGCTCACCGAGGGTATGCGCTTTGACAAGGGATACCTCTCCGCCTACTTCGTGACGGACCCTGACCGTCAAGAAGCAGTCTTCGAGGACCCCTACATCCTGATCGCAAACCAGAAGATCTCCGCAATCAAGGACCTTCTGCCGATCGTGGACAAGGTTATTCAGTCCGGTAAGCAGCTCTTGATCATTGCTGAAGACGTCGAGGGCGAAGCACTCGCCACCTTGGTCGTCAACAAGATCCGTGGCATCTTCAAGTCCGTCGCCGTCAAGGCTCCCGGCTTTGGAGACCGCCGCAAGGCCATGCTCCAGGACATCGCCATCCTCACCGGTGGTCAGGTCATCTCTGAAGAGGTCGGCTTGAAGCTCGAGAACATCGAGCTCGACATGCTCGGTCGCGCCCGCAAGGTGGTTGTCACCAAGGACGAGACCACGATCGTGGAGGGCGCCGGAGAATCCGACGCCATCGCAGGTCGCGTGAAGCAGATCCGCCAGGAAATCGAGAACACCGATTCCGACTACGACCGTGAGAAGCTCCAGGAGCGTCTCGCCAAGTTGGCCGGTGGTGTTGCCGTGATCAAGGCAGGTGCCGCTACCGAAGTTGAGCTCAAGGAGCGCAAGCACCGCATCGAAGATGCTGTGCGTAACGCCAAGGCAGCCGTGGAAGAGGGAATCGTCGCCGGTGGTGGCGTGGCCCTGATCCAGGCAGGCAAGAAGGCTTTCGACAACCTCAAGCTTGAGGGTGACGAAGCGACCGGTGCCAACATCGTCAAGGTTGCCATTGACGCTCCGCTGAAGCAGATCGCCATCAACGCAGGGCACGAGCCCGGTGTTGTTGCCGAGCACGTGCGCGGACTCAAGGTCGGCTGGGGCCTCAACGCTGCTACCGGAGAGTATGTTGACATGCTCGCTGCCGGCATCGCTGACCCCGTCAAGGTGACCCGTTCCGCTCTGCTGAACGCAGCATCGATCGCAGGTCTCTTCCTCACCACCGAGGCTGTCGTCGCTGACAAGCCGGAGCCTGCTGCTCCGCCTGCTGGCGACCCATCCGGTGGCATGGGAGGCATGGACTTCTAAGTCCAGATCTCGTCGAGTGTGGGGCGTTCTCCTTCGGGAGGCGCCCCACACTCCGTTAACGCTGGAAAAGCCTGGCGTTTGCTATTTCCATATCGCGATAGTGGGTTCCCGCGGCGGCCAGGGCCTGGGTGAGCGCCTGCAGGTTGGCCTCTACCGCGCTCTGCGTCGCTCTCCAGGACTCGTGCACACCCAGGAACGCGGTCGCGGCAGGGCCGCTCCAGCTGCCTCCCAGTGCATGGAGCTGGCTATTCAGGGTCTGAACTTCGCTGTGTAATCGAGCGATGGTGGCGCGGGCGTGAGATGCAGCGCTGAGGACGGCATCGCTATCGACGGTGTATCGGGTCATGGCTCTCCTTGGTTGGTGGAGAGTGACCCTAGAGCCACACCGGGTGGTGACTCCGCGTCGGGCGAGAAGGTAGCGGAAACTCGCTAGCGAGACTGGCTGGGGACAAGGGGAAGCGAAACCCGGAAGGTTGCCCCACCGCCTGGGGTTTCTTCCACCCGAATAGATCCCCGATGGCGCGTGACGATCGTGTCGACAATGGCCAGGCCCAGACCTGAACCTCCCGTTTCTCGTGCCCGGGAGGTGTCGGCGCGAAAGAGCCGTTGGAAGATCTTGTCCCGCAGTTGAGGGGGAATTCCCTCGCCATGGTCTACGACGCTAACCACGCCGCGCGCCGGGTGCGATTCTCGCTCCACGACCAGCTCGATGGGGGCGTCATCCGGGCTGAACCGGAGGGCATTTTGCAAGAGGTTGGCAAGAACTTGGCGAATCTTGTTTTCTTCGGCGCTCAAGGTAATGGGCTCGAGTGTGCTGGGATCGCGCACCAGCTCCCCTTCGCTCCACAGCGTCACGGTGCGCCCCGGTGCACTCGCTGCCGCATCAAGGGCCGCGTCGTGGGCGAGGTTCACCAGGTTCACCGGACCCACTTCGAGAGGTTTCGCTTCATCAAGGCGGGCAAGCTCCAAAAGGTCTGTCACCAGCGTTGTCATACGCTCAGCTTCTTTTTCAATCCGCTCCATGGCTTGGGCGACGTCCGCTTTCTTGGTCAGCGCACCCATGCGGTAAAGCTCCGCATACCCGCGCACGGAGACCAGCGGAGTGCGCAGCTCATGGCTTGCATCTCCGATAAAGCGGCGCATCTGCTCGATGGTGTCGGCGCGATCCGCGAAGGCCCGGTCAATGCGCGAGAGCATGGTGTTGAGTGAGCGCGTCAGGCGCCCGACTTCAGTGTTGGGGGTTGCTCCACCCAAGCGCTGGGAGAAATCCCCTCCGGCAAATCTGGCCGCTGTGAGTTCAACTTCCCGGAGCGGACGAAACGTGGTGGTGACTAAGAAACGGGTCAAGATAGCGCTGAACAACACCGCGGCGAGACCGAAAAGGAAAAAGATGGTTGCAAAGCGACCGACGGTTTCGGTGGACTCGGCCATGTTCACACCGATGATCAGGGTTGCCTTTTCCTCGGTCATGTCAGCCTCGTGGACAATCCGCAGGCTGTAGGAATGCAAACGCCATTCGGTGTTGCGATCGATACTGTCCACCATGAAATATGGCGCGTTGTTGAGCACGAAGCTTTCTGTCACAGTGCTGACATCAGGTTGGTAGTCTGCGTTGCCGGGATCTAGGTTGCTCGCCAGGACATCTCCTTCTGCAGAGACCGCGGCAATGAAATAGTCACTGCGGGAACCGGTTTGTCCGGTCGTGTCGAAGGTGGCGAAATCGGCAGTCCGCAGGTTTGCGGGAAGCCCCAGGGCCACCTCGTCAATCTTGCGATCGACCTCGTCGAGCAGATACTGCTGAACAGTGGTCATGGTTCCCACCCCGATGCCAAAAAGACCGAGGGTGATGACAATGACTGTCACCCCGGTGATTTTTGTCCTCAGTGAGGTCGATTCCCACCACTGGTGCAGCCGAGCGAGCATCGGGTCTGGGGCTAGCCCTTGTCAGACTTCAGCATGTATCCAAACCCACGCTTGGTCTGGATGATGGGCTCTTCCGTGTGGGGGTCAAGCTTGCGGCGAAGATACGAGACGTAGCTCTCGACGATGCCCGCATCGCCATTGAAGTCGTATTCCCAGACGTGGTCGAGAATCTGAGCCTTGGAGAGGACCCGGTTGGGGTTGAGCATCAGGTACCGCAGGAGTTTGAATTCGGTGGGTGAGAGGTCTATGGGGATTGAGCCCAAGAAGACCTCGTGGGTGTCTTGGTCCATGCTGAGGTCTGCCACCCGGATAAGGGCGTCGTCTTCTTCGTTCAGCGTGCGGCGAAGAATTGCTTTGATGCGCGCCACAATTTCGTCCAAGCTAAAGGGCTTGGTCACGTAGTCGTCGCCGCCCACTGTGAGCCCGGTGATCTTGTCCTCGGTGGAGTCTTTGGCTGTGAGGAACAGGATGGGGCAGGTGTACCCGCTGGCCCGGAGGCGCTTGGTCACACCAAAGCCGTTGATGTCGGGCAACATCACGTCGAGCACAATCAAGTCAGGCTCTTCTTCGAGCACTGCGGAAATCGTTTGGGCGCCGGTTCCTACCGCGCGCACCATGAAGCCTGCGAAGCGCAGACTGGTCGTGAGGAGGTCCCGAATGTTGGGCTCATCATCGACAACAAGAATCTTGGGTCCATCAGCCATGATTCTATTATCTGGGAGATCGCTGAATGTTGTCTGACAGAAACTTTGGCACTTTCTGTGTCACTTCCGCGGCGTCCATAATCGTGTAGCCATAACCCTGTTCGGCAAGGAAACGCTGGCGATTCAGCGCAAAATCCTGATCGACCGTGTCCCGTGCGACCAGGGTGTAAAACAGTGCCGGACGCCCATCCGCCTTCGGGCGAAGAATTCGTCCCAGACGCTGTGCTTCTTCCTGCCGGGACCCAAAGGAACCCGAGACCTGAATTGCGACCGATGCCTCCGGAAGATCAATAGAGAAGTTGGCCACCTTCGAGACCACGAGTCGCGTGATGGCACCACTGCGGAAAGCCTGGTACAGCTCCTCGCGATCGGGCACAGGTGTGTCCCCGGTAATCATGGGAATCTCAAGGCCCTCGGAGAGGGCTTCGATCTGCTCAAGGTACGTCCCGATAATGAGGGTGGGGTCATCCGGGTGGAGAGCCAATAGCTCCGAGACCAGGGCGCTCTTGGAGGGGGACGTGGAGGCAAGACGGAATCGTTCTTTGTCGGTGCTCGAGGCGTATTCGAGTCGTTGCGCCGCGGGCAGCTCCAGCCGGATCTCCACACACGTGGCCGGGGCGATATAGCCCTCGGCTTCCAGCTGCTTCCAGGGGACATCGAAGCGTTTTGGTCCAATCAGGCTGAAAACATCGCCCTCTCGACCGTCTTCTCGCACCAGGGTTGCCGTGAGGCCCAGGCGACGCCTGGCTTGCAGCTGAGCCGTCAATTGGAACACTGGCGCGGGAAGCAAGTGAACCTCGTCGTAGACCACGAGGCCCCAGTTCTTTGCATCCAGGATCCCCAGGTGGGCAAACTCGCCTTTGCGCTTGGCGGCCATGATGCTGTAGCTCGCGATCGTGACGGGCTTTATTTCCTTCACGCTGCCCGAATACTCACCAATCTCATCCTCGGTCAGCGAGGTGCGAGCAAGCAGCTCTGCTCGCCACTGGCGAGCAGAGACCGTGTTTGTCACCAAAATCAGCGTGGTGGTATCGAGCTCCGCCATCACGCCAGCGCCGACTAGCGTTTTCCCCGCTCCACAGGGCAACACCACAACCCCTGAGCCACTCGCGGCAAAGCGCCGCACAGCCTCAAGTTGGTAATCGCGCAGAGACCATTCCCCGGCGGTCAGCCCGATGTCGTGGGGTTCTCCTTCGGTAAAGCCAGCGTGGTCTGCAGCGGGCCAGCCCTTTTTGAGCAGTTCCTGTTTGATCAATCCCCTCGACCAGGCGGCCAGCGGGAAGCGTCCCTGATCGTCGCGCTCTCCTAAAAGCTCTGCGATTTTCTGTGTCCTGGTGATTTCGGCCTCGATGGTCGGGTTCTCGCAGGCAATGAAGAGATTCTCGCCCTCGCGGGTGATTTCGATCTGGCCGTAGCGGCGAATGGTGTCAGAAATTTCGTCGACGATGCCGGGAGGAAGGGGAAACTTCGAGTGCTCCTCCAGCGTGGCGATGATCTCCTCCGCGGTATGACCGGCGGCGCGAGCGTTCCACAACCCTAAGCGCGTGATGCGGTAGGTGTGCATGTGCTCGGGGGCGCGCTCGAGTTCGGCGAAGACTGCCAAAGCGTGACGGGCTGCATCCGCGCTGGGGTTTTGCACCTCCAGCAGGACAGTCCGGTCGCTTTGAACAATGAGGGGACCGTCGGGATTCATAACCAGCCAGTCTACGGGGCTCTGCTGAGGCCTAACTCTCCGTCCACGCTCGAATACTCGTGATGTGGGACACCGGAATGGTTTTTTCTACGGCGTGCTTGATCTCGACGCCTCGGAGTCGACCCGCACTCAGCGCGCGGGGTTCCATGACGATGGTGATCTCCGTGCCATCCGGCATGGTGACCACGATCTCCAGAGGAGTCTTGGTTTCTGTGGCGACCTCGATGATGCTTTGGAACCCAGCGGGCACCCCCTTCGCAGCCGCTTCAGCCGCGTTGCGCACAAGCTGCGCGACAGCCTCGAGGCGCTTGCTCTCCAGCGTCTCAGGGTCATCCTCTGGCACGGGGGCAGATTCGTTCTCTGGCTGCCCTCCCGAATTCATCAGGAGTGCCGGATAGGAAGCACCCAACAGCGTCGAATGGACCCGCTCTGCAGGCCAGGAGCAGACCAGTTCGTGGTCGCCGTGTCGGGTCAACCCCAAGACCACAAGGCCTGGGTCGGAGAGTAACTCCTGGGCGAGCGTA
>Ga0209654_1001119_pt1 | contig 22378 bp, 18 predicted proteins | sample SaaInl1SG_22_DNA_FD_184646 | JGI IMG/M metagenome (GOLD analysis project Ga0209654, IMG submission 184646) | Marine microbial communities from expanding oxygen minimum zones in the Saanich Inlet - ESP_161SG_22_DNA (SPAdes) (version 2) | ecosystem: Environmental > Aquatic > Marine > Intertidal... | reverse complement strand
TGTGGTTTGCCGCTAAAATTTACCGTGTAGGAATTTTGATGTATGGAAAAAAACCAACGTATAAAGAACTTTTTAAATGGTTGAAATATTAATTTTAATAGAACATTATTAATGCATACTAACTCAACAACAGATGTCTAGAATATTAATCATTGAAGATGAAGCCTCCATCCGTCGGGTTCTAGTAAAAATCCTATCGGAAGAGAATCCGCAGTACCAAGTTTTTGAAGCCGAAGATGGTCTGATTGGCACTGAAATGATCAAGAAAGACGATTTTGATTTGGTGTTATGTGATATTAAAATGCCTAAAATGGATGGTGTTGAAGTTTTGGAAGCTGTCAAAAAAATTAAACCTGAAATTCCTATGGTTATGATATCGGGTCATGGCGATTTGGATACAGCAGTGAACACCATGCGCATGGGTGCTTTTGATTATATATCAAAACCCCCCGATTTAAACCGATTGTTGAATACCATTCGAAATGCACTAGACCGCAAGCAATTGGTGGTCGAAAATAAGCGACTCAAACGGAAAGTGAGCAAGCAGTATGAAATGGTTGGGAACTCAACTGCAATTGAAGCGATCAAGTTAATTATTGACAAAGTGGCGCCTACTGAAGCCCGCGTTTTAATAACGGGACCTAATGGTACTGGAAAAGAATTGGTAGCTCACTGGTTACATCAAAAAAGTGACCGTTCCAATGGACCTATGATCGAAGTGAATTGTGCGGCAATCCCTAGTGAGCTTATTGAAAGTGAGTTGTTCGGACACATCAAAGGGGCGTTTACAAGTGCTAACAAAGATCGTTCAGGTAAATTTGAAGTGGCTAATAAAGGAACTATTTTTCTGGATGAAATAGGAGATATGAGTTTGTCGGCACAAGCAAAAGTACTTCGAGCCTTACAAGAAAGCCGCATCCAACGTGTTGGGAGTGATAAAGACATTAAAGTTGATGTACGGGTTATTGCAGCCACCAATAAAAACCTTAAAAAAGAAATACAAGAAGGGCGTTTTCGAGAAGATTTGTACCACCGATTGGCAGTTATTCTAATTAAAGTGCCTCCTTTAAATGATCGTAGAGATGACATCCCTGTTTTAGTCGATTATTTTGCACATAAAATCGCCTCAGAACAAGGAACCGCTAAAAAGAGTTTTTCATCAGAAGCCCTTAAATTACTTCAGGCTTATGATTGGACAGGTAATATTAGGGAGTTACGGAATGTTGTTGAACGTCTGATTATTCTCGGAGAAACAAAAGTTACAGATTCAGATGTAAAGTCATTTGTTAGTAAGTAAAAATATTTATATTATTATTAACGCTTTCATTTATTAGAACGTTTAGCTTTACCCTTACAAAATACAAACACATGAAACATTTAGCACTCCTTATTTTCTGTTCTTTAATGCTCAATTTGAATGCGCAATTGGATGCAGATTATATTAAAACATTTTATAAAAATTCCTTAACCAATGGACAAAGTTATCAATGGTTAGATTATTTATCCAATGAAATTGGAGGGCGTCTATCAGGCTCCTTGAATGCTGAATTGGCGGTAGAATACACAAAAACAGAGTTAGAAAAATTAGGTCTTGATCGTGTTTGGTTGCAACCTGTGATGGTGCCAAAATGGGTGCGTGGTACTCCTGAATTTGCTTACATAGAAACAGCACCTGGAAAAACCATATCAGTCAATATTTGTGCTTTGGGGGGGTCGGTTGCTACACCTCTTCAAGGGGTTAAAGCAGAAGTTATAGAGGTGCAAGGACTGGAAGAATTAAAGGCTTTCGATCGAAAAGAGGTAGAAGGTAAAATTGTATTTTTCAACCGTCCGATGCAAGCGGATTTGATTCATACGTTTGAAGCCTATGGCGGTTGTGTCGATCAACGCTACAGTGGGGCTAAAGAAGCCGGGAAGTTAGGGGCAGTTGCAATGATTGTTCGCTCTATGAACCTAAGATTGGATGATTTACCGCATACAGGAGCGATGTCTTATGGAGATTTGCCTGTTTCTAAACGAATTTCATCGTCAGCTATTAGTACCAATGATGCCGAAAAGTTAAGTGGTATGTTAAAGATCGATCCTAAGCTTAAATTATATATCAAACAAAGTTGTCGTCAGTTAAAGGATGTACAATCTTATAATGTGATCGGAGAAATTACTGGATCCCAATTTCCAGATGAAATCATCACTGTTGGAGGGCATTTAGATTCGTGGGATTTAGGAGATGGCTCTCATGACGATGGTGCAGGTTGTGTTCAGTCGATGGATGTATTACGCTTATTGAAAATTTCGGGAATTAAACCCAAACGAACCATTAGAGTTGTATTGTTTATGAACGAGGAAAATGGTTTGAGAGGTGGAAAGGCCTATGCCAAAGAAGCCACACAAAAAGGGGAGAACCATGTGTTTGCTTTAGAAAGTGACTCAGGAGGGTTTACGCCTCGTGGTTTTACTTTTGATGGGCCAGATTATAAAATTGATCAAATCATGCAATGGAAGCCTTTGTTTGAGCCTTACCTTATCCATTATTTCAAAAAAGGAGGGAGTGGTGCAGACATTGGACCTTTGAAAAAAAGTACGAATGTCTTGGCAGGATTGCGACCCGACTCACAGCGTTATTTTGATCATCACCATGCAGCGAATGATACCTTTGACGCGGTTAATAAACGCGAGTTAGAATTAGGAGCAGCTACCATGACTTCCTTGATTTATTTGGTTGATAAATATGGGTTAAATTCTATTGAAAAAACTCCTCAACTCAAAGATTAAATAGTTTATTTCACTAACTGAAAAATATATCCAAAAGAAATATTTCTTTGGTAAAAGAAAAATTCTTGTGAGGCAGAGTCGGCTCTAGAGTTTGTAGTTCGAATATTTGCCATGTCAATATAACCTGCTTTAAATTCTGTTTGTATAAAGAAGTGGTTAAATAAGGTTAGATTAACACCGGCCTTCAAAGATAATCCAAATCCTGCCAAATGAAATTCATCATTTTTTTCTTTAGAAAGTAAGGTCGAGTTGGTTTTTGGATAAAGGATTCCTGCACCAAAAGATTCGATTAAGTTTAGTTGTATTTTTTTAGAGTTCCATTTTAGATAGTCGCCAAGATTATCAACTCTTGAAATCTCAACATTGATATAGTTCAAACCATCCGTATGTTCAAATTCCAAAAAATCCTCATCAATGTAGATGTATTCATTGTTATACACACCATTAAACTCTGAAACAGGATTATTCAAATCAATATAGCCATCTATGGTTGCTGGTTGTTGTTCTACCATCACGTATTTCATGTGATCAAATCCCATAGAAAAATTCCAATTGTCATGAAAAAAATACCCTATTCTAGCAACAGTCTGCGGAATTGAGATGTTTGTAGGATTCAAATATACGTCTGCATCCCAAGGGGTTTGACGGTCTTTGGCTGCTACATTGTTAAGCGTAAAGTTATAATCATTTCCTTTAAAGGTGATGTCTGAATAACTGTATTGAGCTTTGTTCCATCCCCAGTAAAAATAGAGCTTCCCTTTGTTTTTGGTTTTAAAATTAAGTTCTGAGGGTGTCGTTTCAGTATGGTTTTCTTGTGAGTAACATTGGTTGCTAAATACAAACAAAGTGTAGATAGCTAGTAATTTATAAATCAATTTAATAAAAGTTAATGCTACGTCAAGTTGACGTAAAGTTTATTGGTTATTTTTCTAGGTAATCAAAATGCTAGAAAGCTGCTATTATTTTTGCATTAGAAGAATCAAAATTGATTGTAATAAATAATATGTCTATAGAATTTACAATGTGTAGTCTCAATAGTTTTTAATATTGCGTCAAATTGGTTTTTCTTATGGTTAATTTTAGTTGCTATCGGCAATTCATACTCAAATAACTAGTAATTTGAATATGAAATTAAAGTGAATTAATAGTATGTCTTATAGAGGTAAGGTTCGTTAGTAATTTTTCTAGATGATCGATGTGTAGCATGTTTGCGCCATCACTTTTTGCATTAGAAGGATCAAAATGTGTTTCGATAAACAAGCCATCAACATTATTGACGATGCCCGCACGGGCAATGGTTTCAATCATATCAGGGCGACCGCCAGTGACTCCGCTATTTTGGTTGGGTTGTTGTAAGGAGTGCGTTACATCTAAAACAGTAGGTGCAAAAGCACGCATTGTTGGGATGCCACGAAAATCAACAATCATATCTTGGTAGCCAAACATGGTTCCTCGATCTGTGATCCATGCTTTATCGTTTCCAGTATCTTTTACTTTTTGTACGGCATGTTTCATGGCTTCTGGACTCATAAACTGCCCTTTCTTTAAGTTTATAACTTTTCCTGTTTGAGCTGCTGCAACCACAAGATCGGTTTGTCTCACTAAAAATGCTGGAATTTGTAACACATCCACATATTGAGCTGCCATAGCTGCATCCGAAACTTCATGAATATCGGTAACAGTTGGGATGTCAAATGTTTCAGAAACTTTTCTAAGAATTTTTAAGGCCTTTTCATCTCCAATTCCGGTAAAACTGTCGATTCGACTGCGATTTGCTTTTTTAAAACTCCCTTTAAAAATATAAGGGATTTCCAAAGCGTCTGTAATTTTACATACTTTTTCTGCAATTTGAAGTGCCATTGTTTCGCTTTCAATCGCACAAGGTCCTGCCAACAAAAAAAAATTATCAGAAGAAGTGTGTTTTAATTTTGGAATATCTCGAAGATTCATTGCTGTAAATTTATACTGCAAATATAATCAAAATTAAAAGGTATTTTAAAATTAATAAGCAGTACAAAAGTCAGAAAATTAAATGTAACTTTGCACGCTTAAAACAAGGCACTTATGGCTAATGTAAAAAACATCGCAATTATTGCACACGTCGATCACGGAAAAACAACCTTGGTTGACAAAATTATGTATCACTGTCAACTGTTTCGTGAAAATCAAAATACAGGAGATTTAATTTTAGACAACAATGATCTTGAAAGAGAAAGAGGGATCACAATCACGTCCAAAAATGTTTCTGTTGTTTATAAAGACACTAAGATCAATATTATAGATACGCCTGGTCACGCCGATTTTGGTGGTGAAGTAGAACGCGTTCTTAATATGGCAGATGGTGTGTTGTTGTTAGTAGATGCTTTTGAAGGGCCAATGCCTCAAACGCGTTTTGTACTGCAAAAAGCGATTAACTTAGGATTGAAGCCTTGTGTGGTGGTCAATAAAGTTGATAAAGAAAACTGTACTCCAGATGAGGTGCATGAAAAAGTGTTTGACTTAATGTTTGAATTAGGTGCAGAAGAGTGGCAGTTAGATTTCCCAACGGTTTATGGATCTGCCAAAAATAATTGGATGAGTGAAGACTGGAAAGAGGAAACAAGCAATATCGAACCTCTGTTAGATATGGTAATTGAACACATTCCATCTCCAAAAATTCCAGAAGGAAATACTCAAATGTTAATTACATCTTTGGATTTCTCATCTTTTACAGGACGTATTGCTATTGGACGATTGACTCGTGGTGAATTAAAAACAGGTCAACAAATTTCGTTAGTAAAACGCGATGGAAGCATTGTAAAATCCAAAATTAAAGAACTGCATGTTTTTGAAGGCCTAGGAAGAAAAAAAATTGATGCAGTTCAGACAGGGGATATTTGTGCGATTGTTGGACTCGAAGGATTTGAAATTGGCGATACAGTTGCCGATATTGAAAATCCAGAGGGTTTAAAAACAATTGCAATTGATGAGCCAACAATGAGTATGTTATTTACAATTAACGACTCTCCATTTTTTGGAAAAGATGGAAAGTTTGTAACGTCTAGACATATTAAGGAGCGTTTGAATAAAGAATTAGAGAAGAATTTAGCACTTAGAGTTCATGAAACGGATAGTGCCGATAAATTTATGGTATTCGGTAGAGGTGTCTTACACTTGTCGGTACTCATCGAAACGATGCGTCGTGAGGGGTATGAATTACAAATCGGACAACCACAAGTAATTATTAAAGAAATTGACGGAGTTAAATGTGAGCCTGTTGAAGAAATGACGATCGATTTACCTGAATCTGTTTCAGGAAAAGCGATTGAAATGGTGACCATGCGTAAAGGAGAAATGTTGAGTATGGAAGCCAAAGGCGATCGAATGGTCTGTGAGTTTTTAATTCCATCCAGAGGGATTATAGGAATGCGTAACCAACTCTTAACAGCGACTGCTGGTGAAGCAATTATGGCGCACAGATTTAAAGAATACCAACCTCTTAAAGGTGGAATTCCAGAACGCCAAAATGGGTCTCTGGTTTCTATGGAATTAGGACAAGCGATTCCTTACTCTATTGATAAATTACAAGATCGCGGTAAGTTTTTTGTAGATCCAGGCGAAAGCATTTACGAAGGTCAGGTGATCGGCGAAAATTCTCGTGGAGACGATATGGCTATTAACATTACAAAAACGAAAAAGTTAAGTAATGTACGTAGCTCTGGTGCAGATGATAAAGCAAAAATTGTTCCAGCAATAAAATTCTCTTTAGAAGAAGCCTTAGAATACATTCAAAAAGATGAGTACGTTGAAGTAACGCCCAAGTCCTTAAGATTACGAAAAATATATCTTACGGAAGTAGAACGTAAACGAAATAAAATCATATAATGAGTTTCTTAGAAACACATGCGACTGAGCTGGTAGGTTATCTGGCAATGTTGGTGTTATTGATTTCTTTTTTGATGAAAGATATAAGACACTTACGGATACTCAACAGCATCGCTTGTGCATTTTTTGTTGTGTATGGTTTTATGTTAGCCACTTCATGGCCCATTATTATTTCCAATGCTGCGATTATGGGAATTAATATATATTATCTGTTTTTGAAGAAAAATTAGTATTTTCACAAAATCAATCAAATAACTTTAATCTTATTTTTTTAGTCAAAAAATACCAAACTGATTTAAAGGCTTCTTGGGATAAATTTGTATCAAAATCTGAAAACGCTACTTTTTTGTTCTATCGAGATTATATGGACTATCATAGTACTCGTTTTGAGGATTTTTCTATTCTAATTTATAAAAATAAATCCTTAGTGGGACTGATTCCTGCTAACCGTTTTAAAAACACCGTTTATTCGCATCAAGGATTAACATATGGAGGTCTCGTTTTAGAAACTAATTTTAAAGCTATATTTTTGGAGGAGATCATGGCGGCTGTTGAAAAATTTTATAAAGATAATGGTGTCATTAACTTTCAGTTAAAGTCATTTCCTAGTAGCTATCCGCAATACCAATCGATACCAATTTCTTCTTTTTTTAAAAACTCCAAAGCTGAAATTATAACGACGCACAAGAGCCTAGCTATTGATTATTCTAAAGAAGTGAAGGTTCATAAAACGAAACAGAAACACCAACGAAAAGGATTGGATCGTGGATTAGAAATTCGTTTAGATAATGACTTTAAGACTTTTTGGACAGAGGTTTTAACCCCAATGCTCAAAGATCGGTATCAAACAAAACCTGTTCATTCGCTTGAAGAAATTGAACAACTTCATTCGTTTTTTCCTGATAAAATTTTGCAATTCAATGTGTATTTACAAGACAAGATATTAGGAGGAATTACAATCTACAATAAAGGAGCAGTTGTGAAATCTCAATACAGTGCAACAACACTCGAAGGGCAAAACAATTATGCTATAGATGTTCTATTTTTGTATTTAATAGAATATTATAAAAATAGTGGGACACAATTTTTTTGTATGGGTACAGTTACTACTAATGATTCGTTAGGGTATAATCCTGGGTTACTTAAACAAAAACAAGAACTTGGTTGTAGTATCTATGAACAACAGATTATTAATTTTTCATTATATGATTAAATTCTTAGACTTACATCAAATCAACCAATCTTACGAGAAGGATTTTAAAGATACGTTTGATCAATTTTTAAAATCAGGATATTATGTCTTAGGTTCTGAAGTGACTGCTTTTGAAACAAATTTCGCTTCTTATTGTCATACCCAGCATTGTGTTGGTGTTGCGAATGGTTTGGATGCATTGACATTAATTTTTAAAGCATATATCCAACTTGGAAAACTAAATAAAGGCGATGCCGTTGTGGTTCCTGCTAACACCTATATCGCAAGTATAATTTCGATTCTTAATGCAGGTTTAAAGCCTGTTTTAGTGGAACCCGATCCTTTGACGTTTAACATCTCTCCAACCGCTTTTAAATCGAAAATCACAAAAGATGTTAAAGCCGTTTTAGTTGTTCACTTGTATGGACAACTTGCCGATATGGATGCCATTAATACCATTGCAAATCAGCATCATCTTTTGGTGATAGAAGATGCGGCTCAAGGACATGGAGCTGTAAATGCAGTCGGTACAAAATCAGGGAATTTAGGACATGCAGCAGCTTTTAGTTTTTACCCTACAAAAAACTTAGGTGCTTTGGGTGATGCAGGGGCCGTAACCACCAATGATTCAGCACTTGCCACAAAAATCAAAAGCTTAAGAAATTATGGCAGTCATAAAAAATATGTAAACTCTATTATTGGAATCAATAGTCGTTTGGATGAACTTCAAGCGGCCTTTTTAAATTTAAAACTTCCCCATTTAGACAAAGAAAATAGTCTTAGACGTTCAATAGCCACTCGCTATCTAGAATCGATTAAAAACCCTAAGGTTAGATTACCTCATTACAGTGGAAAAACAGACCACGTGTTTCATTTGTTTGTGGTTTTGGTAGATAATCGAGAAGAATTTATCAATTTTCTTAAGACCAACGGCATTGAAACAATGGTTCATTATCCGATTGCACCACACCAACAAGAGGCGCTTAAATCCTTTAAATCAGTTGTGTTGCCTATTACAGAGAAGATTCATAAAAACGCAGTGAGCCTCCCTTTAAACACTGTCTTAAAGCCAGAAGAAGTTTCGACAGTGATTGAAGTTGTTAATGCCTTTTAAACGCAATGTCTAAAAATAAAAATTCATACAGTCAAATAATGAAAGCAACGTCTCTTTTTGGGGGCGTTCAGGTTTTTAATATTTTGATTTCTGTGATTCGTTCCAAAGCGATTGCTCTACTTGTTGGGCCTATAGGTTTTGGTGTGATAGGTCTTTTAAATTCGACACTTCGTATCATTGGCGATTTTACAAAAGTAGGGCTAGATACAAGTGCTGTTAAAGAGATATCTGAACAAAATACGCAAGCTGATAATTCTAAAGTTTCTGAAATTATATCTGTTCTTGAAAAAATAATCTGGATTACAGGAACTCTTGGTGCTTTGATTACCATTGTTTTTTCCAAAGTTATAAGTCGATTAACTTTTGGAAATACAGATTATACTTATGCTTTTGTTTGGTTATCTATCGCGGTTTTGTTTACTCAATTAACGAAAGGTAAAATTGCGATTCTTCAAGGGACTCGTCGCCTTAAAAAATTGGCTTCTGCAAATTTAACGGCGAGTACAGTTTCTCTTTTAATAACACTGCCATTATATTATTTTTTTAAAATAGATGGTATCGTTCCCGCTTTAATAGGAACCGCATTAATTACTTTCGGAATTTTTAAGTTTTTTACAAAAGAGGTTGATATCCCACGCATAAGTTTCACCAAAAAAGAATTATTTCATAAGAGTAAGGCAATGTTGCTATTAGGGGTGACCATGAGTGTAACTTCCATGATTGTCGCTCTAACAGGGTTTTTAATTCAAATATTTATACGGTCAACAGACGGTCTAGAAGCAGTTGGGTTTTATAGTGCTGGATTTTTAATTGTTAATGCTTATGTTGGTATGATTTTTACTGCTATGTCCACAGATTATTTCCCAAGATTAGCAGCTATTAATACAGATAATAAAAAAATGAATGTGGCGGTTAATCAACAAGCAGATGTGGCCATTCTTTTAATTACACCCGTGATTGTGTTGTTTTTAACCTTTGCACCATTTATAGTAGAACTCCTATATTCCAGTACATTTAATGTTATTATTGGCTTTGTAACCTTTGGTGTATTAGGAACGTTCTTTAAGGCCGTTTCATTTTCTTTGGGCTATGTTATTATAGCTAAAGGCCATTCCAAAGTGTTCATCACACTTTCCGTCATATTTAACTCTTTATTTCTAATTATAAGTATTGTTTCTTATAATATTGGAGGGCTAACTGGAATAGGGATAGGATTTTTAGGGTATTATTTTATTCATTTTATCGCTTTAAAAGTTTTGACTAAATATTTATATGAAATAAGCCTTACGAAGTCTTTTTACAGAACGTTTTTGATATGTGCCATCATTTGTGGATGCAGCTTTTTGGCGACTTTGCTTGAAACTGTGTATCTTCGTTATGTATTAATGTTATTATTGGTTGTTATTTCTGCTTATTATTCATTAAAACAATTTGATAAAAAAATGGATTTAATAGGTTTTATTAAATCTATTTTTAAAAAAGAGCCAAAGGATTAAGACCTATGATTCAAAGCCTAAGAAACATAAAAAGAAAGTTTAAAATTGCGCGCAAGGTTAATTGGGTCAAAACACTTTATTTTAATTTCAAAATGTTTCCTTTTTCGATTGCTAAAAAACTTCCTGTGTTTTTTTACGGCAGTGTAAAATTTACCTCTTTAAAAGGTTCTATTGTTATTAATGCACCTCTAAAAACAGCTATGATTGGTTTTGGACAGCCTTATGAAATGAACACTCGATCCTGTGGAATCGCCGAATTATTTTTGGAAGGAAATATGATTCTTAAAGGACATGTAGCTTTTAGTAAAGACGTGTTTTTATATATTAAGCAAGATGCAGATTTCGAAATTGGACATTTTTCAACTATTGCGTCTAGATCTAAAATCATTTGCACACACAAAATATCATTAGGATCTTTCGTGCAATGTGGACCTGAAACCCAGTTTATTGATACCAATTTTCATTCCATGATAAATACCCAAACAGGTATTTGCTATCCAATGTCAGCTCCAATTGATATTTCAGATTACGTTTATATAGGAAGTAGAGTAATGATAATGAAACATACCGTTATTCCTTCTTATTTTACAGTTGCTTCCAATAGTTTAACAAATAAAAACTATACTTCACTAGGGAGCAACACGCTGATAGGAGGGTTGCCTGCAAAGCTAATTAAAGAAAATATAAGCAGAGATTGGGAAGGTGAACGTGAGTCATTAGAAAAAAACTTAATTATTAATTTTTAGTTTATTGAAAGTCATATGCCAAAAATAGTTGACATTCCAAAAATAACCGATGTAAGAGGAAATCTTGGTGTGATTGAAAAAGACACGATACCTTTTGAAATTAAACGTGTCTATTATCTTTTTGACGTACCAAGTACTGCGTATCGTGGTGGACATGCACATATCGATCAATTAGAGCTTTTGGTGGCGCTGAGTGGTAGTTTTGATGTCAAGTTACACAATGGAATCGAAGAAACCTTTGTAACACTCAACAAACCAGACAAGGGATTGCTGATCGAAAAAGGGATGTGGAGAGAACTCGAAAATTTTTCTTCTGGTTCAGTATGTTTAGTCTTGGCTTCTGATATCTTTGATGAAGCGGATTATATCCGTGATTTTGAAACGTTTAAAAAGCGATTTTCCTAATTAAGAGTTCCACGTATCTACATAAGTTTTAGCTACTTTTTCATAATCATGATAAGTTTCAATGTAAGCACGTGCATTTTTACTAATTTCAAGAATCTCAGAAGGGTTTTCAATCAGCCAACTCAAGTTTTTAACAATATCTTTTATATGTGGTGTGGTGTGTATCCCAATTTTTTTGGTAATATTATAGTGGGATTTAAACTCGTCACTGAATCCACTGAAAACAACTTTTCCCTGTGCCATAGCTTCTAACGCATTATAACCTTGATCATAAGCGTAGGTTTGATCCAAAAGAATATGGGATGCATTGTAAAGTTTTATGTAGTCTTTATATGGGATGCTTTCTACTTCAATGATTTCTATTTGCTCTTTGTATTTTTCTTGAATTTGTTTCAAGGCTTCACAAAAATGGTTATTTCCTTTTTTGTAATAATTGATCCGATTAATGCCGTGAAAAATTTTAATTTTTCCTGAAATATCTAAAGGGGTAAATCTTATTTTATCAATATTTATGGGGAACGGGATCAAGGGTTTTACTTTATTCTGCTGATGATAAGCCATTTCATAATCATAATCTCCTGGGATAATTTGGAGCACATTTTTCTTAACAAAATTACTCAGTTTTTTATGGGCTGGTTTTAAATAATGAAGACTGTGTCTGAAATAAGGCTTCAATTTTAGGTTGTTTTTTAAAGGCGTTAAAACATGGTGTGGAAGATCAGACGATATTAAATAATTTATATAGGTAACATCATCTCCACAAGCAGACAGAATTACTTTTTTGTTGTGTTTAAAAATGAATTTCAAAATCAAAGAATCCAAATAAGGAGTTGTTTTTAGAGGATATTCATTAATCAGTTGAACAATGTCATAGTCCTTAAAGTGATTTCGGTTTCTAAAAAAAATATAAAGTAGTTCGAAGCAAGAAATATCAAATTTAAAAAGTAAGTAGATTAGGTTTTTTACTTTCCTAAAAGGATAAAATTCAAACAGTTTAGGTTCTAAACTGATATCTAAATCAAAACCTTTGAAACCATCTTTTCTGCCAGATAAAAGAACACTGTGACCATTTTTTTCTAGTCCAGCTTTTAGGGTATTATGAAAGTTACTATATTCCCCTAATAAAAGTATTCGCATAAAAAATTATATTTTTTGTAATTTAATAGTTTTAGTCTATCATGCAAAATTTTAAAAAGAAAATATCTATAATAACAGATTCTTTATCGATAGGGGGTGCGGAACGTGTTGCGGCAAAATTGTCTGTTGAGCTTTATGAAATGGGCTTCGATGTTTCTATTATTTGTTTGAGAAATGAAATTACCTATCCATACAAAGGAAAGTTGTATAATCTTGGAATCGATATTTCAGGAATAAAACTAATTAAACAATTTTCTAAACTTATTAAATTCAAATTAGCGTATCAAAAAGCAAATGCAGATTATTATATCGATTTTAGGGTTAGAAGTCGTTTCTGGATGGAACTTCTTCTTCATGTATTTGTTTTTGATATCTCAAAAATGATCTTCTCAATTCGTAATTACAAAATTCATCTACACATCCCTAAGTTTAAATGGTTTTATAAAGCGTATAATAAGGCACACGCAATTGTAGGCCCCTCCCGAGATATTATTTCCAAGATGAAATCCATTCACCCTTTTCAAAATCTGGTGTATATTCCTAATTTTTATTCCTCTGATCAGCAACTTGCAATACCATCTAAATCCATTATAAACACTCCTTATGTACTTGCAGTAGGTCGCTTAGATAATGCTGCAAAACAATTTGATAAGCTAATAGAAGCCTATTCTAAAACGATATTAATAGACGCTAAAATCCCATTGATTATTATTGGTGAAGGTAAAGATAGAGTCAATCTTGAAGAAAACATAAAACAACTCAGATTGGAAGATTTAGTTCATCTTGAAGGGTTTAAGAAAGAGGTTTATACTTATATGAAATTTGCTAACTTCTTAGTGATGTCTAGCTATGTAGAAGGGTTTCCAAACACATTATTAGAATCACTTGTTGTAGGAACCCCAGTGATTTCTTTTGATTGTCCGTCAGGTCCTTCTGAACTAATTATCGATGGAGAAAATGGATTATTAGTTGAAAATCAAAACTTTGAGGCCCTCATTACTGCAATGGATAAGATGCATACGGATCAAGAGTTTTATAAGCATTGTAAATCCAAAACCCAATCATCAATACAAGCATTTTCTAAAGAAACAGTAATGGCTGAATGGATTAAACTATTCACTGATTAGGTCGTAATTCGAATATTCAATCTTAAGGCAAAAAACTTTAGCTTTCTAAGCCCTACCATTATCCATTTGGGACTTTTTAAAAGCAAACGTTGTTTCTGACTGAGGTGCAAAGGATTGATTTGTATGATGCATTCTCGACGTTTACTTTTATTGTTTTCATAGGTATACTTTATGGCTAACTTATAAAACTGAATATCAATATACTTTTGGATTGATGTATTTGACGAATAACGGTTTTTATAATGTTCGAGATCTGGCACCCGTTTTTCAGAAATTTTTGATGATGACAGCTGTTCGTTGTCATCATAATTTTTAATCATTAAGGAACGATTTAAAAAAATGAGTTGCTCAGATGCAAAATAATTTAGATAATAATCCACATCTTCACCTACGTCAATGTGTTCATTAAATTTGTGAGTTTTGATAAAATTACGGTCAAAAACTAAGCTACTTTGATCAACAATAAACTGATTGTAATTTGAAGAAAAAAAGTCATCTAAAACATAAGACATTTGATTTGGTTGTGCTTCAAAACTCGTATAAATATCCATTAAGCGTCCGTTTCTTGATTCTTTGTAGCTACATCCAAAAATCTGATGGTTTGGATAGTTTTCGATGAGATTAAACATGGATTCCAAATATGTTGGTTTCCAAAGATCGTCGGCGTCCAATAAAGCAACATACTGCCCTCGGGCTAAAGTAACCCCACGGTTTCTTGCTGCCGAAAGTCCTTTGTTTTCTTGTGTGTGAATGGATAATTTTGGGAGTTTTAACGCTTCAATCTTAGACAAACTAGCATCGGTACTACCATCATTGATAATAATAATTTCATAGTTTTCAAAAGTTTGATCACTCACACTTTTTAGCGTCGCTAAAATAAAATTAGCTTTATTATAAAGTGGTATGATAATCGAAAAGAACGGCATTGCTTTATTGTATGTTATGCGGTTGATGACTCAATATTTCAGCAATGGATTTTGCAGCTACACATGGGGTTTCATCTGACGATCCTGAAATCAAATAGGTATTAAATAGAAACTCTAAAAAACAATCAATTTCGTTGTGATTCACCTCATATTCTAAGGCCTTAGATAAGAGCTCTTTAATCTCATTTTTTTGTGATAGCCCTAAACAAATCGCATCTGATTTGTAGTAGGCATTTCCTAAAACTACGAGCGGTTTATAACTCGATAGGACTTCAATCCCCGTAGTAGAGTTATTAACTACAATCACATCAGCGGTTTGAATCTGAGACGCTAAACTAGATGTGGAATCAAGGTGTATGTCATTGGTTTCGATATAATCATAAAATAAATCGCTGTTACAATTTTGGTAAGCAGGGTGTTCACGAACAATTAAAACTGCATTATCAGGTAAGTTTTTGTGCACAGCTTGCAGAATTTCAAATGGTGAATTAAAGTGTGGACTGTGAAATACCATATTAACGTCATTGGGATCTTGCATGGCTAATAGAAAAACAGGGGCTTCACTTTCAATTTGAATTGTTGTATTTTGATTGCCTTTTTGTGACCTAAACTTGGCGAGTTGAGCTACACGCAACATGTCTGGAGGATAAACTCCAAGTCCATCAAATACCAGTTCGCAAACATAATCTAGAGTCCGTAATATGGGGTTTCTTAGATAAGTCCCTTTTTTTGTACGGAGATTGACACCTTGTTGTTTAAAAGGTTTAGTTTGTTGTTTTTCATATTGTTTCAAAACGGATGCATTTGCATTAACTCCATATTCGTCAAAAAACGTGGTGTTGTAAGGGCCTAATTCTAAGAAATAAACTTTAACTTTTTGAACCTTGCATACCGCTACAAATGCTTCAACTGCTAATCTCGAATCTCCCCAACACAGAGCGAATTCTGGGCGTTGTTTTTGGATTTGTTTAGAGAAAATATCGATATATGATAGGGCTTGCTTGAGGAGTTTTTTTTCGGATATAGTGGCATCTAACAAAGTGTGGTATTGGATCAAGTTTTTGTAATCAACTCCTTTGTAGTTGGATTCTGACTCTAATAATTTTCCATAAAATTTGGATTTAACTAGGGTTTGAGTCCAAGCTGTAATACTGACCCATGAGCAAGAAATTAAGCGAAATAAACTAAAGAGGTAGCCACTCAAAAAAATGCTATAAATTTTAAAATTTATTTGAGGCTGGGTCAAACTAAGTTCCCGTTTTATTTTCCAAAACAAACGCGATACTTTGTCCTCGTAACCTATGCAAAGAATCGTCATGTATTAATCAGATTTACGTTGTACAACTTCAAAGACTTTCGAGTCTTCACATTTAAGCGTTTTACTGGGATATTTTAAAATCAAAGCATAATCGTGGGTTGCCATAAAAATAGTATGTCCTTTTTTGTTGAGTTCCAAAAGAACTTCCATGACTTCCATACTTGTTTGCGGATCTAGATTCCCCGTAGGCTCATCGGCTAAAATTAATTTTGGATCGTTTAGTAGAGCTCTAGCAATTGCCACACGTTGTTGTTCGCCCCCCGAAAGTTCGTACGGAAATTTGGTACCTTTAGTCTGCATATTCACCTTTGTGAGAACCGCTTCAATCTTGGCGCTAATTAACCCTTTGTCTTTCCAACCTGTTGCCTTTAAAACAAATTCGAGGTTGCCTCCAATAGTGAGTTCATTTAGAAGTTTAAAATCTTGAAATACAACTCCTAATTTTCGTCTTAAAAAAGGAATGTCCTTTTCTTTTAGCGTTTTTAAATCAAATTCAACGATGGATCCAGAACCATTATTCAATTTTAAATCGCCGTAGAGCGTTTTTAAAAAACTACTCTTTCCAGAACCTGTTTTACCAATAAGATACACAAACTCTCCTTCTTTAACATCGACATTGACCTCACTCAAGATTAAATTGTCATTTTGAAAAATGGAAACGTTTTCTAATTTTAATACCGAATTTGACATGTATTTCTCCTTAAAATTATTTTTTATAAAAGTATTACTATTTGACTCAATTATCAAATATCACTTGCATTAAACGGGCTTCTTTCAATTTATATTTTGATGAATGAATAATTTAGTCATAATTTCCCCGTTATACAATTGATATATTTTATCTTTGAATGTAATAAAAACGTCTTCCTTATATGATCTCCATAAAATATTTAACTCAACTTGTTTTTTTGTGTTTTTTGTGTGTTGGATTTTCACAAAAATCGGCGGTTTACACTAATGAAACTGTCAAATTTCAGTCTGCATTAACACTCTACAATACACAACAATATCAATCTGCTCAACTGCTTTTTAAATCTGTAGAATCAAATGCCACCGATGGATTTTTAAAATCCAATGCCGCCTATTACAATGCAAATTGTGCCATTCGACTCAATCAACCAAACGCTGAATTGCTCATAGAATCTTTTGTTGAAGACTACCCCTCCAGCACAAAACGTAATTCCGCTTATTTAGAAGTGGCCAATTATTATTTTGAAAACGCAAAATACGCTTATGCCCGTAAATGGTATAAAAAAGTTGATTTGGCATCCGTATCAAAATCAAATCTAGAATCGTTTTATTTTAAGTATGGATATAGTTTGTATGCCACCAAAAACTATAAAGCTGCGAAATCGTATTTGACTAAAGTTGAAACTTCTAAAACCTACGGCTCACAAGCCAAATATTACATTGGTTTTATGGCCTATGAAGGCGATGATTATGATCAAGCTTCCGAATATTTTAATCAAGTAAATCAAACCGAAGCCTACAAAAATAATTTATCGTATTACCAAGCAGATTTAAACTTCAAATTAGGAAGATTTTCAAAAGCCATCGAATTGGCATCTGCACAATTAGAAAAGAGTTCTTCCAAAGAAGTGTCAGAACTCTCTAAAATTATTGGCGAAAGTTATTTTAATCTTCAAAAGTACGCAGAAGCAATCCCTTATTTAAAAGCATATAAAGGTAAAAAAGGCCGCTGGAATCATACCGATTTTTATCAATTGGGATATGCATTTTATAAACAGAATGACTATCAACAGGCGATTAATGAATTTAATAAAATTATAGAGGGTTCAAATGCCATTGCACAAAATGCCTACTACCATTTAGCAGAAAGTTATGTCAATCTCAACAAAAAACAGCAAGCATTAAATGCGTTTAGAAATGCCTCGGAAATGGATTTTAACCCCAATATTCAAGAAGATGCTTGGCTAAATTATGCCAAACTCAGTTATGAAATTGGAAACCCCTATAAATCCACCCCCGAAGTGTTAACCGATTTTCTAAACCGCTATCCTAAATCTGCTTTTAGAATTGAAGTAGAAACCTTATTAATCGACTCCTACATCAGTTCCAATAACTTTAAGGAAGCACTGGAGTTATTAGAAAACAAGTCACGCTCAGCACATAAAGAAGCCTATCAGAAAGTTACTTTTTTTAGAGCTTTAGAAGTGTATAATAATGCCAAGTATTTAGATGCAAAGGAACTTTTAAACCGTTCGCTGTCAATATCTATAGATCCAATTTTTAAAGCACGATCAACCTATTGGAAAGCCGAATCAAATTATCAGTTATCCAATTTTAAGGAAGCCTTAGAAGGATTTTTGGATTTTAAAAACAATGCCGAAAGTCCACAACTAGATGAATTTAAAAATTTTGAGTACAACCTAGCTTATACCTATTTTAAACAAAAACAATTCGCCTTAGCCATCAACACCTTTCAGTCTTTTATTGCTACAGAACCTAAAAACTTAGTTTTATTAAGTGATTCATTTTTGAGATTGGGCGATTCTTATTTTGTAACGTCTCAATACAGCCCTGGTATTGACGCCTATGAAGCCGCTTTAAAATTGGGACGAATAGAGTTGGATTATGCCACCTTTCAAATTGCTGTAAGCCATGGCTATTTGGGTCAAATTTCTGATAAAATTAGGGGCTTAAATAAAGTACTAAAATTTAAACAATCACATCTAAAAGACCAAGCTTTGTTTGAATTGGCAAATACGTATGTCAATCAAGGAATGCCCGAAAAAGCACTCCCTTTTTACAGTCAATTAATCACTGATTTTTCATCCAGTGTATTGGTGTCTAAAGCATTGCTTCGGAAAGGGTTGATGTTATACAATCGTGGTGATTCTGAAGCTGCACTTGAAAACTTAAACAAGGTTGCTGTCAATTATCCATCCACTCCCGAAGCCTTTCAAGCGATTAGTACTTCGCGCTCAATTTATATTGATTTAGGTCAAGTTGAAAACTATGCCGCTTGGGTTCAAACTCTGGAGTATGTTGGGGTAACAGATACCGAATTGGATGAAGCCACCTATGAAGCAGCTGAAAAACAATACTTAGATAATAATACCACCAAGGCCATCGACTTGTTTAACGACTATATTGCTCGCTTTTCTGCAGGAAAATACCTCCTCAAAGCTCATTTTTATCTTGCAGAATTATATTACAAGAGTGAGTTATCAGAAAATGCACTCCCACATTATACATTTGTTTATGAACAATCGACCAATGAATTTACAGAACCAGCCTTGTTAAAAGCATCTGAAATAACCTTAGCCTCTAAAACATTTGAAACTGCACTGCCATTATTATCTCGGTTAGAATTGGAATCCAAATCCCCTCAAAACAGACTCTATGCACAGTCTAATTTAATGAAAACCTATTTTCAATTGGAAGATTATGACAGTGCAATTCGGTATGCAGAACGCATTCTCGAGAACTCCAAAACAGATGCATACATTAAGAGTGATGCCTACATTATCATTGCGCGTGCAGCAATGAAAATTAACAATGAAACCAAAGCACGTGCTGCCTATGCTCAGGTAAAAACCATTGCGACATGGGAGATGGGAGCAGAAGCACAGTATTTTGAAGCCTATTTTAAACATCTTGATGGAACTCATGAATCGTCCAACGAAAGTGTCCAAGTACTGATTAAAAAATTCTCCAGTTATAAATACTATGCCTCCAAAGGGTTGATTATTATGGCTAAGAATTTTCTGGCACTTAACGATGTATTTCAAGCCACATATATCTTAGAAAATGTAATTCAAAATTTCACAGAGTTTCCAGAGATTACTGCCGAAGCCCAAGTTGAATTGGATCGTATCAAAACAGAAGCCGCTAAAACAAATGCATCAATTGAAGTCGATTCTGAAAATGAAAACTAATTATATGAATAACAAATTAATAAAACAGCTGTGTTTAGTCTCAATTTTGATGCTTTTGTTTAAAACAGACAATTTAGGCGCACAAAATAAAGAGTCCCGTTCTCAAGATACCATTGACACCCAAGTTGTAAGTATAGTAAAACCCTACACACCAAAAATATCTGACGCATTTAAGTTAAAGCAAAATCCCCGTATGGGAAGTTTCGAGACGCCTCAGAAACCGGTCAAATACACCATTTTTTCGATTCCAGTTGCGTCTACCTTTACACCTGCAAAAGGGAATTCTGTTCGATTAGATAAATTTAAAAAAGAAAAATTATTTCAAAATTATGCCTCTTTAGGATATGGTAATTATGGAACAATTTCAGGAAATTTATACCTCAATCAACGCCTTGGACGTGGAGAGCGTATTGGAGGATATTTTGAACACCACTCGTCACAAGGGGGTATAAATGACTTACAACTCGAAGATGGTTTTTCAAATAATAACATTCAAGTTAACTATGTCAAAAACCTAAAAACCTTTGTTTGGAATTCCGAGGCAGCATTTCAACGGCAAGCAGTGAATTGGTATGGACTTCCTTTTGAAACAACAACAGCTCTCGATTCAAAACAGGTGTATTCTACAATTGAATTGGGGAGTGATATACAGTTTACCAAGGGTGTTTTTAGAAGTGGGGAAATTCATTTACGCCGATTCTCGGATGCTTACGAATCGCAAGAATACCAGCTTAGAGGCGAAACAAAACTTCAATTGAACGTGCTTGACAGCCCAATTAATTCCATTATTAAAGTGGATTACTTAAAAGGAAGCTTTGCAAAAAATTATAATGGATTAGAGGGGCCTAATTATGGAAACATTCAGTTTTCAGTAGCGCCAAGCTATCAGTATATTCAAGATGATTTTACAGTTTCAGCAGGGTTTAGAGCCTATTATTTGATGGATACTGAACAGAACAAAAACGACTTTTACATCTATCCGAATATAGAAGTGAGTTATGCTGTTGTCAACTCAATTGTGGTGGCTTATGCTGCTATCAAAGGAGATTTATATCAAAATACCTATTTCGATTTTGTCCAAAGCAACCCATTTGTGTCGCCAACATTAGAAATACGTCCAAGTTCGACTCCCTACAAAGTAATTGTTGGAACCAAAGGAAAACTCTCTCAAACAATTGGATATGATTTAAATGGAAGCTTTACTCGCGAGCAAAACAAAGCCCTTTTTAGAACCCATAGCATTCAGAATTTATCAGTGCCCAATAACTACAATCGAGGAAATTCCTTTGGAGTTGTGTATGATGATGTCGAAGTATTCAATATTTCAGGTGCTTTAGAAATTGATATGAGTCAAAAACTAAATGTACGTCTGAAAGGGGATCTTTATAGATTTACCAGTGATATGCAGCCCACGGCTTGGAATTTACCAGAATTTGAAGCTTCTTTATTTTTAGACTATCAATTCTCAGAAAAATTAATAATGACTGCCAATCTATTTTATTGGGGGTCAAGACAAGATACAACCAATTTTGAAGGGCAATTAATTCCAGAACCAATCACACCCAATTTTACCCTCGACTCGTTTTTAGATGCTAATATTCAAATTACGTATAAAATAACCAACCAATTTGGTGCGTTTGTGAAAGCCAATAATATAGCCAATAACAGCTATAACCGTTGGAATCATTATCCTGTTCAAGGGTTTCAGATTTTGGGAGGGGTGAGTTATAAATTTGACTTTTAACCGACTGTTAGTTTTGCTAGGAAGTCAAAATGAGGCCCTTCTTTAACCAATTCACAGTTTAGCCCTACCTGATTGCAAGCTATTTTTAAGCGTTCAAAATCGAGATACATCCAGTCAAAGGTAGCTGTTTCACCCTTATAGCGGACCGTATAATCCAGTTCGCCGTAATAATCTTTAGTGCCATCCATCCAATGCCCACCATCGTCGTCTTGATACATATACTTTATGTCTGAAGAATCAATTAAAATTTGACCTTCTGGATTGAGAAGTGTTTTAAGATGGTTCAATACCAAAGGCGTATGAGCCAAAGATTGAAAAATCCCCGAACCATTCATCAATAAAAGTAGCGTGTCAAAAGAGGCGGTTTCGTTCATAACGTCTAAGACCTCTGCGTTTTTCAACCCTCTTAACTGACAGGTTTCGATAGCCCCTTCTGAAATGTCGATGGATTTTACTTTCAGTCCTTTGGATGTTAAATAAAGACTGTGACTTCCAGCGCCACATCCCACGTCCAAAACACTTCCTTTGGTTAGCTCTAAGGCCGTTTGCTCTAAGACGGGCATCTCAGAAAAATTTCTAAATAAATAGGGGAGTGGTAAAACGTCTTCTTCCGAAATACTTGTAGAAGTGAACAG
>Ga0209654_1001117_pt1 | contig 22386 bp, 24 predicted proteins | sample SaaInl1SG_22_DNA_FD_184646 | JGI IMG/M metagenome (GOLD analysis project Ga0209654, IMG submission 184646) | Marine microbial communities from expanding oxygen minimum zones in the Saanich Inlet - ESP_161SG_22_DNA (SPAdes) (version 2) | ecosystem: Environmental > Aquatic > Marine > Intertidal... | reverse complement strand
CGTGTTCATTAACTCTACTTACACATGCACACTAACGCTGAGGCTAGGCGTTTGTGATGGACGCAGCTTTTCCGTTTGGAAAGGTGGACTGTTTCGATACAGTCAAGTGTGCAGTTGTAAGTAGAGTTAACTATATTTTCACATGCAAATCAAGTTGAGGTTAAAGTCCTCCCTGTGCGACAGGTTCGCTCGGCGCCTATGTATGGTGGTTTGCAGTTGTAAGTAGAGTTTATTCCCCTGTAGTTCAGTTTTGTACTATAAGAGATAAATATTAACAACGTATGTTAATAGGAGTCTTTAATGAGTACATGGAGTGAACTACCGGAACACGCTAAAACGCATAGAAAAGAAGCAGTAAAGCGATTTAGAAAAAATCGCAAACGTGAGCTACTTGAATATGCTGGAGGTGTTAAATGTACAAGTTGTGGCTATGATAAGCCTATACTTGAAGTTTATGAGTTCCATCACGTAGATCCTACACAAAAGGATCCAAGTTGGAGCAAAATGTTAGCAAACGGGCATAAGCTCGAAACGCTAAAAAAAGAGATTGATAAGTGTGTAGTTCTTTGTGCAAACTGTCATAGAGAAGTACACGCAGAAGAAAGAGGTAATATTCCCCTGTAGCTCAGTTGGTAGTAGCAATTGACTGTTAATCAATGTGTCGCTGGTTCGAGTCCAGCCGGGGGAGCCAAATTAGGAGCGGGGGCAGGATGGTAATGCAGCGGATTGCTAATCCGTAGAACGCTAACCGCGTTCACTGGGTTCGACTCCCAGTCGCTCCGCCAGAGTAGTACTAGCCTGAAAAGGACGGCGATAAGAAGGAAGCATAGACATAGTTTATGTTTGCTTGGTCGACACATTGGAACACAACTCACTCTTTGTGTTAGTACACATTTTTTAAGCGGGTATAGCTCAGTTGGTAGAGCGTCAGATTTCCAATCTGAATGTCGTCAGTTCGAACCTGATTGCCCGCTCCATAATATAAGTACTGTATGAAAACATGCAGTGAATGTCGTACAGAACTAGGACACGGAGATTGGTGTCCTAACTGTAGAGTAAAAAGATAATGCCGCAATAGCTCAGTTGGTAGAGCAACTGATTTGTAATCAGTAGGTCCAGGGTTCGAATCCTTGTTGCGGCACCATTAATATGCGCCTGTGGTGAAATTGGTAGACACGCTAGATTTAGGTTCTAGTGCTTTACGGCGTGGGGGTTCAAGTCCCTCCAGGCGCACCATATCACGCTGTACTGTATAGCAGTCAGCACCGCACTGATAAAGCGGGATACTAAGGGTTTTGTTCCCCTTGTAAAATAATCGAGCAAATGGTGCCCAGGAGACTGGCCGTCCTAAGTAGGACGCAAAACTGCTTTACTAATTTTACGGAGATTGGCGCAGTCTGGTAGCGCACCTGGTTTGGGACCAGGGGGTCGTAGGTTCGAATCCTACATTTCCGACCAATAACGGGGGTTTAGCTCAGTTGGGAGAGCGATTGCTTTGCAAGCAATAGGTCATCGGTTCGATCCCGGTAACCTCCACCATATTGCGGGTGTAGCTCAGTGGTAGAGCATTTCGTTGCCAACGAAAATGTCGTCAGTTCGATCCTGATCACCCGCTCCAAATTTATCGCAGAGTAGTAGCAGTCCGGTTAGCTCACTTGGCTCATAACCAAGAGGTCGGTGGTTCGAATCCACCCTCTGCAACCAAATTTTAGGAAGTGTGGCAGAGTCTGGCTTATTGCACCGGTCTTGAAAACCGACGAACGTTAATAGCGTTCCCAGGGTTCGAATCCCTGCGCTTCCGCCATGTTAAACTAAACTGTGAACCCTTTTAGCGTAAGCATAGCAACGTGTTAGAACTAGGCAGTATACAGTTTTATAGGACGTTAGCTCAGTTGGTAGAGCATCTCGTTTACACCGAGAATGTCAGCGGTTCGAACCCGTTACGTCCTACCAAAATATTTTAAACTTTTTTAAAAAAAGTTGTTGACATTGTTCAAAACGATGTTATAGTAGTTACATAGTTAGAAATAACAAAAAGGAATAGATGGGCGGTTTAGCGTCCATAAGGGTAAGGCAGGCAACTGTCCCAAAGCAAGGTTTCCTATAAACTTGCGCCAGCAATGGTCCATCTAAACAAGCCTGGGTTAGAGTTGACTCGCTGTAAAGCGAAAGCAACCCCCGTCCGTAGAAAGGCGGTAGGCAGTAAGTTAGTGTTGTAGTCCGAAAGGATAGGAACAGAGCCAGTCGGTGAGTTCCAAGAGGCTGTGGTGGCTTAACTGCAACATACCAAACTAACGAATGCTGAAGACCAACAGGTAGTTACATAGTCTGAGTCGCAAGCAAAGGCAACGTAGCAGTGCAAGAGTTGAAAGACTCGAAGAACCGTTTAGTAGCTCGCAAGGCAAAAAACAGTAGGTGTGTTGTATTCTGTATCTAACAAGGTATGGAGCAACTGGAGCAGCACATCTAAGTAGGTCGCAAATAGCTCAGTGGTAGAGCAATTCCATGCTAAGGAATCGGCGGAGGTTCAAATCCTTCTTTGATATAAAAAGCGAAAGACTGCTCCGGTATGCTGTTAAAGGCGCTTAATGCCACACTAGCAATAGAATGTGGTTCACTGAAACTCGCAAGGTGGATGTGATTGTTCGGAAAGAAGACGTAACGGTTTAGCGACTGTGAACTGCTCGCAAGGCAGGCGGAAGATAGAAGGACGAGTAGCAGTATACGACACGTGAAACGCCACACGTTAAAAAAGGCAGCGTTGGAAGATACTAGGATAGCTGAAAGGCGCTTAGTGGATAACGTGTTAACTGTCCTCGCAAGGGATTGGGTACGACACAAAGGCTTCCGTCCTAAGGTGTAATCTCAGCCTAGGCAAAAGACTACTTTTGATGATACACTATATAGGACTGCGAGGAAAGTAAAACAGTCTAGCTGGTGCTAATGAACCCGGTACGATACAGGAAAGGGAATTAGGTTGGTTCGATTCCAACTATAGTGCATCTTCTAAACTGGTTTTGTAGATACATTGTTTACAGGGCTTGGCCCGCGAGTTTGCCTGTGCAGACGGCAGTGTATCTTCTAAATTAGTTTTGGTCTGTTAGTTTATCGGTGAGAATACTGGCCTGTCACGCCAGTGAGACGGGTTCGATTCCCGTACAGACCGCCATATATGGACCGTTCGTCTATCGGTTAGGACACTTGCCTTTCACGCAGGAGAGAGGGGTTCGATTCCCCTACGGTCTACCATACACTGTAATAAATAATAGTATGAAGAAGAAAGAATTTATCGCAACAAAACAAAAGTACTTAGGCGCACTAGCACTAGGAAAGGCTAAGAAGGCAGCTAAGTTAAAAATGCAACTGTTCCAAGAGATACTAGATCGCAAGGCACAGGGAAAAAGTTTAAAAAGATTCAACTATCATTAAAAAAGTGGTTGACAAATAGAGCTAAATAAACTATATTGTTAAAGTAGAAACAAACAAATAGAAGAGAAGAAATTATGACTACAATGATGAAACATATTCAACAGTATTGCATTCGCTGGTTTAGCGAAGGCGGGAGTGTGTCTTGACGTAGTAGTCAAAAAAGTTATTTAACACACCCCTGCTAGTAGAGATATTAGCAGGGGTTTTTTGTTTTTAGTAGGAGGAAAAAGTTTAAGTCGGGTCGGTACAGTTGGAGTGGTACACTGGTCTCCAAAACCAGGACGAGAGTCAGGGGGTTCGAATCCCTCACCCGATGCCAAGTTTGTCAATGTAGCTCAGTTGGTAGAGCAAACGGCTGATAACCGTTAGGTCGATGGTTCGAGTCCATCCTTTGACACCAAGGGGAAGCGGCGCAGTTGGAGAGGCGCGGCTGACTGTAAATCAGTTCGTAAAGTGAGTAGGTTCGAATCCTACCTTCCCCACCATGGACTCGTAGCTCAGTTGGTAGAGCAGTTGACTTTTAATCAATTGGTCCTCGGTTCGAATCCGAGCGAGTCCACCAAGTTTTGGGGAGTGGCGTAATTGGTAACGCAGCAGATTTTGATTCTGTTGATTGGAGGTTCGAGTCCTTCCTCCCCAGCCATGTGCAAGTGGCAGAATGGTTATGCATCGGATTGCAAATCCGTGTCGTTAGACTATGCAGGTTCGAGTCCTGTCTTGCACTCCATAGTAAATCCGGTGGTCCGGACTCGGGTCTCATAAGCCTGAAGAGATAGTTCGATTCTATCATTTACTACCAGTTTAGTCCTGTAGCTCAGTGGATTAGAGCACCGCGCTACGAACGCGGGTGTCGGGGGTTCGAATCCTCCCAGGACTGCCATGCCGCAGTAGCTCAGTCGGTAGAGCAGGGGATTGAAGATCCTCGTGTCGGTGGTTCGATTCCATCCTGCGGCACCATTCCTAGTTAGTGTTAGTGGTTAGCACACAAGATTGTGGATCTTGGAGGGTTGGTTCGAATCCAACACTAGGGACCATTTGTGGTTGACAAATGAGTTAAATACGCATATAATACTATTAACACTTAAGAAAGGAGGGCAACATGTCTAGAGATATTTGGTTAATTAGTGATACACACTTTCAACACGCCAATATCCTTACCTTTACAGATAGTAATACAGGTAAGTTGGTTCGTGGAGATCGTTTCAGTTCTGTTGAAGAAATGGACGAAACTATGATCGAAAACTGGAACCGTGTTGTCAAGCCTGGTGATAAGGTATACCACCTGGGTGATGTGTTCTTTGGCAACAAAGATACATTCAGAACTATCTGGGCTAGGCTCAACGGTAGCAAGCGTTTGATCCTTGGTAACCACGATGATGCTAAGTTCTTCATTCAAAACGGACTTGTGTCTAAGTTGCAGGTGTGGAGAGAATTTCACGAGTACGGGCTGTTGCTGAGCCACATTCCATTAGATCCTAGCGGATTGTACAGAAAGCGTCACGGCGACAAGAGTACACAACGACAACTGCTAAACGTTCACGGACACATTCACCAGAATCCTAGTCCAACAGAACATCATCGTTGTGTATGTGTAGAGCATATTGACTATACTCCTGTAAACATTGAGGATCTAAGGGTTGTATAATGTCCAAGAAATCAAGACGTCCTCAAGCACCCAAGAGACGCAACTTTGAAGCAAAGGCGGTAAGGGATCCAAACGGTCCCTTCCGTCCACAAGTGATTAAAAACAAGATCAAAAAGAAACCTAAATACAACAAGATCGAGTGGGATGATTGAACACAGAATGTACAGTATCGAGCGGTTTGTAGAACACGCCCGAGTAAAAACAGCAGGACATATAGAGCAAAAGATCTTGCTCTGCACTCCTAAACAAGCAACATGGTATGCCCTTCAAGGATGGACTGTGTTTGACTTTCACGAATCACTAGATATGGAACCAGAGTATTATGAAACTGAAAAACTTTCAAATGTTGCGTAAAGAGCGTAGTTCAAATGGTCGTCAAGCTGTACTAGACTTTGGCGACTATCACTTGAGCATTATCAACGACGGTTATGGATCTGCCGATGGGCTGTACGAAATTGGTGTGTTTAATGCTTGCGACGGCGTTGCTAGAGATATGACAGAACTGCCAGGTATTACTGCGGAAGGCGATTCGGTAAAAGGGAACTTGACAGAAGCTGATATTGATGCTATTATAAAGAAAATGTTTACTATTACAGGCACAGAACCGAGGCAAGTATGAAAAAGCATGCACCTAAATTTCTTAAACCTACTGTGTTCAATCCAGAAGGACATTGGATGGTAGGGGTTGTATGGCCAGTTGCAGGGTCAAAAGGCAATAGTTATGCTGTCGAACTACACGACAAAGGCTTTGCTTGTGAATGTACAGGATTTGCATTTCACGGTAAGTGCAAACATTCTAAAGCAGTACTAGCACAAGTAGAAGGAGCAATGGCATGAGAACACAGCCAGATCATATCATCCGACAGTTAGAAATTCACAACAGTCGTCTAAACAAAGAAGACATCATTCGTGCCGCGCATGAAGAAGGACTTCCAGAGTTCTTTGACGGTTTACGTATGGCGTTGGATCCACTGGTAACATTTGGTGTAAAGCAAGTACCTGAGGCAACAGTAGACGGACAAGGACTAGCATGGAATGCTTTTTTAGACCTTGCTAACAAACTACAGAACCGCGAACTAACTGGACATGCAGCACGTGACGCTATTGAACTAGCAATGAGTGTTGCTACTACTGAACAATGGAATGATTGGTACCGTCGTATCCTTATCAAGGATCTACGCTGTGGCGTAAGTGAAAAGACTGTAAACAAAGTAGTACCAGGTACTGTGCCTGTGTTCACTTGTGCTCTTGCTCATGACAGTGCCAAGCACGAAAAGAAGATGCAGGGAAAAAAGCAGATTGAGATCAAACTGGATGGTGTGCGTGTACTGGTTGTTATTCATGACACTGAAGGCAAGCGTATTGAAATGTACAGCCGCAACGGGAAACAGTTTCACAATTTTGATCACATCATCGAAGAGATTCGTGCAGTGGTTCAAGAATACCCTGTGCCATATCCTCTTGTGCTAGATGGTGAGGTAATGAGTGCCAACTTCCAAGACCTTATGAAGCAGGTGCATCGCAAGGACAATGTAGCCGCAGGTGATGCTGTACTACATTTGTTTGATACCATTCCACTAAGTTGTTTTCAGAATGGTAGCTGGGACAAGCCACAGAGCTTCCGCAGTCTTATCACCAAGCACTGGGTAGAGGATCACAAAGACGTCTTAGAGCACGTACAAGCGTTGGACTGGGAAACAGTTGACTTGGACACCCAAGAAGGACAAGACCGCTTTGTAGCGTTAAATAAAGCGGCTGTAGACGGTGGATACGAAGGTGTAATGATCAAAGATATAGATGCACCCTATGAGTGCAAGCGTACACATGCTTGGTTAAAAGCAAAACCGTTTATTGAAGTAACATTGGAGGTAAAAGAAATTGAAGAAGGTACTGGCAGGAACGAAGGACGTCTTGGTGCATTCGTTTGTGAAGGGATCGACGATGGAAAAGATATTCGCGTCAATGTTGGTAGTGGTTTTACTGATGCTAATCGCGACGATTTTTGGAGTAGCAGGGACGCTATTATTAGCAACTTAGTAGAGGTTAGAGCAGATGCTATTACGCAAAATCAAGACGGTACTTACTCGCTTAGGTTTCCGCGATTCAAAACGTTCCGTGGATTTGAGCCAGGCGAAAAAGTCTAAGGCAGCACCACCTAATAAGTGTGTGTGGAATTTAGAAAGTGAAGGTTAGATGTCTAAGCCTATTGAACTTAGTCATGCACAATGGAAGCGTCTGCTGGAACGATTGAAGCAAGATTATCCTCCTAGTGTGCTCTACATCAGAGAAAAAGGCAAAACAAAACTAGGCTTTGTTACACGCGAATACAAAGACTGGGACAAAGAAATGGGCAAATATGGCGGCTATCGCAAGAACTGTATTATGCTGGATTTCTACTCAGAAAAGAAAAGGACTTTCTTTATTATGAAGTACAGTGACTACATTCAACAGGAACACGTAAAGGATGACTTTTGATATGATTAAGGTTCCGTTTGATACTCCTTACCACGGTGATAGCGATCGAGGACAAATGACAACTCGTCTTGAACTAGAACGCACACTAGACACTGCTTATAAAACTATGGACTGGTTTAAGTTTCTAGCAGACAAAGCAGTACGAGTAGAAGTGCTAGATCTAGAGACTACTACAAAAAAAGGTTATATCACTCAATGGGTAGGGTTTGAACTCGAAGGCAAACACGAAACTTACTATAGGCTAAAGTATGCGAAGTAGGTATAAGCTACACTCGTTTACACTGGGCGATGTGGAAGATGTAGAAATCTATGCCGCAGAGCCTATTTACCAGTGGCAGCAGACGCCAGAAGGCAAGTTCTGTATGGAAAAAGCTACAGACATAGAATGGCACACAATGATAGATCACAACATAATGGGTCATCGTATCATAATCACAGGCTGGCTAGAAGACAAGTATGCTACCTTCTGGGCACTCAAAAAGAGTTGACAACAATCCTCAACGGCTATATACTAACAATTAAACAGTTAGGAGACTTCACATGGCAATGCCCAAAACGAAAAAGAAAGCACCACGAGCGGCACCACGTATTAAGCGAGGCGGTAAGATTGCATCGCCTAGCTGGGATGGCTGGGAAGAATGGACTGGACAAGCAATTCATAAGCATCGCGAAACGTGCCGTAGCTTTTACTACGAAAACTTTAAGCCTGCAGACTTGTACCAAGCAGTGTTCAAGTGGATGGAACGTAGCGGCGAGTATACCAAAGAGCAAATCAAGCAAGCAAAGGCTGCTCCCAACTTAGCAATGAGTGTTACAGCAGGTATTGTTGCACACACTCTAATGGATGGTGCTCCTGACTACAGCGAAAAAGAAAACGAGTACTGGGAAAGCTGTCCTGGCACAATGGGCAGTAAAAGACCCGTAACAGTATTTTTAAAAGAACGAATCGAAGTAGCCATCAAAGCCGGCAGTAAAGTTGTAGAAGTTAAACAAGAAGAAGAAAAGGGTAAAAAGGACGTATATGTTCCTACTATCCAAGAACGTATCCGCGATCAGAGCTACGAAATGGTCGAAAGTATCGACGATTGGTTAGAAACTTGGATTGTAGATCCTGCAAGCTTTGATCCTAAAGCATTTGACTTTAAAGCACACTTTAATAAACTACAACCATCGCAAGCACATGCTCGCAAAATGAAAGGCTTTTATGAAGGAATCCTTGCCGACTACGATGAACTCGAACGTATGCCGACTGCTGGTCAGCTCAAAAAAATGGAAGAGTATGATGCAGACCAGTGGGCACAACTCAAAGAAGGATACGCCCACCTTAAAAAAGCAGACATCAAAAAGTTGCGCACTGCTATCGAAGAATTGATGCTTGCACTAGACTTTATTATTGATCAAGCTAAAGCAACACGTAAGCCACGCAAGGCCAAGCCTAAGAGTGCAGACAAGCTGGTAGAGAAGCTGAAGTATCTCAAAGCAGATCCTAAGTACAACCTTGCAAGTGTTAATCCTACAGATGTAGTAGGTGCAAATGAGCTTTGGGTGTTTAACGTAAAGACACGCAAACTGGGCAAATATATTGCTAAGAACATTGACCCTAAAGGCATGAAGCGTGAAGGTAGTGGACTTAGTGTAAAAGGCACAACTATCATTGGATTTGACGAAGCAACTAGTATCCAAAAAACTCTACGCAAGCCAGACGAGCAACTCAAGGCATTTAAAAGTGCCGGTAAAGTAGCACTACGCAAGTTCTTAGATGATATTGCTACTACAGACACAAAACTCAATGGTCGATGCAATCCAGATACAATCTTACTCAAGGTAAGTTAAGCTCAAAGCATAAATATATGCATGAGCACAGAAAATAAAATCCGCGAAGGTCTAAACAAACTCAGTCAGGCAGTTGAATCTCTAGCAGGAAAAGAGATTGAGCTGTCTGATGTTAAAGTAAACAGCGTGAGTGGCAATGCTATCCACGGTGGTAAGATCACATTATTCCGCAGTACAGGTATTACAGATAATGCTAGTAAGTTAGTATTGTTAGTAGACGACAACGGTCTAACTGTTGATGCAATTGATGTAGATTACCTTGAGGGCAATACATTTGCAAAAGGCGACTTTACTGTAAAAGGAAACCTTGTAGCAGATACAATCCAAGCCCAACAAATGTTTGTAGAACAAAAACATAATACGTCGATTGAGTTCCACGGAGCAAACGGCTCGCTAGACATGCTCGGTCTACAGTGGAAAGACAGTGAAAGAACAAAACTATTTGCATGGCGTGATCGCTCAGACGGATTTTATAGCTCAAACAATATAGACTTGCACAGAGATGCAAGTATTATGATTGATAACATTCCTGCTCTTAGTGCTACGCATCTAGGAGAAATGGTCGAACATAGTAATCTACGCACAGTAGGTGTACTAGAAAATTTAACAACTGTTGGTGACTTAAACATAGACGAAGGCTTTGTCACTTGGGACAGCGGCAGTATGCGTTTCTCAATTGGTAACGAAATTCCAAATGGACAACTGAGTGTTGCTAGCAATGAAGCAGAGTTTGTTGTTGATCCGTTCTTTGATACAGTTAAAGTTGGAACTTACTCAACTAGTAACTTAGAAATTATCACAGATGATACAACACGTATTAGTATTAAGAAAACTGGTGGCGTAAACGTACATGGTAAACTAGGTGTTAATACAGAGTATGTAAGCGATGACGTAGATCTACAAGTTGACGGACCTATACGTATACAACAGAAAAAGATTCAGTACGGTGTACAAGCACCTACTAAAGGAAACGGCAACAAAGGCGACATTACATATAACACAGAGCCAACTGTTGGCGGATATGCAGGTTGGATTTGTATTGAAGCAGGCTCACCGGGTGTGTGGAAGCCGTTTGGAAAGATTGAGGACTAATAATGAAACTAGTAGACGTAGATGATCGTTCCCTACAAGATATCAAAGAAGGGTTAACCAATCTTGGTGATGTCATTGCTGATGTAATGAGCAGAGTAGGCGACGAAAATAGTGGTGCGAAACTACGTGTTAGTACTTCAGGAAGAATTATTGCAGGAACCAAAGGCGAGCATAACGGTGAATTACAAGTACACGGATGCATAGCCGTTAATATCAATAACATGACACACGATGTTGATATTGATACAGCAAATGCTGTACGTTTTCAAGGCAAAAAACAAGAAGTAGGATCAGGCATTCCGCAAATTGGATTATATAACCAAGGCGACATTGTTTGGAACGATACTCCTACACCGGGCTCTTACATGGGATGGGTATGTATTAGAACAGGTACTCCGGGCATGTGGAAAGAGTTTGGTAAAATTGAATTATAACACAGCATAATTTTTGTACGTTGCTCAATAAATATTGTGTAGGGAAAAAATTATGGTCAAAAAAACCTTCAGTAATATTATTAAAAACACTCGCCAACAGATCAAGTGGTGGAGTTATGCCGCATGGACAGCACCTTTTGTTGCATTAGCTTTACTGGGTTTAGAATATCTCTTTGGATTTGACGATTTATTTGGCAAAACAGTAGTAGCCATCGGATTAATATTTTTCTCTGTAAGCGTTTTTTGGTGGTGGTGGGCACTATTTAAGATCAAAGATATAGCAATTGGTCTTGACAACACTATAGGTTCTTTGCTTGAAGTTAAAGAGGAAATCGTTAAGACTCGAAAGGTGCTAGAAGATAGTACCAGCTGGGATCAAGATGATAGTTCTAGGTAACGGAGAAAGTCGCAAACGCCTTAACATAACCGCACTAGGCGATTCAATTATAGGATGTAATGCTATTGTACGCGATACAATGGTTGACAGTGTTGTGTGTTGCGACAAACGCATGGTCAAAGAAGCACTAACCACAACAGTTAAAAAAATCTATACTCGCAAGCGTTGGTTCAATGGATGGAACGACGATAGAGTATGCGAACTTCCTGAACTTCCATATAAAGGCACAGATAGACGAGACGAATCTATACACTGGGGCAGCGGTCCTTATGCTGTACTATTAGGTGCAAAACGTGCAGAAACAATTTACCTAGCCGGATTTGACCTTTACGGCATCGGTGATCGCCTAAATAACATATACAAAGACACAGTAAACTATAAGAACAGCGGAGACTCAAAGATTGATCCTAGCTACTGGATTTATCAAATAGGCAAAGTGTTTGAAATTTACAGCAAACGTGAATTTGTTATACTACAACCTAAAGATTGGGAACAGCCAAACAATTGGAAATTACCTAATGTAAAGGTTGACAACAAGAGGTATTATAAGTATAATACATTATGAGGACTTAGGCGTCATCCCTCACTAAACATTCTGCCGCCTGTCAAACTTACTCGAACACAGGAGGCAAGAGATGGGTTTACAAATTAAAGCAACTAAAGTATACAAGAACTTACCGTGCGGACATGCACAACACTTTGACACAAACGATGACGGTACGCCAGGACACTGTGCGCAGGTACATGGATATGATCGCAGTGTAGAATTTACATTTGCAGGTGACGTTGACGAACATGGATGGATTGTTCCGTTTGGCAAACTAAAAGCAGTAAAAGATTTCCTAGAATATTATTTTGATCATGTAACTGTACTGCCAGCAGATGATCCACGCATTGGAGACATTCCAGATGTAATGGTAAATGATGGCGGACTACTAGGAACACTTAGAGTATTGCCAAGTGGCGTAAGCATGGAAATGAGCAGTGTGTTTATTTGGGAACACGTTAACGCATATATTCATGCTATCACAGACGGACGTTGTTATGTAGAGCGTGTGCGTGTATACGAACATGAACGCAATGATGCAATGTGCGAAGCTAATCGTCCTACTGCACAAGCAAGTGCTGTTGAATACTTACAAAAGTTTGGATCAACACTTCCGCAAAAGCCTCGATGGGCATGGGAATCACCTAAGGATTTGATGAAACGTATCAATGGCTAAGATTGATAAGAGTCAGTATACCAAAGAAGAATGGCACAAAATTAGAGCAGAACGCAGACGCAAGAAAGAACAAGATCGTCTGCGCAAGACTGCTGAGGAGGCTAACGAACAACAGTCTCCTCAGCCTGTTCCTAAGTTTAATCCTAATATCACAAACTACGTAGTTTGTTTAAAATTTGGTAACAAATACGGACCTGAGTATGTAAACAATCTCAATCGTATGGTAAAACGCAATCTTACTATACCTTATGAGTTTGTTTGCTTTACTGAAGATCCACGCGGCTTAGATTCTGATGTAAGAGTTGTGCCTATTAATCCTAACAAAGATATGCACGGCTGGTGGTACAAAGTAATGTTCTTTGATCCACAGTTACCATTACGTGGAAACATCTTGTTTATGGATTTAGACGTAGTGGTATTCCGCAACATTAATAATTTGTTTACTTTCTTTCCTGAAAAGTTTTGTATTATACGAGACTTTAATCGTAGCTTACGAAGAGACTGGAAGAAAATGAACTCCAGTGTGTTTAGACTACAAGCAGGAGCATTTCCGCATGTGTATAATGACTTCATGTTAAATGCTAAATCACATGTTCGTAGACTGCATGGCGACCAAGACTGGATCTATGAAAAGATGAGCAAGGATGATTTCTTGTTTTGGCCAGACGAGTGGATACAGAGTTACAAATGGGAAATGCGTGACCGTAAAGAACTTGCAAGATTAAATGGCAAACGCAACTTTAAAAATGTTGCTGACCCTATTGTTAAGCCAGAAACTAGTATAGCAGTATTCCACGGTGAACCGTATCCGCACGAGGTTCGAGATCCGTGGGTGATTGACAATTGGCAATAAGGTGTTATAATAAACTATGGATTTAAAATTTACAACAGCAGGCGACTTTATGAAGGCACAAACCAAACGTATAGGCTTCGCATGTAAGTACATGCACCCGGATCAAACACAGAAAAAGAAACTACTAGAAGAAATTCAGCGTCCGTTGAATACCCGTAGCACAACAGTACAATGGTTAAATAGACAAACACGTGATGTTGCTGAAGAACGCTTGTGGGATATTATGGTACACAACATTCAGTCGTACTATAATCTAATTGAATATGTAGGGAGTTTACCTAATGAATTACGAATGGTTCGACTTGGCAGCGATGTCCTTCCTGTATACACTCAGTCTGACTGGTGCTATTTCTGGAAACGTCCTGATGTGGTCGAGTATTGCGAGAAGCATTTCAACAGGGTTGGAGCCCTCGCTAGGCAGAATGATGTTCGGCTTAGTATGCATCCTGGTCAGTTTACTGTGCTTGCTAGCGATAATGACGATATAGTAAATAGGAGCATAGAAGAATTTGAATATCACACCGATGTCGTGCGCTGGATGGGATACGGTAAGACCTTCCAAGACTTTAAATGCAATGTCCATATATCGGGTCGAAGAGGTCCACAAGGCATCAAAGACGCCCTCAAGAGACTCTCGCCAGAAGCACGAAACACCATCACAATCGAAAACGACGAAAACAAGTGGGGACTCGAACACAGCCTTGAACTTGTCGACCACTGCGCACTCGTTCTTGACATACACCATCACTGGTGCCGTGAAGGAGAATACATTCAACCCACCGACGATAGATTTGCTCGCGTAATCGATAGCTGGCGTGGTGTGCGTCCTGTTATTCATTACAGTGTTAGTAGAGAAGATTGTCTTGTAGACTTTCCAAAAGGCAAGCGTCCTAACATGGCAAATTTGCTAGAGCAAGGCTACAAGAAAGCAAAACTAAGAGCACACTCAGACTATATGTGGAATCGTGCTGTTAATGACTGGGCATTAGAGTTTAACGATTATGCAGACATTATGGTGGAGAGTAAGTGTAAAAACTTAGCCAGCATCGCACTACATAAATACAATATGGAGAGAAAACACTATGAGCTACCTAACATCAATGTACGGCAGAAACAAGCCAGCCCAGACCCAATCAAAATCTGACAAGAATCCTAATCGTGTAGCAGGTGGATTACGTGCGCAAGGTGTTGATCATGTAGTAATGCTGGGAGAGGACGGGACTGAAACACAAGTTCCTACACAGCGTTATGTGCAGAGTCTCGAAGAACAAGTTCGCAAGCAACGTGGTGTAATTGATGCTCTACAACGTAAAACTAACAGACTCGAACAAAGTGTTAGAGCAGTAGAAGTCAGTGTACATAATTTAAGGAAGTAAATATGAAGAAATTTATTATTGATAGATTAGGCGAAAGAACAACACTTGATGGTGCAGTACTAATTGGTGCAGGTGTTGCGTTCTTAATCTTTAAGCCAATTGCAAGCCTAGTAGCATACGGCGCAATTGCATATGGTGCTTGGACACTGTTCAAGAAAGAAAAATGAACAGTATTGCCCTAGTGTTTTTTACCTTTTGGATAAACAATCCAAATGCACAAACAGGGCCTGAAATAAGCGAAAACCTATTTGCTACACACGAAGCATGTGCAGAATTTGTAAATGCTGTAGCAGACGACGGTACAAATACAAACGTAGTAGATGAGAATTTTGAGTTCAAATTTGCCAGTGCCGACGGACTAGTATTCTACGGTGGCTGTTACTCAGCCAAAGAATACGAAGAAAAGTTTTTACAGAAATCATAACTTACTGATAGGTATGTCAGAACTCGCGGGTAAATCCCATACTCGCTTTCTTTCTACACCGCGCTTTTGTGCAAATCTTTTTGCATCACAATCGCTACATACATGAAAATAGTTATTTGATATGCGTTTAGGATCCATACTTCCCCTAGAACGCTCAAATTCTGCATCACAGTTGTCGCAACGCATCACTACCATAGTAACATCACGGTAGTACGTGTGCGTCTTACCTAGTTTACTAAGACGTTCGTACATCTTTTTTAGTGTATATTGTTGAATGAACATATAACTATTTACATTAAGATTATAAAATCATCCGATAAATAACAATAGAAGGAACAAAAAATGAGCCTAATTACTGTAACACCAGCAGCAAATGTACAAATCAGTAAACTATGTCAAGAACATGATTGTTATGCGATCACTCTTAACATTAAAGGGGGCGGTTGTGCAGGTTTTGAGTATGAATGGGGCACTGCACAAGTAGACGAAATCGATTCAAATGATTTTGGTGTTGAGTGCGACATGGGTATGTTTGTAGTAGGCGCACATAGTTTAATGTTTCTAGCAGGATCTGAAATAGACTATACAAAGTCTATTATAGGATCAACTTTTGAGATTAAAAATCCTAATGCACAATCCAGCTGTGGTTGTGGTGTTAGTGTAAACTTTAATATGGACACACTGCCGGACTTGTCAAGTTCAGCAGTATAACTGGAGCAAATATAAATGGCAAGAGAAGATATCTATCTCGGTGTTGAAGGTAATGACGGAACTGGCGACAGTATTCGCGAAGCATTTCGTAAGGTAAATGAAAACTTTACAGAATTATATGCTGTATTTGGTCAAGGCGGCACGATTAGTTTTCGTGCTTTAGGTGACACACCAGACACGCTTACAGCAAATAAACTATTATCAACAGACGGCGACGGCGTTAATATTGTTGAAAAGGATCTTGTAGCAGGTGTTGGTATTACAATCGACACTACAAATCCAAGTCAAATTATTATCAACAACGTTGGTGCAAACGTAAGTGCTGATACTTCTCCAATCTTAGGTGGACCATTAAGTGGTAATGCAATTTATCCAATCGGTAATATTGCAACCGATGCTGACGCTGTTGCAGACTTTAACACAACACATGGTACACAGATTACACAAGACGATCTTGTAATTGACAAGAAGTTTGCTGATCAAGCATATGCTCCGAATGCTTTGTATGCAGATCGTAGTGTTATCGCAAGAGACGAACCTGCAGATGCAACACAGTATACACTAAGTATTCAAACCTATCGTAATGGTAATTTAGAGATTCCAGACCACGGATTTAATTCAGGGTTTAATGGTACAGCATGGACTTACAATGCTACAAGTGGTACTCCTGCAAATTTAACAGTTGGAGATACTTACTATCTACGTGTTGTTAATCAAGATCAGTTAAGTTTGCATCCTAGTAAAGAAGAAGCACAAAACAACGACGATCTTACTCGTGTGAAAGTAAACATCAACAACGGCGATACTGTTGTTCCAGTAGGAACAGATACAATTGTCGACAATGACTATGACACAGATCTAGCAGGGTTTTATAGATCTAGCGAGGCACTTCCACGTAAGAGTGTAGTCCGTAGACAGGGCGACGAAATGGAAGGTGCATTGTTCTTGCATGATCATCCAGGTGACCTTGCTGGAACCGTTACTGGTATTACAGAAGACTTACAAGCAGCTACAAAGTTCTATGTAGATAACACAAGTTTTGCATCAGCAGTTGACTTGTATGTAAGTACAACAGGTGATGACGCACAAACAAACTCACCTGTTGGTAAAGAAGGACGCAGTTTAAACTATGCTTATCGCAGCCTAAACGCAGCAGCACAAAAAGCAGAAGAAATTATGACAGCAGCACCTTTAGAACCAGGTGCATATATTCAGACTGTTAAGTACGATGCAGGTGACGGTGTTGCTGTTACTACTAAAGCCGAAACTACTAATGCTAATGCAGACAGTGAAGGCGCAAGAGCTCTTATTTCTGCTAACAAAAAGTTTATCCAGAAAGAAGTTTTAGAATACATTAATGAAACATATCCTGAATTAGAATATGCCGATACTAACGTAATTAATCCTAATGCAGAAGCACTGGTATTTGGAAACAGAACATTCATCCAAGACGAAACTGTTGCATGGTTAAACGATCAAATTGCAACTAATATAGGTATTTGGTTAGGCTTTACTTATAATGAAGACAAGTGTTACAGAGACACAGGCCTAATTGTTGACGCTATGGTTAATGACTTAGGTCGTGGCGGCAACATCGAAACTATTCGTGCTGCTAAATCTTATTGGGCTAACTATGCAAGTCGCATTGTAGGACAAACACAACAAACTGTTGCAGCATTAACGTTTACAAGAGACCTTGTTAAAAACTATATTATTACTGAAACATCTTGGACAACACTACAAGCTGCACCGATCAACAGCACACAAACTGTACTGGGCTTAACTGTAGAAACAGGTATTGCTGCAAGAATAGACGAATTGTTTGGTATCATTACTGACGTTATTGAGCAAGGGCTAAATGCTGTTCCTGTACCTGTAGAGCCAAGCAAGCCAAACAATACATGTGAGCGTGATACAGGACTTATCCTTGACGCTATTATGGTTGACATTGCAAACGGTACTAACGCTAACAAACAGAGTGTACAAGCAGGCATTCGTTACTATGCATCACCAAGTGCTGCTAAAGCAAGAGTTACACAAGGCAGTCAAACAAGAGATGCTATTGCATATACTAACACACTAGTAGACCAAATTATTACACAGCAATCAGTTAGCACACGACAAAATTTAATTAGCCAAAAGACTGATGTAGATATTGCTTTACCTAGTACAACAGTAAGAAACAGTATTGATGCTAAGTTTACTATTATTGATACTATTGTCAGTACAGGTATTAATAGTGCTCCTAAGATTGTTGAGGGTTCTAGCTACACAGTTGAATTTACAAACGGTGGTAATGACAGTGTTGACCAAGGTGTTGCTAACAATGTAGACATACTTCCAGGTAAAGTTATCCGAGGTGTAAACTCAGGTGCAATTGGACGTATTGTTAAGTACCTAAGTGGCGCTGATTTAGGAGGCGAAACATTTGATAGAGTAGAAGTTGTACTTGAAGAACCAAAAGGATTTATCTTAGGTGAAGAACTAGAGTACGGTAACTTCACACGTACAACACAAATTACAATCCAAGTAGAAACAGGTGTTTACTACGAAGACTATCCGATTAAGGTTCCTGCTAACGTTTCAATCAAAGGCAGCGACTTCCGTAGAACATTTATTCGTCCGGCGGATCGTATTTCGCAGTCACCTTGGGCAAAGATGTATTTCTACAGAGATACATTTAAAGATAACCTAATCATTACTGACATGGTGGGCAACGACGAAGCAACCGACGAAGACTTAACTGTAGTAGGTAACTTTACTCCGGGTGAAGAAATCACTTGTACTCCAGCAGACGGAATTAGTCCACTAACTTGGGAAGGCGGTATCTTCTACACTGATGACGGTGCTGTTGGTTATGTTACTGAAAGTGATGTTGGCGGCACAAGCTTTAAAGTTAGAATGAGTAAAGATACACTGCCTGGATTAGGAACTATTCTAGCAGGAACTTGGCATATTAAAGATACTGTTAATTATGGTTATCATTATCTAACCGATCCTACCGATCTAGATAGTACTCCTAAGAACAACAAAGAACTTGATGTGTTCTTAATGAACGATGCAACACGTTTGGCAAACATGAGTTTCCAAGGACACGGCGGCTTTGCACAAGTGCTCGACCCAGAAGGCCAGATCCTTATTAAATCACCGTACATGCAGGTTTGTGGTTGTTTCTCTCAAAGCATTAATGAGCAAACATTCAGCGGTGGTATGTATATTGACGGCTTCTCAGGCAACTTGAGAATGACTGTTGACAGTAAGACTGATAACTTTACACTACAAGTGTCTAGCGATCCGGGAGAAGGGCTACGTATTCGTAAGCCGCAAACACCTGCACCGTTCTTTATTAACGGCGTAAGATTCCAAGTTGACGCTATTACAGAGTTTGACGGCGAAGCAGGGACAGCAACATTACTATTAAACAAACTGTCAAACAGTGGCAATGGATTTGCTTCTACCACATTCCCAACTGATATCATAATTCAAACTGCTGGTAACAGATCAATGCTAGCAAACGACTATACACAGGTTAACGATTTAGGTTACGGATTGTTTGTCGACAACGGCGCACTTTCAGAGCAAGTTAGTACGTTTACATACTACAACCACACAGCATTTATGTGTAACAACGGTTCAATTATTCGTGCGCTAAACTGTTCGAACTCAAACGGTATCTACGGACTTGTATCAGCAGGATCAGATCCAAATGAAGAAGTTGACGATGTAGTACTAGCTAGAAACATGACACAGCCCGCTCGTATTTTTGACGACGGCAGTGGCGACTTTGACATGGATCCTGAAGCTACAAGTGTATATGTTACTGATGTAGATTATGGGCCGTATAACCAAAGCTTACTAATTGTAAATAATGGCGAAACGCTTCTTTCGTATGAAATTACAAATGTAGAAGTAGTCGACGGTACTACATACAACGGTACTAAAGGCAACAACTTACCAATTTTTAAACTTAACATCAGCGGTAGCGGATTACAAGAAGCACTTGCCGACGGCGACATTGTAGAAGTAAGAGGTAATAGAGTATTTAAATTTAACAACGTTACTCCTGCAACTACTATCCGTCCGAGTACTGCGCTTATTATTGACGAAGCTCCAGACATTGTTTATAGAACTCTTAACTTCTCTAACCAAGAACCTGATCTAACTACATTACCAGATGGAGAAAGTGTAGTTACATTTGATGCAGGATATGATTATATCTTGTTAGAAGTGGATAATACATTTGCAGATCAAAACTTCTTTGCTGGTAGCGGTACTACAATGGGTAATACTACAGGTGACCGCGTTATTGCAATTAGTCGTATTACAAGTAATGCTAAACTAGAGCGTTTAAACAATAATGACATGATTTTTGTCAATGCAGGAAAGACTCATATTGTACAAAATTATACAGAACGTACAGGACCGGGTGACGAAGAATACGCAACTATTACGCTTGTAGATTTGCCAGGTAGTGATATTACTCCAGGTGCTCCTAATGGACTTGCTGCACCTGTAACTTTTGCAACAGGCAACGAAACACGTTTCTTAAGCGTAGGCTTACAAGATAATGAGTCAGCTACTATTACAGTTGCTATTTCAGCACTACGTGCTAACGGACATGACTTTAACGATATTGGCTCAGGCGGATTTAACGATTCGAACTATCCGAGTATTATTTACGGTCCACCGGTTAGAACACCAAGCCAAGACTTTGAAGTACAAGAACGTGGCAAAGGGCGTGTGTTCTGGGTATCAACTGACCAAGATGGTTTCTTCCGTGTAGGTAAATTCTTCGAAGTTGACCAAGGTACAGGTAGTGTAAGTTTTGCGGCAAGTATTGCTCTTAGCGATCTAGACGGACTAGGATTTAAACGTGGTATTACAGTTAAGGAATTCTCAAACGTAAGTGACCTAGCTGATAGTGATCCACAGACAGTTCCAACAGAACAGGCTGTTGATATCTTTACTAATAGACGTTTACACTTTAGACGTAATGGTACACTTGTACCGGCTAACGAATACATTGGACCAGGTGTACTTGCTCGAGACGGTACTACAAGTGCAACTGACGACATCAGTTGGGGTGGACACAATCTTACTAACCTTGCTGATCCGAGAGAAGGACAAGGACAAGATGCTACAACCAAATCTTATGTAGATGCAAGGACTCCGTTTACAGATGATTTAATGTTTGGTTCGTTAGATGCTAGAAATACAAACGATCTTGTTGTATGGAACGGTACACGTTGGGATAAAGCCACCCCAATTGGTAATGTTGACTTTAGTTTTAATAACGTAACTAATGAACTTAGCGTTAATATTAAATCGGGCGAACTAGTAAACGGACAAATTGCTGCTGATGCTTCAATTGCACAAAGTAAGCTAGACATGCAAGCAGGCACAACAAGAACAGATGCTACAAATATTACTCAAGCAGATTTAGGTCTTGCTGCATTTGATGCAGATGATTTTACTGTTACCGATGGCTGGGTTACTATTAAAGAAAACGGTGTTGACGAAGAAGACCTATTCCAAATCAATCAAAACACAGTTTATGGTAGAACAGCAGCAGGTTTAGGTAATGTAACAGAAACTACATTTGCAGATGTTGTTGAAATTGGTGGCGACTTTACTACAACAGGCGAAGCTGACAAAATTGTTAAAACAGATGGTGATGGCGCAATTGACGCACAAGCTATTAAGATTGACGGTTATGATATTCTTGATACTTCGTCGACTACACTAACAATGAACACACCAGGCGGTGCAAGTGTACTAACATCAGTTGGTAGTATTCCAAGTAACACTACAAACACCTTTGCTGGTAGCTTACAAATTGGCTCTCCAACAAACGGTGTAACACCGAGTACAAACCAGAAAAACTCTAGTTACGGTAGTAACACTGATGCTACACAAAACGACAGTAGACTAGCAGTTAACTGGATTTACTCGCATTTTATTGAAGCGCCAAACGAGCGTGATGCAGCATCGACAGGTATTGCAATTGGTTCGGGTACAGGATATTCAGCAGCAGGCGAAGTTGCAATCATTGCAAACGACAACCAAGCAGCGGTAGTGTTTAAAGAATTTAGTGCAGTACCGAGCACTGATGGTACTTACGACTTAGGTAGTACAGACAATAACTTCGGTGTGTTCCATGGTGTTGCAACTAAAGCAAGATATGCTGACTTGGCTGAAAACTATACTGCTGATGTTGCATACGAGCCGGGCACAGTAGTTGTGTTTGGCGGAGAGCAAGAAGTAACAGCATGTTCAGCCAAAGGTGATAGACGAGTAGCAGGTGTAGTATCAACTGATCCAGCTTACTTGATGAACAGTGCCTGTGAAGGTGAAAATGTTGCTCCGATTGCACTACAAGGGCGTGTGCCATGTAAAGTAATTGGTCGGGTACAAAAAGGAGACTTGTTAGTTACAAGTGCTGTACCAGGATATGCTATTGTTGATAACGATCCTAAGATTGGTACTGTAATTGG
>Ga0209654_1001116_pt1 | contig 22420 bp, 21 predicted proteins | sample SaaInl1SG_22_DNA_FD_184646 | JGI IMG/M metagenome (GOLD analysis project Ga0209654, IMG submission 184646) | Marine microbial communities from expanding oxygen minimum zones in the Saanich Inlet - ESP_161SG_22_DNA (SPAdes) (version 2) | ecosystem: Environmental > Aquatic > Marine > Intertidal... | reverse complement strand
ATGGGCATGAATGCTTACTACGGCGATGTCGGACGCAAGTTTGGTCTCTTCGACCCAGCGGATGATGGCTGCCAGATCCTTTGCATTGGGGCGACGCACGTGGCGCGTTTCTTCGCCAATACGGAAATTCATGCCGTTGAACGGAAATGTACCTTCCGGCGCATCAAAGGCGAAGCCCGTCCCAATGCGGAGCTGCCGGAACTTTTCAAGTCCCAGACCCTCTGCCATGTTCTGCACCACCGCCATTTGGTCGGCAGTGACCTCATAGGTACTGTCGGGCCATAGCGGATTGAGCCCGGGTCGCCCTTGCATCGCATGGGTTTGGCGGGCGGCCTCTTGCCCTTTCGTATATGTCGACCCGCAAGCCACGAGACCAAAAGTAGATTTGGGTGTTGTCAAATACGCGGCACGGCGTGCTTCTTCGAGGTGGCGGCCCGCGCCAGCGTGGCAAAGCCCGCGTTTGTCCAGCTGATCAAGCGCGTATTCCAGCCCCTTGATCGAATAATCCAGTGTGTGGTTGGTCGCGGTCGAGAACATGCCAAAACCAGCCTCTACGAGATCATCCAAGATCCAGGAAGGCGCGCCAAAATGCGACCCGCCACTATCGAAGGCAGGATCGCCCACATAATCGTTTGGCAGCACTTCGAGATTGGTGAAGGCGGCGTCGCACCCTCGGATCAGGTCAAACAAAGGTTTGACGACCGGGTCGGTGCTGCTTTGCAGACGGCGTTGCAAGATGCTGTCGCCGGTCAGGGCAAGAGTGGTCGTCATAAAGGCCCCCCGTTGAAATAATCATGCAGGATGCGGATGTAGATGGCTTTCAGCATGTGGATCTCCTCCACTGAGACATGTTCGTCTACCTTATGCAGGCTTTCCCCAGTAAGGCCAGCTTCAACCACGGGGCAGTGATTGACCAGATGCCGCGCATCCGAAATTCCGCCCAAGGTGGTAAGGGCTGGTGTAATGCCTGTCTCCTGCCGGACAGCGTTCTGGATCAGCGTCGAGAACCTCCCCGGTGGCGTGAAAAAGCATTCCCCCGACAGGCGATGCGTGCTGCTGATCTGAACGCCGAATTCTTGCGCGATGCGATCCGTCCGGGCTGAAACCCATGCCAGAATTTCCTCGGACGTCCATGTGTCGTTGAACCGGATGTTCACAGTGGCTTTGCACGCCGCTGGGATCACGTTGTGAGCTGGATTTCCCGTGTCGACAGTCGTTATCGCAAGGGTGGACGGCGCAAAGTTCTCAGTGCCCTGGTCGAGCGGCTCGGCCTGAAAGGCATGCAGCAACTCTACGAGCGCAGGCAACGGGTTCACTGCCTTTTCCGGATAACCGGAGTGGCCCTGCACGCCCGTCACCGTCAGATAGACCGTGACCGCGCCGCGTCGACCGATCTTGATGGCATCACCGATGTTTTTCAGGCTGGTTGGCTCTCCGACAAGGAAGTGATCAGCTTGTAGGCCCCGTTCTTCCATCCAGTCCAGAATGGCGGGCGTTCCATCAGGAGAGGCGGTCTCCTCGGCCCCTGTAATCGCCAAGATGACGGACCCGTCCGGCGGCGTGCTCTCCACAAAGTCGATCGCTGCCGTAGCAAAAGCGGCAACGCTGGACTTCATGTCGGTGGCACCACGCCCATAAAGGATGCCGTCGCGGATCTCAGCGCCGAAAGGATCATAGGTCCAGTCATCCCGGTTACCAATGGGCACGACATCCGTGTGTCCGTTATAGCCAAAAGTGCGCCCGTTCTTCCCTTTGCCCCAGATTGCACAAAGGTTCGGGATGCCGTTGCGATCTACGCGAGTGCAGTCAAAGCCATAGGCGCTCAGCAGGTCGTCCAGCAGTTGCAGCGCGCCGCCCTCGGCGGGCGTGACTGTTAGGCAGCGGACCAGATCGGCGGTGAGGCTGACAGGATCAATCTGCCCCTCTGCTGAAAGTGTAGCAAACTTGGCTTTCATGCCAATTCCTTTTCAAGCATGAGGCACGCACTTTCATGGGTTGGGGACAACGCCTCCAGCAACGGGACCTTTGCCTTGCAAATGTCTGATGCGAACTCACAGCGTGGGTGGAATGTGCAGCCGGAAGGTGGACTTATCGGATTAGGATAGGCCGTGCCCAGATCGACATTTGGCACCCCGGCGTCGGGCTCGGGTGTCAGCACAGATTTCAACAGCGCGCGGGTATAGGGATGCTTTGGATCGGCAAAGAGAGTACGAGTATCCGACACCTCGACCACGCGGCCTAGATACATGACGACAACACGGGTCGCGATATGCTCGACCACGGCCATGTCATGAGTGATCAGCAGATACGTCAAACCCAATTCCGCGCGCAGTTCCAATAGCAGATTCAGGATTTGCGCTTGTACCGACACATCAAGCGCCGAGGTTGGCTCGTCACAGACAACAATCTCAGGATTTAGGATCAGCGCCCTCGCGATGGCGACGCGCTGGCGTTGACCGCCTGAGAGCTGGTTGGGGTAGTTGTGGTAGAAATTCCGCGGTAGCCCGACCCGCTCCATGATCGCTTCGACCTTTCCTTGTTGTTCGGCCAGCGATCCGACCCCATGCAGCTTCAGGGGGCGACGGATGATCTCGCCAATCGTACGGCGTGGATTGAGCGACGAATAAGGATCCTGAAAAATCGACTGCAGCTTGCGCGATTTCTCCATATTCGACAGCTGCGCAATGTCCTTGCCTTCCAGCGTGATCTTACCTGCCGTCGGGTCCTGCAAACCCAAGAGCATCCGGGCCAGTGTGGATTTCCCACAGCCAGATTCGCCGACAACCACAACAACCTCCCCCTTACGAAGATCAAGCGAGATGTTATCGACAGCTCGCAGCGGTTTGGCCGCTGAGAACATCCCCTGTTTAACCTTGAAGGTGCATACGGCGGCTTTTGCGCTCAAAAGTGGCTTAGAGCCCATGTCGATACCAGACCCATAGCTGTCGTCGCCCGTTTTGCGTGCCGCCAGACTGGAAGTGCCATCGCGCAAGTCCGCCAGTGGCAGAACACAGCGATAGGCCTGACTGTCCGAGGCGCTTTGCAGGGCGACGGCGCCTTGTTGGCAGGCCTCATGCGCGCGGGTACATCGGTTGGCAAAGCGGCAGCCACTGAAGTTTGTTTTGAGTGACGGCACCAGCCCGGGGATCGACCCCAATTCGCCGCCCGGCTCAATTTGACCGGGGACCGGAATGCTCTCCAAAAGGCCTTGGGTATAAGGGTGTACCGGCGCGCGCAGTACCTCCGCGACGGCCCCTGTTTCAATCACTTGGCCCGCATACATCACAGCGATCTTGTCAGAAACGCGGGCGACCACGCCCATATCGTGGCTGATGATGATGAGCCCAATGTTGAGTTCTTTCTGAAGGTCCTTCAGCAAGTTGAGTATCTGCGCCTGAATGGTGACATCGAGGGCCGTTGTCGGTTCATCTGCGATGATCAACTCGGGGTCGTTCATCAGCATCATTGCGATCATCACCCGCTGGCGCAGACCACCAGACAACTGATGCGGGTATTGCGACAGGCGACTTTCGGCGGCGGTGATACCGACCTTTTCCAACAGTTCGACAGCACGCTTGCGAGCCTCGCCACCCGACACGCCTTTGTGCAGTTGCATCAACTCGGTCATTTGCCTTCCGATGGTGTAGACCGGGTTGAGCGAGGTCATCGGTTCCTGAAAGATCATGGCGATCTTGTTGCCACGCAGATTGGCCATCTGCTCTTCGGACGCTGCCAAAAGATCCGTATCGCCAAAGCGCAGGGTCGTGGCCTCGGTCCGGGTGCCTTTGGGAAAAAGTCCCATGATGGCCATGGACGAGACCGATTTGCCTGACCCGCTTTCCCCCACGATCCCAAGCGTTTCGCCTCGGTTCACAGAAAAAGACACGTCACTCACGGCGGTCATTTCCCCCTCGGCGAGTTTCAGCGTGACCGACAGGTCCTGGACTTCGAGAAGTGCTGACATGGGTTTCTCCTCAGTTCCGGCTTTCGGGCGCGGTGATGTCACGGATGCCGTCGCCAAGCAGATTTACAGCCAGCACTAGCAGGAACAGCGCAACGCCGGGTACGGTGATGAGGAAGGGTTGGAAATACATCATGGTCTTACCCTCGGCGATCATCAAACCCCAGGATGCGGTCGGGGGTTGCACCCCCACGCCCAGAAAGGACAACGAAGCCTCGTGGATGATAACCACGGCCATCTCAAGCGAGAATACGACGATGATCTGGTTAAAGAGGTTGGGCAGGATTTCGTAGAAAAGCACCTGTCGGTCATTGCTGCCGATCGAGCGCGCGGCAGAGACATATTCAAGCGACCGGATTTGCCGGGTCAGGGTGCGGGTGACGACCATGTAGTACTGCCAATGTAGCACACCCAACACGACAACCAGCGTCGCGACGGAAGAGCCGACAAAGAACACGAGTGCCATGGCCAACAGCAAAGATGGCAGGGCAAGCTGGCAAGTCAGCAGGAACGAGGCTCCCTGATCGATCCGTCCGCCCATGTATCCCGCGACAAGTCCAATGCTGACGCCAATGATACAGCCGAGCGTCGCAGCCCCAAAGCCCACTCCCATCGAGATGCGCGCGCCATAGATCAGGCGGCTTAGATAATCACGGCCAAGCTGGTCGGTACCGAGGATATGGGTCCATGATCCCTCGGCATTCCAGACCGGCGGGACCAAGCGGTTTGACAGGTCCTGAATATAGGGATCATGCGGCGCTACTAGCGGGGCAAAGATCGCGAGTAGCCCGAACAGGATCACAATAAAGGCCCCGAACTGAAACCCTAGGTGGCCCTTGGCCCGGCGGATCATCCGCTCTTTCGGGGTCAAGTCTATAATGTCATCAGCCATTTTGGGAGTCATCTGAGCCACGGCGTTTGCGGTCGTGTTCATGGTGTCACTCCACACGCATGCGCGGATCAAGCCACGCGTTCAGGATGTCGCCCAAGATCGAAAGGATGATGAAGATAAGGGCGAAGAAGAAGACAAGCATCTGGACGGTCGGAACATCGGCACCTAGGATCGACTCGTACGCCAGTCGCCCAAGACCATTAAGAGCAAACACCGTCTCGGTAATGACGGACCCGCCCAGCTTGTAACCGATTTGGATCGTGATCACGCTGACCACTGGCAGCAATGCATTGCGCAAGGCATGGCGGAACAGGATCTGGCGGGGGCGGAAACCTTTGGCCCGCGCGGTGCGAATATAGTCAGAGCCGAGCACCTCGATCATGCCCGTCCGCGTCAGGCGTAGAACCTGTGGGACCGAGCTGGTGCCAAGCACAAGGCAGGGCAACACAAAGTGCTTCCAACTGGTGTCCCCCGATACAGGCAAAATCGGAAACATAACACCCAACAGGATAATCAGGATCAGGCCCAGCCAGAAATTCGGAATGGCTTGCGCTGCGGTGCCAAAGCTGAGGGCAAAGCGATCAAGCCAACCGTTGGGCTTCAATGCTGCAAGAACGCCCAATGTCAAACCAACAATAACTGTCACCGTCAGCGCACCGGCCGCGAGGGTTAGAGTGACAGGGGCACGATCGACTAGCAGATCGAAGACTGGCTGTTTCCAATAGTAGCTATCGCCAAAATCACCGGTCATAATGCTACCGAGCCATTCGAAGAAGCGAACGTACAATGGGCGATCAAACCCAAATTGAACGCGGATTTGCTCGATGGCGTCTTGCGTTGCGTCTTCACCGGCAACCATCGCGGCCGGATCGGCGGCAAGGTTCAGAAGCAAGAACGTTGCCAGAGAAACGGTGAAGGCCACCGAAAGGCCAAGTGTCAGGCGTTTGAGAATGAACTTGAGCATCTATGAAATCCCGAGTTGGGAAAAAGGGAGAGCGGGCACGCGAAGTGCCCGCTCCAGCGAAGTTACTGCCAGCTGATCTCGTTCAGACGCGGCAGACCATCGGATGGCGCTTCGAACGTGGTGTCCACGCTGTGCACGTAGTTCTGCGAGTACTGGAATAGAGGCAGCAAGTAGGCCTCATCAGCGACACGCGTCAGAGCCTGAGCATAGAGAGCTTCGCGTTCGTCTTGATCGACGGTTTCCAGCGCGGCTTTGAACCAACCTTCGACATCCGCATCATGGTGCAGGTTCCGGTTGGAGCCAGCAACGTAATAGTTGGAAATCGCCCCAAGATCCGGGGTCGCATAAAAGCCCCATGCGTTTTGGAACGCTTCCAATTGACCCTCGCCGCGGGCTTTGGACAATGCCGATAGTTTTACGTGGTTGATATTCGCAGTAACACCAATTTCTGCCAAATCAGCCGCAACTGCTTCCATGATGGGGCGTTCGCGATAGGTGGTCATTTCGAATTCGAACCCATCAGGATAGCCCGCTTCGGCAAGCAATTCGCGCGCCCGCTTGGGGTTGTATTCGTATTCAGTGACGTCCACATCACAACCGAACATGTTGAGATTACATGTCGTATGGATTGGTCGACCAGAACCGCCGACAAGAAACTCAACGATTTCCTCTCGGTTTACCGCATGATTAAGCGCCTGCCTTACCAGTTTGTTGGTCAGCGGGCCTTCAGGATCTGTTACACCGGCCACGTCCAACACCAGAAAAGAGACCCGAGTTGATACGCCGGTAGTGTGATCCACCATCGGAAGCTTACCAAGATCCTGTGCCGTGTCATCTGGCACGTTAAAAGACCAATTCACCCCTCCAGACAGCAGTTCTGCCGTTACGGTGCCCCAATCAGGAATCGGGCGAACTTGGATTTTCTGGATCGAGCCTTCGTTTTTTGGGCCGTTTTCATAATAATCACTGTATTTCTCGAGCGTGACGCCAGCACCCATGTCAAAGCTGGTAATCTTGTAGGGGCCCGTGCCGTTGAACACCTGCGTCAATGCATCGGGATTACCGTCCACATAGCTTCCTGCCTGCCGAGTCAGCACAAAAACCGCAATATCACGCAGCATGAGCGGATAGGGGTTCTTTGCCGAGATGCGTACAGTGCGCTCATCAACCGCAACAGCACTCTCAAACCAGCCCCGAATGAACGCGCCGCGCCGAGTTTTAGAGTCTTTGTTGGCGATCCAATCAAAGGAGTATACAATATCTTCGACCGTTACGGGCGAACCGTCATGGAATTTCAGACCATCGCGCAGCGTGAAATCGATCGTGCGATCATCGACCCAGGTGTAGCTTTCGGCAAGTGCGCCAACATACTCGCCTGTTTCCAAATCGATCTCGACCAGTTGGTCAGACGTCAGGTAGGACAGGATCAGGTTTTCGCGCGAGGTCGAGTACAGACCATCGAGCGTTTGCACTTCCTTGTTGAAGGCCGCGACGAGCGTATCGTTGGCTTGGTCCGCAATCGCGGGCATCGCCGAGGAAAGTGCGATCACCGATGCGGTAATCAGGGCTTTGACAGACATCTAGAATCTCCCTTGTTGAATTCAGTATCTTCCACTATACGAACCTGGCTTGCATATAGCTAATGAATGTTTAATATACCCACCATGCACAGCACGAATATAAATGCTATTGATCTGAATCTACTGAAGGTTTTTGCGGCTCTCGCCAGCGAACGTAGTGTAACGAAAGCCGCAAAATCTGTTGGAATCAGCCAACCGGCGGTCAGTCATGCTCTGCGCCGGTTGCGTGATCTACTTGATGATGAATTGTTTATCCGTGCCGTCGATGGGATGCAACCGACCGAAAGGTGCCGCGAACTTGCGCCCGCGGTGCATGCTAGCCTGGCGATGCTGCAGGACGCGTTGAGCGTGAATACGGACTACGATCCTGCCAATTTGCGCACGACGTTCCGGCTTGGAATGAACGACCTTTTTTCCACGCTCATTGCTCCGGGCCTTAGTTCCAGTATCGCCGCCCAAGCCCCGCACGTGTCGCTGCGTTTCCTGCACACACTTGAGATTAATAAGAGCCTCAGCGACGCCTACGCAGATCTCGATACGGGCGCAATCGACTTGACGATCATTCAGGACTTCGACACGCCATCACGGTTTGACCGCGAGTTGCTGGGGGCAAGCGATTTTGTCTGTGTCGCCCGCGCCGGGCACCCCGCGTTTCATCCGAGCCTGAGCATGGATCAATTTACATCTTTCGGCCACATCATGTTCACAACGCTGGACTCCGAATATGGTCGGATTGACGAGGCGCTTTCAAAGATGGGCATTAGGCGCAGGATCGAATTGCGCGTGCCCCACTATTCTGCAGCTCTCAGCGCAACCGCACAAACCGACCTGGTCTACACGATGCCAAGGATACTCGCCTCGCATGCCGAGCAGGCGTTTGGATTGCAAATATCCGAACTTCCTTTTGAGGCGCCATTGCGCAAGATTTTTCAAGTTTGGCACAAGACCAGGACAAAGGAGTTTGGTCACAAGTGGTTGCGTTCCATCGTGGCGGATGTGGCGGACCAAGCGGGGATCGCGTCAATTCGACAATCAAATTCCTAGAAACGGTTGATTTAATCGAATTATCTACCCAATCTTGCGGCAAGAACGACTGGCCACTTCTAATAGTCTCCAAACTTAGTCGCCGCCGCTACTAAAGTGCGGTTTAATTTTGAGAAAATTCCGCGCCCGCGAATGACCGCATTGACGACCCTCGCCACTCCGCCACAAAACACTATCCGCAAGAGCGAACAAATGCTGCGTCAGCAATAGCCGCAGCCGCATAAGTCCGCTTTGTCCGCACCTCAGTCGTTTGTTCAGGCCGCAGCGAATGACTGGTCTAGGATTTGGTGACTGCTGGCCGGGAGCATCGTCGCCCCACCTTGTTGTGGCCCAACCTGCTAAGGCTTTCTCGGTACCCCGCACAACTACGCCGCCTTCGAGTGTCTCTGTTCGCATTGATAGCGGTCGAGCCCCCTTCAACTGCGGCGCGACCAGTTTTCGGCAAGCAATTGAAAAAGCGCGCCTTTTCGAATGCGTCTCGATTTAGGTGAAGGGCGGGTGGAAAGAGACGCGGGGCGTTCAGAGACCGATATCGGCGGAAACGCCAGTCTCCGAAGGTCGGATGGCCTCGCTAAACCCCTTTGAAACAAAAAGAAAAAGGGCCCCATTAGGGACCTCATCTTAATTTTGCGATTGATATCTGGCGGAGACGAAGGGATTCGAACCAAGGGGACGGATTATGCTGATCTAACGTAGCAACGAACGCGGCAATTTCTGTGGATGTTGAAACGCAAGAAACGCCTGTTGGGGCTCTAGTGCATTGTAATTATGCATTTATTATTGGTTGTGGGGGAGGGACTTGAACCCCTATAAATGCTTACGGGCACGCGGATTATGATAAAACTGCTTCAACTTTTCCTATTTAATTTCAGTTGTTTATAAGCACATAAATTCGATGTGTTAAAAAGTGTGTAATCAACAATGATTGCGGGGGCAGGATTTGAACCTGCGACCTTCAGGTTATGAGTCGTGATATGGCCATTTCTAAGCACTTCTAAAGATTTCGTAGAAGCACGCTAACTAACTGATATTACTGGACTAATCCAGACATCTCTTTACGCTGCCATTCGATCGGTTGCTCGCCGAAACCAGCCCTCATGATTCCACTATGATTCCAGGGATTAAGAATGGCGCGGCGATCACCGAGAGTTAATCAGCCGCAAAGAGGTGCCTTATGCCTAAAATCACCAAACGCCTTGTCGAGGCTGCCAAGCCGCAAGACGAAGACTATATCATCTGCGATGACGACCTTGCCGGGTTTGCCGTTCGCATTCTACCAAGTGGCCGTCGTTCCTATATTGTTCAATACCGGATCGGCAATCGATACAGACGCATGAGCCTTGGAGCTCATGGTGTTCTCACTCCCGAAAAAGCCCGCCGCATGGCATTCAAGGTTTTGGCCGCCGTCAAGGACGGAGAAGATCCTGCTGGCGAACGTTCCCGAGCCCGAAAAGCCTGCACGGTGAAAGAGCTAGCAGAGCGTTTCGACCAAGAACATATTTCTGTCCGTCTTAAGCCAGGCACTGCCACAGAATACCGACGCAACCTCCGCCGTTTCATATTGCCTGCCCTTGGACGACTGAAGGTCGCTGATGTAACACGGGCTGACGTCGCCAAATTCCATCATGATTTACGCCACATCCCATACCAGGCAAACCGGAACCTAGAAGTCATCTCCAAAATGTTTTCGATGTCAGAGATGTGTGGAATGCGCCCTGACGGATCCAATCCTCGACTACACATCAAAAAACACCCAGAAGAAAAACGCGAACGCTACCTCAGCCAGAAAGAGCTGAGTGACCTCGGTTCAGTGCTGAACGAGGCTGAAGAAATGGGTGTCGATGATATCTACGCTATATCTGCTATCCGCCTCCTCATTTTTACAGGCTGCCGCCTCAACGAAATCATGTCACTTAAATGGACAGAGGTTGATTTAGCCAACAGCTGCCTGCGACTATCAGACTCAAAAACTGGCGCACGAGTTGTACATCTCGGCCCCCCTGCCCTTGATCTCCTAAAAAATCTCAAACGGCAGCCCAAGAACCCATGGGTTGTCTGCGGAAAAATCCCGGGAACCAACCGCAAAGAAATCCAGAAATTCTGGCAACGGATCCGCAAGCGGGCTGGCATTGAGGATGTCCGCATCCATGATCTGCGACATTCATTTGCCTCCAACGCCGTAGCCCAAGGAATGAGCCTTCCTATGATCGGCAAGCTTCTCGGACACACCCAGGTTCAAACTACTGCCCGGTATGCGCATCTTGCCGCAGATCCCGTCAAGGCAGCCGCCAGCTCCGTTTCTTCCAACATTTTTGACAGCCTGAATAGCGGCACATCTGAACTAAGTCGAAGGCCGTAGCCACTCTTGGCACGGCCCCATCGGCTAGCTGGTAAATCTATGTTCGTCTCTGTCCTGTGCCCCCGTTTTGTCGCCGAGGCGATTCAGACATCGGATGATCGGTAGTTAAGCACTTCGAATGGTCGGCGAGGACCTCAATTATTCGACACTTTTCTACTTTGCCGCCACTACACTCGTGGACCATGCGCTTCAATTCTTTTTCCATGGAGCGCAGACGGCCCAGACGTTCCTGGACACCATGCAGGTGCTCACGGGCGATGGCGTCCACTTGTTCGCACGATTGATCGGGCTGATCGGAAAACGACAGCAATTTGCGGATATCATCCAAACTGAACCCCAGTTCCCGACTGTGACGGATGAAGATCAGCCGTGAGGCCTGATCCTCAGAATAGATGCGGCGGTTGCTACTAGTGCGCCTAGTGTCAGGTAGCAGACCGATTTTCTCGTAATGCCGAATGATCTGAACCGTACAACCTGCCCGCGCGGCCAATGCACCGATAGAAATGTCCTTTGAGCTCATCCAATTTTCCTCTTGCTCCTACAACTATTGTAGATGATAGCATATGAAATAAGAGAATTCCAATGCGTCGTTCAGTTGAATGACAAGCATCGACAACGAAATACAGGAGCAAAGTATGAGTGCAAGTTGCTGCGGACAAGATACCCAATTCGACGGCGTTTCCACCACATTCAAACGGGCATTGTGGATCGTAATCGCCATCAACGGTGTTATGTTCATCGTTGAAATGGCAGCGGGCGCTGTCGCGGGGTCGAAGGCTCTGCAGGCGGATGCCCTCGATTTCCTCGGCGATACAGCTACCTACGCCATCAGTCTCTTTGTCATCGGCATGTCCCTGCACGTTCGCGCGACAGCGGCACTCATCAAGGGGCTCAGCCTCGCGGCTATGGGGCTATGGGTATTTGGTTCAACCGCTTATCAAGTTCTCGTCCTCGGCGTGCCGTCCGCAACAGTCATGGGCAGTGTCGGGGTGTTGGCGCTTCTGGCAAACCTTGCAAGCGTCTTCCTTCTCATGCGGTTCAAGGACGGCGACGCCAACGTTCGCTCCGTCTGGCTCTGCAGCCGCAACGACGCTATTGGAAACGTGGCCGTTATTGGAGCGGCAGCATGCGTTTACTTCACAGACACGGCGTGGCCAGACCTTATTGTCGCCGCTTTCATGGCCAGTTTGTTCCTCTGGTCGGCCACGCAGATCGTGCGTCAAGCGTGGGGAGAGATGCAGCACCGTGCCGTTCCCGTAACGGGCGAGTGAGGGCCTGTCACGTCATGCAAAACACTTCGCTTCAAAACAACGCTCTCTATCTCGCTTGGCTGGTTGCATTGGCCTCTACCCTTGGTGCCCTGTTCATCGGCGAGGTGCTGGGGCAGACGCCCTGTGTGCTGTGCTGGTTCCAGCGCGCCTTCATGTTCCCCTTGGCCATTGTCCTCGGGCTCGGCCTTTGGTGGCGGGACGGCCGCGTGGGGCGCTACGGCATCGCATTGGCGCTTGGCGGCGGCGCAATCGCCCTCTGGCACATGGGGCTGTACGTCGGTCTTGTTCCCGAACGCATCCAGCCCTGCATGGCCACCGGCCCCTCTTGCACCGATGACAACCAACTGGTCTTCGGCATCCCGATCCCGCTGATGGCGCTCGCCGCCTTCGCGCTGATCGGGGCGCTGTCGGCCCTTTCATTGAAGGACACACGAACATGAACCGACGCGGCCTGATCCTGTCCGTTCTCGCCCTCGGCGTCGCCGGTTTCGGCGGAGCCACCTGGTTTGCAACCCGCCCCGGTCCGGTGGCCGAAGCGGAGCCTGTTGCGCCGGAACTCGCGGACGCGATGATCCGCCCCTACTCGCCCATCCTCGGGCCTGCGGAAGCGCCCGTCACGATCGTCGAATTCTTCGATCCGGCCTGCGAGGCCTGTCGCGCCTTTCATCCCATCGTGAAGGACATCATGGCCGAGCATGGGGATGCTGTCCGCGTCGTGATCCGCTACACGCCCTTCCACGGCGCGGCATCCGAGGAAGCGATCCGCGTGCTCGAGGCGGCGCGCATGCAGGACGTTTACGTGCCGGTGCTCGAGGCCGTTTTGCGGGAACAGCCGAGATGGGCGTCGCACGGTGCCCCGGAGCCTGGCCTGGTCCTTCAGATCGCCGCCATGGCCGGACTCGATGCCGAGGCCGCGCGCACGCAAATGCTGGCACCCGATGTCGTGGCGATCCTGAATCAGGATCGTGCTGACGTCGAGACCGTGAGAATTCGCCAGACGCCCACATTCTTCGTGAACGGCAAGCCGCTCGATCCGTTCGGGGAGGCAGAACTGCGGCGATTGGTGGCTGCCGAAGTCGCTGCCGCGCAAAGCTGAATGGAAAAGGCAGGATCAGAACCATGAAAAAGTATATTTTGACCAGCACACTAGCGGCGCTTTTGACCCTTGGAGGGCTCTCGGTGCCTGCGCTGGCCGGACCAGAGGATGTTGTCGTCGAGAACGCGTGGTCCCGCGCCTCCATCGGGATGAACCGTCCCGGAGCCGCCTACATGACGATCCGCAACACTGGCGACGAGCCGGTGACGCTGATCGGCCTTGCAACACCGCTCGCAATGATGCCCGAAATTCACGAGACGAAGACAAATGCCGAAGGTGTGAGTTCCATGAGCCCGGCGGGGGAGATCGCGATCGCCCCTAGCGTAGGCGTCGCGCTCGAGCCGGGCGGCCTGCACGTGATGCTGATGCGGCTGCAAGAACCGATGACGGAAGGGGACACCTTTCCGCTGACCCTGCTTTTCGATGGCGGAGGGGAAGTGACGGTCGAGGTGCCGATCCTCGGCATCGCCGCGCACGGGCCGCAGGACTGATGCGGCGACGGGCGATCCTGGGGTACGGCGCGGCTGGTGTCGCGGCGGTCGCCCTGATGCTCTTCGTCGGTTGGTGGCAGGTCGATGGACCCGGTGGACCCGAACCTGTCGGGCAGCGGCCTGTGGCCCTGACCGAGATGGATTTCCGTCTGACGGATCATGAGGGCAACGCGGTCGGGCCGGAAACCCTGATCGGCCGCCCGACGATGGCGTTCTTCGGCTTCACCTACTGTCCCGATGTCTGCCCGACCACGCTCGCGGACATTTCGGGATGGCTCGACGATCTGGGAGACGAGGCTGACGAGATGAACGTGGTTTTCATCACGGTCGATCCCGAGCGCGACACTGTCGAAACGATGGCCGAATATGTCGGCTACTTCCATCCTGCGATCCGTGGCTGGACGGGACCGGAAGAGCAGATCGCGCGCGTCGCGGACGGCTTCCGCGCCACCTACGAGCGGGTGCCGACGGGGAGCGGCGATTACACGATGAACCACACCGCGAGCGTCTTCTTGTTCGCAGCCTCTGGGCGGTTCGTCACCATGATCGACTATCACGAACCCAGAGAATTCGCGGTGCCGAAAATTCGCCGCGCGATGGAAGAAGAAACGGAGGGGGCGACATGAGGCTCAGAACTATGGCGGCTTGTGTCGTAATTGCGGGGATGGTTTCGGGAGCGGCTATCGCCCTCTCTGATTTCATGTCGAAAGAACCCGTGCCGCCGGAACTTGCCTCGGCAGGTAAATGGATGCCCCAAGGTCCTGAAGCTCCCCAAAACGTTGACATCCTCGTGACGCTGCCCGCGACGGCATGGGCAGAAGATGCACCCGACCTCGACCCCCTGCCCCTTCTGCAGGTCGCGTTTGCCGACAGGCCCGTGCAGGCGATCGAGCCACCCCTGTCGACATGGTCGCGCGACATTGCACCTGGCGAGACGCTCGATTTCTTGCTGTCCGAAGCTGGACTTGCGGCACCTGACAGAGCCAAAGTTGCCCTCGCGCTTGGCGCGGAATACGATCTGCGACGGCTGCGGCCGGGGCACTCGGTCACTGTCGCTTCGACCGTGGACGGCAGCCCCCGCACCGTCTCACTCGCCGTCGAGGACGGAGTGCGGATCGAGGTGGTTTTCGGCGAGCAGTTGTCCACACAGGTCGTGGCTCCGGATCCGGAGATCGTAACCCTTGCCGGCGAAGCCGTGATCGACAGCTCGATCTTCGCGGCACTCGACGAAGCCGGCATACCCGCCCGTTTTTCCGTGGACCTTGCGCAGATGCTGGGTGGGACCGTGGATTTCCGCCGCGAGATGGCCAGCGGCGAAACACTAAGGCTTCTCTGGCGTGAGGCGCGGGTCGGCGAGGACAGGATCGGACAGCCCGAACTCGCCTTCGCCGCACTGGAGATCGGCGGTTCGCTCTACGAGATCGTATGGCCTGACGACGGCAGCGGTCAGGCGACGATCTACGTCGATGGCGAGGTGCTGCGCGTCTTCGCACAGCCGGTCGAGGGTGCGCGCCTCAGCTCGGTGTTCGGGCGCCGCACGCATCCGGTCTTTGGCAACATCCGGATGCACACCGGCGTCGATTTCGCAGCGGCACGTGGGACACCGGTTCAAGCGACGGCACCGGGGCGGGTCAATTTCATCGGCTGGCGCGGCGGATATAGTCGAGTGGTCGAAATCGCCCACGGCTCCGACACCATGACGCGCTACGCGCATCTGAGCGCCGTGCCGGAAGACCTAGCACAAGGCCACCGCGTGGCGGCGGGAGATGTGATCGGCCGCGTCGGCGCGACTGGTACGGCGACAGGTCCGAACCTGCACTACGAAGTCCTCGTGGATGGGCGCCCGACTGACCCCCTCTCTGACGACCGGCTCGCCGAAGCAGCCGAGAGCGATGCGGATGATACGGCCGCGCTCTCGCGTCTGGCCGAGGCGCGGGCGCTTCTGAATCAAAACCTCGGCAGCGAGATTGCCGAAACGACAACCGAAAGGCTCTGACCCATGAAACGCATGACCCAAGCTCTGGCAATCACCCTCGCCCTGTTACCAGCGGCCCAGGTCCTCGCAGAGGCAACGGCGATCGAGGTCCGCAAGACGAACGGTTGCGGCTGTTGCCTCTCGTGGATGAATCATCTCGAAGAAAACGGGTTTGCGCCGACGGGCGAGAACATGTTCGGTGGGTCGCTGGTTCGCTTCAAGCTCGACAACGGCGTGCCGCAGCGCATGGTCTCCTGCCACACCGCGCTCATTGATGGCTACGTGATCGAAGGCCATGTAGCGGCCGCTGACATCCGCCGCCTTCTCGAGGAGCGCCCGGACGCCGTCGGCCTCGCTGTTCCGGGGATGCCCTATGGCTCGCCCGGCATGGGGCCAGAAGACGACCGCGAGGCCTATGATGTCTTCCTCATCCGCAAGGACGGGTCGACGGAAGTCTTTTCGAGCTACGCCGAAGGATAATCTGGCCCGCCCATGGAAAATCTGTCTCCAATAATGCTCGGCTTTCTCGGAAGTCTTGCCGCCGGATCGCTCACAGCAGTCGGAGCAGTTCCCGTGCTGTTCGGGCGCATCCCGTCTCGGGCCACACGCGATCTGTCGCTCGGCTTCGCTGCCGGTGTGATGCTCGCCGCTTCTTTCTTTTCGCTGATCATCCCGGCATTGGATGCGGCGGAGCCGATGTTCGAAAACGGCGCGATGCCTGCGGCCATCGTATGCGTTTCGATTCTTCTGGGCATGGGGGCTGTCGCCCTGATGAACGAAAAGCTGCCGCACGAGCACTTCAAGACGGGACGCGAAGGGCCCGAAGCGGCGTCTTTGCGGCGGGTCTGGTTGTTCATCATTGCGATCACGATCCACAACTTCCCCGAAGGCCTTGCCGTGGGGGTCGGCTTCGGATCCGGAGGTATGGAGGGCGGTCTGCCGCTCGCCATCGGCATCGGGCTTCAGAATGCGCCCGAAGGATTGGCCGTCGCGGTGTCGCTGCTGGGCGAGGGATATCCGAAGCTGCGCGCCTGGGGCATCGCGGCGCTGACGGGCATGGTCGAGCCGATTGGCGGTTTGCTCGGGGCCGGCATCATCACACTGTCGGAACCGCTGCTTCCATGGGGTCTGGCCTTTGCCGCGGGTGCAATGCTCTACGTTATCAGCCACGAAATCATCCCCGAAACCCATCGCAGCGGCCAACAGAACAGGGCGACGCTGGGTCTCGCAGTCGGGCTCGTTCTGATGCTGTTCCTTGATGTCTGGTTGGGATGAGGCAATGTCACTAAACAAGGTATCTCCGATGATCGGCGTCTTCGCAGCACTTGCTGCGTTCGCGATCGATCAGATCACCAAAGCCATTGTCGTTGCGAATGCCGTCACTTTAAGCGCCGGGATTCCCGTGTTTCCGGGATTCAACCTCGTCTTTTATCGTAATGACGGCGTGGCTTTCGGGATGTTGGGCGGCGCGCCGTGGTGGAGCCTCATCGCTCTCGCTCTTGCCATCTGTGTTTGGCTGGGGGTTATGCTGTTTCGCGCCGATAATGCGGTCGAAACACTTGCCTATGGCGCGATCATTGGCGGAGCCTTGGGCAATGTTATCGATCGTGTGCGGTATCGGGCTGTAACAGACTTTCTCGATTTCTACATTGTCACAACACATTGGCCTGCCTTCAACATGGCCGATATATTTGTTGTCAGTGGCGTGGGGCTCTTGCTCGCCGCGCCATGGATCAGCGTGCGGCGTCCGATCAAATCGTGAAGCCGGAAATTCTGAACCGCATAGCACTGCGCCACCGTTTGCTTTCGCGGATGACGCTTGGTTTCGTCGCCGGGGCGCTGACCGTTCTGACTTTCCCGCCTTTCTCGCTTCTCCTGCTTGTTCCCGTTGCCTATTCCGCGTTGTTTGTCGGTCTTCGCGATCTCTCCTTCGGGCGCGCTTTCCTCGTCGGCTGGGCGTTTGGTCTTGGCCAGTTCGGTTTCGGGATTTCGTGGATCGCGGAAAGTTTTTACGTCGAGGACAGGCGGTTCGGGACGATGGCGATCCCGGCCGTCACGGGATTGTCCGCAGGTCTCGCGATTTTCCCGGCCATTGCCGCCGCGCTTTTCGCCGAAATCACGCGGCGCGGAGCCATGGGCAGTCTCTTGGCCTGCCTCGCGTTCGCGACCTCCTGGACCGTGGCAGAGTGGTTGCGTGGTCACGTTCTGACAGGGTTTCCATGGAACCTCGCCGGCTACGCACTTTTAGACTACGCCGCCCTTCGCCAGACCGCCGCCTGGGTCGGAAGCTATGGGCTAAGCTTTCTCACCGTGTTCGTCGCGGTACTCCCCGGCGCGGCTGTCATGGCGTCCGGGCGGCAACGATTGACCGTTTCGCTCATGGCGCTGGCCGGCATCGCGGCTATTTGGGCCGTCGGGACGCTTCACCTCCAGTCGGATACACAACAGCCACCCGGTGTCGACCTGCGCATCGTTCAGGGCAACATTCCCCAAGGGGAGAAATGGGCGCCCGAGAACCGCGAGGCGACCTTCGCGCGCTATCTTGAGCTTTCAACCTGGCCCGGCGATTTCGACGTTCTTCTCTGGCCGGAAACCGCCTTTCCGGGTTTCCTCGATGAGGATACGGAGGCGCGGGCCCGCATTGCCGCTGCGCTGCAAGACGGCAGGGTGCTGCTCACAGGTGTGCCGGACCGTGTACCGAGCGAGGATGGCACCCGATATTTCAACACGGTTCAGGCATTTGACGAGACCGGCAGAATCCTGACCGGATACGCGAAACACCATCTCGTGCCCTTCGGCGAATACGTGCCATTCCGCGGCTGGTTGCCGATCGAGCGGCTGACAGCGGGGCTGGGCGACTTTACGCCCGGTCCGGGCCCGCGAACGCTTGCGCTTCCGGGTCTGCCGCTGGTCGCCGTGGCGATCTGCTATGAGATCATCTTCCCAGGCCATGTGGTCGACGACCTGTTCCGACCTGACTGGGTTTTCAACGCGACGAACGACGCCTGGTTCGGCACCAGCATCGGACCCGAGCAGCATCTGGCTTCCGCACGGATACGCGCCGTAGAGGAAGGCCTTCCTGTCATTCGAGCCGCGAATACGGGCATTTCCGCGGTCATCGACGCGAACGGAGAGATCGTTGCGCGGCTCGATACCGGTGAAACGGGCATCATCGACGCTAGCCTGCCCTCCGCGCGGCCGCCGACACTCTACGCGAGCTTCGGGGACTGGATGCTGTTGGCGCTCATCTTGGCTTCGTGGAGCTGGGCTCTGACGGCCAATGCGACGGCTCATTACCGCCGCATGAGAAAAACCGTCATGCAAAGATCTGGATAGGTGTTCCGTCCTTCACCATTGCATAGATGTCCTCGATCTGCCGATCTGTGACCCCGATGCAGCCAGCTGTCCAGTCGCGGACGTCCGTTGGGTCGATGCCCGGGCGTGGACCACCATGGATGAAGATGTCGCCGCCGGGGGAAAGGCCCTGCGCTTCGGCAAAGGCGATGTCGGCCTCATTCGGATAAGAGATGCCAACTGAAACCGAATTAGCCCAGCTTGCCTCAAGTATTGGAAATAACCCCGAACTTTATCAAGAGATCCTCAAGGCACAGGCAATATCACTCGGGGTTGCCGAGTTAAAAGCGAAGACGGGTTTTAACCCCAATCCTGAGTTTGATAGCTTAGACAATAGCTGGAGCATCTGGAGTGACGGGGAAGTATCCGTTGGCTCAATTAGTGCTTCATCCTCATCGCCGTCGCGCAAATTTAATCATTCCAGGATCACAATTGGAATTGATAAAGAGTACAAACAAGACAAACTGATTGGCTTTGCGGTATCAGCAGGAAGAGACGACGCTGACATCGGCACAGATGGTAGCAAAATTGAGTCAGATAATTTTGGTGCGACCTTATACACAACATATAAATTAGAGGGATTACCGCAGATCGAAGCATCTCTTGGTTATTCTGACCTAACCTATGAGACCAAGCGCATTGATGGAAGCGAGACACTTACCGGAGAGAGAAATGGACATACTTACTCTGGCTCAGTGAGATTAAGGCAATTCATAAATTATGCTGACATGGATTACTCCTATTATGGGGGATTTAATCTCGCCGATATCAAACTAGAAACATTTGATGAGACCGGAGGCACAAGGGCTCTGAGATATTTTGATCAGGACATTGATTATCAAGAGTTGGATTTAGGTGCTGAAATGTCAAAGAGCATTGACTGGAGTGGCTTCAAAATTCGCACATACGGCAATGTTCAGTATTCCAATTTCTTAAATAAAAGCTTCCCAGCATCAATGCGCTATCTCAGTCAATCCAACATATATAGCACGAATGTTTCAACTGAGCTCAAAGAGAGTGGCACTGTGAAATTTGGTGTAAATATGTGGAAATCAGATGATCTTAAAATTGATTTTGCTGTGTCAAGAATGGAGAGCATCCATAGCAATGGCAATGACCATTACGTCAACTCTGTGAGTTTTGGTTTGAATTACAGGTTCTGATTTGACCTGAATTATCGCCCCTCTCTCTTTGGAAACTCTCCCGTAGCCACATTTGCAATATATTGCTCTGCAATCCTAAGATGTCGCTGAACAGCCAACTGTTTACGGCGCTTGATCACACGCTCTAAGTCTCTGGTAGGTAGATCCTCTGCTCTAAGCTCAGCTATGGTTTCACCATTCACAACTTCATTCACTGATATGCCCGCTATATCAGCAAGCTCACTGTCATGTGCAGTTGGATTTTGTTGTTTCGCATCCCATACCAACAAATGCTCGTGCAGCGTTCTCAACACAGGCTTGGTTGCCACAGGATACTTAGCCAAACTCTGTGTTTTTTTACGATCGGCCTTCTGAACCTGAGGCTCTAACAAACGCCTAATCTGCTTCATTGAAACAGATAGTTTGTTCTCCAATGGTATAAACATGGTGAGCGTGTTTTGATCTGTTGAAACACTGTGTTCAACCGACACATGTCTTATGGGTGGTTCTGCAAATAACTCTGCATGCTCAGTCCACCAACTCCAAAAATCACCTTTATGCACATTACCAAAGTCAGCGTAGAGATCGGCATATTTGCCCCTGCCCGCGCTCTCACAAGTTTGCCTGTAGCCATCATGGCGTCGCAGATACTCCCACCAGTAATAATAGACTGAGCATTTCCAAGCAGGCGCACCCTCATATGGCGGCTCAACAGCACGGCGATTGCTTCGCCGCTTTCCCTTCAAGGGCGGTGCATAGACGAAGAATAGAGGACGGTTGGCACGAGACTTTTTCATAAAAATATGATGCCATATTTATTAATATAAGTGAACAACAATTTGGCGTCATTTTTTGTGCGATATTCACTACATCGATGCAATCACGCATCACAACAGACCACGAAAGGTGAATATCATGACTAAAACACAAACAACTAAAACTGCTTCAAACAACGCCAACATCAGCACTTGGATTGATTCGCTCGCAACCAAGCGTGAAACTTGGGAAAATGGAACCTACAAAGCATCAAATGAAGAGCTATATGTGTTGCTTGATGAATGTGTGGATCTCTTCAAAGAAGTTCGTGTACATCGTTCGCTTGTTAAAAAGCTTAATCTCATTCTCGAAGAACGCGAGATTATGATGCGGAGCAATACCAGTCTCGCCACCAAAATTGTGCGACTGATTTTTGGAGATTGCGGTAAACGCGCATACACCTATGCCCGTGTGCTTACTGTAGCAGCAGAGCAAAAAGGTGAACTACAAAGCATGAAAAGCTTTGTTGCAGAAGCTGGCGGAATTGAAGAAATCCGCAAGACACAAAATGGTCAAACACCAACTCAAAAGCGAAACGAGCAAATCGCCTTTGCGGTAGAGGTATTGGAAACGAGACCTGGGCTTGTTGAAACATTCAAAATCAGTGAGGAATTAGCACCTCACAATGAAAGTGCCTATGAGTTCTCAGTTGCGATTGTGCGCAAAGAGCGCAATGGAAAAGGCAGCGTTGTGTTTGGCACCAACAACCAAACGATACTGAAAGCTGCACTTGCCCAAGCAGGCAAATCCCTGAGTGCAATTGTTGAGGAAGCCAAACAAGCTTCTGGCCGAAAGCAAATGCTTGAAGAGCGCCAAACAGTGATTGCTGAAAAAGAAGCAGCCTAACTGAAACTTGTGTGACTGGGGCTTTTGCGCCTCAGTCACCAACTCCACCAAACACAGAGGACAACACCATGCTTAACCAAAACTTTCAGCCAAATCAGTTCTCAGACCTTGTGTTTGAGGAAGAATGCATCAAACAGCGTCTTTTCGCCTACGCCAGCGGCAAGCGCGATGGACATATCATTCTTTATGGAGACTACGGCACTGGCAAATCAACTGCAGCTAAGATCATCGCAGAGACTAGATGTGATGATGAAACCACTGGCTTTGTTGATATTATCCATGCCCGTGACGCCAACATAGAGATAGAACGCTCTCTGCTTCGGCTTTCAAATGGATTTAACATCCAACAGATGATTGGAGTTAACACGCCATATGCCGTGATAGATGAAGCTGACCAGCTTTCCGAAATCAATCAACATCATCTGCGTGCATTCATGGACAACGCAATTGGCTGTGTGATTTTGACAACAAATCACATCCATGCCCTAGACAAAGGCATCAAAGATCGAGCTGATGAAGTTGAAATAAAGAGCCTTTCTCCCAATGCTGTCTGTGAAAGGGCAAGCGACATTCTCAAAGCACAAGGCATCGTTGTTGAGCAGAGTTATCTGCTTCGGCTGCTTTCAACA
>Ga0209654_1001115_pt1 | contig 22441 bp, 22 predicted proteins | sample SaaInl1SG_22_DNA_FD_184646 | JGI IMG/M metagenome (GOLD analysis project Ga0209654, IMG submission 184646) | Marine microbial communities from expanding oxygen minimum zones in the Saanich Inlet - ESP_161SG_22_DNA (SPAdes) (version 2) | ecosystem: Environmental > Aquatic > Marine > Intertidal... | reverse complement strand
AAAATTTTCCCCGATCGGGTTTTTGGTAACCGCTCGACAATGAGCGCCTTATTGAAACAGGCGACCGCACCGATGTGCGAGCGTACCGCTTGGATCAACTCTTTTTCGACATCTTCTGGCGCCTGATTCACTCCGTCTTTTAATACCACCATACCCAGCGGTAATTGCCCCTTCAGCTCATCTGCCACGCCAATCACAGCACATTCTGCCACCGCCGGATGGGCGGCAACAATTTCCTCCATCTCCCCGGTCGACAAGCGATGGCCTGCCACGTTAATCACATCATCCGTGCGGCCCATGATGAAAATGTATCCTTCATGATCAATAAATCCACCATCCCCCGTGAGGTAGTACCCCGGATATGGATTTAAATAGGATTCCTCGAAGCGAGTGTGATTGCCCCACACCGTGGGCAGGCATGACGGCGGCAATGGGCGTTTGATGACTACACTGCCCTGCTCGCCGGCTTTTACCGCGCCGCCATTGGGATCGAGAATTTCGATCTTAAACCCTGGTGTTGGCATGGTGGCCGAACCTGCTTTTGGGGCAAAGGAATCGAGTCCGCGCGGATTGCAAGCAATCGCCCAACCGGTCTCTGTTTGCCACCAGTGATCCACCACCGGAAGGTTTGTCAGTTCATCAAGCCAGTGATATGTCGGCGGGTCCAAACGCTCGCCTGCTAAATACAGCGCCGATAAAGAACTGGTGTCGTATTTTTTGAACTCTGAGCCGGTTGGATCCTCTTTGCGTACCGCGCGGAACGCTGTCGGGGCGGAGAACAAGACCTTCACTCGGTATTCCTCCACCACTCGCCAAAACGCGCCCGCATCAGGTGTGCGCACCGGTTTCCCTTCGTAAAGAATGGTGGAGCACCCGAAAATCAGCGGTGCATAGACAATGTAGGAATGGCCCACAACCCAACCGACGTCACTGGCCGCCCAAAAAACCTCGCCAGGTTGCATGTCATAAACCGCCTGCATTGAGTACGCCATGGCCACCGCATGACCACCATTGTCACGCACCACACCCTTCGGTTTACCCGTGGTGCCGGAGGTGTACAGAATATATAGCGGGTGCGTGGCGCTGACCGGCACGCAATCAATAGGCGAGGCCTTGGACATCGCATCGGTCCAGGTGAAATCTCGTCCTGCGATGGGTGTGTAGGCCGCTTGCGGGCGTTCGAGCACTACAACAGATTGTGGCTTGTGTTCGGTCATCTCAATCGCTTCATTAACGATCGGCATGTAAGGGATCACCTTGGCCACTTCAACGCCACAGGTGGCTGTCACAATCACCTTCGGAGTTGCGTCAGACAATCGCACCGCCAACTCACTGGCCGCAAATCCCCCAAACACTACCGAATGAATCGCACCAATGCGTGCACAGGCGAGCATTGCCACCAATGCCTCAGGCACCATTGGCATGTATATCACCACACGATCACCAGTGGTGACTCCCAGTCCGCCCAAGACCCCAGCAAACTGCGCCACATCATGCTGCAATTCACGGTATGTGATGGCCCGCTTGCTTTGGGTGACGGGCGAATCATAATAAATCGCCACTTGCTCACCGCGACCGGCATCCACGTGGCGGTCCACAGCGTTGAAACATGTGTTCAGAGTGCCATCAGGGAACCAGCGCTCTATACCTTGTGCGTCGTTTGCCAAACCGACCTTTGGTGCAGAAACCCAATCAATCAACTGGGCTTTCTCTAGCCAAAACCCTTCAGGATCGTTAACCGACCGATCGTATTCACTCTGATAGCTCATGGTTCATCCTTGTTCTGCCAATGCATCAATGTGACCGATTTCAAAACTGATGTCTTTACGACGTTTCGGTGGTAATCACCCCCACCACAACTGGTGACGCACCAGTTGCTCGCCAAGCTGAAATCAATGCATCTGCATCGCTCGCAGGTATCGCTGCCAATAAGGGGCCAGCGGTCTGTGGATCAAAGACCACAGGACTCGGTGCTCCCTCTGCAACCGCTCCTGCATACCGTTGGTTGCCGTCTGCCGCACTGGAGCGAATCCCAGCCGCCAATGCCTCGTCGACGCCAGAATAAGTTGGGATAGACGCAGCCCATCGCACACTGAGGTCGCCTTCTTCCAGCATCTCGGCGATGTGACCCGCTAAGCCAAAACCGGTGACATCCGTCATCGCCGAGAGCGGATGATGTAAAGCCGCATCGGCTGCAGCGCCCAGAGAGCGCCAAGCAACGCGTAAATACCCATCAATGGCTGCTCCAGATACAAGCCCTTGACGGAAACCAGCCAACAGGATCCCGCTACCGATTGGCCCACTGAGCACCAACACATCACCCGCTTTAGCTCCGTGTTTGCGGATCGGTCGCAGCGCACTTCCTGACACCATCACTGCCACCATCGGCTGTTGCAAGGCAACAGTGTGGCCACCAATTAAACGAATTCCATAGGCCTCAGCAGCGCTGCGTATTCCCGCTTCAACTAACCGAAACTCATCCGCCTCAAGCTCTGGACGCGCCGCTCGGGCAACAGCTACAAGCGCTAGAGCGGTCTGTGGCTGCCCACCCATAGCCCACAGATCCGATGCCGCATGCCGCACCGCCAACCAACCCATCGCATGTGGATCCGACACCAGATAACTCAAACCATCAATCGACTGCATTTGCAGTTGGCCATTTGACTCGGTGACCGCCGCATCCTCAAACATGCCACCCAGGTGTGCTTTAAGGGTGTCTCCTGGCAACTTTGCCGCACATCCTTCGCAACGCATCAACGCAGTCGACTGCATCGGTTGGACCTGAAAACGCTGCATGAATTGTCGATCAATCCAGTCTTTGAGTCGCCACACCCAGCCACCTCGAAAAGACCAATTGCCGCGTATTAAAATCGCTTCACCATCGCCGCAATTCAGTAGCGTAAGCCATTGTTTTTGCGGCTTGAAATCTCCTACTGTCTGTTTTTTTAGAGCCGCTGGTAGAGCCTTCGCAAGATACTCGCCAGCACGGACCGCCAGCACGCCTGCGCGTGCACGGGGCGGACTCAGCTCGACCACGTCCCCAGCCGCAAACAGCGACGGATACCCCACCACCCTAAGCCGCGTATCGACCGCCAAAAAACCACTTGAAGCTACCGGTAAGGTCGAAGCGGACAACCACTGTGGTGGCGCCACCGGTGTGGCCACCAAAACGCATGCGCAATCCAGCCTTTGTCCATCGGCGAAGATCACCGCAGACGCAGTCGCCTCAACCACCTCTCCAAACCACAAAGAGACTCCGCGTGCATCAAGCGCGGCCTCGATCTGCGTCGCACCTTTGGCAAGCGCTTGATCACGCTCAAACGGATGCTTTACCACCAGTGTGATCTTAGCCTCTGGGAAACGCACTCGGAACGCCATTGCCAGTTCGATGCCTGCCGCCCCACCACCAATCACAGCCAAGCACTGGCTTTGACCGGTCAATGCGCTGTCAATCGCTGGCAATTGCTGCAGTAAGTGGGTCAGAGGTTTAACGTAGTAAAGATTTGGATGTGCAGAAGGAAATGCATCCCGAGGCGCAGCTCCGGTATTAATCGAAGCCAAGTCATAGGCGATCTCAGGCAGTACAGTACCTCCCAGTGCGTCAGGCCGTTTCACCACCAACCGCTGTCGCTCAGCATCAATTGATTGCAGTTCAGCACGTAAAAACCACCCGCCGGCCTGCTCAGTCAGCGCCGCCACATCGAGAAACAACTCCGATTCAGCGTACAGGCCGGCTAAAAAACCAGGCAACATACCGGAGTACGGAGCCCTCGATTCCGGGGCAATGACGAGCAAACGCACGCTGGGTTCTGGTTGCATTACAAACCGTTTGATGACGGACACATGTGCATGCCCACCGCCCACCAATACCAGCGTCTGTCTTGGTCCTATATCAGCCAATCACTCGCACCGGTTCGCGCATGGTGACAAACTCTTCTGCTGCCGTTGGATGAATCCCGATCGTCGCGTCAAAAGTCGCCTTGGTGGCCCCCGCCTTTAAAGCCACGGCAAATCCCTGCAGGATTTCACCAGCATCCGGCGCCAGAAGGTGCAAGCCAATCACAGCGTCAGTGGCATCATCCACAATGAGCTTAAAAATGCTTTGTTCGATTCGCCCACTCAAGGTGTGCTTCATCGGTTTGAACCGACTGACATACACCCGTGCCCGAATGCCCTGCGCGAGAACCTGCTCTTCACTGAGACCCAAGGTGCCAATATTTGGCTGGCTGAAAATTGTCGTTGGTAAATGCGCATAGTCGACCGCAGCGGTCGGTAACCCAGCAAACAGGTGTTTAGCCAGCGCCATGCCTTCGGCCAACGCGACAGGAGTCAAGGCCATGGTGCCGGTGACATCACCCACCGCGTAAATCGAAGGCTCACGGGTCTGGAAGTTGTCAAACACCTCAATGGTGCCGTCTTCGCGGCAACTGACCGCTGTGTTCTCAAGGCCTAAACCGAATGTATTTGGCACGCGACCCACTGCCATCAGCACGGCATCGACCAACAATTCATCGTCATCGGAATGCTGCACGGCAATCCGATCAGCCTGTTTAGCGAACCCTTGCAACCGATGCTCAAATCGCACCTCAATACCCTTGGCCTGCATTTCAAGCACCAACTGATCGACAATTTCCCGATCAAATTCTTTCAGCAACTGCGCGCCCCGATAGGACAGCACGGTCTCGACACCAAGACCGGCAAAAATTCCAGCAAACTCCACAGCAATGTATCCACCACCCACTACCAGAATCTTCTTCGGTAGTTCAGGCAGATCAAAAATTTCATTGCTGGTCATAGCCAATTCAATGCCGGGCATTTCTGGCTGTCTTGGCCAACCACCGGTCGCGATTAATATGCGTTGAGTCGATAGAATGCGATCATTCACCTGCACCCGGTTGGGATCCAAAATACGCCCGCGGCCGTTAATGAGCTCTGCTCCTGATGATTCAAGTAACTTGTCATAGACTGCGTTTAAGCGGCTAATTTCTTTGATTTTATTATCACGCAATGTAGGCCAGTCAAATGCGGTGTCTGCCGTTTGCCAACCGTAACCACGCGCATCAATCAGCGTTTCAGCAAAGCTTGAGCCAAACACATACAACTTCTTCGGCACACAACCCACATTAACGCAGGTACCGCCCAGGTAACGGTCTTCAATCACCGCCACCTTGGCCCCGAAACCCGCTGCCATCCGAGCCGCACGGACGCCGCCACTGCCGGCCCCGATGACAACCAAATGGTATTCACTCATTTCACACTCACTTCATTACAACAATAGATTTTCCGATCTGATCACCTTCTTGCATACGCGCGTAAGCCAGATCGATTTCGTCGCGAGCAAATATTTGCTCCACGGCATGGTGCACCCGGCCACGTTGTAGAGCGGGCCAAACAATGGTCTCCAGCTCAGCCAGCAATCGCCGCTTCACATGCGTCGGCTGGGTCCGTAAGGTGCGTCCGAATAAGGTCACATTCTTTGCTAAAAACTCCAATAAGTTGGCCTCGGCTTGAATCCCTCCCAGCAAACCGATCAAAGCGATACGCGATGCATCTGCGGCCACGGTCAAGTTGCGGTTTAAGTATCCCGCACCAACCGGATCCAAAATCACATCAAACGACACGCCGAGTCCGCGGTAATACGCAGCCCAGTCCTGATCACGCACAACACCGGTTTCTGCACCATGAGCGAGGCAGTACGCAAGCTTCTCAGCCGATCCGCAAGTCACATAGGGAATCGCACCCATCAAACGCGCCAGTTGTACCGCAGCAATCCCCACGCCTGACCCGCCCGCATGGATTAGTACACGCTCTTTCGGTCTCAACTTGGCTTGATCCCACAGATTGAATAAGGCGGTACACCAGGTTTCACAAAGACCTGCCGCCAGTGACAGCTCGACGCCATCAGGAACCGAAACCAATACAGACGGAGAACACACCACGGATTCTGCCAGCCCGCCGCCGCTCAATAAAGCGCACACCTTGCGCCCCAGCCAAGCCTCGTCGACCCCTGCGCCAACCTCTGCGACAACACCGGAACACTCCAGCCCCAGCACCGAACCTTCAACTCGCCCGGGGTACTTTCCTTTAATTTGCAGGAGGTCTGCTCGGTTCAATCCAGCCGCCTCAACGGCGATCCGAACTTCATTTTGTTGGGGTCTTGGATCCGGAATCTCTTGCCAGATCGCTTCTCCCTTCGCATTATTCACCGTTAGTGCGAGCATTGTGTACAACCCTGATAACTAAAAATACGCCTCTGAAGGAGACATTGACGCATATGGAATCCCCAAATCAAAGCTTAGGACCGATCAAAAGAATGAAGCACATCCTGCATTCGGAGGTTGGCCCTGGCATTTTGCTTCTGATCATGGCGATTCTTGCAATGGTCATTATGAACTCACCATTGGCTAGTTACTACGAAGATTTGTTCAACGCCCGCGTGGTTTTCGGCGCCGGCCCGTTGGTGTTAGAGAAGCCCTTCCTGCTGTGGATTAATGATGGCTTGATGGCGCTGTTCTTCTTCTTGATTGGTCTGGAGATCAAACGAGAAATCATGGTTGGTCACCTATCCGATATTCGCCAAGCCCTACTGCCCCTCGGCGCTGCAGTCGGTGGTATGGCTGCACCGGCGTTGGTGTACTTGACTGTTACCGCAGGTGTTCCTGGCGCGAGCGACGGCTGGGCAATTCCGGCTGCAACCGATATCGCCTTTGCTGTGGGTGTATTGGCTTTACTGGGGCCGCGGGTTCCGGTGCCATTGAAAGTGTTCTTGCTGACTCTGGCTGTGGCTGACGACCTGGGGGCAATTATCATTATTGCGCTGTTCTACACTGAGCAATTAAACGTCAGTTCACTCGGGGTCGCTTTTGCAGCTTTGGCCGTCTTAATACTGATGAACCGGAGCAACGTGGCCAGTAAGTCAGCCTACCTATTTGTGGGTTGGATTATGTGGGTCGCGGTGTTGAAGTCTGGCGTGCATGCCACCCTTGCTGGTGTCATCCTTGGATTCTGTATTCCCTACACACTACCAAAACAAGAATCATCCCCCGTCGTCCGACTTGAGCATGAACTGCATGGATTCTCAAGTTACGTCGTGTTGCCACTGTTTGCTTTTGCCAACGCAGGTGTTGCGATCGGCGAACAGGGCCTCGCCGTTCTCGGCCATGTTGTGCCAATGGGTATTGCGCTTGGCTTGTTGATCGGAAAACCGCTCGGAGTCATGTTGTTTTGCTTCCTCATCATCAAACTTGGCATTGCGCAAATGCCGCGTCATGTGAACTGGGGTCAGCTCTTAGGTGTCGCCTTCTTGTGCGGGATTGGTTTCACCATGTCACTGTTTATCGGCTCACTGGCCTTTGGCGGCTTCGACAATCCATTAGCAGGTCTTGATCGTCTCGGCATTTTAACTGGCTCAATTTTGTCCGCGGTTATCGGGTATTGCGTGCTGAAGCGAGCATTACCGGAACGTTCCTTCTGTGTATTGGGCGCACGCCCCGTGCGCTAGCGTTAACTAGAGGTTGGCATAACAAAAAAGGCCGGGGGATCACTCCACCGGCCTTTTTCATGCCTTCAGTCTGCAGCTATTTCGCGAGTAGCTGCTTGGCCTGACCAATCCAATCGTCACGGGTAATGCGGCCCGCGAACTTAACCACATTAGCCTCAAGATCAGCGATTTCTTTTGCTGTCAGTGCCGCGATTTGCGCATAACTGGTAATTCCTGCGTCTTGCAATTTCTTTTCAAGACCTGGACCCACGCCAGAGATCAGCTTGAGGTCATCTTGACGAACTGGCGGCGTCGCGATCGCTTTGATCGACGCAGCACGCGCTGGGCGGGTGGATTTTTTTTTGGCGCTTGGACTGAAGGCGTCGGGAAACATCACGGCCATCGCCTGTTCCACCTCCATCACGCTCGTGTCGAAATCGAAAATTGCACGATTCAATGCAACGGACTCGTCGACCATAGTGTTGAACAAACGATTTGACTGCGCCAACATCAGCTCAGCCTGTTTCAATGTATACATCGCGAGAGACGTATCGAACTGGTACATAAGGATTCCCCCTTCGGCTATAGTGCACTGCACAATTTTCATAACAGTACCACACTTATATTGCAATGCAACAAAATCGATGCAGTTGAATTCCCCAACCACTCAGTTACAGTGGCAGAAATGAACTTTGGCAGGATGTCTTATGGGTTCAGAACATCAATTAGTGCATCTCGAACAAACGGAATCGGCGCGATGTGACCGCTGCGCACTGCATGCGCTCTGCCTCCCCGGCGTAGTCGGCGCGATGCACTCAACACTGGGTCCGCTGGTTGCCGAAGACGTGACCGTACCCAAGGGTAAGGTACTGTATAGCAGCGGCATGCACGCCGCTGACCTGTATGTCGTCAAAAGCGGCGCATTAAAAATTATGACCCCCTTGTGCGGCCATGACGCCCACGTGTCAGGATTTCGGTTGCCGGGCGATTTGGTAGGGGCCTGCGGTTTGACCTGTGGGCAGTATGCATTCACAGCACAAGCGCTGGATCGAACGACCGTATGCCGACTGCCGATGGATCGTCTTCGTGACGCGACACTGCGGCAACCTATGGTCATCCAGGGCTTATTGCAGGCCCTGTCGACGCAGGCAGCGCAAGCACAGCGGCAGATCACCCGTACCAACCTACCGGCACTCGCGCGGCTCGCGATCTTTATTAAAGATCTCAGCAGTCACCACAAAAAACGCAGCCTCTCAGCCACCAATTTTGATTTGCCAATGCCGCGCATCGATATTGCTGACTTCTTGGCGCTCGCACCGGAAACGATCAGCCGTTTGATCGCCACCTTAGCGCAGAAAGGAATTTTGTCGGTCGATGGCAAACGAGTGACCATCCACAACATGGATGCACTTGAAAACGCTTGCGAGAGTCTCACCTGACGCCCAAACGCGGACTCATCGGGTTACTCGGCGCCATGGTCGCCGGGGCTGCCAACGACAATGCGGTGAAAACCGCATTCGTAATGGCTGTGACGGTTCTCAATTGGCCTTTGCTCGGATTGAGCCCGGTAGTTTTGGCCAACATTGCGGCATTGAGTTTCATTCTGCCCTTTGTGTTACTTGCAGGTCCTGCTGCCTATTGGGCGCAAAGTCTGCCGCCGAAGCAATGGCTGTGGCGCTTAAAAGCACTCGAGGTGATCTTGGCAGCCCTCGCAATGATCGCGATCTACACAGCGCTTGGCTGGCTGTTGCTGTTATGCGTTATCGGATTTGGTGTGCAATCGGCACTGATTGGTCCACTGAAATACGCGTTGATTCCAAGATTAGGCACTTCCGAGTCGCTGGTACATGACAATGCGTGGATGGAGAGCGGCACCTTTCTAGCCATCTTGATCGGTACACTCTATGGGGCTGACTGGATGGTCGATAGACCGGAGCGCTTACTGCTACTGGTCGGCGCACTGGCCCTGCTTGGTGTGTTCGCCATTCGGTTGTTGCCTGAACTGGCAGCCAATCCAGAGGCCGAGGCATATCGCTTGTCAGATTTGGTGCATCGGCAGCGCAAAGACCGCACCAGCATGTCGGCAATCTGGTGCATCAGCGGTTTCTGGGCCATTGGATCGGTCTGGCTCACCCATCTACCACTGCTCGCTACCGAAATCTGGGGCGTCTCTGCCAGCTCTGTTGGGACCCTGCTGAGTCAATTCGTTGCAGGCATAGCGGCCGGGGCGCTGGCTGGTGTGGTGCTGCGAGGTCTTCCACGAACTACCCGTGTTATAGCAGGCGCACTGGGGTTGGTGGCGGGCGCACTACTCAGCCAAAGCGCATCATTCGAGGTAGGACAGGTCGGACTCTTTGTTACTGCGATGGGGGGTGGATTTCTGGCGCTCCCGCTGTACACCTTATTGCAAGACGACGTGTTGTCGGTGGCGGAGCGGGTAGCGGTCAACAATGTCGCCAATGCCTTGATGATTGTCGCAGCCGCTGTGGCCTCGATTTTGATGGTCGGACTACTCGCGATGCCGCTGCTTTGGTGGCTACTGCTCTTGGCGATCCTGCAGTTGCTTCTCTGCCTCTATCATCGCCGCAATCTGAGCCTCCGCTGAGGCAGTTGGCGCCGGCGGCAGTTGCAAAAAATAGCCATCTTGTTCGATCCCGGCTAATACGTCGGCCGCTGCAACGCGAGCCAATGGACGCTTTGGTGTGAGTGGGATCACCAACACCGAGCTCAACTCCCCAAAAGTGGCCAGTAAGTCAGTTGGGACGTCCGCCGTGCCGCGCTTTTGATCCACATACAGGTACATTTCTTCGCGCTTTGCGCCCTTGAACACTTCAACTAAACGCATCAGGTAAATACTCCATCCAAAACTGCGGCCCGCCAACCCGTCGGGCGCCATTCGCGCCCATCCAGAGACGCAACCAAATGCCGCTTACGAACTAACATCTCTGGGGCGATCTGCAATGCCTTCGCCACCTCTTCACACCGGTGCTGTCGCTCACGCAGCTGTTCTTTTTGCCGCTTCGACAAGGGCGGTGGCGGCGAATCAATTGGGCCAGCTTCCTCCGCGTCGTTCAATACCGCCTTCAATTGTGCGCCAAACCGGTCGGCTTGCTTGTCAGTCAATTCGTGTTGCGACACCAAATGATGATGCCGCTCAGCGCGGCCAGAGGCCGCTAATGAGAAGATCGATTGATCACTCAGCACATGCTTTCTCGGACGATCCAAAAGCCGTGCCGTGTCTTCACGCCATTTTACCAGATGCACTAACCGCGACATGCCTTCGGATGACAGGCGCCAGGCATTGCCAAATTTCGCCACCTGCGTTTCCACGTCGCCCTCAGTCAAAATCACGCGGTTACGGGCATGAATTTGCGCCATCTCTTCATCCATCCATTGCGTCCGCCCCAACTGATCGAGCCGCTCCGCCAGCGCCTCATGCAATCGATGCAATATCAGCACATCATCTTTTGCATACCGACATTGCGCCTGAGTCAGAGGCCGCTGAGTCCAATCCGAACGGGTCTCGTCTTTGGCGACGACCTGGCCGACCACTTCTTCGGCCAACGCCGACAAACTCAGTGAGATTTTCGGCGCCACCAAAGCGTAGGCGATTTGCGTGTCAAACACCGGAGTGGGTAACTGCCCGGTCAATCGAAACAATACTTCGTAATCTTCTTGCGCCGCATGCAGCACCGACAGTGGGCCACTGGCCAATACGGCACCCAAACCGGTCACATCCATTCCAGCAATTGGATCTATCAGGTGCGCGGTGTCACCAAGTGCCACTTGAATCAGTCCGGGTTTGGGATAAAAAGTCGAGACCCGAACGAACTCCGTATCCAGACCCAACTGTGATGCAGCTGCAATCTCAGCGACCAGATCGTCTAAGACCACCTGATCCGTGATCAACTCGCTGCTCATTGACCGAGCTCAGTGCGTGAAGCGAGTGCCTGCGACAGCGTGGACGCATCGATGTGATCCAACTCGCCACCAACAGGCACACCTTGAGCGAGCCGCGTCAGACGCGTCCGTCCTTTCAAATGGCTGACGATTTGGTGCGTAGTGGCCTCACCCTCAACGGTGGATGCCAAGGCCAAGACCACCTCATTGGGTGCGTCCGCATCGACTCGAGCAAACAAGGTGGTGAGTCCAATTTCAGCAGGACCAAGCCCCTCCAGCGGGCTCAATAATCCCTGAAGACAATGGTACTGACCGGTGTAAAGGCCAGATTGTTCAATGGCTAAGATATCCCCTGGCGAGCTAACGACACACAGCGTCGCATGATCTCGACTGCTATCACGGCAAATTCCACAGGGTTGAGTTTCCGTGAGGTTACGACACCGCTCACAGTGACCCAGTCGATCCAATGCCTCAATCAGAGTTTCAGCCAACTGCCGCGCGCGCGTACGATCCCGCTCCAGCACGTACAGAGCCATCCGCGTCGCACTCCGTGGTCCTACACTTGGCAAACACCGAAAGGCCTGCTCCAGAGCTTTAAACAGCGGCGCCACGCTCATGAAAACGGAAACTTAAAGCCCGGCGGCAGGTTCAAGCCTTGAGTTAAAGCCCCCATTGACTCTTTTTTTAGCGACTCCAGTTTTTTATTGGCATCGTTGATGGCAGACGCCACCAATTCACCCACGATCTCTGGATCATCGGTTAATACATTGGGGTTGATCTCAACTTGTCGGCAATCGCCTTGGCCATTGAGCGTCACCCGCACTAAACCGGCGCCAGACTCACCTGTGACCTCTTGATTCGCCAAGGCGTCTTGCGCCACCTTCATCTGCTCGGTCATCTTCTGCGCTTGCGCCATCATTTCTTTTAAAGGGCCATCAAACATGCTGGTTTTCTCGCGGTTGAATAGTATCAATTCGGACCTCTGCATCGAGATCCCTGGTCAGTGTGGCGACAAATGGATCCTCCTGAAACGCCACCTGAGCACGCTTTACAGCCTCTTGGCGCATTCTGGCCAGATAAGCTTCAGGAGTTTCTGGAAGATTATCACGGGTTTCCAGTTGGATCTCTGGCATCCCGCCCAAGTGCAGCGCAAAGGCCTCGGAAATACGGCGCAGATGGGTGTCGTTCAGTAATCGGGCACTCGATTCTTTCAACGCCAGTACCACTCGCGCCACACTTGCTTCGACAAGGGCGCTTTGCATGATTAACGATCCGGTCATGCCATGCAGACCAAGTAACGGAGCCTCAATGGTCCAAGCCGATGGATCGAGGCTCAACACTGGTGTCGGCTCATCCGTGTCCGACGTGTCATCCTCTGGATCACCCGACACAACGACGGCATCAATACCCACATGAGTTCGCACCGAAGACACTGCAGGCTCAATCTCTCGAATACTCTTCTGCGGGTCAGCAATAGCAGTCACGGGGTCAGATACGCTTTTCAGCTCAACTGAGGGCTCTGGTTTCGGCTCCGGAGTGGCACAGTCACCGCTTGTGGCCAGCTCTGATAAAGACCTGTCTGTAGGCTGTGCGATTGGAGTGTTTTCTTCAGGAGCCTCACTGACGGGATTCCGTCTCGCTTGCATCGGATCGCTCTCTCCGGTCTCGGAGTTGAGCGCATTGGGAGAGCTAGGCTGGGTCCGCGGCTCAGGCTCGGGGTCTGTTGATTCGTTGGATCCAGTTGCATCAGTGAGGCGTGCAGCCGATACCGATTCGCTAGTACGCGCCGGTCGAAAGGCCAGCATCCGCAATAACAACATCTCGAACGCCGATCGCGGATCCGATGCCATCGGCAAATCCCGGTACCCGGTCAACGTGAACTGATATGCCAATTGCAAAAACTCGGGTGCCATCAGCGCCGCCAATTCGTCGATAACACGCTGTTCAGATGGTGGTAAGTGGGTCGGTGTTTGGCCACTGATCTGCGAGACAGCCACCTGATGCAATACACTCTGCATGCCACTCACCAGAGCCAACCAATCGGGAGTCTGCATTGCCAATTGGTGCACGCAATCCAGCGCCAGGTGAGCATTGCCTTCGGCTACATGACGGAGCAACACAGGAATTTCGCTGAGTCCCTGAACACCCAGCATCTGCACTACATCCGCGGCCACCACAGCACCCTGACCAAAAGCAATCGCCTGATCCAGCAACGTCATTGCATCACGCATCGATCCGCGACCGGCACGTGCGAGCTGCCACAGCGCCTCGCTGTCTGAAGTGATGCCCTCGGCGGTCACAACCTGATGTAAATGGCCTTGGATTTGATCCGTGGACAGATCACGCAGATGGAATTGCAAACACCGCGACAATACAGTCGGTAACAATTTATGTGGATCGGTGGTGGCAAACAAAAAGACCACGTGCTCAGGCGGCTCTTCCAAGGTCTTTAACAAGGCATTAAACGAGTGCGCGGTGAGCATGTGCACTTCGTCAATCAGGTAAATCTTGTACCGCCCGAGCGTCGGCGCGTAACTCACGTTTTCCAGCAGATCTCGGGTGTCATCGACCTTGGTACGACTGGCAGCATCCACCTCAATCAGATCAACGAATCGATTTTCTGAAATCGCTACACAGGTACTGCATTGACCACAAGGGGTCGCAGTGACGCCTGTTTCACAATTAAGGCAGCGAGCAAGGATTCGTGCGATCGTGGTTTTACCCACACCGCGCGTTCCCGTGAACAGATAGGCATGATGCAACCGCTGCGATGTCAGCGCATGGGTCAGTGCTTTGCGCACGTGATCCTGGCCCACCAGATCCTGAAAGCTGGTAGGCCGCCACTTGCGTGCAAGAACCTGCTGCGTCATGCCTGCCTCTCTGAAAATGGAAGCGACCCTTGCCAGCCACACCCCGGCACCCACAACATCTGCTGCCGCTGCTCCCTTCCGGGCCTGACGGGGTTCACAAAAGTTCCGTTGCGAGGGGACCGACAAGAGTCACCATCGACGATCGGGCAAGCCCGAAGGACAATATTGTCAGGGCAACCATGCATCGGATGCAAGTTTGAATGCCATCACAAGGCACATCAACACCACCAGTGGCCGCACCAGAGCCAGCCCTTTACCCAAAATAAGCCGTGTTCCCAGAAGTGCACCGAGGATTTGTGCCGGAATCATCACCGCCACGGCTGACCACACCACCAGATCACTGGTGACAAAGAGTGCAAGTGCCGCCAGATTAGTCATGGCGTTAAATAATTTCGCATGCATGGTGGCTGCACGCAGCGCCATACCAAGCCCGGAAACCATCAACAAAGCAAACAGTGACCCAGTCCCGGGCCCAAAAAAGCCGTCATAAGCGCCAATCAGGGCGACCGCCAAGACAGCCCAACGAGAAAACCGGGTTTCTGATTGCGCGTCAGACTCAGGCATCCGCACCAGTCCGAAATACAACGCCGCCAGGATTAAGAGAATCGGCACCAGCCGTTCAAGCCAGGGTGCGCCAGCGGACTCCCGCAGCGCCCAGGCGCCCAATAATGAAGAGACAAAAGCTAAGAGCGCATAAGGCCAGAGTGTTTTGAGATTCAGATGACCGGAATACACCAAACGACTGGCAGCAGTCAGAGTGCCGGCAAAAGCTTGGCATTTATTCGTAGCCAGCGCGGCTGCAGGGCTCAGCCCCGCCATCAAAAACACTGGAATGGTGATCAGACCACCGCCTCCGGCGAGTGTGTCAATAGTCCCCGCAAGCAGGGCCACAGCAGCCAACAAAATCAGCCACTGTGGATCAATCGTCAAATACGATCCCCAACCGCGTGGCCACCTCTCGGTAAGCTTCCATCACGCCGCCAAGCTTTTGTCGAAACCGGTCTTTATCTTTTTTCTCGCCTGTTTTGGCATCCCATAGCCGACAACCATCCGGGCTAAACTCATCACCCAGCACAATCTGGCCATGAAAACGTCCAAACTCCAACTTAAAATCAACCAGTTCTAATCCGGCCTCAGCGAACATCCGCGACAAAATGGCGTTGACCTTGAGCGACAGCTGATGCATTTGCGCGAGCTCATCACGCGTCGCCCAACCAAAGGCTTCCACATGGTGCTCAGTGATCATTGGGTCGTGTAATGCATCATTTTTCAAAAACAGTTCAAACAGCGCTGGATCAAACCGCAAGCCCTCCTCTACACCCAATCGACGCACCAAGGAACCGGCTGCACGGTTGCGCACAACACACTCCACCGGGATCATGTCGAGCCGTTTTACGAGCGATTCTGTAGCACTCAATCGACCCACGAAATGTGTCGGAACCCCCTCTTTTGCAAGGGATTGCATGATGAATGCGTTAAACTGATTGTTAATCGCGCCCTTATTTTCGAGCTGCTCAATAATCTCGCCATCAAAGGCCGAAGTGTCATCACGAAAGGCCAACACAAGATGGTCGGAATCCTCTGTTAAATAAGCCGACTTGGCCTTTCCTTCATACAACAATTGCTGTGCTTTCATCATGAACCTACTGTTATCCAATCCATTCCATCTGCTTGCGAGGCGACCCAACGCTCCGCCTTTGAACTCTTCAATGCATTATTTAGCGCCGCCTCGACTAAACGCACCTCATTATTGGTCTCACTGATGTGACAGGCCACCACAGTATGTAGGCGGCTACCACACACTGCAGCCACCAGTGCTTCGGCCTGAGCGTTGTTGAGGTGGCCGTAATCACCACCCACACGGCGTTTTAAAAATGCTGGATACGGACCTGCCTGCAATAACTCCGGATCGTGATTGAACTCCACCGACAGGGCATCCAGTTCCCGAAACGCTTCCAAAACATGTGCCGACACAGATCCTAAATCGCTCAGAATACCAAGACGCTGCCCGGCTGCTTGAAACACACACTGGATCGGCTCACGTGCATCGTGGGGCACCGTCACCGGCTGAATCGCCAGTTCCTTGACCTGAAACGCACCCCGCACCTCGATCGCCTCAGCGATTCGGTCACCACCCACCTCAATCCAAGTCCCACGCGAGGCATACACCGGAATTGAGTGCCGACTGGCCAACGCTTGAACCCCAGACCAGTGATCACTGTGCTCGTGCGTCACTACCACTGCATCTAGCATGTCAGGAGTTAAGCCTAAGCGTTTCAGGCGCGCTACGCTGTCTTGGTAACCAAAACCACAGTCAATGAGTACATGCGTGTCTTGATGCTGCACCACCGTGCCATTGCCACGACTGCCGCTGCCAAGCGAGGCAAAACGCACTAGTAAAGACGCTCCTTCAATTCGCGTACCAACTCGTTGGCGCCACCAATGGACGCTGCCGCGCCTATCGGAATCACCTTTAACACCAAAGGGCCCTGCTCCACTGACATTTGCACTTGATAAACGCCCACTGGATCTTCAATTGTCGTAGCCAACGCGCGGTTTAACGCACTCATCGAGGCTAACCGCCGCTCGGTCACTTTTCGCACGTAGCGGATATTGAGCAGACCTTTCTCCAAGTCACCGCCATCAATCGCCGCACCCAGATCACGGACCGCATCCACAGTGACACCAAACACCCGTGCCACCGGCGCATCGATCTGCAGTTGGTCCATCCCCTCAACTCGTTCCGATTGCATCCGGGTATCCACTTCGATCAGCGAGAGGGCTCTCGATACGGCACGACCCTCTTCCTCACGCCGCTCCAAGTGGTACTTGAACTCATCCAGAATGCGTCCGGTCAACACTTGATCAAACTGGCCTGAAGCAGGCACTAATTGCACCTCGCTGGTACCAACCCGCAGCCCTGGACGGACCGCTAACAACAAAGCCACCTCACCCACCTCTGGCGCGAAATGACGAATGATTCGGCTACCTGAATGTGCGTTGGTTCCTTGGAAAATTGAAGACTTTACCAACTGCACACCAGCGGCTTGCGATGACTCCACCACTGAGAGTTTGTTCTCCTCGACAAACCGACGCAGCTCGGGATAGACCGCCGATGGAGGTTCAGGGATCGATAACCAATGCAGATCCCCTATTTCATAGCGCCGAATGGTCGGTAAGCTCACAGTGCGTAACGCAGCGTCGGCTCGGGGCGCTTCAAATGAGCCGCCGTATAACCCGGCAGTCGGCTCATCGACACCTGGAATGACGAGAGACTCGTTAATGCGCTGATCAGACAGCTCATCAGGAACCTTGAGCTTCGGCTCCACGTACGCTGCCTGGTAATCCAATTGCCGATCTCGGATCGCCGCTTGCTGTTGCTCTGATCCTGAACATCCTGCTAACAGCGCCGCCAACAGCACTCCACACACAAATCTCACAAAGCCACCCCGGCTTGCGCACAGGCTGCACGTACTTCGGCGGCGCCTGCCTCCGTCAAGGGGACCAACGGCAGACGACAATCTGCGCGCATCAAACCCATTTGAGCTAAAGCCCACTTACTGGGGATTGGATTGGGCTCTAGGAACAGCGCTCGATGCAATCCCAGCAACAGTTGGTTCTCTGCTTCTGCCTTTACACGATCACCTGCCAATGCGTGCGTGATCATGGAGGACATCAACCGTGGTGCAACATTCGCAGTCACTGAAATGTCACCATCACCACCGAGCAAACACAATTCCATCGCCGTCGGATCGTCACCGGAGTAGACCGCAAAGCCCTCGGGACGATTGGCCAGCAGATACTTCGCCCGCGCCAGATCACCGGTCGCATCCTTAATTCCCACAATGTTGGGTACCGAGGCCAACGTCAGCGTGGTGTCATCGGCAATGTCGGTGACAGTGCGTCCCGGGACATTGTAAAGAATCACAGGTAAATCAGTACTGGCTGCGACCGCCGAGAAGTGGGCAATCAGGCCTGCCTGCGGCGGTTTGTTGTAATACGGTGCCACTGACAAGATCGCATCTGCGCCCGCTTTGGCTGCCGCCTCGGTCAAACGACAGGCTTCGGCCGTGGAATTCGATCCGGCACCCGCAATCACTGGGATGCGACCGGCAACGTACTTCACAGTGGCGCGGATCACCTCAGCATCTTCATCGTGAGTAAGCGTCGCAGACTCTCCAGTGGTGCCTACCGCAACGATGGCATGAGTGCCTGCGCTGACATGGAATTCCACCAAACGTTCAAGGGCCTCAAAGTCCACTCGACCTGATTCTAAAAAGGGAGTCACTAACGCGACAATGCTGCCTCGGATCATGGGATGGGACCTGTAACTGTTTCGAAGTGGCCTAGGATACAGAGCACCTGAATCAACCGGCAAGGTTGAGAACCAGAAAAAGATCCTCAACCATGATCACAACGCAACAAACCGGAGCCATTATGACTGTTGAAATCAACCAACCGATCCCAGCATTTGCTGCAGAAGCCACATCAGGCCTCAGTGTCACCTCTGATAGCCTGACTGGCCACTACAGCGTCTTGTATTTTTATCCCAAAGACTCGACACCCGGATGCACCACAGAAAGTCAGGATTTTAGTGCCCTACATGGCGAGTTTCTCGCGCTCAATTGTCAAATTTTCGGTGTTTCACGAGACTCGTTGAAAAGTCATGAAAATTTCAAAGCGAAATATGCGATGCCGTTCGAGCTGATCTCCGACCCAGATGAGACGCTGTGCGAGCTGTTTTCAGTGATGCAGTTAAAGAATATGTATGGCAAGCAGGTCCGTGGCGTTGAGCGCTCTACGTTTTTGCTTGGACCCGACGGTGTGTTGCTCGCGGTGTGGCGGAAAGTGAAGGTGCCAGGTCACGCAGCAGAAGTTCTTGAGACCCTCAAAGCGTCGCTCTAGGCTTTCTTGATTCGGTAGCAAAATACCGGGGTATCCGTGCTTTCGATCAGCTGGTGCCCCGTCTTCTGACAAAACTTTGGGATATCACGACATGACACGGGATCGGTTGCCAACAACTCGATCTCATCCCCTGAAGCAAGTTCCACCAACGCCACCTTGAGCTTTAATAAAGGCAAAGGGCATTTCAGCGATGTGCAGTCCAATCTGTGCATAAGCATCCTGTTACAATGCCATCAGTATACTTGAGAGATTCTGATGCGACGACTGAGTCTACTGATTTTCCTGGCCTGCCTGTTCGGGCCCCTCGAGGCGAAGGCGATCTCCGCGACCGATCTTGCCACACGCGATGGTGAAGTCGCCTTTGGCGAGGCTTGGTTACGCAGTATGCGTGGCCGACTGGGCGAGCGCATCGACCCATTCTGTATTGATGTCCTCGAAACGTGGTTGATTCGTCTGAGAAACCACTATCCACTGGGCGATATGCCACTGAAGGGATTGTGTCTCAACCCTGAGGCCTTTAACGCCTTCGCAGCGCCGGGTGGGATCATTGGTGTCAACGCCGGAGTGTATCTGGACCTGACCAGTGAAGCGGAAATCATGGCAGTGCTAGCCCACGAGCTGGCGCACCTGTCGCAGCGTCACCACTACCGGGGCCTCAGAAACTCAGAGCGCGTCAGTGCCGGCACGCTTGCCACACTGGCTGGCATTGTGGCCGCAATTGCCACACGTCAAGGACAGGCAGCACAGTCACTGATCATGGGAGGTCAGGCTGCTAATGCGCAATCGGCACTTGCCTATTCCCGTGACTACGAGCGTGAAGCGGACCGCATTGGTGCGCAATCACTGGCCGATGCCGGGTACGACCCAACCGCAATGCGCAACGTGCTGGCAATCCTTGCAGAAAAGCAGTCACAGCTGACCGCTGACATGGCTTTCCTTAGCACACACCCGCTAGGGGTTGAGCGTCAGTCTGACCTGGACGCCCGTTTGACACGTTTGCGATTAGACAACACAGCGGTACCGATCCTTTCCGATACCGATTTCCAATTGTTCCGGTGTGTACAAACCGAGGGATTCGAGACCGCAGGCCGCGCAATAGATCCCGAAATGTGTACCCCACTGCGGGCACTCCTGTTGGACTATCGTGCCGATCGTTACCGTGACGCCTACACCGCCTTTCAACGGCTCCCAGCAGCGCATCGCGAGACCCTTACAGGGCTCGATCTAACTCTAGCCTTGGCAACCAAAGCCGGCGATTTCGCGGCGGCACAAGATGCCATCGATACCTTTGCGCTATTTTTTCCATCCTGGGTGACGCCGGTTGTGGGACAAATCGATCTGGCGATTGCAGAGGGTAAGACCAAACTGCCGCGTCAGTTTCGGGAAACTGCCGTCGCGCGACCTGATCGGATTGATCTGTGGCGTGCGCTGGCCCGGTTTGCTGAGGCCACCCGACAGAATCACCTGCTCTTTGAGGCGCGTGCCTGGGATGCGTTGATGCATGGCAAACAAGAAGCCGCGAAGACACAACTGACTCGCGCCCGCGAAGCGTGGCCCAAAACCCTCGACAGCCGGCCCTTAGATCGGCTTGAGACGGCGATTAGCGCTGCTGAGCGTTTGTAAACTCAAGCATTCTATTCAGCGAACGGACTGCACGCTGTCCAATCTCAGGATCAACGAATACCTCAGAGCTCTCTGGCCACTCCGTTAACAGGCGCATCAGTCCCTGCAATCCGTTCATCGCCATCCAAGGACAATGTGCACAAGACTGGCAGGTGCCACCAGCACCCCGAGTCGGCGCTTCAAGCAGCTGCTTTTCCGGCACAGCTTGCTGCATTTTGTAAAAAATACCTTTGTCTGTGGCGACGATAAAACGCGGATGCGGCAGCGATACAGCGGCCTTGATCAACTGTGACGTGGAACCGACGGCGTCGGCCGCTTCAACCATTTCTTCGGGTGATTCCGGATGCACCAACAATCCTGCATCGGGGTAGAGCGCCCGCAATTTATCCAAGTCGTGCATCCGAAACTCCTCGTGCACCACACATGCGGAGTCCCAGAGCAACATATCGGCTCCGGTTTTTTGTTGCACGTATCGACCTAAATACCGATCAGGCGCCCACAAAATTTTCTCACCACGCTGATCCAGTTGCTCCACCACATCGACAGCGATGGATGAGGTCACCACCCAGTCAGCGCGAGCTTTGACCGCAGCTGAGGTGTTCGCATAGACCACCACCGTGCGATCAGGATGTGCGTCACACCATTCAGAAAAAGCAGCGATCGGGCATCCGAGATCCAAACTGCATGTCGCTTCTAAGGTAGGCATCCAAACCCGCTTATCAGGACTCAGGATTTTTGCTGTCTCTCCCATGAAACTGACACCGGCAACTATGAGCTCTGGGGCATCACAACGTGCGCCAAACCGCGCCATCTCGAGAGAATCCGCCACCAACCCACCGGTCTCTTCAGCCAGCTGTTGCAATAGCGGATCAACATAATAATGCGCGACCAACCGAGCCTGAGAGGCAATCAGCCGTTGCTTTACCTGATCATAAAGCCCTTCAGCGTCAATGTGACCGCGTGCGTTTTCTGCCAATGCATGTTCAAGGTAGGTGCGCACGTCGGCACGTGTGGCAATGTAATCGTCTGCGACATGCGTCATGGGACTTCCTTAAAAACAGCATGGGACTCGGGAGCAACGTGCCAGCAGCTCAACCGTTCGGCTTTTACGTCGCGCGGTATTATGAGGTGTATCCGCTCGCGCCTCAACGTCGACCTGCTCATCGGCCGCGGTATTTTCCTCGCGACAGGCGCGGTTGAAAATCGGATGGTTTGTCTTTCAACCAATCTACAAAACTGGCGATTTCTGGATGACCAGCAAGCGCCTGAACGCTTGCGAAGTGCGTTGCCAACTCCCGCTCACTTAGACACCGATGGACATGTTTGTGGCACGCAAGGCACAGCCATGCAATGCCCTCACGCATCGCCTCCAAGCCATGTAATCGCCGCAATTTGTCATTGCGATGCAGCCGCTTCGGAATCAAATGATGTTGGGTCAAGGGCACCGAGCGGGTGCAAAGCTCGCACGCATCAGGCCGTGTATGTTGCCGAGGTGATGTCCGCATCTAGGCCCTACTTCCGCCTAATCTGACTTTCCTAGAAATTCTATTTTCTACCATTTTTCCTAATTTTAAAATTGAATTGATAATTTAAACAGAATAATATTCGCCTCATGAAAGTAGATACAAAAGATAAAGCAATTCTCAACGCCCTACAAAAAGAC
>Ga0209654_1001113_pt1 | contig 22497 bp, 19 predicted proteins | sample SaaInl1SG_22_DNA_FD_184646 | JGI IMG/M metagenome (GOLD analysis project Ga0209654, IMG submission 184646) | Marine microbial communities from expanding oxygen minimum zones in the Saanich Inlet - ESP_161SG_22_DNA (SPAdes) (version 2) | ecosystem: Environmental > Aquatic > Marine > Intertidal... | reverse complement strand
AGTTTCATCCACAAGTTTAGAATTTTCAAAAACCGTTGTCTTAATAGTATACAGATAAGGATTGTTAACATCCCAAAGAACGGGTTGCAAGATAGTTTGCGTGGTTTCAAAATCAGCCTTTTTGTTGGCAAGAATTTTATGTGCTTGTTCTTTGGTTGAAAGGATCATTCCTTCTTTGTTAATGACAGAATGAACAACCTTGATTTCTTTTTTTTCAGAACTTGAATTTGTAATCGATGAGTTCACTCGAACTTCAGCAAAGTTATTTTTAATAGTGGGGGTGATGATGTAATTTCCCCAAATACCAATATGTGTTTGATTTGTAAACAACAGTTGAACTTTTCGATAAATTCCTCCACCAGGATACCAACGACTGTCGTGCTTCTTTGTGTTAGCATGAACAGCTAGAAGGTTTTCTTCTCCATAGTTAACATAATCAGTAATGTCTAGATAGAAAGAGTTGTAACCATAATCCCAACTTCCAGCAAGTTTTCCATTGATATAGATTTTTGGGAAAGCCATAATTCCATCGAAAATGAGGTAAAGTCTTTTTCCTTCTTGATTTTTTTCAACTGTGATTTTTTTTCGATACCATCCTTCACCTTTCCAAGGTAATTTTCCAGTATCTCCATTACCATTTTTTATAAACGGACCCGTTATTGCCCAATCATGCGGTATGCTAACATTTTTCCAAGAAGTATCATCAAATGCCACTTTTTCTGCATCAGAAACATCTAGTTTTACAAATTTCCAACCTTCTGTTAAGGTTCGGTATTCTCTTGTCTGGCTGAATCCATTAAAACTCATCAAGAGTAGAAAAGCGGTGAAAAATAGTATGTGTTTTTTAGTCATTTCTTGAAGCATTATAAAAATTCATACCCAGTGTAGGTTTGTTGTTTTCATCAAATAAGGTAGCATTATCCCAGTGTGACCCTTGTCCCCAAAGGGTATTACAATTTGTAGAAACCCATGCAGGTTCCCAGTAAATTAATCCTTCTCCACCAGCATTTTCTATTTCTTCTTTCAGTTTTTTCAGATAATTGAATTGTCCTAGTTGAGTTGCGGGATAGCCATTAATTAAAGCACTTTGTCCGAGGATGTTATTTGCTGGATCAAGATTTTGTAATGTATAAGGATAGGCAGTTTCTACCACCATTAGTCTTTTATTATAGGTTTGTATGAGTGTATTTAATGGGTTTCTTACATTGTCTAATGTGTACTCAGACCAAATAGGATAATAGGAAAGGCCAATCCAGTCGTAATCTGTCACTCCATTAGCGGTAGCTTGTTCAAACCACCACAAACCATTTTCAGGTTGCGCAATATGTAGCATTACTTCAATAGTATTGTTTGTCTGACTAGCAACATCTCTCACCGCTTTGATTCCCTTATTGATCAATGACGAGTTTCTAGTCCAATTAATTGGCCATTGTAAATCACCTTGCTGTAAAATCATTCCATTAATTTCATTACCCACTTGCACAATATCTGGCTGAAGATTAGCATTAACAAGTTCTGTTAAAGTTGTATGTGTATAGTTGTAAAGTAGGTTCCCTAAGGCTTCCGTATTATTCAATTGAGGAAGCCAAGCAGCAGGAATCTCTTGTTTTGACGGATCAGTCCAAGTATCAGAATAGTGAAAATCAAGTAAGACTTTCATTCCTTGCTCTTTTGCTCTTCGAATTGTTTTTTTTACATCTGTAAAATTTGAATAATTTGTCCAAGTAGGATTGTGCCATAACCGAACCCTTACAAGGTTCGCTCCCGCATCTTTAAAAATCTGATAAGCGTCTTTAGGCTGATTGTTTTCATCTTTATAAATCGCACCACAATCTTCCATTTCATTAACATAAGATAAATCGGCTCCATAAAAAAAAGAAATTTCATCATCAATTGGATCAACTACCACCGTAGGGTTTTCTGGAGTTTTGTTATCACCACACGATGCTATAAGAATAGCAATAATTAAATATATTTTATAGGAATAAAATTTTTGAAGAGGTTTTAACATATTGATTTAGTTTAAAAACCATAAATATACATTTATTAATAATTCTTTGAAAAACATGGTGTTTATCTATAACAGAGACCAAGCTTTTTACTTTGTTTTGTTAACTAAAAAAACCAGCGCTAGGCTGGTTTTTATTATTCTATTTTTAACAAATAGTAATTCTTTTTACCTCGTTGAAGTAGTATGTATTTATCAGCAATCAAATCTGTATTAGAGATGGTAAAATCTTCTTTTACTTTTTCTTTATTCACAGAAATTGCATTTTCTTTTAAGGCTCTTCTTGCCTCACCATTAGAATTTAAAAACCCAGTTTTTGCAGCTAAAGCTCCAATCATATCTAGACCATTATCAATATCTTCTTTAGAAACAGAAGCTTGAGGAACTCCGTCAAAAACATCTAAAAAAGTTTGTTCTTCCAACGATTTTAAATCTTCCCCAGTAGATTTTCCGAACAGAATATTGGATGCTTTGATGGCATTTTCAAAAGCCTCTTGTCCATGTGTCATTATGGTTACTTCTTCACCAAGTTTCTTTTGAAGTAAACGCATGTGTGGCGCTTCTTTATGTTCTGCGATCAACGCTTCAATACTTTCTTTATCTAAAAAAGTAAAGGTTTTAATATATTTTTCAGTATCTTCATCGGAAGAATTTAACCAATATTGATAGAATTTATAAGGGGATGTTCTGTTGGCATCCAACCAAACATTACCACCTTCTGTTTTTCCAAACTTTGTTCCGTCTGCTTTGGTAACTAAAGGAACCGTAATTGCATACGCCTTACCTTGTACTTTTCTTCGGATTAATTCTGTTCCGGTTGTAATATTCCCCCATTGATCAGAACCTCCCATTTGCAATTTACAATCCATTTCTTTGTATAAATGATAGAAATCATATCCTTGAAACAATTGATAGGTAAATTCTGTAAAACTCATTCCTTCTTTGGATTCAGAACCCAAACGTTTCTTCACAGAATCTTTAGCCATCATGTAATTTACCGTGATGTGTTTTCCTGTATCTCTTACGAAATCGATCAATGAAATGTCTTTCATCCAATCAAAATTATTCACCAGTTCGGCAGGGTTTTCAGATGCACTATCAAAGTCTAAAAATCGTGCTAATTGTGCTTTTACACCATTCACGTTTTTTAGTAAAGTAGCTTCATCTAATAAGTTTCTTTCGGCAGATTTTCCAGAAGGATCGCCGACCATTCCTGTTGCACCACCAACCAAAGCAATTGGTTTATGTCCGGCATTTTGAAAATGTTTTAAAATCAAAATTTGAACTAAACTACCAATATGTAAAGAATCTGCTGTTGGGTCAAACCCGATATAACCAGCAGTTTTATTTTTTAATAAATACTCTTCAGTATCTGGCATGATATCATGTAATAATCCTCGCCAACGTAACTCCTCAACAAAATTTGTCATCTTCTTATTTTATAAAGAGCAAAGATACATTTCTGACGTAAATAAACTAAATTCGTAGTATGATTTTAGTTACAGGCGGAACAGGTTTAGTAGGATCACACTTATTGGTTCATTTAGCTCGAAAAAATGACATAATAAGAGCGATTTTCAGAACTGTTGAAACTTTAGAAAAAACGAAACAAGTATTCTCTTATTATTCAGATAGTTCAGAAGATTTATTTTCTAAAATAGATTGGGTACAAGCAGATATTACAGATGTTCCCTCAATGATACCAGCTTTTGAAGGAGTTAAACAAGTTTATCATTGTGCTGCGTTAATTTCTTTCGATCCTTCTGATTATATTGAAATGAGAAAGGTCAATATTCATGGAACTGCGATTATTGTTAATTTGTCAATAGATGCAGGAGTTGAAAAATTATGTTTTGTTAGCTCTATTGCCGCTATTGGAGAGGACTCAAAAAAAGAGTTTACAACCGAAGAAAATGAATGGGTTGGTAATGAAAAAAACAATGGTTACGCAATAACTAAATATGGCGCTGAGATGGAAGTTTGGCGTGCAAGCCAGGAAGGTGTTGATGTAGTTGTAGTAAACCCTGGAGTTATTTTAGGAAGTGGTTTTTGGGAATCAGGATCAGGGAAATTATTTTCTCAAATTGACAAAGGGTTTCAATATTATACAGATGGTGTAACAGGTTTTATAGGGGTTAAAGATGTTGTTAAATCGATGATCCAATTAATGGAAAGCGACATTAAAAGTGAACGTTTCATCTTAGTATCTGAAAATAGAACCTTTAAAGAAATCTTGTTTTCTATCGCAGATTCTTTTGATACTAAAAGACCTTCAAAACTTGTTAAATCATGGCAAGCAAATTTATTTTGGCGTTGGGAATGGCTAATGTCAAAAACAACTTCAAGGAAAGTTAGAATGAGTAAATATTCAGCAAAATCATTGAATTCTAAATCCTATTATTCTTCGAAAAAGATTCAACAAGAATTAGAGATTGACTTTGAGAAGATTAATAAGGTAATTAAAAAAGTATGTAAAAACTATTTAATTTGATTTTTTAGATGCTTTTTGTGTGTCAACAATTGAAAATTTAGTTTTCTTAATTTTAATTATTTTATTTTTCTCTATAATTTTTTCTTTTATACTTTCTAAGGAATCTTTTCTAATAGAATCTTTGACCTTTTTAATTTTTGCAAAGGTAGCTTGTTCATTCTCTAACAACACCATTACTTCTTCTAATATAGGCTGATAATCATCAACCTTAGAGGTATAATATACATTACTCCTGTGAAAGCGTAAACTATCTATTTTATAGGTATCATAGACCAATGGGATATAAGTAATCTTTCTTTGTAACTTTTTATTTTTAACACTTCTAGCTGAAGAAGCAATATAAAGATCTTTTAATAGTAAGATCATAGAATCTTTAGGAATTAAATCTTTTGGTTTCTCATAAACCGTGTTGCTTGTACAAGAACATAATAAAGAAATTAACACAAAAAGAATCACTGAGTTTTTCATGATCTGTTAAAAGTGATTCGTTGTCCTTTTGTAACCTCATCAAAAACACCATTATCATACATTAAAACACCATTTACAAAAGTTTTTACAATACTTGAAGAGAATGTAGATCCCTCAAAAGGAGACCAACCACATTTATATAATATGTTTTCTTTACGAACGGTTTGAGGTAAATTTGTATCAACTAAAACCAAATCGGCATAAAAACCTTCTTTGATGAATCCTCTTTTTTCTATTTGAAATATTTTTGCCGGATTATGACAAGCTTTTTCAATCAATTTTTCAATTGGCAAAACGTTTTCTTTTACTTTTTCAAGTAATGCAAGTAAAGCATGCTGCACTAAAGGTCCACCACTCGGAGCTTTTAGATAAGAGTTTGATTTTTCTTCTATAGTGTGAGGGGCATGGTCTGTAGCTATAATGTCTATTCTATCATCCAATAGAGCTTTCCACAAACCATTTCTATCGGCAGCTGTTTTTACAGCTGGATTCCATTTAATATAAGTTCCTTTTTCTTTGTAATCTTCATCAGAAAACCAAAGATGATGAACACACACTTCAGCCGTAATTTGTTTTTCTTCTAAAGGAATATCATTTCTAAATAATTCGGTTTCTTTAGCTGTTGAAACATGAAAAACATGCAATCTAGCACCCGTTTTCTTAGCTAGTTCAATAGCCTTAGAAGAAGATAAATAACAAGCTTCTTCACTTCTAATGATTGGATGTAGTTCTATAGGAATGTTTTCACCATAAATTTCTTTATAATGAGTTGTGTTTTTTCTAATGGTAGCTTCATCTTCACAATGAACAGAGATAATTAGTTTTGTAGATGAAAATATTTTTTCCAATACCTCAGAGTTGTCAACCAACATATCTCCTGTTGAAGAACCTAAGAACAATTTAATCCCTGCTACATTTTTAGGATTAGTTTTTAATAATTCCTCTAGGTTATCATTGGTTCCTCCAAACATAAAAGAATAGTTTGTATAGGAACTTTTTTCAGCGATATCAAACTTGTCTTGCAACAATTTTTGAGTCGTAGCTTGCGGAACCGTATTTGGTTGTTCTATAAAAGTAGTAATTCCACCAGCAACGGCAGCTTTGCTTTCGGTAGCAATATTGGCTTTGTGAGTTAACCCAGGCTCCCTAAAATGTACCTGATCATCTATGAAGCCAGGAATTAAATATTTTCCTTCAGCATCAATAGTAGGAACTGTGTTATCACTAATTGATTTATCAATTTTTGAAATCAATCCGTTTTTTATAAGTAAATCGCCAAGAAAGGTTGTTCCTTCATTAACGATTTTAGCATTTTTTATTAAGTATGAATTCATCGTAGTCCTTTAAACCTCATTTTTAATACACCAAAAAGTGCTTCATATACGATTCCGTCACTCATTTTTGATTCTCCTAAAGTTCTGTCAGTAAATACTACTGAAACTTCTTTTATGTTAAATCCTAGTTTCCAAGTTTTGAACTTCATTTCAATTTGAAAAGCGTATCCAACAAATCTAATTTTGTCAAGTCTTATAGTCTCTAATACATTTCTCTTGTAACAAACAAATCCAGCAGTAGTATCATGTACAGGAATTCCTGTTATAAAACGAACATATTTAGAAGCAAAATAGGATAATAAAACACGTTTCATTGGCCAATTTACTACGTTTACTCCTTGAGAGTATCTAGAACCGACAGAAACATCTGCCCCATCTTTTTCACAAGCATTGTAAAGTCGAACTAAATCTTTTGGATTATGTGAAAAATCCGCATCCATTTCAATAATGTAATCGTATTTTTTTTCAATAGCCCACTTAAAACCATGAATGTATGCAGTTCCTAAACCATTTTTTCCTTTTCTTTTTTCAATAAAAAGGCTTTTAGGATAGCGAGTCATTAAATCTTCAACGATATTTGCAGTTCCGTCAGGAGAATTGTCATCGACCACTAAAACGTGAAACCTCTTTTTTTGTTTAAAAACAGTTTTTATGATAGCTTCGATGTTTTCTTTTTCGTTATAAGTTGGAATAATAACTAAAGTATCAGACATAAAAAGGTGATAGAATATGTACAAATATACATTTTTTTATTGCTAATTTTGTGTTAATCTTAATTTCAAAATTGAAGTAATGGAGGCTCTTCAACGAGGTGTTTTATCAAATAATTGGATTGTATTAATTTTTGTGTCTTCGCTTGTATTATTGTTTTTATTAAAACTCTTTAGTGCTGATAAATTAAAAGGGTATGCAACCTCTTTTTTTAATAAAGGCTTTATTGAAATAGAATCAGAAGAAAAACAGCCGATGATTTCTTTCTTCCATTCTGTGTTTACTTTTTTTTCTTTTTTGATGCTATCTATGACTATTTATTTTATCATAAATAATCATCAAAATGATAACACTTTTCTTTTTTCAGAATACTTAAGTCTTTCATTAATTGTATTTATATATATGATTTTAAGATTTATCATAGAATCACTATTGATGACACTCTTTGAAGTAAAAGAGGTATTATTACACTTCTTTTTATCGAAAAGAAGCTATTTATATACGGTAAGCATTGGGTTGTTAATTTTAAATCTGTTTTATTTTTATAGCTTTCAAGATAAATCCTTTTTAATATCAGGCTTTATAATCCTTTTTTCTGTGAGATTCCTCTTGATTTTATTTAATAACAAAAACCTGATTATTAAAGAGTTGTTTTATTTTATTTTGTACATTTGCGCCTTCGAAATAGCGCCGCTATTCGTTTTGTTTAAATTGTTATTTTAAATAGGTAAGAAGTAGATTATGAAAGTGAAAACAATCTTAGTATCGCAACCAGAACCTAAAACGGAAACGTCCCCGTATTCTGAATTGTCTGACAAACAAAAGGTCAAAATAGATTTTAGATCTTTTATCCATGTTGAGGGTGTTTCTTCTAAAGAAGTAAGAAGTCAAAAAATTGATTTATCGAAATTTACGGCTATTGTGCTAACAAGTAGAAATGCTGTAGATCATTTTTTTAGAATAGCTGAAGAAATGCGTTTTAAAGTGCCAGATGCGATGAAATATTTTTGTCAATCTGAAGCTGTTGCGTATTATTTACAGAAATATGTTGTGTATAGAAAGCGTAAAATTTATGTTGGTAACAGAACATTCCCAGAATTAGGAAAGTTAATTAAGAAGCATAAAGACGAAAAGTTTTTATTACCATCTTCTGATAAATTGAAGCCGTTAATTCCAGAAGAATTAGATGCTTTGGGAGTAAACTGGACAAGAGCCATTTTATACAAAACAGTGATTAGTGATTTGTCAGATTTAGAAGATGTTTTTTACGATATATTAGTGTTTTTTAGTCCCTCAGGAATCGAATCATTATTTGAGAACTTTCCAGACTTTAAACAAAACAATACTAGAATTGCTGTTTTTGGAAACTCAACAGTCAATGCTGCGACAGAAGCAGGCTTAAAGTGCAATATTACTGCACCTTCGCCAGAAACACCTTCTATGACAATGGCTTTAGAAAAGTACATTAAAGAAGCAAATAAAAAGTAAGATCCCTTTTTTATAAAACAAATACGAACCGAGCTTTATGCTCGGTTTTTTTATTAAGCTAAGCTTGTCGAAGTTTAAGCAAAAAGTGTTGCAAACACTTCTTCTATTTTTCCAACAAGAATCAGTTTAATGTCCTTGTCTTTGATGGTTATTTTATTGTACTTAGAAGCAACAAAAGTTTTGTAGCCTAATTTTTTTGCTTCAGAAATTCGTTGGTCTATTTTTGAAACGGGTCTGATTTCTCCTGCTAATCCAATTTCTGCCGCAAAGCATACATTGGGAGAAATTGCAATATCTTGGTTTGATGACAAAATGGAGGCAACAACTGCCAAATCAATCGCTGGATCATCGATACTTATTCCACCGGTAATATTTAAAAAAACATCTTTTGCAGCCAGTTTAAATCCGGCTCTTTTTTCTAAAACAGCCAAGACCATATGCAATCGTTTTAGATTGTAACCCGTTGTGGTTCTTTGTGGTGTTCCGTAAACAGCTGTACTTACCAAGGCCTGAATTTCAATCATTAAAGGGCGAATTCCTTCTAAAGTAGAAGCAATTGCAGTTCCGCTTAAATCGGCGTCTTTTTTTGAAATTAGAATCTCAGAGGGATTAGAGACTTCTCGTAATCCATCAGATAACATTTCATAAATACCTAATTCTGCCGTAGAACCAAACCTGTTTTTTTGAGAGCGTAAAATTCTGTAGGTATGATTTCTATCGCCTTCAAACTGTAAAACAACATCAACCATGTGTTCCAGAATTTTTGGACCAGCAATTTGCCCCTCTTTGTTTATATGTCCAATTAGTAAAACAGGAGTTTCAGTTTCTTTGGCAAATTTTATGAGTTCTGCAGTTGTTTCTCTAATTTGAGAAATACTTCCTGGAGACGCCTCCATAGAGTTTGTATGAAGTGTTTGAATAGAATCTATCACTAAAACATCAGGAGAAACTTCTTCGATATTCTTAAAGATTTGCTGCGTATTTGTTTCTGTTAAAATGAGACAATTAGACGCCTGATTTAGGATTCTTTCTGCTCTCATTTTTATTTGAGATTGACTTTCTTCACCAGAAACATACAATACTTTATGAGTGATAGATAAAGCAACTTGCAATAACAACGTAGACTTTCCTATACCTGGTTCACCGCCTAATAAAGTAACCGAACCTTTTACAAGACCACCGCCTAATACAGTATCTAATTCTTTATTTTTAGTTGGAATTCTTTCCTCTGGATTTAATTGAATTTCTTCAATTTTAAGTGGTTTTGAAATGGTTTTTATACCGTTAGATTGTTTCCATTCTCTAGCTACTTCTTTCTGAATTACTTCTTCAACAATTGTATTCCATTCATTACACGTATTGCATTGGCCCATCCATTTTGCATGTTGAGCTCCACAATTTTGACAAAAAAATGTAGTTTTAGCTTTAGCCATTGATTTAGTTACAGAGGTTGAAAGTTACAAAGTTACAAAGTTTATCAGTGTATAATTTTTAAAAATTATATAAAAGTAATAACCTCTCGAAATTTAGATAGAATGTCTTGTTTCGCTCTTTTTTTGTTAAAAAAAAGGAAGTATTGAAAGCTATGCTACTCTGCTGAGAAAGTTTAAAAATTACTTTGCTTTATTGTAGATTGGTAAGAGTAAAAATGAAAGTCCTCCAAAAACAATAACCATTACCGTTTGGGCAGCCCACATTACGCTTCCAAAAGCAGTAGAAGGCTCTTCAGTAACACCAAATAAAGTAAATGCACCTGCAACCGCTAGTGGATATAATCCAACACCACCATTTGTAGCAGCAATACTAAAACCTCCTGCAATAAATCCAACTAGAATTCCGCCAAAAGGAACTTGAAGTCCTTCAATAGCAGGAATAGTTGCCCAAAACATCAACACATACATTATCCAAATAAATACGGTATGAAAAATAAACGCCCATTTGTTTTTCATTCTAAAAATAGAAGTCACACCTTCAACTAAACTCTTAACGAAGTTTTTAATTTTTAAACCAATTCCTGAGGTTGATTTTCTTAGATATCTATAAAAAAGAAACCCACCAATTAAACTTCCACCAAATAAAATTGAAATTTTTATTGGATCGAAATTTTCTTTTACGAGTTGAAGAATAAATTCAAATTGAATTAATAAGGTAATTCCGATGATTAAAAACATCATCACTAAATCAGCAATTCTTTCTGCGACAATGGTTCCAAAACCTTTTTCAAAAGGAATATTTTCATAGTTTGCCATGATAGTTGCTCTAGAAACTTCACCTGCTCTTGGAATTGCTAAATTGACGAAATATCCAATTAAAACAGCTAAAACACTGTTGGTAAATTTTGGCTTATAACCCATTGGTTCTAGCATAAATTTCCAACGATAAGCTCTAGATAAATGACTTAAAACTCCGAAGAACAAACCTAGGGCAATCCACCAATAATTGGCATTTTTAAAATAATCTAAAAGAGTTTCAGGCGGAATTACGGTAAATAAATACCAAACCAAACAACCTCCAAAGATAAGAGGGAGTGTTATTTTTAAAAATTTCTTGGTTTTACTATTCAAAACTAGCTAAGCGTATTAGTGGCTTCGTTTGGAAAAACAAGAGATGGCTTAAACGTTTTTGCTTCTTCAAAATCCATAAACCCGTAAGTGATCAATATTAATACATCTCCAACCGCAACCCTTCTTGCTGCGGCACCATTTAGAGTGATTTCACCACTTTTCCTTGGCCCAGGAATAACGTAAGTTTCTAAACGTTCACCATTGTCGTTATTAACAACCTGTATACGTTCACCTTCAATAATATTTGCAGCATCCATTAGATCTTCATCAATGGTAATGCTTCCTATATAATTTAAATCGGCACCTGTTACTTTAACACGGTGGATTTTAGATTTAACTACTTGAACTAACATGCTGCAAAAGTACTACTTTTTTGAATTTTAGAATTATATAATTAGCCAAAAAGAAGTTAGGTGTTTATGGAGATATTATCAATTAATCGAACAGTGTTTGCATAGACCGCTATAAAGGCACGATACTGACTATTAGGAGAAAGCTTGGAAACAGTTTTTAGCGTTTCAATATCGGCGATTGTAAAATATTCTAAATCAAAAAGAGGATGGTTTTTAAATTCAACAGAAACCCATTGTTCTATATCGGAGATAGTTTCTGAAGAAGATTTTTCTACAACTTTTTTGAGCACTTTATAGATAATAGAAGCAGCTTTTTTTTCTTTTTCTGATAAACGTTTGTTTCGAGAACTCATAGCTAAACCGCTGTCTTCTCTATAAATTGGACAGCCAATAACCGAAACATATAGTTTGGATTTTTTGACCATTTTACGCACTATTTGTAATTGTTGAAAATCTTTTTCACCAAAGTAAGCATTTGTTGGTGCTATGATTTCAAATAATGTTTTTAAGATAGTTCCAACGCCGTTAAAATGACCTGCTCTATACTTTCCTTCCATTTCGTTTTCTAAACCATCAAAGTCAAAATGAATAGAAACAATGTTATCATGATAAATTTCTTCAATTGAAGGGGCAAAAACAATATCACACGCTGCTTTTTCTAATAAATCTAAATCAGATTCAAGAGTTTTAGGATAATTATCTAAATCTTCCTTTTTATCAAATTGAGTTGGATTTACAAAAATACTTGCTACCGTAAAGTGATTATTTTCTTTGGATTGCTTTATTAAAGACAGGTGGCCCTGGTGAAGAGCTCCCATGGTGGGGACAAAACCTATTTTATCATTTTCAGACTTAATTTCTTTAAAATATGTTTTGAGTTCCGTCTTGGTTTTAAAAACCTTCATAATGCAATGGTGTATATGACCGCAAACTTAGCATTTTAACATGAATTTTACATAAAAATTCGTAGTTTTGCAAACTTATACAAAGGCTTAAATTTAATGAAAGATAAGAGAATATTGTATGTTTCTTCTGAGGTTGTACCTTATTTACCAGAAACAGAGATAGCATCTACTGCATTTAATGTAGCGAAGAAAGCGCATTCTAAAGGGGTTCAAACAAGAATATTTATGCCACGTTTTGGCGTGATTAATGAAAGGAGACATCAGCTTCATGAGGTAATTCGTTTATCTGGTATGAATTTGATTATCAATGATATGGACATGCCTTTAATTATAAAAGTAGCCTCTATTCCTAAGGAAAGAATGCAGGTTTATTTTATTGATAATGATGAATATTTCAAAAGAAAAGCAATTTTTTCTGATGAAGACGATGCGTTGTTTTCTGATAATGATGAGCGAGCAATCTTCTTTGCAAAGGGAGTTGTAGAAACTGTAAAAAAATTAAATTGGGCGCCAGACATTATCCACGTTCATGGTTGGATGGCTTCATTATTACCACTTTATTTGAAAGAATACTACAGTGAAGAGCCTTTATTTTCTGAAAGTAAGATTGTCATATCGGTTTACAACAAAGATTTTGAAGGAACTCTTAACAAAGATTTGGTTGAAAAAATCAAATTTGATAAAATTTCAGATGACAAAACAAGCGTACTAGAAGAACCAAACTACATAAATATATTAAAAAGTGCTGTGTCTAATTCAGATGCTATTGTTCACGGAAGTGAAGAAATTCCTAAAGAACTAGAAGAAGAAATTAATAAAACAGATGTACCAAAACTGTCATATCAGCAAGAAGATTCTTATGAAGAATATTTAAATTTTTACAAAGAACTTATCTCTGAAGAGTAAATTTAAAAGTAGTTATGTTAAAAAAATATATAAGAGCAACATCCATTGTTGCAGTTACAGCAATATTTATTGGATTAGTAGTTTCATGTGAAGAGGATTTTACAGATATAGGAACCACGATTGTTAGTAATGGAGAATTTACGACAAACGATACAATTTTCAATATTGAAGTTACGGCAAAAGACATTGCAAATGTACGAGCAGATGGATTACAAATAGGAGGAATTTTAGGACAATATTTATTAGGGGTTTATAATAACGACAACTATAAAAAAATTGAAGCATCAATCATTTCTCAGTTAAGTATTCCTGCAGATTTAACTCAAGTAGATGAAGAGTATGGCTCTGACACAATAGTAGTAACAACGATAGACACAGTCTTGTTAAGGTTGCCGTATAATGCTACATTAATAGGCTCTGATGCAATTGGGCCAGATTTTCAATTAGATTCAATCATTGGAAATCAAACGCAGCCATTTACGTTAAACGTTTTTCGATTAACTACCTATTTAAGCACACTCGATCCAACAAATCCGTCTATACAAAATACTTTCCTGTCTGATGAGACCTATAATGTCTCTTCTGAAAAATTAAACTTTTTTGAAGACACACAATTCATACCTAATAAAAGAGATACCGCTCGTTTTGTACTAAGAAGATTAAGTTCTGGTATAATATACGATACAGATACTATTCAGTATATTAACTCCAACCCATTTATTAGCATTCCTCTTAAGAAAGACTTAATAAAAAACATACTTTTTGATCAATACGAAACTTCTAATTTTTCTACTCAAGACGCATTTAATGAATATTTTAGGGGAATAAAAATTCAAGCTGAAGGAGATAATGGATCATTAATGTCTTTAAGCTTTAATAATAATTCTTTACAGCCTTCAGTAGATATATACTATACAAATACAGTATTACGAGCAGGCGGAACTATTGTTATAGACACGATTAAAAAGACAGATACTTTCCTGTTGTCAGGATTAAGAAACAGTGAATATAAAATGACACCAGGTCAATCGCCAGCATTTAATAAAGTGCCAATTCAAGGGGCAGCTGGTTCTATGGCTCAATTAAAAATTCTTGGAGACGATCTTAATGGAAATCTTATTCCTGATGGATTAGAAGAGTTAAGAACCAAAAACTGGCTCATAAATGACGCAACAATAACTTTATATGTAGATCAAGACATTGTAGGTTCAGACACCATAGCCACCCCTTTCAATTTATTTATTTTTAGAGATGGTGTAACAGCAAGTGCAGAACCAGCGCCAAGACAAATATTAGATTTTGTAACAGAAGGGGTAGATGAAGTAGGCGGAGTTTTAGATTTAGATGATTCTAAAAGACCAGACAGTTATTCTTTTAAAATAACAGATTATATTTCAGAATTATTGGCAGGAAATGTGACAGATATACCTCAATTAGGAGTAAGAGTTTTAAATCCTACTGACTTACCAGTCTCTCTTGTTGATTCTATTGTCAGAAATTATAACTGGAGTCCAAAAGCCGTAATGCTATTAAATAACGATCCAATTAATGGAGCTAGAAGAGCGCAGTTAAAAATATCTTATACGCTTAAAACAGAAGATAACTAACCAAAAATAAATTATATATGTGTGGAATAACCGGATATATTGGTACAAGAAAAGCTTACCCAATAGTAATTAATGGATTAAGAAGGTTAGAATACAGGGGTTATGATAGTGCCGGAGTGATGGTTTTTAATGGATCTAAAATGAATCTGATAAAAACAAAAGGAAAGGTTTCAGATTTAGAATCAATTGCCAATAAAGATCCACATAAAAAAGAAGGAAACATTGCTATAGGACATACGAGATGGGCAACCCATGGAGTTCCTAATGATGTTAACTCACATCCACATTTTTCTCAATCAGGAGATTTAGTAATCGTACACAATGGAATTATAGAAAACTACGATACCATTAAAAAAGAACTAATTTCTAGAGGATATAAGTTTCATAGTGATACAGATACTGAGGTTTTAGTAAACCTTATTGAAGAGGTTAAAAAACAGAACAATTGTAAATTAGGAAAAGCTGCTCAGTTAGCACTAACTCAAGTAATTGGAGCTTATGCAATTGCTGTTTTTGATAGAACAAAACCAAATGAAATTATAGTAGCAAGGCTAGGAAGTCCAATTGCTATAGGTGTTGGGAAAAACAATGAAGAGTTTTTTATAGCTTCGGATGCTTCACCTTTTATAGAGTTTACCAAAGACGCTATTTATTTAGAAGATGAAGAAATGGCGATTATTAAATTAGGAAGAGATATTAGAGTTAGAAAAATACATGACGATACTATTGTAAACGCTTCCACTCAAGAACTTCAATTAAGTCTAGAACAAATTGAAAAAGGAGGGCACGATCATTTTATGATCAAAGAAATACACGAACAACCTAAAGCCATCACAGACACTTATAGAGGAAGAATGTTGCCAGATCAAGGCATTATTAGAATGGCTGGAATTGATGATAATATTGAAAAGTTTTTAAATGCTGAACGAATTATTATTGTAGCATGTGGGACATCATGGCATGCTGGTTTGGTAGGAGAATATCTTTTAGAAGATATGGCTAGAATTCCTGTTGAAGTTGAATACGCTTCAGAATTTAGATACAGAAACCCAATAATTACTCCTAAAGATATCGTAATTGCTATTTCTCAATCTGGAGAAACAGCGGATACATTAGCTGCCATAAAATTAGCAAAATCTAAAGGAGCTTTTGTGTTTGGAATATGTAATGTAGTAGGGTCTTCTATTGCAAGAGAAACGATGGCGGGAGCTTATACTCATGCAGGTCCAGAAATTGGTGTAGCTTCAACAAAAGCATTTACAACACAAATTACAGTCTTAACTTTAATCTCTTTAAAGCTAGCGAAAGCTAAAGGAACACTTTCAAACTCGGCATTTCATATGTATTTACAAAAAATGCAATTGATCCCTGCTAAAGTTGAAAAACTGTTACAAATAGATGAAAAAGTTAAAGAAATAGCCAAAGTATATAAAGACGCAAAAAACTGTCTCTATTTAGGAAGAGGATTTAATTTCCCGGTTGCTTTAGAAGGAGCTCTAAAATTAAAAGAAATCTCTTATATCCATGCTGAAGGATATCCTGCGGCAGAAATGAAGCACGGCCCTATTGCTTTAATTGATGAGAATATGCCAATTTTTGTCATAGCGACCAATAAAGGTCATTACGAAAAAGTTGTTAGCAACATTCAAGAAATTAAATCTAGAAGTGGTAAGATTATTGCCATTGTTACAGAAGGAGATGTAACGGTAAAAGAAATTGCAGATCATGTAATTGAAATTCCAGAAACAGAAGAAGCTTTGACTCCTTTGTTAACGACTATTCCTTTTCAATTACTATCATATCACATCGCTGTTATGTTAGGAAAGAATGTAGATCAACCTAGAAACTTAGCCAAATCGGTAACAGTGGAGTAGTTGCTCGTGACAATTACTCTTACTCCTATAATTTATTAGTAACATTCTCAATATCAATTAGAACCACCCATTTATGGAGTTCTTCATATTCGGAATATCAACAGTATTTATTCAATAGAATTAGGGGTTTAAAAGAACATTTTCTTACCCCTATTGGATACAGAAAGATATCTCAAATTCTAAATGAGGAAGGGTTAAAAACACCCTGTGGAAGTATCTTTAAGAACAATCACGTTCATTCCATTTATAAGAAAGGAAAGATTAGAGAAGAACGAATGAATATGGAAGATATCGTCGATAGAGACAAAGTAGTTGAAATTGCGTTAGAAAAGCCTGAGTTATCTTCTAGGGAGGTTGCTTGGCATATTACGGATAATTACAACTATTATATCAGCGAGTCAAGTGTCTATCGGATTTTAAAGGAAAATGGATTCATATCATCGCCTTCATTTAGAATAATGAGTGCTTCGGATAGTTTTCACGATAAAACAACTGCCGTGAATCAAATGTGGCAAACTGATTTTACTTATTTCAAAATATTTGGTTGGGGTTGGTATTATTTATCAACTATTTTGGATGATTACAGTCGTTACATTGTTACATGGAAGCTTTGTTCAACAATGAGAGCAGAAGATGTCACCAATACAATCGATGCAGCTATTGCATTTTCTGGAGCTAATGAAAAATCAATGCCTAGGTTGTTGTCAGACAATGGGTCTTGTTACATCTCACACGAGTTAGTAGACTATATCGGAGAGAAAAACATGAAACATATCAGAGGAAGACCATTACATCCTCAAACTCAGGGCAAAATTGAACGTTATCATAGATCAATGAAAAACATTGTAAAACTTGATAATTACTTTAGCCCTGGACAATTAGAAGAAAAAATGAAAGAATTTGTTCAGTATTACAATTATGAACGATATCATGAATCTTTAAAAAATGTAACTCCAGCAGAAGTATATTTTGGAACAGCCGAAAGAAAATTAAGAAAACGAAAAATGACAAAAAATAGCACTTTGAAAGCTAGAAAAAAAAAAGTATCAAAATTTTTAACTAAATTAGCAGAAACATCTCTTAAATTTTGAGCGAAAAAGTTCATTTTTATTTGACTACATACATAACATAAACAAAAATAATATGAGTACTGAAAAATCAAGTTTACAGAAACAATTAACTTTTATAATTACACTTTTTATAAGTGTTTTAATTTATGGACAACAAAAAAAAGATTTTGTGAGAAGTTCACTTCACATGCATCTAATTGATGATTTTAGTTTTGACAATGGAGACAAAGTATTGAATTCTTATAATAAATTTCAATTCCCGCAAAATTATAATGACCATCGCATAGACCTAAACAAAATTAAATTATCTGAATATGAACTAACAGATGAAGAAAAAGCAGCTTCTGGTAAGAAAAAAAGTTTATTAGGTGATGCTATTGGTGATGCAGCTAAAGGGGCTGTTGAGGGAAGTACAGGTGGATTAGTGAAAGTTCAGGACAATTCTATGGTTAAGTTACAACTTAACAAGTACAACACATCCAACAAGATGGCTCATGAAATCATTAAAAAGTGGTTCAACATAGAAGAAGATGGTTCTTATAATATGGCTACAGTCACTTTAAGAGCATTGCAAACTAAAACTATGGAAATGGAGGCAATAGCTGATGCGTCTGGAACAGGAAGTATCGATCAAGTGAATTCATTAATTAACAATACGTTTGTAGTATACACTCGATTATTCTATGTAAGTAATGAAATAGCTGCCGAAGTTATAAGACAGATTGCATATAAACAAGCTGATAAGTTACCTTCAATGTTACAGTCTAAAGCTCGATTAGCTGCTGATAAAATATATGAAAAAACTTCTGAAGGATATTCTGTTTGGACTACAGCCTGGCTTTATAGATTAAAATGGGGGCAAGAGGAATTTGATTTATTTTTAACTACAATTGATCAAGAGAAGAAAAAAATTGACTTAGAAAAATTTGCTGCAGCTAATTTTGAATTGGAATTTATAAGTCAAGAAAAAGCAACATCACTTGTAACTTTTTCATTAAAAAAAGAAGATAAGGGAAGAACTGAACAAGATGTTTTTGACTTGTCTACCATAAGAAACATGGATAAGGTTCTAGTTAAATTACAAAAGAAAAATGATGTTTTTAAACCAATTTTCCCTTTACGAGAAAATTTCTCCCTAGCCGCTGGTAAAAAAGAAGGTATAGAGGGTGGAGAAACCTTTGAAGTATTAGAGACAAAAAACGGGAAATATAAAAGAATAGGTACCATGAAAGTTGATAAAAAAAGAGTTTGGGATAATACTTGGACTGGAGAAGATATTGAACCTGGATTAACCTACTTTAAAAAAGGGAATAAGAAATATGTGCCTGGAATTCACTTTGTAAGACTCGTTAAATAATAATTTATGAAATTTTTAAAAATCTATATAATAGTATTATTATTAATTCCGATTAATTCTCTATTTTCTCAAACAAATAGTAATAGAAGAGTAACAGAGGAAAGAACAAGAAACTGGCAATATGAATCTATATGTAGCGAGTCTGGAGGAACAGGAAGTTCTTACTTAATTCAAGTTACCTCTTATGTTGGTGATCTTCGATTGGCACTCAATCAAGCTAAAAAAAATGCCATACATGCTGTTTTGTTTAAGGGAGTTGCCGGAAATAATTTGGGATGTACTGCCAAAGAACCATTAATTAAAAATGGGGTCTACAATGATAATTTTGAATACTTTGAAGATTTCTTTTACAATACGAGACAGTACAATAAGTATGCAACTTCGCCCTCTGGTACTGCTGAATCTTCAGAAAAGTTAAAAAGAAAAATGAATAAAGTAACCTTCATCATTTCTGTAAATGTAGACGAGTTAAGAAAAAAATTAGAGTATGATAAAATTATAGAACCGATGGGTGCTGCATTAGGTGGAGGCAGTGGAATGAAGCCTACGATTATGATTTTTCCAAGTGATGGTTGGTTGACAGATAATGGATATGCTAAGTTTGTAGACAATCAAGGTGTGAAAACTTTAGTACCAGATTATGCTTCGGCCCTGTTAGATAAAAACTTAAACATAGTCATTAGTACTTTAGACAAGATGGTATCTGAAAGAGGGTACCCTACAGTGAGGTTAGCTGAAACTATGAAAAGTATAAGTCAAGGAGATGCCATGGATAATGCAGTTGAAGGTAGAGATGGTGGAGCTCAAGAGACCAGTATCTTAGATGAATTATTAAATGTAGCAAAAGCTGACATTACATGGAAAGTAACTTGGTCTGTTGAGACCAATGGTATTCAAACATGGGTATCATACGGAATAGACGCTTTAGATTCCTATACCAATAAATCTATTGGTGTTGCCAATGATGATGGTCCAAAGTCTATGAGTGCATCTGTAGGTGCATTGCTTAGACAAGCAGTAACAGATAAAATGGATGGTTTCTTAGCCAGGCATCAAGATCATTTCAAAAATATAGCTGAAAATGGTAGGGAAATTGCTTTAGACTTTAGAAGATTTGATAGTTTTGAATATTATTTCAATGACGATGTTGAGTTTAAAGGGAGAGAAATGGAGTTTTCTTCATTAATTAGAGGTTTCGTAGGTTCAATCGCTAAAGACAGAAATTTCTCTTTTAATCCTGGTGAAAATAAAATTGGAATTACGCAATTAAGAATAGAAATGAATGAAGAAGTTGAGGATTTATTTGGTGGAGGAGATCCAGTAATTGAACCCATGGATGCCACGAAGTTTGCAAAGAAAATCTCTAGTTTTATAAAAAAGCAATTTGGGTATCCCTCTAAGGTAACCACTTTAGGATTAGGTAAAGCAAGAATAACAATAGGAGAAAAATAAATATGATGAGAAAAAGTTTAATAATAGTTTTTTTATTATCAATATCACTTTCTATTCAATCGCAAAATGACTTAGGAAAGAGTGATGATGAAGCAAGAATAGTGTTAAATACATTTGTTCCAGATAATATTCTTGAAAACGCACCAAGTGCTCGAAAATTATTTGTTACTAAACTAGGGCAAATTGCAAGTAGAAATGGTATGGGTGGAGGTGGAGCTTCAGGGAATAATAGATTTATTATTTCTGGAGATATTAATATTTTAACCAAAGATATTACTGCTACTGCACCACCTAAATATTTAGTTACCATAGAAACTACTATAGCAGTTGGTGATGGAATAGACGGGAAAGCATTTAGTTCAGAATTTGTCGAATTTAAAGGAATTGGTAATTCAGAAGACAAAGCTTTTATTTCTGCTATCAGAAAAATTAATCCAAGGCACAAATTAATTAAACAAGTTATAAAGGAAGGAAAAGAGAAGATAATTGAATACTACAATTCTAAGTGTGATTTTATTTTAAAAGAAGCTTCTGCTTTGGCTGATTCTAGGAAGTTTGATGAAGCTGTTTTTTTACTAAATCAGGTACCTGAGGTAACTAAAGAGTGTTATGATAAATCTATGGATTTAGCGGTAGAAATTACCAAGAGAAAGTTTGAATTTGAATGTCAATCAAAAATTGCGGAGGCCAGAGCTTTAATTGCCAATGGAGATTTTTCTGGAGCCTCTCAAATTTTGAATTTTTTCACTCAAGATATGGATTGTTACAGTGATGTAACAACACTGTTAAAAGAAATTAATATTGGTCTTTGTTCTAAATATTTAGGAGAGGCAAGAGGACATTGGGCAAATAGAAATTCTTCTTCTGCAGCAAATGCACTCTCAAAAATTAATGCTAGTTCACCATGTTATGAAGAAAGTCGTCAAATAGCTCAAGAAATATCTAGTTTATTAGATGAGAGAGAACAACGAGAGTGGGACTTAAATTATGAAAAATATAAAGATAGTCAAGCAATCAAGAACAGAAAATTAGATAATAAAGCTGCTATGATTAAAGCAGTCAGAGATGTTGGAGTTGCTTATGGAAAAAACCAACCTAAAAAAATAACATATAGTCCAATCATTAGGTAAATTCTTACCTAAAAAGAAAAGTGATTATTTGAACCTGATGACCTATCATTTATTTGATAGGTCATCAGGTTTTTAAAACATCTTCAAATCATACCCCACAAAACTCCTCCCCAACGTATCACAAACTCTTCCAGTTGTTCCACTACCCATAAAGGGGTCTAATACTAATTCAAACTCTTTAGAGGTTTGAAGAATGGGTAGAGTGATTATTTCCTCAGGAAAAGGAGCGGGGTGTTCTCCTTGGATATTTAGTTTTTGATTTGCAACCGAGGTTCTCACAATATCTTCATTCCAATAATCTCCCATATTTTTACCATTTGTGTTAGGTAAATAAGGTGTTATTGATTTTGAATATTCTCCATTAACACTTCTATGTCTTGGAGGTAAAGAGGGTTTGGTTTTATTAGATAGTTTTGTGAGAGTTGGATAATAATCGTACTCCATTGTCTTTACTAAATGGAATATAAACTCATAACTCGGAGTAAGATTTGATTTTGATGAAGAGGGTTTTGGATTGGTTTTAGACCAGATAATAGTATTTCGAATTATCCATCCTTGTTCTTGAAGTTTCAGTATTACTCTATGAGGAACATTTTGGAGATTTCCATTATAAAATGTATCTCCTAAGTTTAAGAAAAAACTTCCTCTATCTTTTAATACTCGTTTACAATCTCTAAGATGTTCTGATAGATTTATTACAAATTCCTCTGAGGTTTTTTCATTCCCTAAACCTTTCTCTTCAGAATAGGTTCTTTTATTCCAATAAGGGGGAGAAGTGA
>Ga0209654_1001111_pt1 | contig 22544 bp, 18 predicted proteins | sample SaaInl1SG_22_DNA_FD_184646 | JGI IMG/M metagenome (GOLD analysis project Ga0209654, IMG submission 184646) | Marine microbial communities from expanding oxygen minimum zones in the Saanich Inlet - ESP_161SG_22_DNA (SPAdes) (version 2) | ecosystem: Environmental > Aquatic > Marine > Intertidal... | reverse complement strand
GATATCGCGCCAGTGGTTTGTTTTATGCTGTCAGATATGACCCATTGGTTCAGAGGAACTAACCTGATGCTTGATGGAGGTATGTCCGGACATATCCTTCAAAACAAGTTTCAATTCTAGGAAAGATAGGGAGAGATTATGATGTCCGCTACATCGATTATTCTTCTGGTCATCGTTGTTATTGCCGTTTTGGTGGTGATTGCAGCGTGGCTTTATGAACGTGCCTCGCGGGAGGTGTCACTAGTCCGCACCGGACTTGGTGGCCTAAAAGTTGTGCTGGATGGTGGGGTAATTGTTCTGCCATATTTCCACAAGGTCAGCCGGGTCAATATGCAGACCATGCGCCTCGAGGTGAAACGCCACGGTGAAGGTGCCTTGATTACCAAGGATCGCTTGCGGGTTGATGTTGGGGTCGAGTTCTATGTCTCTATCGAACCAACGCAAGATTCCATTGCCCGTGCGTCACAGACGCTCGGTACCCGTGTTTTTGATGTCGATAAACTGCGCGAGCTGATCGAAGGTAAATTGGTCGATACGTTGCGCTCGGTTGCGGCGCAATTGACTATGGACGAGTTGCATGAGGGCCGTGGTGCATTTGTGAAAGACGTGAAGAACGCGCTTTCTGAAGAAATCAGCCGCAATGGTCTGGAGCTTGAGTCGGTTTCATTGACGGCACTCGATCAAACACCGTTCAAATCGCTCGACGAAAATAACGCCTTTAACGCTGTCGGTATGCGCAAGCTAGCCGAGGTCATTGCGAATTCGAAAAAGGAACGTGCCAATATCGATGCCGATGCCGAAGTTTCGGTAAAGCGGTCTGAGATGGAAGCGGCGAAGCGGACGCTGCAAATCGATCTTGAAGAGCAAGAGGCGCAAATTCAGCAGGTTCAGCATCTTGAATCATTGCGTGCGGCACAATTAGCCGAGATCGCGGCGCGGAAGGCCGATTCTGAAATCGCGGCAAATGCAGCCAAAATCGAAATGGAAAAATCTATCCGCACAAATGATATTCGCCGTCAGGAAGAGATTACCAAAGCGGAGATTGCCCAGAAGCTGGCTCTAGAAACAGCGACACAGGACAGCAAGATCAAAATCTATAATCAGAGCATGGAGGAAGCCAAGGCCGAAGCCGCGGCAAATAATGCACGCTCTGAGGCGATTCGTGCGGCCGAAGAGATGGCGACAGTCAAAGCAGTTGAAGTGGCCGAGCGGGGCCGCACCCTCGATATCATCGCCGCCGAAAAGGAAAGCAAAGTTCATGGCATGCGCAAACGCGCCTCTGCCGAGACCGAAGCGGTCACATTGGTCCAGCTAGCCAAAGCACGGCTAGAAGCGGCCAAGGCCGATAGCGATTCTGAAAAGATCCGCCTAGCGGCTCTGGCCGAAGAGCATAAAGTCAACGCGGCTGGCAAAAAGTCTATGGTCGAAGCGGAAAATGCAATGACTCCAGATATGATCGAGCTCAATCGCGACAAGGCCCGTTTGGACGCCATGCCAAAGATTGTCGAACAGATGGTCAAACCAGCCGAGAAGATCGACTCGATCAAAATCCATCACATCACTGGCGGTGCGCTAGATCGTAGCGGCGGTGAGAGCGGTGATTCCAGCAACAATAAAGCCCCGATTAATCAGGCCGTGGATTCGATCATGGATATGGCGGTTCAACTGCCTGCCTTGCGTAAAATCGGTGAGGATTTAGGGGTTAGTCTTGATGATGGGATTGGCGGATTAATGGGGACGAAAGACAGCTCAACCCCGCCCAAAAATCCTAAATGATAGGCTGGCTATAAAGGTGGGTAACGTCCGTTTGGAGGGTGACAGATGATAGCGACACATAGCGCCGACAGGCCAATCACCACAGGCATCTATATCGATGGCGTGGTCAAACCGGCCGAAGGCGGGCGGACTTATGACCAGTTTAATCCGGCGCGACCAGATGAATTGGTCGGACAGGCCGCGTTGGCATCGCTAAATGATGTTGATGATGCCGTCACGGCCGCCCATGCCGCTTTTCCAGCGTGGTCACGGCTTAGCTATGCCAAGAGGGCCGCAAAGCTAAATGAGATTGCCGATCACCTTGTGGCGGACAGTGCCGATGTCGAGTACCGCTCGCGCTTGTTCTGCCGCGAGCATGGTAAGATCATCAAAGAAACCAAGTTAGAAATGTCGCGGCTAGGCGATCGATTTCGCACCACAGCGGCCTATGCCGAGCGGTTGGCCACAGACGAGTTATTGCGTGGGCCGCCCTTTGATTTAATCATCAGCCGCCAGCCACGCGGGGTCGCGACATTGATCGTGCCGTGGAACTGGCCACTCTCTATCCTCGGCGCAAAACTACCCCAAGCATTGATGGCCGGTAATACCGTGGTGGTAAAACCATCGCAATCATCGGCTCTGGCACCTAGCCTCACATTGCATAAAATTGCCGCGCTATTACCGCCGGGCGTGGTCAATATTGTCACCGGTAGTGCCAGTGATATTGGCGATCGGCTGGTTTCGCACCCGTTGGTACGCTATGTGAATTTCACCGGTTCGGTTGGCATTGGCCGCCATGTGATGCAGGTAGCCTCACAGAATTTAACGCCCGTCACACTAGAGCTAGGCGGCAATGATGCGGCGATCATTTGCGCCGATGCCAAGCTAGATGAAGCGGCGTTTATGCGGATGTATTTGGGCGCGTTCATGTCCACCGGACAGATTTGTATGGCGCTAAAGCGGCTATATGTGCACCGCTCGCGCTATGATGAGGTGGTCGATGGGCTAACCGCAATCTGTAACAAGATTGTTGTTGGTGATGGGTTATTGCCCGAAACCAGAATGGGCCCGCTAAATAATGCCAAACAACAAAAAGTGGTCCGCGACATGATTAGCCAAGCGCGATCTGCTGGGGCTGATGTCAATGAATGTGGCCAAGTGCCCGATGAAGAGCTTTATCGCGGCGGGTATTTCCAGCGGCCAACGCTGGTTTATAATCCGGATCCGGCATTGGATATTGTCTGCGAAGAACAATTCGGCCCTGCCTTGCCGATCATCCCGTTTGATAGTGAGGCACAGGCAGTTCAATTTGCCAATTCATCGAATTTTGGACTGTGCTCGTCCGTCTGGACCGAGGATAAAGACCGCGCGGTCGCGTTGGCGCGGCAATTGGAGGCGGGTTACACCTATCTAAATGATCATGGACCCGCCGCACAGGATTCCCGCGGGCCGTTTGGTGGCTTTAAAGATAGCGGTATCGGCCGTAATCTCGGCTATGAAGGGGTGTTGCAATTCCAAGGGCATCATTCCATCTCCAGCGCGCCGGGTTGGCTTTTCTAGCGTCATTAGCAGCAACCAAAACCAGTCATTTTGATTGCTCAAATGACAAAATTCCCTATATTGTGCTCATAACAACAATTTTAATGTTCATATGAGTATATGCGATGCCCTTTAATGATCGGCAAGAATCGATCCTGAGAGCCCTACGCGAAACTGGCGAGGTCGAAGTTGACGCGCTGTCACGTGAGTGGGGCGTCACCACGCAAACGGTGCGCCGCGATCTTGGCGAATTATGTGATGCTGGCTTGGCCATGCGCAAACATGGTGGGGCCAAACGAATGGCGGCGCACAATGTTGTGGCCTATGAAGACCGCCGGTTAAAACACACCCTAGCCAAAAGCGCGATCGCCAGCGCCGCAGCCCAGCTGGTTCCAAACGGCGCGTCATTATCGCTCAATATCGGCACCACTACCGAGATGGTCGCCGAGGCCCTGCGCCTGCATACCGATCTTACCGTAGTGTCGAACAATATAAATATCGTCCATATCCTGCGGGCATCCCGGCTTAAATCCTTGGTTCTCATTGGCGGTGAAGTCCGTTTGTCGGATGGGGCGGTTATTGGCGGTGATGCGATTAAGGCCCTGTCAAATTTCAAAGTGGATTTTGCCATAATAGGCACATCATCAATCGACCCGCATGGTGCCATTCTAGATTTCGACCAGCGCGAAGTATCCGTTGCCAGAGCCGTTCTGGAGAATGCACGGCAGCGCATTCTTGTTGCGGATGTCTCAAAATTCGAGGTGTCCGCCCCGTTCAAAATCTGTGATGCCACGGATCTGGACTATATCATTTTGAACGCCCCGCCACCGCCTAGCTTTGTTGAATCCATCGAACAGAGCAGCACTAATCTTATTATTACAGGCAACGATCATGGCTAAAAAATCCGAGGACGGACCAATTGATAGCAAAGATATTTTTGTTATCGGCGGCGGCATTAATGGTTGTGGTATTGCCCGCGATGCCATCGGGCGCGGCTATTCTGTGGCGCTAGCGGAGATGAATGATCTTGGCTCGGCGACATCCTCTGCCTCAACAAAGCTGTTTCATGGCGGCCTGCGATATCTGGAATTCTTTGAATTCCGTCTTGTTCGTGAGGCTTTGATTGAGCGCGAGATATTGCTGCGGGCGATGCCGCATATTAGCTGGCCGATGCGATTTGTGTTGCCGATACATGCCGATATGCGCTTTGAAACCAACACCCCGACCTCGCGGCTATTGGCGTTTTTAATGCCGTGGATGAAAGGGCGCCGGCCTGCATGGCTGATCCGCCTTGGCCTTTTTCTATATGACAATCTAGGCGGCAGAGACATTTTGCCCGGTACAAAGTCATTGGATTTACGCACGGGCCTTGAGGGTGCACCGCTGGTGGCAAAGTTTGAAAAGGCCTTTGAATATTCTGATTGCTGGGTCGAGGATTCGCGCCTTGTCGTTCTCAATGCCCGTGACGCCCATGCAAGGGGCGCCGATATTCATGTGCGGACCAAGGTGGTTTCGGCACGTTTTGACAATGGATTATGGCATGTCGTAACCCGCAATGGCGCGGGTGATGAACAGACAATTACCGCCAAAATGATCGTGAATGCTGGTGGCCCGTGGGTGGAAGATATTATCCGCAGCACCATCAGGCTAAATTCGACAGAGGGTGTCCGGTTGGTGCGTGGCAGTCATATCGTCACCAAAAAGCTGTATGACCATGACAAATGCTATTTCTTTCAGGGCGAGGATGGACGCATCATTTTTGCCATCCCTTATGAGGATGATTTCACCTTGATCGGCACCACCGATGCGGACCATAGCGGCCCCGGTGAGACCCCCGTATGTACGCCGGAGGAAACCCGCTATCTGGTCGATTTTGCCAATAAGTATTTTGAAAAAGACATTAGCGATGAGGATGTTGTCTGGACCTATTCAGGCGTGCGTCCGCTCTATGATGATGGGGCGCAATCAGCCACCGCGGCGACAAGGGATTATGTTCTAAAGGTAAACCATTCGGCGGGCGGACCGGTATTGAATGTGTTTGGCGGCAAGATAACGACCTATCGCCGCCTTGCCGAATCCGCCTTGGAACTGATCGATACGGAATTTGCGCAAAAGACCTCAAAATGGACAGCAAAGGCGGCCATGCCCGGCGGCGATTTTCCAGTCGATGGCGTCTCCCAGCTAGAGGATGAATTATCCGCCGCCCTGCCATTTCTGGACGCCCGCACAATCCGCCGTTTGATTAGACAATATGGCAATGAAGCCGCAGGGATTTTTGCCGATTGCACCCGCGTGGAAGATCTCGGCATAGATTTTGGCCATGGCATTTATCAATGCGAGTTGGATTGGGCAATCGCCAATGAATGGGTTACCACAGCGGATGATTTTCTATGGCGCCGATCGAAACTCGGTTTGCGGCTAGGACCAAAAGAGAGCGCCGCCATTGCCCGCTATATTGACGGCAAATCCATCCAACCTAACTAGCCAGCGCGCGATATCAGTCCAGCCGACTGGTTGTCACTGGCGATCATAAAACGGTCAAAGAAACTGGTGATGCGCTGATAATCATCAACCGGTGCAATTGCCGACACATAATGATCTGGACGCACAATCAACACCGCACCCTTCTCTTTGTCGATCCCGCGCATGGTGTATATATCCGGCGCATGATCCGGACCCTTGGCGAATATCTTTTCATAATCCTTGAGTTGGAAAACGCCCTTTTCAGGAATTAATAGCGGGTGCATTTTCCCGATATCGAGTTCCTTATGCGACTGCTGGAAAACCGCTCTGACATCTATCACATGGTCAATGTCATGCGCGGCGGGGGTGTATCGCACAATTGGACTAGCCGCATCATTTGCCAAAAACACACAAAGCTGGCCAATAGGTCCGGCCAAAGATCCATCATCACCGCGTCCGGCAAAGGCAAAAATACGCCAGCGTCCATCGGCCTCAAACACCTCGCCAAGCTGTTGTGAATAGGCGTCACTAACCCGCGTCACCAAGGCAGAATGAAACCGTTTTCCAATGGTGAGGCCCGCCGCGAGAGATTGATGTTCGGCATCATCAATAAAGAGTGATGGGCTATAGTGCGTATCAACACCGGCGGTATAGCGGCCAAATTTCTGGAAGTAGCGTTGAAACTTGTCGGACTCCGCTTTGGTTTTCGGCTTTTCGCTAAACAGGCGGGCCATATCACGGTCGAAATCGATTAGCTCTTTTGCGATGGATTGGCGCTCTGCTGAATAGCTATGCAGAATTTCCGGCGGGTTCAATCCGCGGATCACATTCGCCAGCTTCCAGCCCAGATTAAAACTATCAGCCATGCTGACATTCATTCCCTGACCGGCCTTTGGTGAATGCGTGTGACAGGCATCACCGGCAATAAAGATATTGGGCAATCCGGCCGGGCCCGCCGCGATATCGCCATTGTCGAATTTGTCACAAAGCCGCTGGCCAATCTCATAGGCGGAACAACGCTCCACCTGTTTGCACTCGAATGAATAGGGGGCGAACACTTCCTTTGCCTTGGCAATTAAGATATCGGGCGTCACATTGCGGTCGCCAGCGCGCTCGCCCTCACCCAACTGGTCCAGCTCGATATATAGCCGGACCATATAGCCGCCTTCTCGCGGGATGATCAAAACGCTACCCTTATCCTTGGACTGGATCGCGCATTTAAGCCGCATATCAGGAAAATCACTAACCGCCAGAACATCCATCACGCCCCATAGCTGGCGCGCCGCCTCGCCGTCGAGCGTTTGACCAATCGACTGGCGCACCATACTGCGCGCGCCATCACAGCCAACCAAATATTTAGTCCTCATGATGCGCGATGCGTTTTCATCCTCACCATCAGCGCCGCTCTTGAAATGCGCGATTATCGGATATTCGGCATCATCGCTCATTTCGATATGGCTGAGCGTCTGGTCATAAACAGGGATGACCGGACTTTCGCCAATCCGCATTTTTTCCAACAGGAAATCTTGCACACGGGCCTGACTTAAAATGACATGCGGGTGTTGCGATAGGTCATCTTCAACATCCTGTATCCGATCCGCTCGATACAATTCTCCGCTGTCCGGATTAGGTCGCCAAAAACAGGTTTCATTCACCCAATATGCCTCGTTCAGAACATTGTGAACAAAGCCAAATGATTCAAACATCTCCATTGAACGACAGGCGATACCATCCGCCTGACCGACCTCTAATGGCCCGGATTTCTGTTCAAACAGACAAGTGGAAATGCCAGGAAAAACACTCAATTGCGCGGCCAGAATCGACCCCGCCGGTCCACCACCAACAATCAGCACATCACAATGGTCTTGATCATTTTGCGGATCTTGGCGACTGCCCAAATGACGGGGGTCACCCGGCCGAAAACCATTGAGATGATATTGCATGATACGCCCCCAGTAATATTAGCAATGTAAAACCCTATGCGCGTCAAAGCCGTTAATCAATAGGGGCGTGGGGGCGCCTATTCGCCGCATGATTTAATCCTTTTGGCGAAAAATATTTTTACAGTTGTTTTGAATAGGGGCCAGACAGTAATGTGATGCCAGCGTCAGGAATATTGGTTTTTGAAGGCGTGTGAGGATTTTTATGAGGGCCAGCCCTAGATTTACTGGTTTGACCACGGCCCACGGTATTGGCCTCGTTGAACTTTTGGTTGCAATGACCATTATGAGCATTGCGCTTACGGCTGGTTTTTCACTGTTTTTATCGGTCCAGCGTGACTCCATTGAATCCCAAAATAGAGATAAACGCGTGCGTGCCGCCCACCAAGCCTCTGACACCATCATGCTGGAATTTGATGATGCATTTTTCGATGGCACGCATTTGGTCTGGCCCCAAATTCGCAATGACGATGTCACGCAAGACGGCCGCGTTCTAGTGACCGAGATTCTTGGCAATCAAAAATATGTTGATGGCGCCACGGGCATTGGCTGTCCGGTGGATAATATCAGCGCCAGCACAGTTACCTTTGGGGTGAATTGTGTCACTAGCGCGGCTGGCGACATGGATGATTTCAAGCAATATCTGGTCCACCAGAAAATGCCAACCGTCTTGCCGACCCATAGCCAGCAAGGCTGTGTCATTGCTGATGTGGATAATGTGTCGGCGAGCGAAGTCACCCTCACCGTGCGCAATCCGGAATGCCTGTTGACCACCAGCAACACCGCCATCCCAATCGGCTCGGCATTATTATTCCCCCGCATCGTGGCCCGCGCGGCAAATTATGAAAACTTGCTGGCCCTCACCTTTTTCGATCAATTCAACGAAGACCGGATAGGCACCTCAATCAGCTTTGGCTTTGTCGAAGAATGGCGTCAGGATGATCCATCAGTAACACAGATGGTCACAAGCGCCGACATTGACGCGGCAACGCCAACCCGATTGCAGGATTTAACCGGAACCGGTGTAGCCGGATTCAACCGTGTTTTCGATCCCCATTTCGCCAGTGATATGCATCTTTACGTCACCACCGACAAAACCATTTATCAAACGAGTGGCGCGACCGGCAGTTCCAGTCTGACACTCCCGTCACTCGCAAACAGGGCCGCATTGCAACAAGCGCTGGATAATTTATCTATCAGAAGTGATAACGGTTCGATCGAATTAACATTCCATCTAGCGGCCGATAATATGAGCTGGAGCCGGGTGTTGCAAATCGTCGAGGCGGCGCCTTAAAAGACGATTATTAGTCCTATAGACTATTGTTATTAAGAGCGATTAGCCGCAACCGGCCACCGGCATAAGTATAGGTTCCAAAGCTTATCGCCGCCGTGGTAAATGGCTGGCCGCGCACATGGCACCCCAAAATCTGGAAGGTGTCATAGGCCTTGAGCGCGGTGTCGGTGGCATTATCAAAATATACCGCGGAAAAACTATAGGTCCCGTTGTCATTGGCTATGCCGCCAATATCCGCATCATTATGCAGAATTTCTGAAAACCGCCCACGCTTTGATAGCCATGTTGGCATTAGTTCATTACGGGCCGTATCCTCATCCGCCATCAACCGGAAACAGGCATAGGCGCGGGTCTCTTGCGCCGGCGTAATGGTGTCACCACGGTGCCAGTTTTGCGGTAGACCAGTATTCGCAATCAACTGTGCATGGGTTGCGGAAAACAAAGATTTTGACATCGATTGGGCATCAATGCGCGCCTGTCCCGATCCGGAAATACGCTCGACATCACTCACCAATTTCAATAGCTGGGGGATCGATATCGATATCAGCGTTACCATCAAAAGCGCCCCGATAAGGGCAAAGCCATCAGCGGTAGGACCCGCTTTGGCTGTAGATTGTGGGCTTGGATTGTCGGACTGGTTGTGTATCATAGCGCCGGCACGTTGGAACAGGGTTTGAGCATGAGAGTATTGCATAAGGCGGAAGGCTTTTCACTAATCGAATTGCTTGCCTATTTTTCAATCATGGCGGTTATCGCGGGCGGCATGTATTCCGCCTTCACTTACTTTACCGAGACCAAGATTGAAATTTCCCAGACAGCCGAATTGCAGGCCAATACGGCACTTTCCTATAACACCATTCGAGAGCAAATACGCGATGCGGATCTGGTTGAGCTGGTGCGCTTGCCCGCTAGTGACACCCATTGCGCGATCATGAAAAATCTGACGCATCAGGATCGGCGTGGGTTGAAATTCATCGGCACTGGCTCGTCTAAAAACATCATGATAACCGGCTATCGCGGCCCCCAAGCGGCGGCGTCTCGAACCTTTATGTTCTGGATCAGGCCAGTGTCTTTATCAACAAGCCCAGCGATCACGACCATGGTTGGCTATGGCAATGATGACACCTCAGCCAATGCCGGCAAACGCTTTGAGGTTTATCTGAACAAGACCGGCAATAGTTTCAAAGTCGGCGTTGAGACACGCGGTGCCTATGTCGAGACCGGCATGCAATTGCCCGAAAAGGAATGGACCCACGTTGCGGTGGTGTTTGATAATAGCTCGGGCACGGTGTTAACCACGGACACGACCTCAATCTATATCAACGGCAATAAAGACAATGCCGCGGTGTCTGGCGGTAATGCCAGCCTCGTTGTGGATACTGGCAACCCGCGTGATATCCGCATTGGTGGATCATTCTCTAACGAATTTGGCACATCGGCCAATTATAAAGGCGCGATGGCGCATTTCCGCATATGGGAAGACGCCCTCACATCAAACGAAGTCCGCATTGAAATGGCCAGCGCCACCAGCGTCATTGACGAAGACCGTAAGGCCGATTTCTGGATGACTGACAATCTATCCCGCAATGGCGGCAGTCATGACATGAACACATCGAACAATTTCTTTTCCCAATCGAGCTATACCAGCGCGGAATATCCAAGTTTCGTCGATGATTTTTATGTTGCCAGCGCCCTTGTCTTTGCCAAGGATAGCAATTCCGATTTCTATAAATTATTCACTACCGAGAGCCAGTCACAGCGTGAGATAGATTGCGAAGACCCAAGCCTGTCTATGGCATCTGGCGACGTTGCCAAAGCGGGGTGGCGCGAGGCCAAGGCCGATAATTTATGGAAATGGACGGCGCCAGCAACCGATAATATTTTCCAATATAATGATGCGGACAATAACACCATCATCATCAATGCCGATGTCACCACAACCGCGGGCAATGCGCCTATCTCGGTCACCGGCGACAATATCATCGTGGCGGGTAGCCAAACGCGTGACCGCGAGATGTGCCGCCTTGCACCGAACATCGTTGGCTTTAATACCGGCGGCGAAAATATCGGCCAGATGGTGATCACGATCGATGAGGCAACATTGGAAAGTGAGGATGATGAACTCTATTTCCTCGACGCCACAAAATCGGCCTTGTTAACCGAGACCATCGGCGGTCAATCAACCAGCTATTATCGCTATACCAACATTAAGGATGAATATAGCGCCCGCTCGAATAGCGACATTTGGCCCCTAATCACGGCAAAATATTACCCCCAATTGGGCTATATCAAAGTCTATACCCGCGCCAGCTCGGCGGTGAATAGCGCCGTCGATACGATGGCCACCAAACCGATTGAGGATTGGGAACGGGTGATGCGCGAGGTGTCCTATAAAAATAATGCGGCATCCTATAAGGACCGAAAGGATTTCCTATTCTCGCTCGGGCCGAACATCCCTTGTCAGGTCAATAATTACATCGCTTGCCGGAACGCCGGCGATAATGATGGCGATGGCAATATTGAAACCTGTTACCACTGGTTCAACTTCATCCGCTTTGACCAGCTCGGTAGCGACTTTAGCTGTTGGAACGATTATTACGGCGGCAACGGGACTGAGAGCACCTATAACGGCGGCCATTATGACGCTGACGCGGCGGATTGTGCCGCCGATTGGGAAAATGCCCGCAGCCATGCATCCTTGCCGCAAAACCGGCTATTTGGCCTCAACGGATATTTGGCAACGGTAACAACGGCGGCGGAACATACATGCTCGGTCGACAAAATCAATGGCGCCATTGGATGGCTTGGCGCGTCCGACCGGCAATGCGAGCGCAACAATAGTTGCGGTGCCTATTCTGGCCCCTTGGTATCACGCGATCCAGCGGGTGAAGGCAAATGGTATTGGGTAACCGGACCAGAGGGTGAATTCAACGCCAATACCAGCGGCTATTCCGATCATGAATCACCATCACCGTCATCACCGCAATCAAATGGCCGTGGCCATGCGACCTATTTTGGCTATGACGATAATAGTGGCACCGACCAATTCACCGAACGCAGCATTGGCTCTACCACAGTGGATGGCCAGACCTATGTGCTCGATGCGCCTTTCACAAAATGGGCCGATAACGAGCCGAATGACTGGTCATGGATCGATGAGGATTACCTGCATACGCTAACCTCTGGCAAATGGAACGACTACACCAATTTCTGGAGGGTGCAAGGTTACCTGATCGAATATGGCGGCATGCAGAGCGATCCGGATCGGCGTCTGGTAAAGAAAACCAGCATCGATACGTTTGAATTCTTCAAGAACTGCCCGCCTAATTAAGCTAGCCATCGGTGTTTTTGCTGATATCGTCACAGAGCGTATCTTGTGAGAGGGTTAGCAAATGACATTATGGCCACCTGAATTCCAGCTTGATGGTGACAGCATCTCTATAGTGCCGAGCAATGCTGGCCACGCGGCGGATCTTGCCGCGGTAATCGAGGCCGGTGCGCTTGATAAGCTGTGGTACACGATGATCCCACCACCTAGTGAAATTGGCGCAGAGATAGAGCGCCGTCTGGCTTTGCGGGCAAGCGGCAATATGCTGCCAATGACGATCATTTCCAAGACAACCAACAAGGCCGTCGGCATGACCACCTATATGAATATAGATGCGGCTAATCGGCGGTTGGAAATCGGTTCTACATTCTTTTGCAAATCAGTACAAAGGAGCGCGGTGAATACCGAATGCAAACTATTGCTATTGCGGCATGCCTTTGAACATCTGGATTGCATTGCCGTTGAATTTAGAACGCATTGCATGAATTTACAAAGCCGCCGCGCAATTGAACGTCTTGGGGCCAAATTTGATGGCATTTTGCGGGCGCATATGATCATGGCAAATGGCACCATCCGCGACACTGCGGTCTATTCCATTCTGGCAAGCGAATGGCCTACGATTAAAGCCAACCTCAATTGGCAATTAGAAAAGCCTCGTTAATGACCACGAATAGAATGATAGACACCGCGCGGCGTAACCCGATATCATCACGGCGTTAATCAGCAATAAATTTAATCAAATCAGGAAAATTTTATGAGCATTACCCTAGATCAAGCCCGTCAAGTCACCGAAGCCAGCCTTGCAAAGGGCCGCGAACTTGGCCTTAAGCCTCTTTCTGTGGTCGTTCTTGACCCGCGCGCCGCAACCGTGGCGATGCTGTCTGAAGATGGCGTTAGCCAGATGCGCGGTAAAATTGCTCATGGTAAGGCGAATGCCGCGATTGCGCTGGGCATGGGGTCTCGCGCCTTGATGAACCGGGCCGAACAACAGGCCTATTTTATCCAGTCGGTAAATGGCCTGTTAGATGGTGACATGGTGCCGGTGCCGGGCGGTGTTTTGATCCGTGATAATGATGGCACGCTATTGGGTGCGGTTGGTATCTCTGGTGATACATCGGATAATGATGAGGCCGCCGCGGTGGCTGGTATCGCCGCCGCTGGGCTTAGTGCCGAAACCGGCTAAGACCGATCAGACTCTATATCAGCAATAGCGTTCCGGACCGTCCCACTGGCCGGTTGAATAACGATCGCCATGCGCCCAGCCAATAGGCAGAACCGTCTCGATGGCCTCTATGTCACTATCGCTAAGGGCCAGTCTGGCGCCAGCGCAATGTTCACGCAGATGATCGGGCGACCTGGTACCGGGGATTGGGATGATATTGTCGCCCTTATGCAACAACCACGCAATCGCCAGCGACGCCGCGCTAACACCCATATCCGCCGCTAGTTGGCGGAAGGGAGCTGTCGCCTCGACATTGAGAGACAGGTTGGGTTCAATAAAGCGCGGGTTTTGCTTTAACCACGCAAACCCAGCCGCAGTCTCGGCCGAATGCGGGCGGTCGGTTAATAGCGAACGGCCAACCGGCGAGAACGCCACCAGCGCCGTACCAAGCGCGGCAGTGGTCTGGGTTAGCCCCAGCTCAGGGCTACGCACCGATAGCGAATATTCGGATTGAACAGCCGCAACGGGGTGAATTTTCTGGGCACGGCGCAGTGAGGTTGGTGCAATCTCAGAAAATCCAAAACTCTTGATCTTGCCAGTCTTCACCAAAGCGGCTAGCGATTCTGTAACCTCTTCAATGGGTGTCGCCTGATCGCGGCGGTGGACATAGAAAAGATCAATCGAGTCGACCCCCATGCGCTTTAGGCTCTTATCCAACTCGGCTTCCATATAGGCGTGGCTATTATCAATATAACGCTCACCAGTTAGCGAATCCCGCACGATGCCGCATTTGGTCGCGATGGAAAACAGATCCTGCTTGGCCTTGCCCTGTTTTGCCAGAAACGAACCGATCACCAATTCAGACGTTTCAGGACCATAAACATTGGCCGTATCAATATGGGACACGCCCTCATCCAATGCGGTCTGCAAAATGGCATGCGAGGCGGCCTCATCCGTTGGTCCATAGAAATTGGAAAATGACATTGCGCCAATGCCAATCGGTGAAATAAGAGGGCCGCCAGCACCGAGTCTACGTTGTTTCATGTCTTCGCTTTCCAAACATCATTACAAGATTAATTAGCCAGCATTAGTCTAGGAAGCACCAGCCATTCTGGCTAGCCACTAACGAGCGGTTAAGTCAAAAATTGTTACGGAATTTTGCGGGACTATTGGGAAATTGCTATTCGATATCACCACGGCAGGTGAATGTGGCTCTGGCACTATCGCCATCAAGCGCAAGATTGGCCATTACCGCGACAGCCAAACCACGTTCTTGGCACGCATTATGCGCCGCGCTACGCACGTCAATGGGAGCCGAGATAAACCCTGAATAACCAGTCTGCCACTCAAACACCATCGGCGCGTTGGGATCATCTGTTGCCGCTACAGGGGTGTCCTGTGCCTCGTCGGCCTGATCCGATGCAACATTTGCAGACGGCACAGCATCCCCTGAAATATCCAGAGGGGCGTTCTCCAAGATAGCTGGCTTTACGGATCTGTCTTGCGAACAGCCGGAAACAAAAGCCAACACGAAGAGTATGGGGATACTGGTAAAACGCATTATTCTACCTATCTATGGTCAGATGGTCCCATCATAGGCCGGTTAACATTTTCCAATAGAAAAAGTTATAGTTTCGCCCGTTAAGTATTTTTCCACTTTCGGGAAATTGCCAATCCGGCAACGATCAACACCACCGCGAGCATTTTCTCGGCCGAGAGTGCCTCTTGCAAGATCAGTGCACCAAGCAACACAGAGAACATTGGGATCAGATAGCCGACATAGGCGGTAAAGCCAGCGCCAGCGCGTTTAATCAGGTAAAAGCGCACGGTAAAAGCCAAACCAGTTGGAAACAGCCCTAGCCAAATACCCGCCGCCCAAATCGTCGGGCTCCATGTCTGGGGTGATGGTGCCTCAAATATCAGCGCCAATGGCAACATCAGCAATACCAAGAAAAACAACATCGCGACCGTCATGAAAAAGGTTGGAACCTCTGGCATATGCCGCGCCATCAGATTGCTAATCACATAGCAAACCGTCGCCAGCACCACCATTAATTGCGCCTCCAACGTGGCCATGCTCGCACTGGAAATACCATTGCCAAAAATGATGACGACTCCCATAAATCCGGTCATCACACCAACAAAGCTACCCATCGATAGCTTTTCATTCTTTAAGAAAAAATGGGCGCCAGTAATCGTCAGTAACGGCCCAACCGACATCAGCAAGCCAGTCAAAGATGCCTCAAGCACGATCTCGGCGCGCGAGATCAGATAGAATGGCAAGCTCATACCAAAAATGCTCATCACGAAAATACGGGGCAAGTATGACAGGTAATCGCGCCATGCAAATTGTGATTGCAACGCCACAATGATTGCCACCACCAGCAAGCCAACAAGACCGCGCAGGGCAACAAGCGTCATAGGCCCCGTTGTATCAACAGCAATTTTTATCGCGGGAAAAGACGATGACCACAATAGTGCCAGCAGAATAAGCGCCGCTATGTTGATTGTGTCCTGAGACCTTAACATCACCGCTACCCCACTATTCCACTATAGATCCAGAACAAGAAGGGCTGAGCATAGAACCACCAACACGGCGCCGGCCCATGCGCCCCAGCTCGGCATCATCTTTGTCCGAAACCATACAATCGGTAAAATTAGCACCGGCGTGGTGGCCGACAGAATTGTCACCTTTGCGACAGTGCCAAATTCCAGCGCCTCTAGCAACATCGCCGCCCCAACGCCAAGGCCAAACAAGCCGTTAATGCCGACAAACATCATCGTCTTTGCCGATGGCAATAAAGGCTTGGCGCGTTGGGTCCGGTCAAATGGATAGGTCGCCCAGAACATTACCGCGGCGATCATCACCCGGATCAACCCCGCCATAACCGGATCAGCGCCATCGGCCATCACCGGCCGTACCAGCAACACGCCCGCGGCTTGGCCAGTCGCCGCTAGGACACCAAAGGCGACACCAATCCACAAGGGCGGTTCTACGGCTTCCCATACATGGGCAAGGTCGCGGCGTTTGCCAAACACGATCGCCAGCACAACACCAACAAAACCCACCAGCACCGCCACCATCGTCCAGCCAGTGACAATTTCACCAAGGATCAACCAGCCCAATATCGCCGCGATTGGCGCATTGGAGGCAAACAAAACATTGGTCCGGCGCGGACCAAGACGCCGCATCGCGGCAAATAGAAAGAAATCACCAAGCACGACACCAATGAGTGACGATAGCGTTAGCAAATAGAGATGATCCACCTTTACGGTGAACGGGCGACCGAGTACCAGCAACAGCCCGCCTAGAACAACAATCGCCGCCAGCATCCGCAATCGGTTAAAATGGAGGGAGCCAAGCTCACTCGCCGGACGATGACCAAACACCGCAGCCATAGTCCAACTCGCCGCGGCACCAAGTGCCATGATGGCGGAATAATCCACTAGCTGGCTTGTACCTTGTCCAAAGCCTGAGCCATATCAGCGTGCAGGTCTTCATATCCCTCAAGACCGATCGACATGCGAATACCGCCCTGGTCAATCGACAATTCAGCTTTTTCCTCGTCGCTCAAAGCTGAATGGGTGGTGCTATAGGGATTACAGGCCAGCGTCTTGCTATCACCCAGATTGTTCGAGATATCGATCAATTTCAGCTCGTCCAAAAAGGCAAACGCTGCGTCCTTGCCGCCCTTAATGGTGAAAGCCACCATATTACCAAAGCCAGTCATTTGGCGTTTTGCCAATTCAAATTGCGGGTGGCTAGGATGGCCGGGATAGCGAACAGCCGTGACCTTGGGATGGGTCACCAGCCAATCAACAAGCCGTGCGGCGGTTTCACTCTGGGCGGCGGCGCGTAGCGGCAGGGTTTCAAGACCCTTTACCATAACCCACGCGTTAAATGCACTCATCGCCGCACCGGTTTGGCGATAGAAAGGCAGAAACACATCATTGATGAAATCGGTCTTGCCGAGCACAGCACCACCAAGCAAACGACCCTGTCCGTCAATATGTTTGGTCGCGGAATAAATCACCACATCAGCGCCAAGTTCAAGCGGCCTTTGATAAACCGGCGTGGCAAACACATTATCAACCATAACCATCGCACCGGCATCATGGGCCAGCTTTGACACAGCGGTTATATCAACCATATCAAGCACCGGATTCGATGGGCTTTCCAAAAATACGATCTTTGCCGGTGTGGCCAATGCGTTTGCCCATGCATCAAGATCACGCCCGTCAACCATTACCGTTTCAACGCCCCATTTTGGCAGGATCTTGGTCAAGATAGCGTGACAGGCACCAAACAGGGCGCGGCTCGCCACGACCCTGTCACCAGCGGCCAGATTGCAGGCAAGAGCCGCAAACACCGCCGCCATTCCACTACCAGTCGCACGGCAGGCCTCAGCGCCCTCGAGCAACGCCAGACGTTCCTCAAACATCGCCACAGTGGGGTTGCCATATCGGGCATAGACAAAATTATCGGTTTCATCACGAAAAGACGCGGCCGCTTGTTCGGCCGAATCATAGACAAAGCCCGACGACATATAGAGCGCCTCGGCAGTCTCGCGGTTTGCCGAGCGGTTTAGTCCACCGCGAACCAGATTGGTCGCCTGACTTCGTTTATCCTGTGACATTGCGCTATTTCTCTTTGCCGTCAGAAAGGTCATTCTTTTGCACAACAGAGGGAAGGATAACGGCCTGACCAACTATTACCCTGCCACCCTCTGCTGTGAGTGTCGGCGATCCGTATAGCACATAGCCATCGTCTAGCGCATCACTAACCTTTTGGCAAAAGGCAGCATCGTCATTTCCTGAGAGGAATCTGTATTTTTTCCGCATGGTTAAGCTTTCCAAAAGAGGAGAAAGCTATCCTACCCTCGCGGTGCGTGCTTGCCAAGAATACGTTGCAATGTGCGCCGGTGCATCTTTAACCGGCGGGCGGTTTCCGAAACGTTGCGGCCACATTGTTCGTAAACGCGCTGGATATGCTCCCAGCGCACCCGATCCGCACTCATTGGATCTTGTGGTGGTGCCGGCATTGCCTCTTCGCGCTGGTGCAATGCGGCGGCGATCTGGTCTGGATCGGCTGGTTTTGGCAAATAATCCAGCGCCCCGGCCTTTACCGAGGCAACCGCTGTCGCAATATTGCCAAAGCTGGTCAACATAACGATCCGGCAATCCTGTCGTTTCTTGCGAAGTTCGGATACAAGGCTCAAGCCGCTTCCATCCTCAAGCTTCATATCCAGAATGGCATAGGCAGGTGAATGTTCGCGGGTTTTTTCAACACCCTCGGCCACTGTGCTCGCATCAACTACAGTAAAGTCACGCGCTTCCATCGCGCGGCGCAAACGTGTGCGCAATGGTGCGTCATCGTCGAGTATTAGAAGGGTGTTATCACTCACAACAATTAAATCCTCTGTAATTTGTGGCTCGTTCTAACTAACAAGCCCCTCTCCAGTAAGGGCCGATAGCGGTAGGGTGATGGTCACTACACCACTACCAGACTTACTGTTCTTAAATAATATTGAGCCGCCGAGGCCCTCAATCAAGGTCCGCGCGATATAAATTCCTAATCCGCGGTGTCCAAGCTGGCCAAAACGTGAGCTATTCCATGGCTGGCCAGCCCGCGAAAGTACCCCAGAAGAGAAGCCCGGACCGTCATCAGTCACATAGATTGTAACGTCATCAGCAATTGTACGAATCGTGACATCCACATAGGAAACGGCAAAGGTATTGGCGTTTGAAAGGATGCTTTGCAGGGCCTGAATGAGTTCGGGGCGTTGTTTGGCGCGCGGGCTTGACCGACCATCGGCCACCTTTACGCGAAATTCGACCATGCTGGCATCAATCCGGTCACTGATTATGGTGTTTATCACTTCATTTAGCGGAACCGGTGTTTCCAATTCCAAATGCCCCACCATCCGTAACTCATCTAGACTGGCCAATATCACACGGCATCTTTCAACTTCGCTACGCAGCAATTGAACGTCATCATAGATCGGATCATCGACAGTAATTTCCTTGGCTAATTCATGGCTGATAAGGGTTATTGTGTTGAGCGGCGATCCAAGTTCATGCGCCGCGGCAGTTGCCAATGTGCCCAAAGCCACACTCTGTTGTTCGTCGGCCATGATCATTTGGGCTTCGGATAGGGCCTCGGCAAGGCGGCGCGATCGTGATGCAACCGACCACACATAACCACCGTTGAAAAACACCGCCAGAACTAGCGCCATCCATAGCCCGCTTTGATAAAGATCAGGTAGGATCAGAGCGTCGTCACCCCATGGCAAGGGGTAATGATACAGGGCAAGAAAGCTAATATTTGCCGCGACCAACGCGATGAGGGCAAAGATTTCCTTGGGCCGCAAAATTGCCGCCGAGACAACCACTGGCGCAAGGAATAATGACGCAAACGGGTTCAACAAGCCGCCCGTGAAAAATAGCGCAGCGGATAATTGCATAATGTCAAAAACCAGCGCCAAAAAATTCTGGTCTGATTTCACATGCGTGATCAGATTGCGCCGCGTTTGCCAGATATTCACCACCACAGACAGGCTGATGATCATCAAAACTGGTCCAACAGGAACGTCAAAGCCAAGGCCAAAAGCGGTATAGAGAAGGGCGGCGAGCTGGCCACAAATGGCCAGCCAGCGCATTTTCAAGATGAGCGTCGTATCAATCGGGCTATGGACAGACTGGATAGTCCGGTCAAAAATTTTAGCTTCTGCCATGGTTTTCCATTCCCGATATCAGTGTCTAGTAACAGGCGCGCCTGCTAGACATCGAGATTTGCTACCCGCAATGCATTTTCCTGAATGAAGTTACGGCGCTCTTCAACCGCTTCACCCATCAATGTCGAGAAGGCGTTATCCGCTTCTTCTTCCTGTTCAATTGTCACTTGCAGGAAGATCCGCTGATCAGGATCAAGCGTGGTTTCCCACAATTGCTCTGGGTTCATCTCCCCAAGACCCTTATAGCGGGAAATCTGGGCACCCTTACGACCAGTCTGGAAAATCAACTGTGACAATTGCGATGGACCATTCACCCCGGACTGCACCGCGCCCAGCCGTAATTCGGCTGAATTTTGGTAAATCGCAGTAAGGTGCGCAGCCATTTCATCAAGCTGTTTCGACTCGGGCAGTGCGATAATCCGATGATCAATCACATAGCGTTCTTGAATACCGCGCAAGCGCCGTTGAACGACAATCGCCGAGCCATGTTCAGTATCCTCAATAGCGCCCGTCCATCCGCGCTCAAGCGTGCTTGCATGGCTCTCGAGCCGCTCTGCCAATGTTGTTGCCGCGTCAGCATTGGTGAGATTGCCAGCAGATAGAAGACCGGCAATCGCCGCCTGTTCGATAACGTCACGGCTACCAAGCTGGCGGCCAGCCTGTTCAACCAGACGGCTCGCAACCATCGCCTTATTGGCAAAATCACGCAGTTCCTCACCGGCAATCTGGGCACCGCCATGAAGGGTGATTACAGCATCCTTCAAACCGGCATCCATCAAATAGGAATCGAGTTCGCGCTGGTCTTTAAGATAGACCTCTGATTGACCGCGCTTTGCCCTAAACAGCGGTGGTTGGGCAATATAGAGATAGCCCTGTTCGATCAAAGGCCGCATGTGACGGAAGAAAAAGGTGAGTAGCAATGTGCGAATATGGCTACCGTCAACGTCGGCGTCAGTCATGATCACAACTTTATGATAGCGGATTTTTTCCACTTCCATTTCGGCATTGCCAACACCGGCACCAAGGGCGGTGATCAATGTGCCAATTTCCGCCGAGGACAGCATTTTATCAAGACGCGCACGTTCCACATTCAGGATCTTACCGCGCAAGGGCAGGATCGCCTGATTGGAACGATCACGGCCTTGTTTGGCCGAACCACCCGCGGAATCACCCTCCACCAGATATATTTCTGATTTGGCCGGGTCACGTTCCTGACAATCAGCGAGTTTTCCGGGCAGGCTGGCAATATCCATCACGCCCTTGCGCCGTGTTAGGTCACGCGCCTTGCGGGCGGCCTCACGGGCGGCGGCGGCTTCATAGGCCTTTGAAACAATCTTTTTCGCATCGGCAGGATGCTCTTCAAACCACTGGTTAAGACAATCGGCAACGGCCTGTTCAACCACTGGACGCACTTCAGATGAAACCAGCTTGTCTTTGGTCTGGGACGAGAATTTTGGATCGGGCACTTTTACCGACACAATCGCGGTGAGGCCTTCACGCGAATCCTCACCGGTTAGCTGGACCTTTTCACGCTTGGCGATTCCCGATGATTGCGCATAGGCGTTAACCACGCGTGTCATCGCCCCGCGAAAACCAGCAAGGTGCGCCCCGCCATCGCGTTGGGGAATGTTATTGGTGAAACAAAGGGTGTTTTCATGGAAAGAGTCGGTCCATGCCATAGATAGCTCGACGGTGATATCATCGCGTGTTGTTTCAACAGCGATAATGTCATGCAACGTCGATTTTGACCGGTTTAGCCATTCCACAAATGCCTGCAAGCCACCTTCAAAAAAGAACTCAGAAATAGTCGGCTCGGCGTCGCGCTCGTCGCGCAGGTGAATACGCACACCAGAATTCAAAAAGGCAAGCTCACGCAATCTGTGTTCAAGCGTGGCAAATTCAAAATTGATATTCGAAAAGGTTTCGACAGACGGCATAAAGCTAATATGCGTTCCGCTCTTGCCATTTGCAGGTCCGACATCTTGCAACGAACCCTGCGCGTCGCCGTGATTGAAGGTCAATTCATGCTGGCGGTCATTGCGGAAAATGGTGAGCTTTAGCCATTGTGATAGCGCGTTAACAACCGACACACCCACACCGTGCAGACCACCGGAAACCTTGTAGGAATTATTGTCAAATTTACCACCAGCATGGAGCTGGGTCATGATGACCTCGGCGGCTGATACGCCTTCTTCATGGTGAATATCTACCGGAATACCGCGGCCATTATCGGTCACCGTTACCGATCCATCCTTGTTCAACACCACCTCGACAATATCGCAATGTCCGGCAAGCGCCTCATCGATGGCGTTATCGACAACCTCATAAA